>Ga0214923_10000867_pt1 | contig 44648 bp, 41 predicted proteins | sample LL1510_MetaG_FD_177993 | JGI IMG/M metagenome (GOLD analysis project Ga0214923, IMG submission 177993) | Freshwater microbial communities from Lake Lanier, Atlanta, Georgia, United States - LL-1510 | ecosystem: Environmental > Aquatic > Freshwater > Lake | place: USA: Georgia | collected... | reverse complement strand
AACAGGAGCTCAAGGAGCCCAAGGTGCTCAGGGCTACACAGGAGCAACAGGAGCTCAAGGAGCCCAAGGTGCACAGGGATACACAGGAGCAACAGGAGCAACAGGAGCAACAGGAGCCCAAGGGCGTACAGGAGCAACAGGAGCCCAAGGAGCCCAAGGAGCTCAGGGTTACACAGGAGCAACAGGTGCTCAAGGAGCTCAAGGAGCTCAAGGTTACACAGGAGCAACAGGAGCTCAAGGTGCTCAGGGCTACACAGGAGCAACAGGAGCTCAAGGAGCCCAAGGTGCTCAGGGCTACACAGGAGCAACAGGTGCTCAAGGAGCCCAAGGTGCTCAGGGCTACACAGGAGCAACAGGAGCTCAAGGAGCCCAAGGCGCTCAGGGTTACACAGGAGCAACAGGAGCCCAAGGAGCACAGGGAGCAACAGGATCAACTGGTCCAACCGGTACATTCCAACCAAATGGTACAACCTGGGGACAGTATCCTTACTGGGACGGCACTAAATGGGTTGTATCGACGACAAATGTCGTTTTGGGGCAATTTGCAGGTCAATATGCACAACAGCAGTACGCTATTGCAATAGGTTCTGGCGCAGGACAAACAGGACAAGGAACCTATGCCATTGCAATAGGTAATTCAGCAGGACAACAATCACAAGGAACAAATGCAATTGCAATAGGATATAATGCAGGTGCAACAGGACAACAACTCGAATCGATTGCAATTGGTGCCACTGCAGGATATTATATTCAAGGAACACAAGCAGTTGCAATAGGTGCATTGGCAGGATTCCAACAACAAGGAGGTGATGCAATTGCAATTGGTGCAAATGCAGGTCAATATAGCCAACAACAGTACGCTATTGCAATAGGTTCTAGTGCAGGACAAACAGGACAAGAAACTTATGCAGTTGCAATGGGTTATCAAGCAGGACAACAATCCCAAAGACAAAATGCAGTTGCAATTGGTTATCAAGCAGGGTATACAAATCAACAATCAAATACTGTTGCAATAGGTAGTTCAGCAGGCCAACAATTACAAGGAATAAATTCTGTTGCAATTGGTTATCAAGCAGGCCAACAATACCAAGGACTAAATTCTGTTGCAATTGGAACATTTGCAGGACAGCAAATACAAGGAATACAGGCAGTTGCAATAGGATACCAAGCAGGACAGGGAACACAAAGACAAAATACAACTGCAATAGGATTTAGTGCAGGACAGAACTCCCAAGGCACAAATGCAGTTGCAATAGGTAGTTCAGCAGGCCAACAATACCAAAGACAAAATGCAGTTGCAATTGGAACAAATGCAGGACAGCAATCACAAGGACAAAATGCAACTGCAATAGGATTCCAAGCAGGACAAAATTATCAACAACCAGGAGCAGTTGCAATAGGATTCCAAGCAGGAAATACTGGGCAAGGACAAAATGCAGTTGCAATCGGTCAGTTTGCAGGACAACAATCACAAGGACAAAATGCAGTTGCAATCGGCGCAAATGCAGGACAAACAGGACAAGCCTCAGGTGCAATTGCAATAGGCTATCAAGCTGCAGTAACAGGACAGGGACAAAATGCTATCGCAATTGGTACCAATGCTGTACAGACAAATCAATCACAAAGCTCAATTGTATTAAATGCAAGTGCAAGTCAAATTACTGCAATACAACAAGGAACATATATAAAACCAATAAGATCCGATGCAACACAGACAACTCCACTGTGCTATAACACAACCACAAATGAAGTAGTATATAATATTAGTAGTAACATACCCACCCAATCAAATACAGATATATATAGTGAAATAACAACCGCAAATTCTAATTTTGGAAATAATATTGTACAAACTGCAATTTTAAATTCATTACAAAATTTATCATGTGTTGGGATAAATGAAACTGGAGTATTACAAATAATAGGAGATCAATCAGGATACATTTTTTATTCAACAAATTATGGCAGTACTTGGTCACAAGTATCTCTTTCAGCATTTAGTGGTTTAGCAATTAATTGGACTTCAGTATCAGTTACAATAAATGGAACATATCTAGCTTCAAATGGAAGTGGTGTATGGTATAATGCATTTGGCAGTAATGCAAGCCCCCCTACATCAGGTTGGACTCAAATTAATACTTCTCTTATACCAACTTCTAATAATTATACCAGTATATCGTTTGGCAATAATTCAAATACAAGTTATCCAACAAATTATGGTGGTGTATGTTCATCAAATGGATATGTATATTTTTACAATGGTTCATCATGGGTTCAATCGATAGTACCTGCGGGTGCACCATTTACAGGAATAACAGCTAGTTTTACAGGGATAACAATACATGCAAATATAGCAGTAGTCTGTAGTAGTAATGGAAACGTTGCTACTGGTTATATTACTGCAGGTAGTCCTGCTACAATTGTTTGGACTACTTCGGCATCTCTTTTACCATCAGGTATTAATTGGACTTCTGTTTCTGCAGGAATATATTCAGCCTCAGCAGGAACTACTGAAACTGATGTAACTGTAGTTCTTGTATCATCGTCAGGAGTAGGATATTACTATGTTACAACTCCGCCAAATAGCTTCCCTGGATATTGGACACAACTTAGTACTACATATTTGCCTTCACAACCATGGATATCTGTATCTGTTACTAATCGTTACTATTTTGTAGTATTATCATCAATTGGAACTGTATATTTTTTATCAAATATTACAACAAATTATTTAGGTTCTGCTGAAGTACTTTTACCTTCTACAAATAATTCTAGAGGAATTTTTACGGGTATTTGTCTAAATCCATTAATGCAATACGGGGCGGGTGGATGGTCAAGGTCCTGTACTCTAATTTCAAACAGTGGATTTGTATATGGATCAAATCTAACTTCTTACTCTCCCCCTTCATTTACACAAATAAATATCCCTACTCCAGTTATTAATACTACAAATAAACTATTAGCAATGAGTTCATCAGGACAATATCAATTAAGAATATTTAGTGCACCTGTTTGGACATCATTATATCAGATATATGCAAATACTTCCTCAAATTATGGAGGAACTTGGACTACATCATCATTAACAAATCAATACAACTTTACAGGCCTTGCTATGTCATCATCGGGTCAGTATCAAATTGTTGTAGCTTCAACTGGACAAGTCTATACATCAAATAATTTTGGAACTTCATGGAGTACATCAGGAACTTCAGGATTATCAGGTTCGTCTGTCTATACAGGAGTAGCAATGTCAGCATCTGGGGTGTATCAAATTGCAATTACATCAAACAATGGAGTATATTTATCATCAAACTCTGGGCCATCTGCATCTGGAACATGGGCTCAAATTTCAACTAGTAGTTTACCAATATCAAATACTTATAATATGGTTGCAATGTCAGCATCAGGACAATATATTGTAATTGGATATTCATCATCATCTACAGTCGGTGGTATATATATATCACAGTCAAATGGTTCATCCACCTCTTGGAATTTAATACAATTTGCATCTACACCACCCTGCTATGCTGTAGCCCTTTCGTCATCAGGTCAATTTATTACAGCTGCAGGAGGAGCCAGTTTTGGAGCAAATGGTTATACTTATTTTTCATCCAACTATGGAACAAACTTTTCAACAGTATCAGGAATTGGTACACCTTCTGGAAGTGTTACAGATATAGCCATGTGTGCATCAGGACAATATCAAGGATTATCAATCTATGGTTCTACTCTTAGTAGTGGTAATCAAGGTACCAATAGCTATTATTCAACTGATTATGGAAATAGCTGGATTATAATTCCTACATCAAATATAGATCCTTCATATTTATCTACATCAGTTGCAATGTCATCATCAGGACAAATAGTTTCATTTGTATCACTCAATGGACAAATATTTAGTCAAAATAATATAACTATAAATGGTTCATTATTTAATTATCAATCACTTGATAGTAATTTTACATTAACTTATAATCTTCTACCGTCAATGAATGGTACATTTTGCATTATAACAAATACACTTAATCCATATAATCCATTTAGTCATCCAGTTTATACTATTACGGGTTTTAATATCACAATTAACTACTCACAAATTAAAAGTATGACTTCATTTTATATGTTTCTAAGAGGTGGATCACAGGCGTATGGGCCATCATCACCAAATTTTATTGGACCGGAAATTCAACTAGGATTCTATCCTTCAAATAATGTACTAGAAACATGTAATATTACAATGACAGATGGAGGAAATAATTCCGTAACTGTGAATTATGGTTCAGGAACAATACTCACAATAATATGGAATGGTACTTATTTAATAATGACGTAAGTACCTTTTAAAAATAACTCACAAAATCACTCACCAATCACACTCAATAATAAAAAATTGAACACAAACCCGACTAAATTCCAATCCTGAAAATGCGTATCATATCATTCAATGTCAATGGTGTCCGTGCTATCTCAGGTAAAATCAAATCAGGTGAAAAGACAGGCACTTCTGAAGATAATTGCCTAACTGCCCTTATAACCGAGCAGAAACCCGATGTTCTCTGCCTCCAAGAAATTAAGACACAAGACTCAAAGGATCTAGAGCATCTCAAGAAGCATTTCAAATACATCTTTACGAATCATTCGAAATCAAAGAAGGGTTATTCAGGCGTGGCACTTCTAACAAATGAAAAACCACAATGGATTTCCTACGATTTCCAAATGTATACTGAAGAACAAATCGGTGCATACAAACACCAAGAATTTATGAATGAAGGTCGTATTATAACCGCTAAGTTCAAAACCGCTCTTATTGTTACAGTATATGTTCCAAATTCGAAAGATGAACTCGCCCGACTGTCTGAACGCATTGAATGGGAGGCACTTATGCGGAACTACCTGGCACTACTCAAAAAAGAAATACCGACACAAGTGATTTATTGTGGAGACCTTAATATTGCTCCAATGGAAATTGATATTCATAATCCGAAAGGAAAATCAATGGTTGCGGGATTCTCCACGGAAGAACGTGCCGAATTTCAAAAACTACTCAAAGTAGGTTTTGTAGATTCGTTTCGTGTAGCAAATCCTACAACCGTAAAGTATTCATATTTCAGCAACTTTCATAATTCACGGCAGAAAAATTTGGGATGGCGAATTGATTTAATCCTGACATCGGATGAAACCAAAGTTCGCAATGCGGACTGCTTAACAGAGTATTTTGGCTCCGACCATTGTCCTGTCGTCTGCGATTTGTAATCGGGATATATCAAATGAACTAGTTGCTTGTCGAATCAAATAGTGGTCAGTAATATTAGACTCGAACTTTTTATTAGGTGCCCCCCCAGTTTTTGCGTACACCCTCCAGTTTTTGCGCACGCCCTCCAGTTTTTTGCGCACGCCCTCCAGTTTTTTGCGCACTTTTTTCTAAAAAGTGCAAAAGTGCCCAGTTTTTTGCGCACTTTTTTCTAAAAAGTGCAAAAGTGCCTTCAGTTTTTTGCGCACTTTTTCCCAAAAAGTGCAAAAGTGCCTTCAGTTTTTTGCGCACTTTTTCCCAAAAAGTGCATTAGTGTCTCTTCACAACCTTAAAGTTCAGTCCCGCTGACTTATTATTCCACTTCGGTAATTCAACCTCTGCAACCCGCCCATATTCTGCAAAAGAAATGGAGCCCTCCCACCCATCTTCCGAATTGACCCAGTCCGTAATTTTTCCCTTGAGTTCCTGATATCCAGGGCTCATATTTTTAACACCCCCACTCTGTAATTGTTTCAGGAGATTCACGCCCTCTTTTAAACGATCCTCTTTCGTCTTGACCGTCTTCACCATATTCTAGTCTATGCAGGATATATACTTTTAGGTTTTGACACTCCGCCATCTTCATCGGACAAAATATTATCCCAAAGAATTCTAGGGAATGGACAAGATAAAGACTACATTAAAAGATATATTTTCGGACATTCGTGTTTTCCTGTACGGCGGTATTGCAACTTTACCCCTAACACTAGGGGGTACAATGCTCATTCTAGGACTCTTTACCGCAAATTACGCAATGCTATTCTTCCTATTAGGATATTTAGTGGCAGTGCCAGTTTTAGCTTGGGCAATTAATACATTCATTGGTGGATTATTACCTCAATCACTTATTGGAGCCAATAGAACTGACATATGTAATCTTGTTATACCATATACAACACTAACAACCCCAACTGGCACTCATAAGGAAAATGTTCTTTCAAGCGAATATGTTGCAATGATATCATTCTTTGTAGGGTACATTTTTACAAATGCCCTTGAATTATTTAATCGGGACTCACCTGATATGGAAATTGATGTAAATACAAATACAAATAGCGACATACATCCAAAAATTACGAATAGAAAATCCCAAGCAGTTATTGCAATGATAACAGTCATTGTATTTGCCCTTATTGTATTAGGATTGCGACTCTATTCAGGATGCGAGAGTACTTTTGGATGGATTATAACTACATTAGCGTTTATACTTGCTGGAAGTGGACTCTACCAAGGGCTCAGTGCAGTTGGTCAGGATCGCCTATCAGATCTGTTCGGAATTGCAAATAGATTACTACCACCAAGTGCAATTAATAATGGGCCAATTGCATGTATACCGATGACTTGAAACCCCTAGAAAAACCCATAAAACTGCTTCATTTCACTTAAAAAGCGTATAGTTTTTACAACATCATCCCGAGTACACACATTCAATCGCACAGCCTGATACATCTGGTGTCCAACAAAATCCAAATGCACATTGAAATTAATGGGTTTTTCATAAATCTCAGGCATTTGCTCAAGAGTAATAAGATTTGTCCTATCAATACTTGTGTTCACATTCGAATGCAGAGTATATAGCCACTTCCGCATAAACTCCTTCGATACATCATGTATGGGATTTGACTGGTAGTAGGCCGTAAAGTGTCGTTTACAAAGTGGACACGGTAATGAAAATCGTAGACTTGATAGTAATCCAGACCACAAGCGTGTTTCCTCTTGGGGAAGCTTTCCATTTGGAGATGTACCGCATTTTTCCGCCATGGAATGAAGAAGTATCCATAGATTCGGTCCCCATATATTATTTTGGGGTGCGTTCATTCTTCATCTCCTATATAAATAAAATTGAATATAACACACACGCATCGAAAATAGCGTGTGTTATATTGAATCAAAATGGAATACCGAGTTCCTCGTCTCCTATGGGAGAATTTGGAATCCGTCCTCCTTGCGCAATCTAAGAGATATATAGGTGAACTAGCCAAACGGCTAAATGTCCCAGAAAAGGAACTACAGAAGCGAGTTCTCCCTACAACAGAATCCCTAAAAGTGCTCATTCTAGATTCTCATGCAGACTCCAATCAATGTCAGGCATATCTACAAAACGACAAACTGACATTATATTGCCGAAAACCAGTTGTATATGGAAGTGAGTTCTGCGCATTTCATCGTTCAAAACGAATGACAATTATTAGTGGCACAAATCCTATTCAACTGCAACGGCTTCGGGATATTCCCACGCTCCCCCCTCTTTGGGTCAATCTTTCAACGGTCTATAATTCAAAGGGTGATATTGTGGGAAAACTCAATCGAAAGAAAAATACTGTGAAATTATTTATTACACAGTCGTAAGTGCCTAAAACAAATCGTGATTAATTAGTATTAATGTCAGAAGAGAATGAATGGGGTGGTAGTATTGGTCGTATGCGACGACGGGAAGAGGCACTGGATGCAGTGAATGCAGTTAGTCCTAGAGGAAAGCGACAGAGAGTCGAAGAGTCCAATCAACTCATACTTATATCAGGCGAAATCATTGATTTAACTGATACGGACGGTAAAAATATACTAGTTAATGAGACCCTAGAGCCCAATATTTTTGTCCGAAAGTGCCTGTCAAAAATACCTAAAAAAATCAAAGACCGCTTTATGTTTCTATCCAAGTTTTCCTCCGAAGCCCTTGAGGATCCTTATATCGAGGACTTCCAGGACAAACTCTACACTGCATTCATTCGTGAACTCCGCATGCGGACTATTTTCAAAAAGCTCTGGGCACTATGGCGTGTCTATAAAATGAATGCAACGTATGAGAAAGATGTCGACCCTATAACACTGAATCCTCCCGAAAAAGAAGTCATTCTATATGATTGGCGGTTCCGAATGAAATTTATTTTTGATGCGAGGAGCCTCGCAAATCACATTGAGTCTAAACTATATTACCAGGAGGGCGGTTTCGCAATTCCACAGCATCCCAGGAATCCTGCCAATAATGTCCAATTCACATATACTCAGATTCTCAGAATTTATGAGCAATTAAAGGCACATGGAGAACTCCTGTGGGGTCTAACCACTATGAGGGAATCTAATTTTAGTATGAAAAAGTGGTATATGTACAATAAGCCTACACTCACAATGAGAGCTATAAAGTATTGTCTTGTTTCTCTGGACACGCCCGAAAGTCGGGAGCTCCTTCTTAGTTTTATACTCACTAAGATGGAGGAACTTGAATACTATTTCTCAACTCATACCATTCTATTTTTACAAAAAGCCATCGTATATGCTCCACAGCACTGGTACTTGGAGGAGTGTAAATCCATCGCAATTGAATCCTATGAAGCAGAACAGTTTGACCTTGATAAACATGATATCATTAACGAACGATGTAAAACCATATTTAGAAAACAGCGAAAGTTTATGAAAGAATTGATAAGGAGTAGGATTATATAATCTAATATAATCTAATATAACAATAAAGAATGGCCATGGCCATCGCTGTCCTAAAAACACCCCAGATTGAGGGAACTGTTATCGCAAGCGATTTTAAATACGGAGTCAAGCTCGTTGCACATTTTACGAAGCTACCCAAAGGCCTCCACGGGTTTCATATTCATAAAGCGGGTGATCTACGAGGCGAAGGATGCCAAGGACTCTGTGCACACTATGATATAGGAAATCATGTACACGGTGATGCGCCCCATAAGCAAAGGCATATACACCAAGAAAGACATACGGGTGACCTAGGAAATATTGAGATTCCAGCCGGCAAACAAGAAGTCAAAAAAGAGTATTATTTGAAGAATGTATCCGTTAAGAATCTATGGGGTCGCTCGATTATTGTCCACGAGGACGAAGATGATCTAGGAAAAGGCGAGTATGAAGATAGTAAAATAACGGGACACAGTGGAGCACGAATTGGATGCGCTATTTTTGGCAGATCAATGTGCAAGCCGAAATTTTCCATGCCCCGTAAGACACGAAAGGCTAATAAACGCATTTGATTCGCTTAACAGGAGCCAGTTGCATCACATCTTTTAAGTCCTTTAAGTCCTTTAAGTCCTCTGGAGTGTTGTACAAATCGAGAATGCGAATAGCATTACAGTGTCCCATCTTGTTTTGACCGCTAAGCTCTTCCAAATACTCCTCCACTTTTTTGTAGGATCCCCATGCCAAATGGCTCGGTTTCCGAAAATGGATTTGGGAGTATTTCCATATATTGGGCTTATCATTCTTGCCCAATATCCCGTGTCCGTGTGACTTCTTCTTTTCCTCGGCCGACCATTCATCAGGAATATCCTCGGGAAAATACTGGGCATAAAAGTTCTCCATTGCTTCGTCCGAATTCCAGGTAATCTTGCGTGTTTCCTCGTCCACCGCACCATATTCTGCAATGGCCTCATTCCAGAATGGACATCCAATTATATTCTTTTCAACATTATTTATTTGCAGTAAATTGTGTTGTGATATTTTGATTCGTCCCCGTGCGGTTATTCCATAGAGATAGTAGCTCGGAATTGTAAATAAGCGATTCCTTTTTAGCCCGACAAATGTATCCATTTCGCTCAGCATTTCCTTGTATCGGTCATCTATTCCATCGCTCATGGGCTCGCAAAATGACGCTCGTTTGTCTCCAATGCAGACGGATAGTACCGCCATACATCGTACTAGGATGTCATACTTTGGAGAAGAGTATCCGAAGAGTTTCTCGTAATCGTGAAGAGCCTGAAAACACGCTGAATATTTGGATTCGTATTCGGTGAATACATTGCTGGAAGTCCATTTAAGTAGCTCCCACACTCGGTCATCCGATATGTACTGGGAAATCCACCAGGCAGACCGAGCTTTACCTTGATAGATGGCACGAATAAAGTAGACCTCTTTGGGATCGTTGGTTGCCAGAGATCCCAAAGACGGTGGTGTTTTAGGGGACACGTGGTCGGGCATTTTTTCAGGGTTTTGCACGGTGAGTACAAGAATATTCCAGATAGAACTGTCTCGCTCCTTCGTGCGAATGGAGGCCAGATGATATGTGCACAGTAGAATATCGTCTTCGGATAATTCATCCGAGGAGAGCATTCGAGACGCATTGATTAGCCACTCGAGTTTACGAGACCCTGTATGCCAGAGCCAGGACTCAAATAATAGGGAAATCGTTTCAGCCACATACCCACTCATTAGTAGCTCCTTACACCAAAAGAGTGCTTCTTGGATTTTCCCGTGGGAAGTGGTGTATAGTAGTGCAACTTGTACTTCATCCACCGCATAAAAGTGGCGGGTAAGTGGCATTTTGACACAGAGTATTATACGTAGTATAACCGCCATCAATTTTTTTAGGTGCGTATGGCCGAATAGAATTATTGAAGCAAGTACTATTAAATGGAAAACTCGGCAGATGCGAATGAAATCATACCGAGACTCTGGCTTGGTAATGCGAAAGCCTCGCAGGATGAGGAGTTTATTAAAAAGAACAATATAACAGCGGTTTTCAATTGTACAAAGAATCTACCCTTCTCTCCGAGCATTCCGCAGAAGTTCCGAGTTCCTGTGGATGATAATTTAGAAGAGGAAGAGATTCGAAATATGGAACTATGGTCATCCGAAATCGCATACCGAATTCTGACAGAATATATACAAGGTCGAACAATACTCGTACATTGTATGGCGGGAATGCAACGGAGTGCGGCATCAACTGCATTTTTCTTGATTGTTTTCAATAAAATGCGGGGTCTAGATGCGATGAAATTAATTAAATCAAAACGGGCAATTGCTTTTTATCCACGGGCAAATTTTGTGCGTTCGATTGATTATTTTGATAGGCGATTTCATGGTGAACTTCTTCCTGCAATACAAAAAATATAAGTATTGAGTTGTATCTATGAGCTGGTTGGAAAAGGCTTGAAGCGCTTAAGATATGATTCCCGTACTTGTCTGCGACGCTCTTCGATCGATAGTTCGACTGGGGGCGCCAGGGGCGCAGATGGTTCTACCATATCCGCCATTTCCGCCAAAGGAGCCGACGGCGGAGGCGCCAAGAGCGCAGATGGTTCTGGCACAAGCGGAACAATAAAATCGTTAATGAAATCCACCACGACTTCGCCATTTACAATACGTGCGAGGGGAGCCGGCTCAACTGTTTGAATATACGCAAATATTTGCGTATCATCAAATAGCGTTATAGGAATAGTAATCCCCTCTTGCACTGAATGAAGATTCATCATCGCTTTCTCAAAGCAATCGATAATACCATATTCAAATGGCCGAGGATCAAGTGGTTTGATTACGATTTTACTCGCAACGGGAATATCTTCATTGATCTTTGTGATGCTTATAAGTGAATTCGTTATTCCATCATGCCCAATAATATCCAGAATCCAATTCGGCATATAAATAATTTTCTTGTCATAGCGATGCGACGCTGAGAATGCAACCACATACGACAACCCAGTGTCCATGTTTTTAATACGGACAAGAAGAGGCTCGTCATTATTAAACATATCAACAAGAGATCCTAGGAGATCATATGGAACAAGTATTTCATCGGATAATTCATGATTGTTATCCGATATCTCGCCTGGATAAAATATGAGATTGCGTGCATAGAACATTCTTGCCATTTATAGGTTACTACATCAACTCCGCATCAACACGCAAATTCAATTTTTATGTGTGCTATTATGTAGTATCCTATATGGCAGATGCAGTTGTAACAATTGGTAAGAACAATGTAGCTCCATATACAATTCGTACAAACTGGTTATGTTGTATTCGATACCGAGACCGAAATAATTTTCAATCAATCCTTCCATATCTGGAACTCTCTCCCGTTGAAAAGGAAATCATTCAACGGCGTTACTTTGATATGGTCGAAAATTTTCAGTGGCGTGCTCAAAAGTACTCCTGTATGTTTTTCATAGGTCATTTCATTATCACGGTCGGTTCTCTTCTTGTACCCGCTCTACTATCTATACAAAACTCATTCAGTGATCGCTCGAATTCCAGTATAAATATTTATTGGAGTACTTTCACGATTTCCATATTTGTTACAGTATTTAATGCGATGCTTACCTTATACAAGATTGATAAAAAGTATTATTTCCTGAATACAACCCTCGGTCGATTACGCAGTGAGGGATGGCAATACTTCAGTTTAACCGGTCGGTATTCAGGTCATCTAATTCATCACAATAACCCGACACATAGGAACCAATTTGTGTATTTTACACATTATATCGAAAAAATCAAAATGAAACAAGTCGAAGAAGAGTATTACAAAGCGGAGGAGAAACCAGCACAGACACCATCAACCGCCCAAAAGACCTCGGCTGGAATAGAATTATATCCGCCGTCTCCAGATCAGCCACTGAACTCTATGGTACAAGTACCTGAACCCGTCAAGGATGCTATGAATTCACTTATCAAATCACAGCGCACCAAGGAGCAACAAGAGCAAAAGGAGCAAAAGGAGCAAAAAGAGCAAAAAACCTCAGTACCCGAACTTGAAATATCCGAAGTAAATTCACCCGTGGATAATGGGTCGCCAACCGATAAATCCCTGAATGTTGTCGTTTTGCCCGAGTGAACCCGAGAGGAGCGAAAAATAAAAGCATTATTTAGGGATGGCAACGAGAAAGGTTAAAAAACCGATCGCAAGATGCCAGTGTATCGCATCGTGTAAAAATCCGCCACTCGAAGGCTCGCCTTTTTGTGCAAAACACCTTAATTTTTGCCCAAGACGAGCGCCATTGACGGGTGCGGAGCCCGACTTTAACCCAGCAAGATATAACAAGTACAAGGGAGTAAAGGAATCGCACAATTGCTTTGCCTATGCATTTGATTATTATAAAATGCCAAAAATCCAGAAATGTACAAAGAATTCCTGCCCTATACCATTTCCACAGCCCGGTCGTGCAAGTGGCTATCCAAAATGGTCGCAAGTAAAGGGCAAACGATGTCCAGACCTTGTAGCCCGACTCATGGGCGATGTTCCAGGAATAAAAATGTCATCATTTGAGGCAAAATGCCCCCCTGGAATGGCGAAAATAGTGCCAAAAGTCTCGCCGAAAGGCGATGATTATCATTTCTGGCGACAGGATTCCAATGGATATTGGTCGCATAAGCCAGGGGCAACCAATGTAACACATTTAGACGCAACAAAGCGTCCCATTTATGACCCCAAAATTGCATCAAGTGATTATAAGGATACAGGATTGAATTATAATAAATTCTGCGGATATATGTGTGTTCCGAAGACACAGAAGCACCGATTTAAGCGGGGTGGTGGCAAACGAAAGACGAAGCGTTTATCTAAAATACAGTAGTGTAAATGACTAAGCAAGTCATCATTTTGGGCTCACCAGAATACTTCTCAATTGAAGATGTGAAACCCGAATTTGACCGCAGAAGAGCAGAAGAGCAATTTGCCCGCTTTAAAAAGCACATCGAATCCCACAATATACAGGTCAAAGTTGTTCCAGGCTCAAAAGAATATCACGATAGCATATACATAACAGATACCGCTATAATTGTAAATGATTTTGCAATTATGGCACGATATCATAACCCATCACGGAGAGGAGAAGAAATCATTCTTGCGGAATACCTTAAAACAGAATTGGGTCTGAGAATAAGATACCTACCCGAAGAAGACGGTCTCTATTTTGAGGGCGGCGGAGATACTCGATGGTCTCATCACAATACGCATATATGGTTCGGATATGGAGGAGGTCGAACAACCCTCAAGGGGATTGAAGCAGTTTCAAGGATATTGAAAGAGGAACTGGGTTCGTTGGCACCCACTGTGCACACACTGAGAACAATCGATCGCAAAACATTTCATCTCGATTTAGCATTTTTACCCCTAGCAAATGGCCGTGCATTATATTATCCGACTCTAGCACCTAGCTCAGTAAAAGAGATTCAAAAAGTATTTGGCGAAAAGAATGTTGTCAAAGTCCCTGCAAAGTATTTTTTCGCATGCAATTCTGTTGCACTAAATGATAAATACCTACTCATCCCGAAATTACCCTATCCGGATTATCGAGCCTGGATGTACAAAGCCACACAGATGAAATTGGATGAAGTAAACATTAATCAATTTCATTTGGGAAATGGCTCAGTACAATGTATAACATTGCAGATGATTAAAATTCCAGCTCACTCACGATTATGACCCTACTGAATATTCCCCGTACCAACTTTATCAAGCCATGCTTTGCCATATTTTCGAATAATAAAGCTGTTCGGGTGAAGATAATTCAGTGCTTGTATACAATCAATTCGCTCCACAGGGCTGACTGCGCACAATCTATGCAGAACGGGTAATAGCTTTGGCTTTATTTGCCGATATGTTGGTAGAAATTCAGGCCATAGTATAAGCTTACTTATCATGTCTACAATATTGATCCCAACCGCCCAACTATCAATTGTTCGCCAATATGTCTGAAACCATGTAATATCATCTCCTGCTTTTACCGACTTACTCTGTTCTAAAAACTGTTCTAACTGTTCATGCATAGTTGGAAGAGGAACTTCGAGTATATTGGATACTTTCTTAATAATAGTCTTCTTAGATACAATACTATCAATGACTTTTTGGGGGTCATAACCATAGTATATGGCATTTACAAGGACAGAATCAGGCGGTTCCTGCCCAATATTGGGATTGTGCTGATGTCTAAGTAAATTCGGTGTAATTTTATCATGTACTCGGATTGCCAGGTTGAAATCAATGATGCGAGGAACATTATTTTGATCAACAAGAATATTTCCTTGGTGCAAATCCCTGTGAACGACCCCGAATAGATTCAGAAGGGCAATAGCCTCAATGAAATGAGAAATAAACGACATAAAATCAAAATTCCGTAGTTGAAACTTAAAAAGGAGTAGGGGAATTCCTCCAAAGGGCATAGTAAGAAGCCGAAACTCGGATAGTTTGTGATTCTCAAGGAGGTCGCAGTTTTTGAGTTCGCTTTCGGTTTGTTGAGAAGCAGCAGCGGGCTCACATATAGATTCCGATACAAGGAAATAGTTCTTCCAAAGCGGAATTTTATGTATAAATTCTGCAATAGAGTATTCAATATCGGCATACTCTTTGAAAAGCAACTTACTGATAGGCATAAAGGTGGTATCCTCCAATGACGCAGTTGATTTCTTGTTTTTGCACAGAAGTGGCGGTGTAAAAATACAGCCATAACCGCCTTCATCAAATAATCTGCCACCTGACAGCATCTCCTAGCCTTCTGAAAGAAACTTTTAGAGTGACTAAATTCATACGATTTTAAGTCCATACAAGATAGTATGTACGATACGTACCATTTGTATTTATGGGCTGGTCTCATAATCCTTATAGCAATCGCTATCCTTGAAGTATGTAACCCTTACATGCTCAATGAGGGATTTGCGAATTTAGTAGCTGTCGGAGATACAGCATTCTGGGCAAAATGGTTGCCACGCAGAGGAGATGTGGGTCTCAATCCTACGGAAGAACAAGCGGGATACATCCGTGATATACGATATTTTGCGGGATACACCGATGTACAACGCCTCGGAAAAGACCACGATTTCTGCCGAATGGTACAGGCCATGGGTGATTCTGGTGATAAATTCTTTGCCTGTGCGCTCGGTGGTACAGAGGGTCTCTCCACCGTGAAGTACAAAACACTGAGTGTCAAAGAGGGATTTGAACTATCCCGAGACGATTATATGCGGGATGTTCTCGGTGAAGGACGGGATGGCTATTGTCGAATACTAAAAACGGGCATAGACACCTTTGAGGCCAAATGTAACCCCGCTGATGACCAATCCTTTAAATCCTCCCTTGTAACGGATGCAAATCCGCCTGATGATATTCGGATACTCTTGAATTTCTATCAGGGTATTGTATTCTGGCTCCGATTGCGTGATGATATGTTGGATTATGCGCAGAATCTAACGATTGCAAAAGCGGGGAATATAACAATTGAAGAAGCACCACCGAATCCACCCGTCACAAAGGGCTTAGAATTCAACGGCATCGACCAGTTCTTACGGATTGGAGATACAAAAGACTTGTCGTTTGGCGATGTCGTTCAACTACGATATGTCCGTGCACTATCATTCTGGGTCTACTTTGATGAATTTACGAATAATGCTCATATACTTGACTTTGGGAACGGTGCGGGGAAGGACAATGTGTTTGTGGGGATTTTAGGTCGTGGAAATGCGGGGAAGCAGGTAACCGATATCCTGTCACCCGTATGTTTAGACCAAGCGATTACAACGGTGCCGAGTGCACCGTCTGGTGCGCAGTGTGCAGAAGAGGTTTCACCACAGGTTGCGATGATGACGAGTGCGGGGAATGTAAATATTTTCTCGTGTCCTGCTCCCGAATTATTTGGGAGAATTATGAAACCGATTCAACCCGACACAACCCCTTCAGGAGATGCCAAAACCGCAGATTTACTCTATGAAATTTGGGATTCCAAACAGCGCAAATTACATATTCAGGTGAAAAATGTTATCACTTTGCGTACATGGACGCATGTGGTAATAACAGCGGGCGATGGCGATGCCTGGAAACCGAGCCTGAATATCTATGTCAATACGAGACTCGTGCATACTGAGGCTTCTGCCTGGCTTCCACAGTCAAATTATACTACCAATAATTATATTGGAAAATCCAATTGGACAAATGCGACGAGTCCATATCAAAATGCGGATGAACTCTTTAAGGGTAAGATGTTTGACATACGAGGCTACAGAATAATGATGGATGAAAAGAAAATTAAGAATACATATAACTGGGGGGCAAATTTATTAGGGCTGAATTCGTATATACTATAATTTCTTAAAGGTATATGGTCAGCTGAAGATACTATGCCGACTATAGGAGGGCGCAATAAGTGCACTCAGCGCAATAAGCGCAATAAGCGCAATAAGTGCAAAACACGAAGGAACAAACGAAGAAACTAAATCTGATCGCTATTCTTCTTCCACCACTTCTCCAACTGCCCCAAAATCTGCGCATGAACATCCTCCAATGACCCCTTTGACAAGAGGAGCACCCAAGATACAAGCCCAGCAATATGTGCCAGATGTTGAAATTCACCATCAATTTGCAATTCCTGTTGAAATTCAATCACTTTTGCGCTGGGGGGCAACGCCCATAGTCGGGACCAGGTAGCAGTCTTTTTTCCACCCAGAACAATACACAGCGACGCACCGATGAGAGCGTCATATGAGGCATAGTTTGATTCATCCACAATGCGAACTGACCAGGTATTATCCCGTTCCAATAGCCAGTCGGTCAACACACTCGCAAACCCGCTAGTAATTGCACCAGATACAACAATTGCACACACCTTTTCAGACACCGTATTTACATAGGAGGGCAACATGTCTCTCAGGCACTGAATATCTTCGGCACCGAGTTCCATTGGGCCAGGGAGAAATCCGACCACTTCATCAGCCCAGCATGCGGTTCCCTCATCAAATAGGACAGGATTGATCTCGGATCCCCAATCCAAATATTCCAGGTAATCGCTAAACTGGGGCGGAACCCAGAATCCAGCACCAGGATACGATTTGAGAAGCCGACGAACACGGGATATATAATTTAAGATGTACAAATCAGGGTGCCGAAATATATCGGTCGTCATAAACGGCACGGCCAGCATTTTTCCACATTTCTGAAGGGGAGTCAAAATATCCACTTTTGCCGTCTTCCAATAGTTGTACAAGGGGTTCTCTGAGTGCTCTCCCTTGTAGATTGTAAACAAATCATATACGAGACCGGATGGAGATACGCACGCTTTGCTCCAATTATACACGGGAATAGTGGGCTCAAAATAGTGATTTTCCACCGATGGCTCCCATTTAAATCGCCCCTCCTTCTCCAGCATTGTACAATACGTGATTTCATTCGACATTGATGAGCTCTTCACCTCAAAGGATACGAGTTCATTGGAGAACACGGAAATAGGTCGACCAGGAGTAATTTCCTGGCGTGTATCGATGATATAGGATGGTGCAAGATTGATATATAGATCGGATTGAATCGTATCGGCCTTCGAGTAGTTGCGAATATTTGTGTTGTGAAGATGGTATGTTTTAAAGGTCATTGCGGGGTTTGACAGATAGAATCGATTGCGAAGAATTTGCCCAGCGAAGGCATTGTCGCAACCGGCTTGGCCAAGTTGGAAATTAAATTTTGAATAATCCCATTCCCGTGCCCGAATGGAATCGGATAGGAATATCCAGGTGTCCTGAGAGTCAGCACGAGGGCCAAATATAACACTTGTATCCGCACCTTCTCCATTATCATCCCAGCGTAAAAGCCCGAGCATTTTATCGGTTAAATCGATTTTGAACAAATCCCGCAGGCTGTCGGCACCAAAATAAATATCGGCATTGGCCAGGATTGCGAATACACCGATAGGGACTTCATTGTGGACATATTTCAAAAAATCAGCATATGTGAGACGCTGACCCGAAATCACCTGATGTATTTTCTGTGCTCCAGGAATTTTTCTGTACTCGTCTGAATAATCCTTCTCGTTTATAAGTACAATCCTATCAATCTCGGTACAGGCACAATTGCGGACAAGACACTCTTTAAGTTCCCGATGACGGCGATTGTTTTCGTGGCGAAAGAATTGTGTTATGAGCCAGATTTCGTTGGGCTTTGTGGCAGATTCGAATATGATATTGTTGGGCATAATTGTTTTGCGTTCGGAGGAAATAGGGCAATCGATGATGCGGTTGTAGCGACAGAGGAGGGCAAAGATTGCAATTGCGTCTTCATTGGTGCCGTCCCAGGGCTTGTATATGAATGGATATTGTTCGAGAATTCCATTGAGATTGAGAATATTATCGTAGTTCTCGTCCCAATAGCTTTGGGGTTTTAGAGAGAGAATTGATTGGGATAGTAGTATAAGTGGTACTTTTTTGGAGATGCCGTGGAGTGTATCAAGCCACTCTGTATCGGGATGCGGAGTGGTCAGACACATTCCGACAATTTTACTTTTTGTTTCTGACCAGTTTTTGAATGTATCCAGACTTGTGATAATTCCGTCCCATTTTGACCAATCAATCGTACGACTTTGATTTTGAAGCCAAATAAGTGTGCGTTGATTGCGTAGGGTAGGAGTACTCAAATTCAGGATTTTGGGTTTACGCATCATTTGTTTATAGATAATGGAGGTACTTTATATTCTAGATGGAAGCTTGATTAAAAATATGCGGGTATAGTATATAGAGATGGCTACTCCTGGTGCTGCTACTACTGGATACTTCCCCACCCCCCTCTCTCCCCCTCCTCCGCTATCCGGTAATGCTAGTGCTCATCCTGGTGTTCCTGCTGGTACTTCTACTGGTACTTCTACTGGTACTCCTGCTCCTCCTGCTTCTGCTTCTGCTTCTACTCCTGCTGCCTCAGCAGCTTCTGGTGCTACTAGTACTAGTGGCAGATCAGGTATGTCGTCCTTAAGACGTGCTGGGGTTACTCCTCCGACTCCTCCTCCTGCTGCGGCTTCTACTAGGGGCAGAAAATATAGAGTAAGTATTGAAGAAAACACAGCAGTAACAGGTGGACGCCGAAAAAGAAGTACCCGCAGAAAATCAAGAAAATCAAGAAAATCAAGAAAAGCAATAAAATCCTATAGAAAGAGAACACACAGACAGCGTAGAAATTAGTATACTCACCTAGAATAATAAACCTACTCTCCGCTGCCATATAATGAAGTCCCATATGGATAGCTTCCATATAACAGGATAAATTTCACAAGAGCTAATGCAGAAATTTATAGTACAATGCATTGGATGCATCCAATGCATACAATGCATCCAATGCATCCAATGCATCCAATGCATCCAATGCATCCAATGCATCCAATGCATCCAAACTTCTGATAATTCCATCCCATTTTAACGCTAATAAGTGTGCATTGATCGCATAGGGTGGGAGTATTCAAATTCAGAATTTTGGGTTTACGGATCATTTCTTTATTGATAATGGAGGGACTTTATATTATAGATAGAATCTTGATTAAAAATATGCAGGTATAGTATATAGTGATGTCTTCTTTTTTAAATCGTTTTAAACGCAGAAACCCTGCTGGTACTACTTCTATTAAGTCTGCTGTAATTAAGCCTGCTGTAGAGATGCGTTTTAAACGCAGAAATCATACTGCGACTGCTCCTTCTCTTGCTTCTCCTGCTTCTACCAGTATTCAACCGTCCGACTATGAATACTACAACTATGAAGGTCGCCGCCATAGGGGCCCACGGCCATGGAAGCCTCTCGCCCCACCACCTGGTGGCTGGCCTCGCTCTCCCCTAGCTGCCCCTACTGCACCTGCACCTACTGCTTCTTCTGGTTCTATACGTCTCCCCCCCCTATCTAGTACTACTCAACATCATCCCAACGCAGGCATAGCAGATTTGAGGGGTCGAAGACTCGCATGGCAACCCACCCTACCTGATACTCCTACTAGTGCTTCTGCTTCTGCTTCTACTTCTAGACGTCTTCCCGCCCTATCTGGTACTACTCAACATCGTCCTAATGCCGGCATGACCGCTTTGAGGGGTCGAAGACTCGCATGGCAACCCCCTCCCCCTCTCAATACACAGGTTTCCAATTCCCTACCTGGTAGTACTTCTGGTTCTCCTCCCACTCGAAAACTTAGTTTGAGGCCTTTGAGGCCTTTGAAGCCTTTGAAGCCTTTGAGGCCTTATGATCATCTTAGTAGTAATAATAATAATAGGAATGATGAGTTTTTATATGTTAGTCCTCTTAGTACTGATAATGATACATTTAATAGGGTAACTGAAGTAACTACAGTAAATAATGCATCAGGTGGTCGCCGAAAAAAAACTACCCGCAGAAAATCAAGAAAAGCAAAAAAATCAAGAAAAGCAAGAAAAGCAATAAAATCCTATAGAAAGAGAACACACAGACAGCGTAGAAATTAGCATACTGGCTTAGAATAATAAACCTACCTAGAATAGATGCAATCCTACCCTCCGCCGCCATATAATGAAGTCCAAAATGGACAGCCTCCATACAACGCAACAAATTTCACACGAGCTAATGCAGTTATTTACAGCACAATGGTGTCCAATGCATCCAATTCACCAAATTATCCGTGGGCAACAGGAACAGATGCCCAACAGATATATAGAAGCCGAGCAAATGTCACCTATTTCAATGTCCTAAATCAAAAAACACAGGCAATTCGGTCTGCGAATGGCTCGAAGGGTACAGTGCCATATCCACAATTTAAAACACAGGCTGAACGGCTTATGTATATTCAGGGTCAAAGTCTAACCGTATCTAGAAATCTCATTACGGGGAAAAATCCATCATCTCCAGCAGGTGTCCCGTGCTCAACTATTTATGGGATTATTAATTCCTAACTGCACTTTTTGGGAAAAAGTGCGCAAAAAATCTAATACTTGCACTTTTTGGGAAAAAGTGCGCAAAAAGTGCAAGTATTTTTGCGCACTTTTTCCTAAAAAGTGCAAAAATATACAATCATCAACTATCTATTGTACCTCGCTAGAGAACTCTTTTACAACTTGGCACAGCGCTATCAAATCCTCCCTACTTACTTTTAGCACTCGTACTTGCGCTGGTTTTTCTAGGAGTGCGTGTGGTTTTACGAGGCTTCGCAGGCTTGGTAATGGATTCACGGAGTTTGTCCCGTTCGGTTGGGTGAATTGCAGCACGGAAGGCATCAAGATTTGGTTGGATAATGGTTCGCCAATCGGCAAAGTAGGTAATGGAATCTGTCTTGGAATCATATGTCCCAATTGGGACGGAATTTGGCTCAAAGGTTCGGACGGTAGTTCCATTCAAATAATATGGAATTCCTCGTATCTGCTTAAGTTCATAGGTCATTCTGGATTTATTTTCCAGCATTAAATAATTTCAAATTTTATTCAGTTGTTTCTGGCATTTTTACGGGTGGATGTTCGTCCTCGTTTTTGTCCAACTTTGGATATTCCATTGAATCTATTAGCATTGGATGAACCAGATTTTTTATGGGAAGATTTTCCTTCTTCATGTATGCTACCATTCCTTCTAGTACGTTTTGCTTTTGGACTATGAGAGGAATTATTATTATTATTAGAGGAATTGTTATTATAGACATTTTTATAAGATAGCGAATCACTTAGAGTAATTATTGAATCACTTCTTAAATTTAGCGCTGCTCGTGCAGCGTTTTCTAGTGCTGCACTTTCTAGTGCTTCCCTTTCTAGTACTGCCCTTTCTCGTTCTGCCCTTTCTCGTGTTCCGCTTTCTAGTTCTAGCAATGCTAGAGCTGCTATATTTTCTAGTTCTTTATTTTTAAATAGATTATTTTCTTCTATTTGAATTTTAAGATAATCTTGTTTTCTAACCTCCCTTTTTAGACGCTCTCTTAAGTTTGATAGTTGACGAGTCTTTAAAATTGGAGATTCATCTGTTGTCAATTTATGCGCTATTAATACTTCATCACATGCCTCTAAAAACAAAGCTTTCATTTTTGTTTTAATATATTCATCCCATGTTTCTTGTAATTCCTCTGACAAGTTAAAAAATAAAAATACAAAGAAATTTCTAGATAGGTTTGCTTTCGCACGAAAACGTTTATATTGTATCGTATAATCCTCGTTCTTAAATGTTTTTTTAAGTTCATCCATTACATCCTTAATATAAGTATTATACTCTCCAGCTTTTTCTTTTTCCCTCTCTACTTGTTCTTCAGTCTTTATTTTTTTACGTTCTTCTTCAGACATATATTCAGATACTTTTTTTGATCTTGGGCCTTCTAGTGCCTGTATGGCAGCAATTAGAGGTATTACTCTAGGCGCATCATACCTATTCAAGAACTCAACGATGGGCTCGAATGCCTCCATCAGTGAGGAATCATCCTTCATCCTAGAGGCTATGAATGCCTCCTTATCCTCATATGCTCCATGTAATATGACATTGAACTCACTGGAATCTGTTCGTGTATTGTTCCAAATATTGCCCAGTAGTGTTTTTAATCCTTGATTATTTATTTCATATTGTAAGCCAATATTTCTTTTAGCATGATATGACAAATAAGAATCATCCGATTTTACCTGATTACATGTTCTATGTGCCCATCTATATTCTATTTTTACCAGTTCTTCATTGTATAAAAAATGTGTCTTAGTTGTCTCACCATATAATCCTAACAACATAACAGCTTGTGCTATTGGTAATATATGTTCACATTCAGGATCTTTTCCATTTCGTTGTCCACCCCGTTTTGATTTTGCCTTCACTGATTTTCCCTTCGCTGATTTTCCCCTGGCTGGTTTTCCCTTAGATAATTTTGCCCTACTTGGTGTTTTAATTCCCCTAACAACTCGTGATTGGGAAAGTCTTTTACGGCTTGAACGACCTCCACCAGTCTTCGTATCATCACTAGTATTTTTGGGCTTGCCATAAATCTTCATTCCACAAATATAACATTCAGTTCCTGGTGTGAATTTACCAATAATATTATTACACTGTGTAGTAGGCGTCGATGCTTCATATATCTTTCTTGCATTTGGTACTAGAAGTCCAACAGCTTTAGCTACGGTTCGTAATGGCATTGTAGCAACCGAAGCCATTCTACTTACTACTATCTATAAATAAAATTGAATCTGCAACTTCTGAGTATTAAACATTTGCCCATCCCCAAATGAACATATTTATCCTTCACTGGAAACAACGCAAGTGTGCCCGTTGGCATGTGGATAAACATGTCGTCAAGATGCTCCTAGAAACCTGTCAACTCTTGTACACAGCGCACTGGACTTTTGCACATCCAGAACTGCGTTCCTGTAAGTCAGCCGTAGCTTTATCAAAAGCACAAAAGAAACTGGAAGTACCTGAATATATGTGGTCTGCCCCTATATGTGAAACATCACAAGAACCTGGATATCGTCCCTGTCATATTCATCATCCATGTGCAAAATGGACGAGAGTGTGTTCGGGAAATTATTTATGGCTTGCAAAACTTGGCCTAGAACTAGCAAGAGAGTTTCGTTTTAGATTTAAAAAGGAACACTCGTGCGAAAAGCATATTCAGTGGCTTTATGAAAATCTCCCCCTAGAGATCCGTATCTTTCCTAGGAGAGGATTTGCGATTGCTATGGCGGATGAGTACAAAATCTCGAAAGACCCTATTCGGTGTTATAGGAACTATTATAGGACATCGAAACAAGAACGGGGTTTAATCAAATATACAGGTCGGAATACTCCGCATTGGCTATAGGACTCACTAAGTCTTCAAGCATCCACATATTTGCCACTTTCGACCAAATGCTTCCCGATGCTTTTTGAGTTCCTTCTCAAACTTTTCATCAATCTCAAGATACCTATTTTTCATAAAAATTATTCGGTTTATCAATACTTTCTTCTGAGAATCTAGTGCTGCCAGATTCGTCCCTGGTTTTGATGCAGTCACTGGTTTTGATGCAGTCCCTAAATTTTCCTGTGTATTCAATTGTATACTGACATATTCATTGAGTATATCTTTCAACTTGTTAATTAAATATGTTTCCTTGGATTGAATTTTTTTGACCTCGGCAAACACATTAATATTTAACAAATTTGGAAAATTATACCGAATAGTCTCAGGTAAAATAAACTGGTTTGTTTCCTTGATTTCCCGCACATCTTTTTCGGTCTCATTAATAAGTTCAGGAAGTGTTTTTGACTCGCCCACAATAAATAGAATTTTACCCGAATTGAATTCGAGCTTGGACTGAATCTTGTCAAACTTGTATGCAGCAACTCGGTGTGCCTCTGCTTTCGCATCCAGTTTTAAGTAGTTAATCAAAGTAAGAAAGAAGAAATTCAGTCCATTGAGAGAACTAACAATTGTTGAACTAAAGGAGTAGTCTTTGAGAACTACGGATATAACTGCGCAAATGGCAGTTATACATATGGTTGGCAACATAAGATAGTTGAGCCGTTGTTCGCATACGGTTTTAGCCTCGGTATAGAGAATCTTTTGGCCTTTGAGATACATTGCGATAATATCACAAATCATTGAACAGTTCGATTCTTTATAGTTGAAAGAGTCTTTGAGAACCTCGTCGACATCCCGATAACTGAAATTCGCTTTTGGAAGAGTGCTGATTGCGGTTTCAAATGCAGATGGACCTTCCACTCCGATTATGACATTATCTTCGGTGCCTGCGTTGTTGATGGGTGCATTCGGTGCAGTCGGTGCAGTCGGTTCAACTAAATTATCTGGCATTATTTATCTGTCATATATTAGAAATTTATAAATGGCCGATAACACACAAAAGCCAGAAAAGCAAGAAAAGCCAGAAAAGCAAGAAAAGCCAGAAAATACCGAAAATAAAGTGGAGACTACGCAACCACCAATGCCCCGAATGCAACCAGTAGGTGCTCCATTACCAGACCGAGTAGGAGCAGCAGCAGCAGCAGCAGCATTAAGTCCATACAATCCAGATACTGGTTCAAGTCCTTTAACAAAAGGAGCACAAGTCCTTAGAGGCCTGTTTGGACTCTAAGAAAAGCGTTTAGAAAAATTGAGCGTAAAGCCCACGGGGAATTCAAACCTCAGAAATGCTACTCTCTGAGTTTCGAATTGGACTACCGTTTTATTACCAGGACAATCGATTTATCTGTACCGATATTGGCATGAGGGTTGTCATCGCAGTCCGTGTAGAAGACGAGAATACAACCGTAATCGAAGGACCACCTTATGTTATTCCTGAGCGAATCTTTGACGAGGATGACATCCCAATCTGTACTCGGACGAAAGTGAATAGTCGAGCTCCTTTTCGAAATTATTATCTTTGAATAGGTCTAACTGGCCAATAGGCTCGCCACCCATATCCCCAATGATTTGCAGGGAAACTTGCGGGTGCAAATGATTCTGCCTGGTGCTCCTTGAAAAACAAATATATTACAAGAGCAACAATACAATGAGCAACTATGTTTAGTCCAACAAAATAGACTATAAATAATATAAGCATTCTGTTATTCCAGTCTATTTTTTCATACGAACAGGTAATCGGACACCACCGCCATAGGGACGAGTTCCATTCCATGCACCTTTGCCATCATTATAGTTACTATTATACCCCCCATCTCGTCCACTATTCCACCAGCCCGTCCAGTATGACCAATGGTTATAGGAACTACCCGCCCATGGCCACCAGACTGCCTCAGATATAACAGATGCTTCATTTACTGTATCCAAATTCTGCACTTTATTTTTGTGCCTACCTATAACAATATATAAAATGAAGAAAAGTGCAAAGCCGTATAGAATTAAAAAAAATACATCAGATAGATTCATATCCTTTCTGATATATTTGAGAAATAAACCCCAGATTGGATAAATTAGTTTCCCCACCATCCAATGGGGGTTACATATTCTACCTGTTCCGAACCAGTTCTATCATATATGTCAAAATCCGCTGTATTTTCATAGCGGGGTGTAAACCCCCAGAATCCCACGGAAGTTTCAGCAGGAATAGCGAATGTGGGTCGCATACCACCTGAAGGGCTTGCTCCACCTGATCCGAATTTATTAGGAACAAATCCTTTTCCTGATTCTGGCCAGAATTGTGCTTGCCCGAATTTAGTGGGTTTTCCCTTGTACATTCCCAATTTGTCATATCCCCAGCTTGGAAAGAGTTTGTTTTTAGAGCCAGGAAAGAGTGCCTGTGTAACGGGACTGTTATATAGAACACGAGTTCCAGGAGTATAATATACGGAATAGGAATACCAGACAGCCGAGTATAGTATAAGAAGAAATAGTGCCCCGTAGAGCCAGTTAGTGCTTGCCATTGTACCTATTCTATTAGGCTTTTAAAAATTGGTACATAACAAAAAAAATAAAGCACTGCATTATTGCGCCGACTGCATCCATTGCATACTTCTTAGAAATCTGCGCTGAGTGAGAATGTCATTTCCTCTTGCTTCTTTCCAACCCCCGCTTTGGCATACGATGTTACTCGCTTCTCAAAGAAGTTATCCTTCCCTTCTAATGAGATCCGCTCCATAAAGTCAAAGGGATTCGCCGAGGAGTATATCTTGCCATATCCGAGTTGGGATGAGATGCGATCAGCTACAAACTCAATGTACTGGGACATCAGTTTATCATTCATACCGACCAGATGGCATGGCAAAGACTCGGTAATAAATTGTTTCTCGATTTTGACGGCCTCCCGAATGATTTTATGGACTTTCGCTTTGGGGACTTTTCGCTCAATCTCTTCGTAAAGTGCGCAGGCAAAGTCCGTATGAAGCCCCTCATCTCGGGCAATGAATTCATTCGATGTTGTCAGGCCAGGCATTAGTCCACGCTCTTTGAGCCAGTAGATAGCACAGAATGAACCAGAGAAGAAGATACCCTCAACAATGGCAAATGCAATGAGCCTGGTTGCAAAATCCTCCTCCTTGGATTCAATCCATCGTCGAGCCCATTCGGCCTTTTGCTTTACACAGGGAATCGTCTGCGTAGCTTGAAATAGTTTGGTTTTCTCCTCTTTATCATCAATATAAGTATCAATAAGGAGAGAATAGGTCTCTGAATGAATTGCTTCCATCATCAACTGAACCGAATAGAATTGGCGAGCCTCTGCGAGTTGGACTTCATTCATAAATCGTGCGGCAAGGTTTTCCTGGATAATTCCATCTGACCCTGCAAAGAATCCGAGAACATTCTTGATAAAGTGTTGCTCGTTTTTATTTAGTTGAACCCAGTCCTTCCCGTCTTTTGCTAGGTCAATCTCCTCAGGAGTCCAGAAAACCGATACATGGTTTTTATACTTCTGGAACAGTTTCGGTTTCATAATAGGAAACAGAGTGAATCGGTTCGGATTCTCCCGTAAAATTGGCTCAATAAAGGGCTCTTCTTGCTCGATATTCGGAATGTCATCGAGCTTGGATTGTTTAGCCTTTAGAACGGGAGAATTGAATGAAGACCTGGATTTTACGGGTGAACTAATAGGCTGTTCCATACCGAACTCGATATTAAAACCGGAGAATAAAGATGCGTCCATTTTACATCAAAAATAATACGCATTTGCGCAGTCAATTTTACTGCGCAAATGCATAATAATAATAATAATAATAATAATAAATCCGTAAATCCGTAACTGGAATCACTCAGTGACTGTATTATGGCTAGGCATTCGTAGGCCATCTACATCACAAATATCCCCATTTGATAGACGCATACGAAGACCGAGTAGTAGTTCAGATTTCATATAGCGCTCATCTTTTGGAAGATTTTTGAATGATTGTTCGATATTATCCAAGTATATATCATCGATGCTTGCTTTATCACTACATATACAGTCGCACACAAAGATTTGTGTATCTGTATCTCCAAATGATAATACATATAAATGGCTACATATAGTATTTTCAAATGTACTAACGGGTGTATCTAATGGGGTAGGACACATAGCATGAAAATACTCAGGAAGCGCTTCCCGCAATGTGAAATGTCCTGATATTATGGGTAAAGGAGAATAGTAAAACAGATCACTGTCCACATACTTTTCGGTATTAGAACAACAGTCCTGACGAGTCATTTTGCTATATTCCATCCATGATTATCTAGAATTCAATTTTTTTAGATGAATGCCTAGAGGCTTGCATCATACACGGGGGGGACTATGCATCATATGAAGTAAATAAAATATCCATTAATGTTTTATTGATAGTAGGTTCCTGTACAATTTGTTTTATTGTCTCAATTGTATCAGGTCTATTATTTATTACATTAATAATAAGTTCTTGCATAGTGCGAATAGCTTCTTGCTGAACAACTGGTATATTCTTATGTACAGTTTTTAAACCATCTTCATTGAATTTTTCTCGAATTTGATATGAATACATAATAAATAAAAATAATACAAGAACTGCAACTGCACAGAATGAAAGAGTCATATATTGTTTCATTTATTATATCTTACGAAATTATTATAAACGAATTTAGAAAGTCCGAATAATTACCACCGAATCTCCTCCTTTCCATCTCCTTTTAGCCAATTATTGATGCTTGAAAACGGACGGGATCCAAAGAAGCCCTTGTGCGCAGACAGCGGGGATGGATGTGCCGATTCAAAGATTCGGTGTCTCTGTTTTTCGAGATATTGCCCCAGCAACTTTTTCTTGGCCTGTGCGGATTTCCCCCAGAGGACGAATATAATGCCTTTCCCCTGTTCTGCCACAGAACGAAGAATCTGATCCGTTATTTCTTCCCAGCCGATTTTGGAATGCGACTGAGGAGCACCGGATTCTACAGTGAGTACTGTATTCAATAGGAATACGCCCTGTTGCGACCAATTCTCAAGATTACCGTGTTCAGGAGCAGTACCGCCAATATCCTCCACAAGTTCCTTGTATATATTTTTGAGGGATGCGGGCAGTGGACGCACATCAGGTAGAACAGAGAACGCTAAGCCATGAGCATTGCCCGCAGTGGGATAAGGGTCTTGACCCAGAATAACCACACGAATAGTTTCGATAGGTGTCAATTCAAGTGCTCGCCAAATATGAGCCCGACTCGGCAGAAACTCCTTTGTAGCAAGTGTATTGGAGAGTTCAAGAAGCTTTTCTTGACAAGTCGAAAGACAATTACGCCATCCAGGAGGTACAGAATCATATAGCCAATTCTGGATGGCCACGGGGTCATCGCACGATTCTTTTATGACTTGGTGGATGGTAAGAACTGGCCGAGAAGGCTCGGCAAGAATGGGCTTTGTATCAGGCAGGAGTACACTACTCGTACCCGCCCCTGCACTCACCAAATCCTGGGTTGGATGGTAAAGAACGAGATTCCTGTAGAATTCTTTTACTGCGGGGTGTGCTCGGAATGCGATGGGGTCAAAGTCATAGACATAGAGAGCATCGAGATTGCGAACACGAGAGAGAGCCACATATGCTTGACCAAATTCAAAGTTGCCCGTTCCAATATCCACTAGTGCAGCATCCAACGATGCACCCTGTGCTTTGTGGATTGTTGAGCTCCATGCTAATCGAAGAGGTATTTGAGCCCGAGCTACAAACTCGAAATCCTCAATTGGCCAAGCATGTGTACCAATCGGCTTTTTGATGCCATTAACAAACTCCACAACGGGTAGTTCGGATGCGGGGCAGAAACTCACAACAACTCCACGGGATCCATTTACGAGGCCAGAATCAGGGTCTAGGTTCGCAATAAGCATGACCTGCGCTCCTACCATCAATTCAAGTTCTCTCGCATATGGAGCATTCGAATCAAACATGTGTAGGGTTCGAACAAAGTTCTCCTCGCTCTCCGAGAATCCATCAGGAACTTTTCCATCGTATAGTAATTTTGCCTTGTAGTTATAGCGCCGTCCCGTTAGTGCACGAAGATTTGAATCATTAATCATATCCACTTCGGCTCTGCGGGGAAATAGAAGTGTTGGGCGAATCTTGTTTTCTTTCCAGTTTAGCCCTTCACGGGCACGAAGAATCTGGCATGACTCCTTGCTGAGTTGCCCTATACGTGCCTCTTTCAGGCAGCATTGAAAGGTCTCGTCTTTCTGACGCTGAATAATAGTCAACTCGCACGAAGCCATAATAACTTCATTCCAAGATGCCGCTTGGAATGCGAATACAGTGCCTTCTCCCTTAGATACGGGAGGCAATTGGTAGAAATCACCTACTAGAAGTATTTGAATTCCCCCAAACGGTTCTCGGGTTGCACGAATTTTCTTACCGAGTTCATTAAGTTTATCGAGGAGTTCGGCTGTCATCATTGAGATTTCGTCAATGATAAGTAAATCCGTCGATAGCCAATTCTTCATGGCTTTACGATTGCGGCGGATTTTAGTATAGAGTTCCTGAACGGTTCCTTTCCCGAGTCCAATTCCCGCCCAAGAGTGAAGGGTTTTTGCCTTTGAACCGAGAAGTAGGGCTGCACAACCCGTCAGAGCACACATCTGAATACGAGGGAGCTTTGTAAGAAAGCCTGGATTTTTCTGAGCCATAATATTCTTTTTGAGTCCAGGAAATTCCGTGTAAATAACGGAGAGCAAATAGCTTTTGCCGACACCACCACCACCTGTTAAGAATATATTTTTACCATCCAACAAGTGATTCATAACTTGGAGTTGCTCATCTGTTAGGGTTGCTGTCATTCTCTTTTACCTTGAAATACAATATAGCGGAGGGGCTTAATCAATTTTCATATGCGAATCCTGAGTCAAGAATACGTCAAAGAGAGACACCAATGACTCTGTGAAGTTAGTTGGTAGTCCCTTCTCAATTCTACTCAGTGTATCCCGATGAAGTTCCTCGAGTACATCGTTCAAATCACAGAGTCTACCCCCATACACCACACTTATTTCCGATTTTATCGATTGTTCTACGGTTTTAAGTGATTCTAGAATTCTAGAATGCCTAAGTACAGTATTATTCATTTCTTGAAGAAGACCTGAGATAATGTCTACGTCTGTGACTGCATCCGTGTCCGCATCCGTGTCCGCATCCGTAACCGCAACCGCATCCGTGTTTGCAGTCTCCATTGTCTACTAGAATAAATTCATTACAACCTGTTTAGACTCCAGTCGTAAAAGGCGATGAATGAAATGCCAAGTAGCTAATGGGTGTATGGTATGAAACCGTGCATACCATGGGAGTTCTATCCGATTTCTCCGTAGGAACCCATGAAATAAACCAGTGTGCGGGCATAAATACACAGTTTCCAGGACGTAAAATAATATCTAGGAATTTGAGATCGGCAACGAAGGGGGTGTCCTTGATTGTGAGCTGTGCAGGAAAGCAATTGACCCACTGTGCGGGAAGAGAGGTCTGAACCGTTTCAGGCATAATTGTGAGGAGAATTTCACCATCGACGGGGAATATACAAGTCCAAGTAGCAAATGTGCGTCTGAGTCCGACACTACCCGCCCAGCAGTGATATTTAGGGAACATCCAGAACTTGAGGAAAGTATTTATGACAAGGGGATTTAACCACTTATTTGCCCATATATCAATGCTGGAATTAACTGCGATTTTTTCGGCTTGAGGGTATTTCCAGGGACAAAGAGAGGTGGAATTTGACATTGACAGCCAGTCTACAAGGTTCGTTTCTTGAAATATCGGAATGTCTTTAAAACAAGGCCTTATGGCAACATCGTCGTGTGTCCAAAATGTAGCGGAGGGAATGGAGCGAAGAACGAATGGAACCTTTTCGGCAAATAGGTCTGATATATTATCTTTCTGCGACCATTCGATTTGATTGATTCGGAATTCACAAATTGCTTGTTTGTAAAAGAATGTAAGAATTAAAAAAAGTATACCGAGAATTAAAAGTATTTCGAGCATATAAACTCCTAATGTCATTGGTACAACAAAAATATAATTGTTGTACGCATTCATTGACCTAAACAACCTTTTTAGTCTGTCCAAAGGTCTCCAAACAAATATCCAATGGCATCACCTGCCGAATATTATTATAAATAGCAATGACATCCCCCGCCTTTAGCTGAGATGGTAGAAAGACATTGCTCATATCTGTATTTGTATTTGACTCCAAATTATATATGCGAGCAGTGTCAGTTACATTATCAAATACATCACAATATTCTAGACGCTTATAGTCATCGTAATAGTAATAGCGTATATTTTTCTGTAAAATGTGAGCAGACGAGTATGTATGGATAATCGTCGGTTTCACATTCATAATACGGTAGACATCGTGAGTATGTGTTCGTTTTCTGGCTACATTTGTGGCATAAATAAGCATTGGCCAGTTTAGAACAACATTGGAGTAAATTCTCATATTTGCTATTTGACTGTTATTTTATTATAACAAGACCATTGTCAATTTTATTATTGCGTCGTGTCTTTGCCAAATAGTTTTTTACAACGGGTGTAGTCGATGACGCTTTGTTTCGCCGAGTAGCCCCTCGTTCCTTCTTTGTAGGCTTCTCAATACTCGCTGTAGTAATGGCCGTTTTTTGCATATTTTCTTCTGTATCGGATGCCAAGGGAACCAAAGGAGCCACAGGAGTCACAGTCGTCACAGGAGGCACAGTCGCCACAGTATCTACTCCATTTGAATTCAATAAAACCAAAACCTTGTCAATCCAATCTTGGGATAATCCAGAGTTTAACGCTTCAATAAAAAAAGCCAAATCACGGGGAACTGTCTTCTGTATAACTTCAATAAGTGTATCTTCCATACTGTCCACACTTTCCACAGTCTTCTTACTCGCAATATCCCTAAAACATGTAAACCATGCAGACCGATACTCTGCACTGCAATTATTCAGTGCCAGTTTCGTATCCATTATAAATCCATAGCGTAATCCAATATTTGCAAATTGCGTATCTAAATCAATTACAAATTTGGGGTTGATAAGTAAATTACAAGATAAATCGAGAACACCTTGTGCAAGGTCCTCCATAACAATAAAGCAACCGTAGATATGGTTCTGTACCTTTAAGGAATACAGTGCATCTTTATTGGTAAGTTCATTTAGAACCGCAGATTTAATTTGATCCATATTCTATTACCATGATTCTTTCTTTAACCCCTATTTTGAACGCACCTAAACCCCACAAACACATTTCATATAACGAATAACACTCAAAGCCCAACAGCATGAACGAGACGCACGTCCTAGAATTTTCACACGGAACCGTCCAATTAAACGAAGAGCAGTTCAATGTCGTTACAAGTCCACCATCCGAAAACCAACGCATTCTCGCATCAGCAGGTTCAGGCAAAACAACTACAATTACCGCACGGATTGCCTACTTAGTAGAAGAGTACAATATCGACCCCTCCAGAATTCTACTTGTAACATTTAGTCGGGCGGCAGCGCAGGAGATGATTCACAGAGTCCATAAGCTAATAGGCCCAGTACATATGTATGCGGGAACATTCCATGCTCTATCTGCACAAATTCTAAGGGAGATGGCACCAAAACTGATATCAGACCAGCCGTTTATCGATGAGCTCCCTTATCGTTTGGTAAAATGGCTACAGACGGATCGTGCAAAGATCTGGGTAAAACGGTTTCACACAATTATCGCAGATGAATTCCAGGATATTAATTCGATTCAATGGGAACTCCTGAAGGGATTTTTCCATCCCTATGCAACAATGTCTATTGTGGGCGATGATGCCCAGAATATTTATACTTGGCGGGGGTCTTCAACGGATTTCATTCTCAAATTCCACGAAAATGTTCCACGAACAAAGGACTATCAGCTATGTCGAAATTATCGCTCCACGGAGGCCATTGTGACGGTTGCAAATTCCGTTATGCGGTTCATTCCGACTTTGCCGTTTAAGGAGAAGATGATTGCGAATGCGAGGGGTGGGCGAAAGCCCGAAGTTCATTTCTTTTTTCGGGCTTCGGATGAACATGACTGGATTGTGAATTCCCTCGAGAAACTCCTAAAACAATTTCACGAAACCAATCCCGAATTTACATTTGCCGTGCTAAGTCGCTATAATCACGATTTATTCAAAATAGAAGAGCGTCTCCACCTTAAAAATATTCCCTACAAGCTCTGTACAAGTTATGACCCAGAACGCTCGAAAGAACATAATAAAAAGATTACACTCGCTACAATTCACGCATCGAAGGGTCTCGAGTGGGACATTGTATTTTTTATGAATCTACATGACGATGTCTTTCCGTCAAGAAAGAGTGATGAAGAAATTGTTGCTGAACGCCGACTATTTTATGTGGGCATCACCCGAGCAAAAAAAGGACTCTATATGACATATTCCAGACACGAACGGTCGCTCTCCCGATTTGTCCGAGAAGTCCCTCGACCATTTCTCCGATTTCATAATATTGCCTCCTTCAAGCTAAGTACAAATGAAGCGACCTCACAGATGCTAAGTATTGAGGATATGATAAGGGGTTTTGATGGTGCGGATTGGAATACGTTGCGTGATAATGGATATGTGCCGAATATCAATTCGATTCGCACAGACTCGATATACAAGTTCGGTGAGATGTTTCAGATGCCTGAGTGGGTGCGCATCAATGATGTAAGAGAGACGTGGTTTGAAATGTTGCGATGGATTTCTTTGAGGGAGTGTGCGATTTACCAGAACAAATTGGATGAACTAATAACACCCGAGGTGAGTGAGTGTCTACTCACGCTCAGAATCTATAAGGAAGACATTGAATTCTGGGAACTGTATGAGGCAGAATTCGAGCACCTGGTGCATAAGTTTTTAAAGCACACACAACAAATGCCAGCGGTGGAGTATCATCAGTTGGATGAATATGTAAAGACAAAACTACCGCATTTGAACTGGACTGTACAGGATATGTCGCATGCTCTTGTAATTATCGCAAAGATACGAGGACAATTGCGACCTCTGAGACACGCTGGCTTTGATTTGAATGAATTTGCGTTTGGAGTGGTGAGGAATTCGGTTCCCACGGAGCTACGCCCAGATGTACTTAAAAGCTGGCACCAACTACTTGATCCCCATAAGAAAACGCACAATATTCTATCGGATATTTGGCGAATTGCATCCATCAAGTCCGTTATTGAGGGACGAAACATTCCCCTGTATCAACACGATACGATAAAATCGTTCTTAACCGAAGGAGAGCAACAGGGTATTGTCCTGGCAATTGAGAATGCCCTTCCGTTGTGGATAGTGTCCCAGGAGAATCCCACATTTAATTGTATATTTGAAGCGGAGGGAATTCGACCGATTCGCTGTGATATAATGACGGAGAAGTGCGCATATTATATTTTCTTTGACCATCAGTTTGTACCGAATATGGAAGATAAAATACTACTTTTACTGAAGCAGTATGTTTATGAGGAACTATTTGATAAACGGCTCGAGTCAATCGGATTTGTAAATGTGGCAACGGGTCAAATTATTCGTTATGAGGTGACGTCTACCATACGGGCGCAGCTGACGCACATGTGGCAACACCTACAAACGAAGTACAGCCTCTACCAGGAGGCTTAATGCCGAGGTCTTGTGGAGACATAGCATCTGTGCCAGGTGCGTATGTGCTTCCAAATCCTGTGAGTGGTCGGGACATGGGAGTATCCCGTCGGTGGGGAGGCAGGGCACCACCTGGTTGTACAATTGGCCATGCACCGGTCATAGCCTGTTGTGTAGGGGGGACTTCGGGTACACCTCCGTGTGGCATAGGTTCACCACGCTCGAGCCCGCCAGGAAGAGCATAGAACTTTTGAGATCCATAGCGGTCTTGTTTGGTCGGATTATTGAATAAACGGGGAGAGCGTTCAAAGTATTTGCTGTCATTCTCGGAACGGCAGGTGTAAGTATCTGTGCGAAGAAGTGCTTGGGGCATAGAGAGCTCGGAGACGAATGCGTCTGAGATGGCTTTTCTATCGGGTAGTGTTGAGCCTGATACGTACATATTACTGGATTCACGGGGTATGTATTTGGTGGAGGGGCACCATTTGTCGAGGGGGTGATTGAGTGTGCGGAGAACCGACTCTTTGTCAATGTTGGCAGAGTAGCGACCGGGTGGGTAGAATTCTCCACCAGGCGGAAAGACCATATTTGCAGGGGTAGGTGGTGCAGGTATTGTTGGGCCACTTGTAACATAGTTTTTACAGACTTTTACCCAAGGGCGGAAATCCTCGGGTAAACCAACTTTCTGTTGGGGTATGATATGGCGAAGCATTTCAGTGGGATCCCAGTGTGTTTGAAGACATACGGGTGGAAATAGGTTTCCCTCCACAGTTGCAAAAGGGAAATTACTAACATATGGCGATGGTGGCTCCAAAGTGCTCATTACTAAGTCAAAATATTTCTTTACAGGATTTCTTTACAGGATTTCTTTACATCGTATCCTGCTCGGTGGTCGAGTCCTTATTGGAAATAAGAGAGAGATATTGCATTGAATTCGGATTTGTTGGAATGGGAACTGTGGGATTTGTACTCCATACATCCTTGTCCCGATCCATATATCCAATCTCTTCATCAATTTGAAAGGTTGCATCCCATTCGCTTAAAGCGTATTGAAATGGGAATGGTAAATAAAACCACATAGGTGTGAGTGCTTTATCATCTGCAAATATACTAATTTCTAATTTATCCAATTTACCAAGTGGATTTTTGAAAACAATTGGATTTTGAATTGCGGTTTGTGCAATTGCACCAGGTGTTAGGCCAGCGGTTAAGACTTTAACCGCCATAAGACTTACTTGTCCTGATGTCTCATTACTTATATTATAATTTTCATCCATAGCTACATCAAGATTATTAAATGAAAGTTCATTATTTATTTGTAGTAAGTAGTTAAAGTTATTATTCACTGACGGAAAAGTAAATAATGATGTTATACTATCATTTACACATTCAGGATTTAATTGTCGAATACCCGTTCGATATATAACTGTATTTAGGATGGAATTCACTGGAAGACAACTATAATATGTAGTAACTGCACTATCCACAATTTTTTGTAAAGCAACACAATTACAGGTATTTCCAGAGGCATCTTTACAAGTAGTTTCTGCATTATCACTAAAAACACCTGGTGTATAGGATACTTGGTTGTTAACAAATTGTGCACTAATAGATTGGTTTAAATTATAGGATTTTGCTGAAAGACTATCCTGTGGAAGAATAGTTTTGTATCTTGACAGCACATATTGATGGTGCCTTTCATATATGGAGTCCTGTAGCGTTGATATAGCATTTATTGTACTTTGTATAATATTATAGTAGCTAGACATAGTACTGTGATAATCAGTAAAATTGGTAAATGTAAATTCTTTTCCTATGTAGTTTCCAAATTGACAACCAAATGTACTTGTATAATTGAAATATGTATTAAAAGTACTATCCGCAGATAAATCCGCTACAGAGTATGAGTTCCATGAGCCTCGAAGGAATGTGGAATGATAGTCTCCACCAAGATACTGATAGTTGCTTTCGCCAGGAAACCAATTGGAAAGTACTGTGCTCATATTCGATTTTAGATGATGAAGAATAGTATCATTTATTATATTATTTGTTTTGAGTGTATTAAATACAGATTGACACATACCTCTATTTCTGAGTTCCTGTGTCATACACATGTTGAGTTTATTTTGAATATCATTCTTTATGGAAGTGTGGAGCCCATCAATTGAACATTGAAATCGTTTATTTATTTCATCATATGACCACGTGTATTTATTTATATTTACATGCTCAAATGTAAGATTTTGTCGAAACCTATCTAATATGCTCCTATTTGTCGAACATAGAGTATAGTATAAAGGACTATTTAATCCTTGAAATTTATTCAAGACGATATCTACAGCAGTATCTTCAGTTAGGTTTGTTCCATTTGTATTGATAAACTTAGAGCCGGCTCTACGATTTAGAAGTTCTTTGAGAACAGGATAGTAATAGGCATTGAATGCAATCTGTTCGTTAATAACGGGAAAACTATCTAAATGTTGTTGTGTATAGTATTGATTCATTATTGTATCTTTGGAGTGTCGTCCAAATCGCTGTTTGGTTATACCTGATATAAAGTTATCACCTGGTTCATTAAATAATAATCCGATATCCCGTGTGACTCTGAATTCATCCTGAAAGTCCTGATACGAAATACATACAAATGGAGGTGTACTATTGGATTGTAATGTAAGTTCCGTTGCAAGTTGGGCATTATTATAACTTCCAGGAGGAACTTCAATCTTTGTTAGGAGTTGGCCTATTTCACTGCGTCCTTGTTCAATAATACCAAATGAAGTAAGACTTGTTCCACAATTGGTTGCATAATTAAGACAACAACTAATACAGGAATTAGCATATCCTATTGATGAAAAATAATTATAAAAACTGCTCGTAAAAACATCAATATTGCCAACAGATGTTACACTGTAAGGAATATTGATATTAACAAGCTGAAATTTAGTTACATTTTTGTATACACGGGGTGTTTTAAGTTGAAATCGAAACGGGGTTGGCCATACTTTTGTATCACGGTTGGAGGATTTAAGTGTAAAAAGATTACTTTGTGTTGTTTTTGGCGGATTTAAGTATGTATAGTTGGCATAGGATGTAATATTTGTAGTAATATCATATTCAGAACCCATTGCACCCTGCATATATTTCATTTGCAGGGCAGAGGTATCAAAATTAGGCCCCGCTGCAGCAATAATTGCATATCTTGGGTCTTCTTCACGACGAATACGATAGTCTTCAGAATCTGGCAGTTGATTACCGTCTGATTCATCATCTGATTCTACTGTCGTATCATCTCCCGAATCATAAGGTGCATAGTAGTGTGGTGTATCAACCTGCCTACTCATTCTATTGATGTGTTCAGTATTTATTCTTTATGCCATTCTTTATGCCATTCTTATTTGTATAATTGTTGGTATAAAGAAAAAATATGTAGATAGTAAAATGGATAGGAATGGGCTGGGTGGAAATGAAATAAGATTTAATAAGCTAAATCAGAGAATAACGGATAAATATAGGTACAATTCACCACCTTTATTTAATCCTAATATTCAAAATCCATTTTTAGTATCACCGTATTCAATTCCAACAAATTATGCAACACAACAACAACTTGAGCAAGCGAGTACAATTATCAATTCTACCATTATAAGTATTGTAGAAAATGCAAATGCGAATATATCATCATTTTATAATCCAGTGAACAATTCAATACAAATATCTACTATTAAACCAGGTATAAATGATACTACAAACACTGTTTCACTCATTGGTGGTAATCTAAATATAGAGCAAAGTAATTCTGTACTTATAAGTACACCATCAAATACCATCATTGGCAATACTTTGAATATTCAGCAAAATACATCAATTCTTATAAGTACACCAAGTATTCAAATACAAGGTGGTAATTTAAATGTTGTATCTAATGCAACATTTACAACACTTACCGCTACATCTCTTACCGCTACAACACTTAATGCTACAACACTTACAGGAACTAATATATATACAACTGTTATATTTGACAGTACAAATATTCGCCCCACTAGATCTGGTTATGTACTTGCATCAGGACCTAATGGTAATACTCTTTGGACAAGTACACTTTCTTTGAGTAGTTTTAATACAGATTCTATAAGTACAGGAAATATACAAATAGCAAATGGAGGAATAAGTACAATAGCTTTTAGTTCAATAAATAGTAGTGATACACGTGGTACTACTATTATAAATGGCAGTAATATATATAGTTATAATATATCTAGTAATAAATTTACTGGAGCTAATATATATACAACTGATATATATGACAGTACAGGTAATCGCCCCCCTGGTTCTGGTTACGTACTTACATCACTGTCTAATGGTAATACTAATTGGTCAAATGATCTTTCTATACAAAGTATAATATTTTCAAGTTTAACTATGATACCGAGTACTTTTTCAACAACATCATTTACAGGTCCCGCATATACATCATCTATACTAATTAATTTAAATGGTTCTTTTTGGAAGATTCCTGTGGAGCCAGCATAATCTATCTTAGTGATATAAATAAAAATGTAATTACTCCTGCACCACCACTACCGCCAGTATAATTGATGTTACCAGCACCAGCACCGCCACCTCCTCCTGCACCATACGCACCATTTTTCCCATTTCCATCAGCACCATCAGCACCACCATTACCACCTCGTGTACCACCACCACCTCCACCACCTGTATAAATAGTGCCACCAAGCTGACCACCAACACCACCAGGGCCACCTCCATTACCACCTCGTGTACCCGATGCAGGATCACCAGGATATGTACCAGAACCACCGAATCCAGGTAAATCAGGATTTCCACCCCCACCTCCACCACATAAACCATTTCCGCCAATACCGTACCCAAAAGAAACACCAATTATTCCATTATAACCGCCGTACCCATGGCCAGCTCCGAAGTTAATACCATAACCAATCGTAGAACATGTAATAAGTGTACTTGTTCCATTTCCACCATTTCCAGCATTTGTTCCACTAGTACCACCTGAACCTCCTGAGCCAATTGTATAAGCAATAGGTACATTGCCAACTATATTTATAAATCCTGATGTTGTATAACCGCTTCCGCCACCACCGCCCGCATATATACCACCAGCCCCACCTCCTCCCCCACCACCAACTAAGGTATACAACATTAAATACAAATTAGAACTATTTCCAGGTACAGTGTATGTTCCTGCGCCTGCGCTTCCACCCGTAAAAGTAAAAGTACTCCTTATAGAATTTGGTTGCCATTGAGTATTAGTATATGTATCCAAACTTAGAATGGATCCCGTCAATCCAGCTGAACCATAACTATCTAAAAGTTGATAATTTATAGACATTGTAGATACATTAAATATATTTGCATTTATTTGATTATAAAATAAGCTATTAGTACTTAGTGATGAATTTGTCATTAGTGAACTAATATTAATAATTGATGTACTAATTCTAGATGTACTAATTGTATTTGTGCTTAATGTTCCTATTTGAACAGCACCTGAATTATTATTAGTAATATTATTACTATTCGGATTCCAATATCCTCCTACATTAAATGTTGACCATATTGTACTTGTATTATATGATGCTAATATTTGATTATTCGTACCACTTAAACCATTACTATCAAATATACTAGATACTGCGATACTACTTGTAGTAAAGTTTTTATTACTAATTGTATTAAATTGAAGGCTACTAGAAATAATTATGGATGATAATCCTACCAATGAAGATACAGATGCGGTCAATGAACTAATTGTAGTTGTACTAATTGTATTTGTACTAAAAATATTGGTAATAACGGGACTACCCGCTATTTGACTGAAAAACAAAGTAGCCGATGTACTCAAAGAAGATGTTATGAGTGAACTAATATTTATTGAATTGGTACTTATTGAATTGGTACTTATTGAATTGGTACTTACTGCAGATGTTATAGTCGTACTACCATTCATTATATTAAACGAAATGGCTCCAGTAGTCAATGATGATGTTGTCATCAATGAGCTTACAAATATTGTAGTTGTACTTACTATATTTGTGCTTATTATATTTGTTGATAAATTAGATATTCTAACCACACCTGTATTATTATTATTAATTATATCTCCTGTAGTATTCCAATATTGTGCTACGATACTATTTAGATTTCCCCAAATATTAGTACCATTATTTCCTAATAGTACTTGATTTAATGAACCCGATGAATTAGAACTATCAAATAGTGTAGAAATTAGAAATGTATTTGTACTAATTGTATTACATAGGGCTATAGTTGATGAACTGATATAATTAGTAGTAATCAATGATGATACAACTATACTATTTCCAGTTATTGTACTAGTATTTATGGTATTTGTAGATAAAGTAGTACTTATTCGTACAGGTGCATTATTATTATTTATAATATCATTACCAATCAATTTCCAATAGCCATCTACAATAGTAGAAATTGATGACCAATAAATATTTGTACCGTTTGACGCTAATACTTTACGTATTGAACCCGATGAACCAATGCTATCATAAATATTATACATCTGTATTTTATTTGTACTAATTGTACTCCCAAACACGACCATTGACGATATAAGGGAATTTGCAGTAAGTGATGAAGCTATTAGAAAATTAGTGGATAAGGTACTTACATTAATATTATTAGTATTTGCAGTACTAAATGATAAAAAAGATAATGGATTAAGAGACGATATTAATAATGAGTTTGTATAGGAAGTATTTGTACTAAGATTATTTCCATTCGCAGTATTGAATGTCAAATTGCCTGACACAGTTATTGAGGAGGTTGTAAATGAATCAGCAGTTAATGTAGTAGTACTTATTATACTTGTACTTATTGTATTGACTAAACTAATATTAGTACTAGCTAGATTTGTACTAATTGTACTTGTAGTAAGATTATCAAGATAAATAGTTGGAGACCATTGTGTCTGAATATTCCCATTTACGATTATTACATTACCAGAACTCCCCAATGTACCTTGACTATCAACAATTGTAGATGCTAATAGTCTATTTGTACTAATTGTACTTATTATCATAGCATTAAGTGCAAGACTATTCGTCCAGATACTATTGCCGAGTGAATTTGCAGTCAGTATATTGGATTGTGCACCATAGAACCCCGTACTATCCGATAGACTTGATACTGATAATACATTTGTAGAAAGAGTATTTGTACTTATACTGCTCACTATAATATTATTTGTCCATAATGTATTTCCATTTGAATCTGCAGTCATAATACCACCTGTTAGCCCTTTACTATCAATTATTGTAGATGCTAATAATAAATTTGTGCGGATTGTACTTAGATATAGATTATTGAGAACTATGTTATTGCTCCACACACTATTCCCACTTGTACTTGCTATAAGTAAATATCCTGGTGCACCTTGATTACCTAGACTATCAAAAAAACTAGAGGTCAATAGAGTATTTGTACTAATTGTACTAGTATTTACATTATTGAGTGTGAGATTATTTGACCATTGTGTTTGTAGAAGCGAATTTACAGTAAGTACATTTGACGGAGCTCCAGATATACCTTTGCTATCAACAAGCGTTGACGCTAATAAAGTATTGGTACTAATTGTACTTGCTGTTAGATTATTGAGTGCAAGGCTATTTGTCCAGAATGTCTTGTTAAAAGAATTATCCGTAAGAACATTGAATTGTGCACCTGAATTGCCCGTACTATCAATTAAAGTAGATATGGATAAACTAGATACTGCGAATGATGATATATATGGAGCATCTGTTGGTACAATAAGTCCATTTGTTGAAGTAATAAAGACCCGATTACTAGAAATTGGAATATCATATAGGCCTAATACATATGTTGTATTAGAAGGTCGATTTATTGCGGTTCTTAAAATAAGTGGAGCACTATTTATGGCAACTGTGCCAGGAGAACTCATCTAGAAAAAGGTTAGAAATGGTCTTGCAATAATAATACTCATATTGTGTATTATTGTTGTAATCAAAACCGGACATAAGATTATTGTTGTAATACTAGTGTAAATAGTATTACACCATCGCCACCTTTTCCAGGAGTACCAGTAGCGCTACCACTAGCCCCACCCCCGCCACATCCAAGTCTACCATCTGCTGCATTATTAATTGCACCATAACCACCATAACCACCATATGTTCCACCTCCACCACCTCCGCCTGCATATCCACTATCAGGTGCAGCGCCTGCACCACCTGGACCACCTGGACCACCGCCTGCACCACCTGGACCAGCCGCTCCGCCTGTACCAGGCTTACCAGCATAAATAACTCCAGCACCGGGTTGCCCACCAGCACCAGCATTACTACCACCAACACCACCACCACCCACACCACCGCCACAGAAAC
>Ga0214923_10000866_pt1 | contig 44649 bp, 40 predicted proteins | sample LL1510_MetaG_FD_177993 | JGI IMG/M metagenome (GOLD analysis project Ga0214923, IMG submission 177993) | Freshwater microbial communities from Lake Lanier, Atlanta, Georgia, United States - LL-1510 | ecosystem: Environmental > Aquatic > Freshwater > Lake | place: USA: Georgia | collected... | reverse complement strand
TCGGTGCAAAACTTTGGGCATACTGCTCTTCATGCGCGTGCCTTTGCCCGCTGCCATGATCACCACATCGATTGACACCATGTTCCCTGCCTTTGTTAGTTTGAGAATTATCACCCAACGCCTTGTTGTGGCGGTGTGCGCTGGCTTGCTGTTGGCTGGCTGCAGTTCCTTGCAGCTTGCATACAACGCCGCGCCTGACTTGACCTATTGGTGGCTCAATGGTTTCGTGGATTTCACCAATGATCAAAAGCCTCAGGTTCGCGCAGACATTCAATCGTTTTACGGCTGGCACCGCAGCCAACAGTTGGGGCTTTACATCACTTGGTTGGAACGCGCGCAAACCATGGCCGTTCGCAACATCCAAGCCGATGAAGTGTGTGCCTTGCTCAACGATGCGCTCGAGAGCCTGGATGCCGTGGCCAAAGAGCTCGAACCGCGCGCGGTTCGCTTGCTGATGAGCATTGAGCCAGCGCAGGTCGAGCAACTGCAAAAACAGTACAACAAGAAAAACCGTGAATGGCGCAAGGAGTGGCTGCTGGGAACGCCGGATGAGTTGTTGGATACACGCACCGATAAAGGTGTGGAGCAAGCAGAGAAGTTCTACGGTCGACTGGATGCTCAGCAAAAACAACTATTGCGCAGCTTGGCCAAAAATTCTGGCTATGACCCTCGCATGAGCTACCTGCTGCGCTTGCGAATGCAAGCCGATAGCGTGGACACCTTGCGCAAACTCAGCACCCAAACCAAAGACAGTGACTCATTCACCCAAGAATGGCGGCAGCTGGTCGAGCGCACCCGATACACACCCGACCCCATGCTGCGCCATTACAGCGACGAACTGAAAAAAGCCAATTGCGTCGCCGTGGCCAGTTTGCACAACGCCACCACGTCTCAGCAGCGTGAGCGGGCCGTCAAGCAATTACAAAGCTATGCCCGCGATTTGCGCATCCTGATGGAGCGCAAACCCTGACCCCTGTCAGGTCTGCAAAGAAGCCCACATCTCTTGATCGCGCTCGGCGGTCCAGATGCGGGGGTTTTTGATGCCGCTGGCCTCGTCATAGGCACGGCTCACATCGAAGGGCAGGCAGTGCTCGTAAATGAACACATGGCCAAACACCGGGTCCATGTGCTGTCGGGTCAAGGCCATGGCACCTTTGAGGTCCAGTTTTTGAACCACGGCTTGTTGGCCGCAGCGGTAAAGCATTTCGACCCAGCGCTTGGTGTAGTCCAAGGCTTTATCGACATGGGCGGTCCCCTTCATGGCTTGACCGCGCCCGGGCACGATGGCCGTGGCCTGAAGGGCACGCAGGGCTTCCAGGGTCGCGGGCCACTCTTCGAGTTGGGCGTCTCCGGTGTAGACACCGGCTTCGTACTCAACCAAGTCACCGCTGAAAAGTACTTTTTCAGACTCGATCCAGGCGATGGTGTCACCGCGGGTATGGCCCGCTCCCGGATGCCAAATCTCAACCACCACACCACCCAAATCGATTTTCAGACTGCCTTGGCGACCGGGCTTGCCATCGCCCACGATCAAGGTCGGCCAGGTCAAGCCGGGCACGCTGTCAGCGCCGCGAAACAAGCGCGGAAAACGTTCCATTTCACTTTTCATGTCGGCAGCGCCGCGCTCAACGATCAATTCATAGGTGCCTTGGCTGGCAATGATGTCGCTGGCACCCTCGGCCTTGAAGGCGCTCGCGCCCAGCACACGCACGGCATGGTAGTGGGTGAGCAGCACATATTGAATGGGCTTGTCGCTGACGGTGCGGATTTTGGCGATCAAGTCTTTCGCCATTTCGGGCGTGGCGGTGGCATCGCTGACCAAAATGCTGCGCTCGCCAATCACCACGCCCGAGTTGGGATCGCCCTCTGCGGTATAGGCCCAGCAATGGGCACTGAGTTGCTCAAAGGTGATTTTTTTATCGGCTAAATCGGCTTGGCTGGCAAAGGCTTTGGACATGTTGTCTCCTGGGGTTTGGGTGAATTTGATGGTTAAAATTGTAGCCAGGGACAGCCCTTCAGGGCTTGGCCCAAGGCGCTTCAAAGCCATGCTCCAAAGTGGCGATTACCTCGCTGGCAAAGTCGGCATAGCTCATGGGCCCTTCGGGGCGCAGCCAGGTGAATGTCCAGTTGATCATGCCAAACAGCATCATGGTCAAAGCGGTTTGGTTGCCGGGGTGGATGCGTTGCGGGTAGGCGCGTTTGATAAAGCGGGTAAATGCAGCCACCACATCGCGCTGTCGCCCCACAATGACTTCGCGCTGCTCGGGGCTTAAAAACTGCGAGTGATTGACCAAGGCCACATGCCGGGTGGCCGAGTTTTCATACTCTTGCAAAAAGCGGCGCACCAATTCGTGCAGGGCACCCCGATCGTCCAAATTGCGCCGCTGGGCCACGGCCTCGGTCTCACCGATCAGGCCCAGCAAGCGCTGGGTGTAACGGTCCAGCAGGTCAAACAAAATCGCTTGCTTGCTGTCGTAGTAGTGATAAAGCCGTGCTTTGGATGTGCCACCTGCGGTGGCAATTTCATTCATGCTGGCCGCAGGGTAGGAAGACTGGGCAAAGCACTGAGCGGCAATGTCCAATATTTCCTCGCGTTTGAGGTCGTGGGTGGCAGACTTGGGGCGGGCCATGAACCGGCTCAACCCACTGGCCAGACCACGCCGTTGTCGTTCAAGATGGCATCGAGCGGAATGTCGTGTGGCTCAGGTTCCAGGTCTGCCACAAAGCCTTGGGTGAAGCCCAAACCCACGGTATAGGGCTTGGGTTGGAGCTGCGCCAAGGTACGGTCGTAAAAGCCGCCCCCATAGCCCAAGCGATAACCCCCTGGGCCGTAGCCCACACAGGGCACAAACAACAAGGTGGGCACGACGATCTCGGTGTCCTTGGGTTTGGGGATGTTGTAGGCATCCTCTTCCATGGGGCAACCCGGGTACCACGCATGAAAGGTCAGTGTTTTATTGACTTTATCGATCACCGGCAAGCCAATGCGGCGTGGTTGCGGCTGATCCAGCAGTTCGCCATCTTCTTTCCAACGGTGCAGGGCAGGCAAAGGATCAAACTCGCCTTTGATCGGCCAGTAGGCACCTGTCACCACATCAGGCCGACCCACCAACCAAATGCGCATGACCTGCTGCAACATGTCGCAGCGCTCAAGCCGATCGGGCAGGTTCAAGCGCTGTTGCAGCAGAATGTGGCGAAGAGATTTTTTGTCCATGGCTATGTGCGTGGCCCTTGGGCGGCATGCGTTGATCACAACGTCCATGCCGATCGGTCAAGCCACCGATAATCCAGGTATGTTCAAGACTTTCATTGTGTCATTGTTTGTGGGGCTGAACCTGTCAACCCTTTACAACCCGGCTGCCATCGCCCAAGTGGGGGCCATGAAAGAGGGCCCAGCGCAAGCGGCATTGCTGGACATGGCCGATGCCTTCAAACGCAATGACCGCAAGCGACTGAGCAATTTGCTGCCGCAAGTGCGCGGACACATGCTGGAACCCTGGGCTGCTTATTGGGAGTTGCGCGCCCGCTTGGACGATGCCTCCAGCAACGAGGTGCGCCAGTTTCTCAACCGCTACGCAGGCACTTACCAAGAAGACCGCCTGCGCAACGATTGGTTGATGCTGCTGGGCAGCCGACGCGACTGGGCCACCTTTGATGCCGAACATCCCCACTACCGCATGCGCGACGACCGTGAATTGCGTTGCTACGAGTTGGTGCTCAAACACCAACAAAACCCAGCAGGGTTTGGCCCGGATCAGGTGAGAGAAGTTTTGTTGTTGTGGCGCTCGATGCAACAAGCGGACGACGGCTGCACGCTGGCGGCAGAGCGCTTGCTAGCAGATCGAAAAATCAAACCGGTGGAAGTCTGGCGCAAGGCTCGATTGGCGGTGGAGAGCAACCGCCCGTTGACCGCGCGCAATGCCGTCCAACTGGTAACCCCCAAGCTGCTCAATGCCTTGAAGGACTTGCAAGCCCAACCGGGCAAATTTTTAAGCCAGCACAATGCGCATCCGCGCAACGCGGTGCAAGAGCTGGTGGTGCTGGCTTTGGTGAAACTGGCCAGCAGCGACCCTGATGAGGCCTACAAGCAAATGCAGCGCACTTGGTCCATTCACCTCACCACCGAAGAGCGCCACTGGGTGTGGGGTGCCATTGGCCGGCAATTGGCGATGCGCCTGGATGACGCTGCCCTGAAAGCCTTTGAACAGGCCCGCAGCGACCATGACCTGACCGATGACATGCTGGCATGGAAAGTACGCGCCGCACTGCGCGTGGGCAACACCCCTGCTTGGAAAGCGGTGGAGTCGGCCATCATGGCCATGGACATGCCGCAACGCCAAGAGCCGGTCTGGGTGTACTGGCTGGGCCGTGCCCTGCAAGCGCGGGGCCACAAAGACCAGGCCCACACCTTGTGGGAGGGCATGGCCAGTGCCAAAGGTTTTTACGAGCAATTGGCCCTGGAGGAGTTGGGCCGACCTGTTCAGTTGCCCGCCCGGCCGGCCTTGCCCACACCCGATGAGATGGCCCAAGCACGGGCCAATCCATCGCTGCAACGCGCCGTCAAGGCCATCGCCATGGGCTTGCGCTCTGAAGGCGTTCGGGAGTGGAATTACGCCACCAACTTGGTCAATGCCCAAGGGCAAGCGGGGCGCATGAACGACCGCGAATTGCTGGCCGCCGCGCACTGGGCCTGCGAACTGGAAATCTGGGACCGCTGCATCAACACCAGCGATCGCACGTCCATGGCGCAGTTTGACCCGGTGCTGCGCTACCCCATGCCGTTTCAAACCGCCGTGGTGCAGCGGGCCAACGAGATCAACTTAGATCCCGCTTTTGTGTATGGTTTGATTCGCCAAGAAAGCCGCTTCATCATGGACGCTCGCTCGCATGTCGGGGCTTCCGGCCTGATGCAAGTGATGCCTGCCACCGCCCGCTGGACCGCCAAGAAAATCGGCTTGAAAACCTTCACGGTGGAGCAACTGAACCAGCGCGACACCAACATCGCCATTGGCACCGCCTACTTGAAACTGGTGCTGGAGAGCATGGACAACTCCATGGCCATGGCCGCTGCCGCCTACAACGCAGGCCCAAGCCGCCCCAGGCGATGGCGTGCCCCTGACCAAGGCCGAGGGCCGGTGCTGGAAAGCGCCATCTGGGCTGAGAACATTCCCTTCAACGAAACCCGCGACTACGTCAAAAAGGTGTTGGCCAACACTACTATCTACGCCGCCTTGATCACAGGCCAACCCCAATCGCTCAAAGCCCGTTTGGGCAAAGTCGGGCCGCGCGAGGCCTCGGCCCCGCCCGAAGACGCAGACCTGCCTTGAGCGCTTTTATTCGGCAGCAGTGCTTTGTTGCATGGCCCACATCTGGGCGTAGTGGCCTTGCAGGTTCAGCAATTGGGCATGGGTGCCTCGCTCGAGCACCTGGCCCGCACTGAGCACCAAAATTTCATGCGCTTCCACCACCGTCGACAAGCGGTGCGCGATGACCAAAGTGGTTTTGTTGTGGGCCACGCTTTGCAATTCGGCCTGGATGGCGCGTTCGTTGGCGCTGTCCAAGGCCGAAGTGGCTTCATCAAAAATCAAAATCGGTGGGTCTTTGAGCAGGGTGCGGGCAATCGCCACCCGCTGCTTTTCGCCCCCAGAGAGCTTTAAGCCGCGCTCCCCCACCATGGTTTGGTAGCCCTTGGGCGTGGACGCAATGAAATCATGGATGCGCGCTTGTTGTGCCGCCGCCTCTATCTCGGTCTGCGTGGCACCCGGCCTGCCATAGGCGATGTTGTAGGCCACGGTATCGTTGAACAACACGGTGTCTTGCGGAACGATGCCGATGGCGCGGCGCAGGCTGGACTGGGTGATATGGCGAATGTCTTGCCCGTCGATGGTGATGCGTCCATTGGTCGCAACACCAGCAGGTACATCGTAGAAGCGATACATCAAGCGCGCCAGGGTGGACTTGCCTGCCCCGGAAGAACCCACCACGGCCACTGTTTTACCAGCCGGAATTTCTAAACTCAGGCCTTGCAAAATCGGGCGATCGGCTTCGTAAGCGAAATGCACGTTTTCAAAACGCACGGTGGGCGAAGCCGAACACACCAAGTCTGGTGCGCCAGAAATATCGTCGATTTCGCGTTCCTTCTCGAGCAAGTGAAACATGCGATCGAGGTCGGTCAGGCTTTGTTTGATTTCCCGGTAAATCACCCCCAAAAAATTCAATGGGATGTAGAGCTGGATCATGAAAGCGTTGACCATCACCAAGTCGCCCAAAGTCATGCGCCCCTCGACCACTCCTTGGGTGGCACGCCACAGCATGGCGATCAAAGCCATGGCAATGATCAGTTGCTGACCGGTGTTGAGCAAGCTCAAGCTGGTTTGGGCTTTCAGGCGCGCCCGTCGCAATTGGTCCAAACTGCGGTCGTAACGCTGGGCCTCAAAGCCCTCGTTATTGAAATACTTGACCGTCTCGTAATTGAGCAGCGAATCCACGGCTTTGGTGTGGGCTGCCGAATCAAACTCATTGGCCTGGCGCCGAAACTGGGTGCGCCATTCGGTCACATACACCGTGAAAAAAATGTAGATCGCCAAAGCCGCCAAGGTGATGAGGGCAAACCACATATCAAATGTCCAGCCCAAAATGGACAACACCAAGACCACTTCGATCAAGGTCGGAACGATGCTGTACAAAGCGTAAGAAATCAAGGATTCGATGCCTCGCACACCACGCTCGATGTCACGGGTCATGCCACCGGTCTGTCGCTCCAGGTGAAAGCGCAGGCTCAGGCTGTGCAGGTGTTGAAAGGTTTCCAAAGCGATTTGGCGCGCCGCACCCTGGGTCGCCTTGGCAAACACCAGTTCGCGCAATTCGGTGAAAGCCGACACCGACAAGCGCAACACGCCGTAAACCAGCAACAAAGCCACCGGCACCACCAACAGGGGCTGGGATGGGGTGGGTGTCATGGCATCGATCAGGTGTTTGAGCAACAGTGGCACGCCCACATTGGCCAATTTGGCCGTCACCATGAAAACCAAGGCAGCCAAGACTCGCCACTTGTAGTGCCATAAATAGGGCAGCAACCGTTGCAAAGTGGTCCAGTCACCGCGAGGGGCTTGGGGATCGTGGGGGAGATCAGGGGTGGCGGGATGGCGCATGCATGACCATGTTGTTTTTACCCATTGTGCCCATGTCCGATATCATGCTCACAAAGTCCGTCGCTTTGCCCGCCCATGCGGGGCGGGTGATCAAGGCCTTTATGAAACGCTGAAGGCCCAGGCCCCGTAACTGCCTCGCGGCGACACATCAGAGCTTGGAAAAGTCGGGTTGGCGCTTTTCCATAAAGGCACCAAAGGCCTCTTGGGCCGCAGGCTCGGCGAGCATGCGCCGAAACACCTCGCCTTCCTCCTGCATGCGCGCCAACACCCCCGCCGTGTGGGCGCTTTTGAGCATGCGCTTGGTTTCGATCAGGCTTTTCAAGGGCTTGGCCGCCAGTTTGCGCGCTTGTTGCTGGGTAAAGGCGTTGACCTCTGTGGGTGGCAACACGCGATTGACCAATCCAACCTCCAGCGCCGCCTCGGCCATGAAGGGCTCACCCATCAACAGCGCTTCGCAAGCACGCTGATGCCCCATCAAACGCGGTACCAACAGGCTTGATGCCGCTTCAGGACACAAACCCAAATTCACAAAAGGCATGGAAAACGCCGCGTTATCGCCGGCATAAACCAGGTCGCAATGCAACAACAAGGTGGTGCCCACGCCCACTGCGGGCCCGCACACCGCCGCGATCACTGGCTTGGGGAAGGTGGCAATGCCTTGGAGAAAATGAAAAACTGGCGCGTCGGTCCCTGTGGGTGGTTGATGCAAAAAATCCGCCAAGTCGTTGCCGGCGCTGAACACGGTCTCATGGCCTTGAATGACCACCACACGCTGCGCGGGGTCTTGGGCCGCTTGCGCCAAACCCATTGCCAAGCTGGCATACATGGCGGCGGTGAGCGAATTTTTTTTCTCCACCCGGTTGATGGTCAGTGTGGTGATGCCCGCATCGCTGTGGGTCAATAGGTCACTCATGCTCAGTCCTTTTTAGTGTCTGTGGTTTCGCTGTCAGCGCGCAGCCAAATTTGGGTGCGGTAAAACGGGCCGATATAGCCGCGCACCTGCATTTTTTGCCCCCCCTCTATGGGGGTGAGTCGCACGGTGTATTCCTTGCCTTCATTGGGGTCCAGTATCTTGCCGCCGCCTGCCCACACCGCTTGGGCACCTTCTTTTTTGACCCCACGGATGATCTCCATGCCCACGATGGCTTGGTCTTTGCGGTCGTCTTTGCAATCGTCGCAGACCCGTTTGGCCTTGGGGTCTGGCTTCAAGGCGCGGCCGACGCGTCCCACGATCATGCCGTTGACCTCGGTGATGATGACCTCGCCTTTTGGCTCGTTGGTGCGGTCGTCAATGGTGTGCCACACACCCACAGGGGTCAGCTGGGCCATGGCGGGCAAGGCCGCCAAGCAAGCGAGCCCAAGGCTGACGGTCTGCACAAAAAACTTGCGGTTCATGGGCACTCCTTTGCACCTGGGTTCACGCCAAGGCCGCTTCGGTGTCCATCAGCACATCCACACCCGATCGGGCGGTTTGCATCAGGCTGGTGGTTTCGGGCAAAAGCTTGGCGAAATAAAAACGCGCTGTCTGCACTTTGGCCAGATAGAAAGGGTCGCGGTTACCCGAGGCAATTTGGCGCAGCGCCAACTGCGCCATGCGGGCCCAAAAATAAGCCAGCACCAAATGACCCGCCACCCGCATGTAGTCGACCGCCGCACCGCCCACCTCGTCGGCATTGGACAAGGCTTTCATGCCGATCTCTTGGGTGAAAGTGCTCACTTGCTGACCCAGCTTGGCCAAGGGTTGCACAAATGCATTCATCTGTTCATTACCAGCCTCTTGGGCCACCAAGGTGGTGATGCGCTGACCCCACTTTTTGAGGGTGGCCCCTTGGTTGCCCAGCACCTTGCGCCCGAGCAAATCCAGACTTTGGATGGTGTTGGTGCCTTCATAAATCATGTTGATGCGCGCATCGCGCACATATTGCTCCATGCCCCATTCGCGGATAAAGCCATGCCCGCCGAGCACTTGCAAACAAGCGGATGTGGCTATCCATCCGTTGTCGGTCAAAAAAGCTTTCACGATGGGGGTGAGCATGGCCACTTCCTCCAAGGCATCGGCCCGCACTTGCGCATCCGGGTGGTGGAGTTGTTGATCGATCAGCAAGGCACAGTGAAGGCTGAGCGCTCGCCCGCCTTCGGCATAGGCTTTGGCCGTGAGCAACATTTTGCGCACATCGGGGTGCACCAAGATGCCATCGGCGGGTTTATCTGGGTTTTTCACGCCCGACAAACTGCGCGACTGGATGCGCTCTTTGGCATAGGCCAACGCATTTTGGTAGGCCACCTCGGTCAAGCCCAAAGACTGCATGCCCACACCAATGCGGGCGGCATTCATCATCACAAACATGGCGGCCAAACCTTTGTGGGGCTGCCCCACCAAATGGCCCACCGCACCATCGAGCGTCATCTGGCAGGTGGCACTGCCATTGATGCCCATTTTGTGCTCCAGGCCGCTGCAATAAATGCCGTTGCGCACGCCCAATTGGCCTTGCGCATCCAACACATGCTTGGAGACGACAAACAAGCTGATGCCTTTGCTGCCCGCAGGCGCGTCGGGCAAGCGCGCCAGCACCAGGTGCACGATGTTGTCGACAAAATCATGCTCGCCCGAACTGATGAAAATCTTGTTGCCGCTGAGCCTGTAAGAGCCATCGGGCTGGGATTCGGCCTTGGTGCGCAACAAACCCAAGTCTGTGCCGCAATGCGGTTCGGTCAGGCACATGGTGGCTGTCCACTCTCCGCTGGTGAGTTTGGGCAAAAAGGTTTGTTGTTGTTCGGGCGTGCCATGGGCGTGCAAACACTCGTAAGCACCATGCGTCAGACCTGGATACATGGTCCATGCCTGGTTGGCGCTGTTGAGCATTTCATATAAACATTGGTTGACCACGATGGGCAGACCTTGGCCGCCATAGGTCGGATCGCAACTGAGCGCGGTCCAACCACCGGCCGCAAATTGGGCAAACGCCTCTTTGAATCCATCGGGTGTTTTCACCGCGCGGGTTTCCCGGTCCCAATGGCAACCCTGCTGGTCTCCGCTTGCATTCAGTGGAAACAACACCTGGGCAGCAAACTTTCCACCCTCCTGCAACACCGCTGAAATCGTGTCGGTATCGGTTTCTGCATGGGCTGGCAATGTTTTCAAAACCTGGGGGAGCTCGAGCAATTCATTCAATACAAATTGCATGTCACGCAATGGAGGGGTGTAGCTGGGCATGGTGGCTTTCTTGATCGGTGAATGGATGGGAAGGTGTGCAGTTGAAATGGGGCTGGCAACACGCGCTCAGTTGCTTGGCGCGGTGGTGACTGCGGCCTGGCCCGCAGCATTGCGCAACAAGATTTGTTCAAAGCTGCGCTGGGCTTGGGACAAGGCATTGTTGGTTTTGAGAAAACGGGCTTCGTAATGAGAAGCCAATATCAAGCCGTGAATTTCAAAACAAACTTGGGCTGGGTCGGTGTCTGGGGACAATTCGCCCTGGGCCACGGCCATGCGCACCGCGCGGTCCAAGGCATTCATCCAGCTTTGCACCGAACTGACCAAGGCATCGCGCACCGGTCCCGGGCGGTCATCAAATTCCACCGCCCCGCTGATATAGATGCAACCCGAATCAATTTCCGCGCTGGTGCGTTGCATCCAATTGGCGAACAAGGCCCTCAACCTGGCCAGACCTCTGGGTTGCAGCAACACGGGGTAAAACACCTCTTGCTCAAAACGGTGGTGGTATTCGCGGATGACCGATATTTGCAACTCTTCACGCGAACCAAAATGGGCAAACACGCCCGACTTGCTCATGCCGGCCATTTCGGCCACTGCGCCAATGGTCAAACCCTCCAGGCCCATTTGGGTGGCCAAGCCCATGGCCACGTCCACTATGGCCGCTTTGGTTTGCTGGCCTTTTTGCATGGCGCGGCTGTACCGGCTCAAGTCGGGTGCATCTGTGGCAAGGGGCGAAGAGAGATGGCGCATAAAAAATAGAACGACCGTGCTATTTTGCTGCAATTCGCCGCCTGTTCAACAATAACCCCGAAAAAGTTTGGCTTTATTGACAGGCCCGGCCCCGGAGGGCGACCTTAAACTGGGCCCATGAGCTCTACCCGCATCATCGCCATTCGGCATGGCGAAACCGACTGGAATGCCAGCGCACGCGTTCAAGGCCACACCGACATCCCGCTGAACCCCCAAGGTCAATCACAAGCCAGCCGCTTGGCCTTGGCCTTGGCGCAAGAAGACAGCTTGGCGGCCATCTACAGCAGTGACCTGCAACGGGCGCATGCCACCGCCCAGGCCGTGGCCGATCGCACCGGTGCACCGCTGCACACCCATCGGGGCTTGCGCGAACGATCGTTTGGCGAATTTGAGGGTCGCAGTTTTGCCCAAATCGAAACCGAATTGCCCGCACAAGCCCACCTGTGGCGCGTCCGTGTGCCCGACTGGTCGCCGCCAGGTGGGGGCGAATCATTGCTGGGCATGCAACACAGGGTTTTGGCCACCGTCGATGCTTTGGCCTACCCACACCTGGGGCAGCACATTGTGTTGGTGGCCCACGGCGGGGTGCTGGACTTGTTGTACCGCGCCGCCACACAGCAAAGCTTGCAAGCACCGCGCACCTGGTCATTGGGCAATGCCGCGATCAACCGCTTGTTATGGACCCCCAATGGCATGACCTTGGTGGGATGGGGCGACGATGCCCATTTGCAAGGGTCGACGCCCGACGAAGGGTCAACCGCAGGCCACTAGTTGCCAAACAAACCGCTGTCGTGCTGCGGTGCGGCCACACCCAAATGCCGGTAAGCCGCCAAGGTGGCAATGCGCCCGCGCGGAGTGCGCTGCAAAAAACCTTGCTGGATCAAAAAGGGCTCGATCACGTCTTCAATGGTGTCGCGCTCTTCCCCGATGCTGGCGGCGATGTTGTCCAAACCCACCGGCCCACCGTCAAAGCGGTGGATCACCGCGTCCAGCAGCTTGCGGTCCATCAAGTCAAAACCCTGCGGGTCCACATCGAGCATGGCCAAAGCGGCCTGGGCCACGCTTTGGGTGATTCGCCCGTCGGACTTGACTTCGGCATAGTCGCGCACCCGGCGCAACAAGCGGTTGGCGATGCGCGGTGTGCCGCGCGAGCGCTGGGCGATCTCAATGCCGCCTTGCTCATCGAGTTGTGCTTTGAGCAAGCCACCGCTGCGCATCACAATGCGCTGCAACTCTTGGGCGCTGTAAAACTCCAAGCGGGCCACGATGCCAAAACGGTCGCGCAGCGGATTGGTCAACATGCCGGCGCGGGTGGTGGCACCTACCAGGGTGAAGGGTTGCAAATCGAGCTTGATGCTGCGCGCGGCAGGTCCTTCGCCGATCATGATGTCGATTTGATAGTCCTCCAGCGCGGGATACAAAATTTCCTCGACCACCGGTGACAGGCGGTGAATTTCGTCGATGAAGAGCACATCGTTTTTTTCCAAGTTGGTCAGCAAGGCGGCCAGGTCTTTGGGCTTTTCCAGCACCGGGCCGCTGGTTTGGCGCAAATTGACGCCCAACTCTTGGGCAATGATGTGGCTGAGCGTGGTTTTGCCCAAACCGGGGGGGCCAAACAACAGCACGTGATCAAGCGCTTCATGGCGGTTGCGCGCCGCGCCGATGAAGATTTCCAGTTGCTCGCGCACCTTGGTTTGGCCCACATACTCTTGCAACAGTTTGGGCCGCAAGGCGCGTTCAATGGCTTCTTCGCGCGGGCTCACCGGGGCCGCCGACACCATGCGGGGTGCCGGATTGAAGTCTGGGCCAAAGTCGTCGGTTTGGATGCTCATGACAGTTTTACCGCGCCAATGCCTTGAGCGCCAACTTGATGCCCTCGCTCACCCCCACGCCAGCGGGCAACGACTTCAAACTCAAAGTGGCCTCTTTATCGCTATAGCCCAAGGCCACCAGTGCTTGCAGGATGTCGTTTGGGGCGCTCTCGCCCACGTGCACCGTGCCGGGGCCCAAATCGGTGCCCATCTTGCCCTTGAGTTCGAGCAGCAAACGCTCTGCGGTTTTTTTGCCGATACCGGGTATCTTGACCAGGCGACCTGCCTCTTGCAAGGTGATGGCCTGGGCCAACTCGGCCACACCCATGCCGCTGAGCACACCCAAGGCAGTGCGTGGTCCCACGCCCGCTATTTTGATCAACTGGCGGAAGGCCGCGCGCTCCTCGCCCGTGCCGAAACCATACAAAATTTGCGCATCTTCGCGCACCACAAAATGGGTCAGCAGCGAGACCTTCTCACCCACGGCCGGCAAGTGGTAATAGGTGCTCATGGGCACGTCCAACTCATAGCCCACGCCATGGCAGTCCAACAAAATCTGCGGTGGGTTTTTCTCGCTCAGGGTGCCGCTCAACTTGCCGATCATCGAATGCCTATCATTGGGGAAACTTCAATGGATTATCAACTTGATTCTGCGCCACACCTTCAGCCCGCCCAACAACACCCGACTGGGCCATTTGTGTGGTGCCATGGACGAACACCTGCGCAGCATTGAACTGGGCTTGCAGGTCAAAATCGCACACCGACACGAACAATTCAAAATCGAAGGCCCCAAAGCCAAAGCGTCTCAGGCCCTGGAAATTTTGCAAGCCCTGTACGAGCGCGCTGCCAAGCCCATTGGTGCAGACCAGGTGCAATGGATGCTGGCAGGCGAAGTGGGTGTGGTGGAAACCGGCACTGGGGCCATGCAGTTGCTCACCCGGCGCACCCATTTGCAAGCGCGCACGCCCACCCAAAGTGTTTACCTGGAAAACATGGCCCAGCACGACATCACTTTTGGCATAGGGCCTGCGGGCACCGGCAAAACGTATTTGGCCGTGGCTTGTGCGGTGGATGCTTTGGAGCGCAGCGCGGTGCAGCGCATCGTGCTGACCCGTCCTGCGGTGGAGGCTGGGGAAAAGCTGGGGTTTTTGCCCGGCGACCTGGGACAAAAGGTCGACCCTTATTTGCGACCCTTGTACGACGCTTTGTATGACCTGATGGGGTTTGAGCGGGTGCAAAAAGCCTTTGAGCGCAATGCCCTGGAAATCGCCCCACTGGCCTTCATGCGCGGGCGCACCCTGAACAATGCCTTTGTGATCCTGGACGAGGCGCAAAACACCACACCCGAGCAAATGAAAATGTTCCTCACGCGCTTGGGCTTTGGGGCCAAAGCGGTGGTGACCGGCGATGTCAGTCAAATCGACCTGCCCAAAGGCCACCTGAGTGGCTTGGTCGATGCCGAGCGGGTGCTCAAACGGGTGCCCGGTATAGCGATGACCCATTTCACCAGTGCCGATGTGGTGCGCCACCCTTTGGTGGCCCGCGTTATTGATGCGTATGACCAACAGCGGCAAAGCGGCAAAGTCACCCGCTGACCCCATGGACCTGAAACAACTCAGTTTGTCCTTGCAGTTTGGGGACATTCCCCACATCCAGCGACACCGCCAAGCGCTGGCACGCCATGTGGTGGCGCGCTGCATCCGCCACGCCTTGCAGCACGACGGCGAAATCACGGTACGCATTGTGGGCCAGACCGAAGGTTTGGCACTCAACCAAAATTTTCGGGGCCAGTCCCATGCCACCAATGTGTTGACCTTTGGCTATGCGCACCAACCCGTGCTGGCCGATTTGGTGCTGTGTGCCCCTGTGGTGGCACAAGAGGCGCGCGACCAAGGCAAAACACTGCGCCAGCATTACCTGCATTTACTGGTGCACGGTACCTTGCATGCGCAGGGTTGGGACCATGAAGCATCGATCCAAAATGCCAAGGCCATGGAGGCCCAAGAGGTGTTGATATTGCGCGGCCTGGGCGTGCCCAATCCCTACGCATGAACCCAGTGCATGAAACTGGGGTGAGGTAAATTGGCTGATGGAGATAACTCAATGCCTTTCGTCCAATGCCCTTACCTTGACGCTTTTGCCCTTGATACGCCCTTGTGACAATCGCTGCAAGGCCTGCGCCGCAATGCTGCGCTGTACCGCCACATAAGTGGAAAACTCATTGACGTTGATCTTGCCAATTTGGTTGGCCGAAAAACCCGCTTCGCCGGTCATCGCGCCCAGCACATCACCGGGCCTTATTTTTTCTTTGCGCCCACCCACAATTTGCAAGGTGCGCATGGGTGCTTGCAGTTTTTCACCGGCGGCGGGGGTTAATTCCGACAGTTTGGACCAATGAGAGCTTTGGCCTTGCAACACTTCGATGCGCCCGACCGCACCCATTTCGTCCAAGCTGGCCAGGGTCAGCGCCAAGCCTTGGGCATCGGCACGACCGGTGCGGCCGATGCGGTGGATGTGCAGTTCTGCATCGGGGGTCACATCCACATTGATGACGGCATTGAGTTGGCTGATGTCCAAACCACGTGCGGCCACATCGGTGGCCACCAGCACCGAGCAAGACCGGTTGGCAAACTGCACCAGCACCTGATCGCGCTCACGTTGCTCCAACTCCCCATAAAGCGCCAAGGCATCAAAGCCCTGGGCTTGCAGCACCGCCAACAGGTCGCGGCATTGCTGCTTGGTGTTGCAAAAGGCCAGTGTGGATTCGGGCCTGAAGTGGTTGAGCAGCAAGGACACGGCATGCAGGCGTTCGTTTTCGCGCACTTCGTAAAACACCTGGCGGATCTTGTCGGGCGCATGCACGGTTTGGACCTTGACGGTTTGGGGGTCGCGCATGAAGGCTGCTGACAGTTTCGCGATGCCCTCTGGATAAGTGGCCGAGAACAGCAGGGTTTGGCGATGGCTGGGGCATTGAGCGATCAGTTGCTTCATGTCGTCGTAAAAGCCCATGTCCAGCATGCGATCGGCCTCATCGAGCACCAAGGTTTTGACCGAGTCCAAGCGCAAATGGCCCCGGTTGAGGTGGTCCAGGATGCGCCCCGGTGTGCCCACCACCACATGCGCACCATGCTGCAAGCTTTGCGCTTGCCCGCGCAATGCCACACCGCCGCACAGGGTCACCACCTTGATGTTGGTGGTGGCCCTGGCCAGACGGCGGATTTCGCTGGTGACTTGATCGGCCAATTCGCGCGTGGGGCACATGACCAATGCCTGCACGGCGTGAAAGTTGGCGGTGAGTTTTTCCACCAAGGGCAAACCAAATGCCGCGGTTTTGCCGCTGCCTGTGCTGGCTTGGGCCAGCACATCTTTGCCCGCCAGCGCCACGGGCAAACTCGCCGCCTGTATGGCGGTCATCTCGGTGTAACCGAGCTGTTCGAGGTTGGAAAGGGTTTCGTCGGAAAGTGGCAGCGTGCGAAAAGCTTGGGTCATGCGGGCATTATCAGCGTCTTGGCTGGCCGCACAGCCCTTCACTTCACATCGCGCACATCCTGGAAATGCGCTTCCACATCGCTGGGCAGCAATTGGATGCTGGCACGCAAACCCGGCACTGCACTCATCAGCGCTTGCTCTACATTGGTTCGCAATGCGGCGGCTCGACCCAAAGACCAGCTTGCGGGCATGTGCATGTGCACATCGATAAAGCGGCGCTGGCCCGCGCGGCGTGTGGAGATGTGATCAAAACGAATGATGGCCGTGGCACCGCGTTGGTGGGCAAAGCTGTCGAGCACCGCTTGGATGTGCTGCATGGTTTCTGGTTCAACCGCCTCATCCATCAGGCCTTGTGATGAACGCCAAATCAAATGCACCCCCTCTTTCAAAATATTAAGGGCTACACCAATCGCCACCACCGCATCCAACCAAAGCCAACCACTCCACTGCACCAGCACAATGCCCAGCACCACACCCACCGAGGTCCACACATCGGTGATCAAGTGTTTGGCATCGGCCTCCAAGGCCATGGAGCGGTGCTCGCGCGCCGCGCCCATCATCACCCAGGCCAACAAGCCATTGAGCACGGAACTGCCCACGGACAAGGCCAGACCCAAGTCCACCTCTTGTAAGGCTTGGGGATCGGCGAAACGCTGAGCGGCCGTCCAAACGATGCCCAAAGCCGCCACGACGATGAGAATGCCCTCAAAGCCAGAGGAAAAATACTCGGCCTTGTGGTGGCCATAAGGATGTTCCTCGTCGGGCGGGAGTGCGGCCACAGTGACCATGGTCAGGCCAAACATGGCGCTGGCCAAGTTGACCAAAGACTCCATGGCATCGGACAACAAGCCCACCGAATCGGTGATGTACCAAGCCCAGGTTTTCAAAGCGATGGTGATCAAGGCCACCGCGATCGATACCCACAGCCATTGGCGTGGGGTGAAATTAAAAACGGGAATGCGTTTCATGCGCCCATGATAGGCGGGTCTGGTGAACGCCCGGTGAAGGCCTTCAGTGCAGATGCACCCGGGCAAACTTGCGCTTGCCCACTTGCACCACATGGCTGCCCGCATTGAGCTTCAAGGCTTTATCGCTGATCACGGATCCATCCACACGCACCCCCCCACCATCGATCAATCGATTGGCTTCGCTGCTTGATGCCGTAAGGCCAGCACTTTTCAACAATGCCGCAATGCCCAGGGGTGCACCCGACAAGTGCAGTTCTGGGATCACATCCGGAATGCCGCCTTTGCTGCGGTTGACAAAGTCGAGTTCGGCCGCATTGGCCAAAGCAGGCGTGTGAAAACGGGTGGTGATTTCTTTGGCCAACTTCACTTTGGCATCGCGCGGATTGCGCCCGCCATCGACCTCGGCCTTCAAAGCGGCGATTGCCTGCAAACTTTGAAAGCTCAACAAGGTGTACCAACGCCACATCAAGGTGTCACTGATGGACATGACTTTGGCAAACATGGTGTTGGGGTCTTCGGTGATGCCTATGTAGTTGTGCTTGCTTTTGGACATCTTGTCCACGCCATCCAAGCCTTCGAGCAATGGCATGGTCAAAATGCATTGCGGCTCTTGCCCATACTCTTGCTGCAAGTGGCGCCCCATCAACAGGTTGAACTTTTGGTCAGTACCGCCCAATTCCAAATCGCTTTTCAAGGCAACGCTGTCATAGCCCTGCATCAAAGGGTACAAAAACTCGTGCACGCTAATGGTTTGACCGCTGTGAAAGCGCTTGTGAAAGTCGTCGCGCTCCATCATCCGGGCCACGCTGTACTTGGCCGCCAACTCAATCATGCCCCGGGCACCCAACGGGTCGCTCCACTCGCTGTTGTAGCGAATCTCGGTTTTGGACGGGTCCAGAACCATGCTGGCTTGCTTGTAATAGGTGTCGGCATTGGCTTTGATTTGCGCTGCCGTGAGTGGCGGGCGGGTGCTGTTGCGTCCGGAGGGGTCCCCGATCAGAGAGGTGAAGTCGCCGATCAAAAAGATCACTTGGTGACCCAAATCTTGCAATTGGCGCATTTTGTTGAGGACCACGGTGTGGCCCACATGGATGTCAGGCGCAGTCGGGTCCAAGCCAAGCTTGATGCGCAAGGGCTTGCCGCTGGCTTCAGAGCGCTGCAACTTTTTGATCCATTCTTCCTGCGGCAACAGTTCTTCGCATCCACGCAGGCTCACGTCCAAGGCGTGCTGAACCTGGGCGCTCACAGAGGTATTGGATACAGGCATTTGATTCATATATCTATTTAGGTTTACACCGGTCCCTCAAAGGTTTATACTGCGCCGGTTTTTTCGCTATTTTAAGTGGCAGCGTTGGGCCTGACCCCATGAACTTCGGTTTGAAACCAATCCTCTTATCACTGTGGGCCACATGGCAAAGCTGGCATCGCCGTCACCCGCATGCGGCTTTGGCAGGTGTGAGCGCTTTCATGTTGCTGGCCGGCGGCGGGGCCGTGGCGGTTGCTTCGCTGGGCCCGGATGCCTCAGATCTGCCCGTGCGCCAAGTGATTGACAAGCCCCTGCAGGCTCTGCCCAGCAGCGACATTCGGGTCGACTTGGCCCAACTTCAGTTGTTCCGCTCAGAAGTTTCCCGCAGCAACGACAGCGCCGACAGTTTGCTGTCACGCTTGGGGGTGGCCGACGCCAGTGCCGCCCAATTCCTGCGCCAAGACCCTTTGGTCAAGCAGCACCTGTTGGCGCGCTCAGGCCGCAATCTGCAAGCCAGCACCAATGCCCAACAGCATCTCTCCGAGTTGGTGGCCCGTTGGGCCAGTGATGATGGCCGCCAGTTCAAGCGCTTGCGCATCACTCGCCAAGCCAATGGCACATTCACCTCGGCCCTGCAAGAGGCGCCGCTGCAAGCCTCCACCCAAATGGCCAGTGGGGTCATTCAGACCTCTTTGTTTGCCGCCACCGATGAGGCCCGCATTCCTGACAGCGTGGCCCATCAATTGGCTGACATATTTGCCGGTGACATTGATTTTTACCGGGCCTTGCGCAAAGGCGACCGCTTCTCTGTTGTTTATGAGTCGCTCGAAGCCGATGGAGAACCCCTGCGCACGGGCAAGGTTTTGGCCGCGCAATTTTTGAACAATGGCAAAACCTACCATGCGGTCTGGTTCCAGGAGCCCTCCGCGTCCAAGGGGGGGTACTTTAATTTGGCCGGCCAAAGCCTGCGTCGTGCTTATTTGGCATCCCCCTTGGCTTTTTCCCGCGTGACCAGCGGCTTCAAACTGCGGTTTCACCCTATTTTGCAAACCTGGCGCGCCCATTTGGGGGTCGATTACGCCGCCCCCACAGGCACCCCCGTGCGCAGTGTGGGTGACGGTGTGGTCGAGGCAGCGGGCCAGCAAGGTGGTTATGGCAATGTGGTCACGCTGTCGCATCGCAACGGCCACAAAACCGTTTATGCCCACTTGAGCCGCATTGATGTGCGTGTGGGTCAGTCGGTGTCTCAAGGCCAAACCTTGGGGGCCGTGGGCGCCACTGGCTGGGCCACTGGGCCCCACCTGCATTTTGAGTTTCGGGTCAACGGCAAACACCAAGACCCCTTGACCTTGGCCCGCCAAAGCGAGGCCATTCCCGTGTCTGAGGCCGCCTTGCCCCAGTTTCGCCAGCATGCCGCTCAAGCGCAAAAAGACATGGCGGCTGCAGCCAGCTTCACCCCTGCCAACATCCAGTAAAACATGTCCGATTTGTACATCGGCCTCATGTCCGGCACGTCGCTGGATGGGGTGGACGGCGTACTGGTGGACTTCGCGCCGGCACACATGCAGGTACTGACCCACCAACATTTGGCATTCGCGCCGGAGTTGCGCGCCCAGTTGATGGCATTGAACCTGTCGGGCCCCAACGAACTGCACCGAAGCGCCTTGGCGGCCAATGCCTTGACGCGGGTATATGCCGATGTGGTGGATCGCTTGCTCGACCAAAGCCCCTACAAAGCGGCCCAGGTGCGCGCCATCGGGGCCCATGGGCAAACCGTGCGCCACCAACCCGGCTTGCACGACGGCACGGGCTACAGCTTGCAAATTCAAAACCCCAGCCTGTTGGCCGAGTTGAGCGGCATTGCCGTGGTGGCCGATTGGCGCAACCGCGATGTGGCCGCTGGCGGACAAGGTGCGCCACTGGTACCGGCTTTTCACCAAGCGCTTTTTGGCCAACCGGGTCAGGATTTGGCCATCGTCAACATTGGCGGTATCGCCAACCTGAGCATTTTGTCCCGAGATGGCGAAATCCTGGGGTTTGACTGCGGGCCAGGTAATGTGTTGATGGACCTGTGGTGCCATCGCCATACCGGCCAGGCCTTTGACAACTCCGGCCGCTGGGCGGCCTCGGGACAGGTCCAGCAACGCTTGCTGGACATCTGCTTGCAAGATCCCTTTTTCCATTCACCCCCGCCCAAAAGCACGGGCCGCGATCGGTTCCACGCCGAATGGCTGGACCGCCAACTCTCCAACCAGAAAAAGCTGATGCCCCAGGATGTGCAAGCCAGTTTGTGCGCACTCACGGCACACGGCATTGCAAATGCCGTTTCTCGGTATGCGCCCAACAGCAAAAAATTGATGGTGTGCGGTGGGGGTGTTTTCAATGAATGCCTGATGGCGATGTTGCAACAGCAATTGCCTAATTTGCCGGTGTCCAGCACCAGCGAAGCCGGCCTGCCTCCCTGTCAGGTCGAAGCGGCCGCATTTGCCTGGCTGGCGAGGCAAACCTGTCTGGGCCTGCCGGGCAATGCGCCCAAAGCAACGGGCGCCAAAGGCGCCCGCGTACTGGGTGGCATTTACCCCGCTTGAGGTATCAGGGCTGAACGCCCCAGTCGCCCAGAGGCATCAGACCGAAAAGGACGAGCCACATCCGCACGTGGTGGTCGCATTCGGGTTTTTGATGACGAACTGCGCCCCTTGCAAGTCCTCTTTGTAGTCGATTTCTGCGCCCAACAGATATTGGTAGCTCATGGCATCGATCAACAAGGCAACCCCGTGCTTGCTCATGGTGGTGTCGTCTTCATTGGTCACTTCGTCAAAGGTGAAGCCATATTGAAAACCTGAGCAGCCGCCGCCTTGGACAAACACCCGCAACTTCAAATCGGGATTGCCTTCTTCGGCAATCAGTTCGGCCACCTTGGCCGCAGCACTGTCGGTGAACACAATGGGTTCGGGCATTTCGGTGGGAACGGCTTCGGCGATCGCGCTCATGGGAGGCTCCTCATGTGGGGGGAATAGGTGTGCCTGAGTTTAGTCGGAATCAGCCCCGCCCGTCGCATGGGCTGTGAACGCCTTGCTGTCGTGAGGGTTGGAACTGCAAATAAAAACCGCTGTGGCGGGCAAGCCCACAGCGGTTTTGGATGAAGGATTGGCCGAAGATCAGCGTTTGCTGAACTGTTTGCGGCGGCGCGCGCTGTGCAAACCGACCTTTTTACGCTCGACTTCACGCGCGTCACGGGTCACAAACCCAGCGGCCGACAACGCGGGCTTGAGGCTGGCGTCGTAGTCGATCAAAGCACGGGTGATGCCGTGGCGCAAAGCACCTGCTTGGCCAGATTCGCCACCACCGTGGACATTGACTTGGATGTCAAAGGTCTCGGCATGGTTGGTCAGCATCAGCGGTTGCTTGGCGATCATGATCGAGGTTTGGCGGCCAAAGAACGTGGAAATGTCTTTGCCGTTGACCGTGATCTTGCCGGAGCCTTTTTTCAGAAACACGCGGGCAACGCTGGATTTGCGTCGGCCGGTGCCATTGTTCCAATCACCAATCATGGGGGCTCCTTAGATGTCCAGCGGTTTGGGTTGTTGGGCACTGTGGGGGTGTTCTGCACCGCCATAGACCTTGAGCTTTTTGATCATGGCGTAACCCAGAGGGCCTTTGGGCAGCATGCCTTTGACGGCCTTTTCCAGAGCGCGGCCAGGGTGCTTGGCCTGCATGTCGCGGAAGTTGGTGCCATAAATACCGCCGGGAAAGCCCGAATGACGGTAGTAAACCTTGTCCAAGGCTTTATTGCCCGTGACACGGATTTTGGAGGCGTTGATGACAACAATGAAGTCGCCGGTATCGACGTGAGGCGTATAAATGGCCTTGTGCTTGCCGCGCAATCGGAGGGCTGCTTCGCTGGCAATCCTTCCGAGCACCTTATCGGTGGCGTCAATCACAAACCACTCATGCTTCACATCAGCGGGTTTGGCGCTGAAAGTAGACATGGTTTTCCTAGAAAGAAACGGTTTGGCGGGCCCTTTTCCACGGTCGGCGTTCTTCTGACGAGAACCTCTTAGGTGGGGATGGATGTTTTACCGCGGGGCCACAATGCGCTGCAAAAGCCCTCTATTATACAAATTCTCGAACACCAGCGCCAGGTCCTTCCAACGCACACGCTTGGGTGTGCTGCGGGCACAAAGCCAGCAGGTACCATGGTGGCATGTTCAGTTACCGTCATGCTTACCACGCTGGCAATCATGCCGACGTGCTAAAGCACACGGTTTTGATCGCCATCCTCAAGCATTTGTGTGCCAAAGACACCGAGGTGTTGGCCGTTGACACCCATGCGGGTGCTGGGCTTTACCGCCTGGACAGCGCCGCTGCCCAAACCAGCGGCGAGTCCTCACAAGGTTTGCTGGCCTTGGTGGCGCGCCTGGTGCAGCGCCAGCGGGCCCCCGCAACCGCCCTGCGCGACTACCTGGACGTGCTGGCCCACTTCAACCCTGATGATGTCTACAAGGTCTACCCCGGTTCGCCGTTTGTCATGCAGCACCTGATGCGGCGCAATGACAAGATCAAACTGTTTGAATGGCATCCCAGCGATGCCCGGGCCTTGGCCGGTCATGTGGACCAATTGCGGGTGGGTCGCCAGGTGGCCGTGCTGCGTGAAGATGGTTTTGTCGGCCTGCGCAAGTTTTTGCCCCCACCCTCGCGGCGGGGTTTGGTGCTGATGGACCCCAGTTACGAGATCAAAACCGACTATGCACGGGTCAGCGAGTGCATCCAAGACTGCCTGAAACGATTCTCCACGGGCACCTATGCGGTCTGGTACCCCATCATCCCGCGCATGGAAGCCCATGATTTGCCGCGGCGCCTTAAAACCCTCAGCCTGCAAGCGCAAAAACCCTGGTTGCATGCCACGTTGACCATCAAATCAGGGCAGCAAGCCAGCGCCGCTGCCGTCTTGGGCAGCGATGGCAAACCCAAGCGTCCCGGCCTGGTCGCCAGCGGCATGTTTGTCATCAACCCGCCCTACACCCTGAACGAACTGCTCAAAGCCGCATTGCCCGATATGGTGGATTTGATGGGCCAGGACCCGCACGCCACCCACAGCCTGGAAGTGGGCGGCACCCACTGAAACAGCCCCGCCCATTAACCGACCGATCGGTTGGTTAATTAGTTATACTGGCCCTTCAAGCCGGGCACTGACCCGCAGGAGAACCCATGTACACCCAAGCCCTGGATTTGCCCGATGGCCAAGCCGCCCCGGCGGCCCGCGCAGCGCCCAGCGACAGCGCACTGCAATCGCACTTTGATGCCAAGATGGAGCGGGACGAAAAAGTCGAGCCCCGCGATTGGATGCCCGACCACTACCGCAAAACCTTGGTGCGCCAAATCAGCCAGCATGCCCACAGCGAAATCGTGGGTATGTTGCCCGAGGGCAACTGGATCAGCCGCGCCCCCAGCCTGAAACGCAAAGCCATCCTCATTGCCAAAGTGCAAGACGAAGGTGGGCACGGCCTGTACCTCTACAGCGCGGCCGAAACCCTGGGCACCAGCCGCGACCAAATGCTGCACGCGCTGCACACCGGCAAAGCCAAGTACAGCTCGATCTTCAACTACCCCACCCTGACCTGGGCGGATGTGGGTGTGATCGGTTGGTTGGTGGATGGCGCGGCCATCATGAACCAAATCCCTTTGTGCCGCTGTTCATACGGCCCTTATGCCCGCGCCATGGTGCGCATTTGCAAGGAAGAGTCGTTTCACCAGCGCCAAGGCTATGAATCCTTGCTGGTGATGATGCAAGGCACTGACGCGCAAAAAGCCATGGTGCAAGACGCGGTCAACCGCTGGTGGTGGAAATGCTTGGCCATGTTTGGGCCGCCCGATGCCGACAGCCCCAATTCGGCGCAAAGCCAGCGCTGGGGCATCAAGCGCATCAGCAACGACGATTTGCGCCAAAGCTTCATCGATGCCACTGTGCCGCAAGCCCAGGTTTTGGGGGTGACCCTGCCCGACCCCGACTTGAAGTGGAACGAGGCGCGCCAGCATTACGACCACGGGGCGATTGACTGGGATGAGTTTTGGTCCACCGTCAATGGCAACGGGCCGTGCAACAAAGAACGCCTGGCCACCCGCGTGGCGGCCTGGGAAGAAGGCGCTTGGGTGCGCGAAGCGGCCCTGGCCCACGCCCGCAAACAGCAAGCGCGCGCCCTGAAGGAGGCCGCATGAATGAGCCCACCGACAAGAGCCCCCAGGCCCTCAAACCCCTGCACGAATGGCCGCTTTGGGAAGTGTTTGTGCGCAGCAAACAAGGCCTGGAGCACAAACACTGCGGCAGCTTGCATGCCAGCGATGCCCACCATGCACTGCAACTGGCGCGCGATGTCTATACCCGCCGGCAAGAAGGCGTGAGCATTTGGGTCGTGCCCTCCCAAGCCATCACCGCCAGCCAACCCAATGACAAGGCCGAATTTTTTGACCCATCGGCCGACAAAATTTACCGCCACCCCACGTTTTATGCCATCCCCGACGAAGTGGGGCACATGTGAGCACGTCGGTGCCCTCCACCGCCCCTGTGGCCTACGTGCTGCAACTGGCCGACAACGCACTGGTGCTGGGCCAGCGCAACGCCGAGTGGTGCGGCCATGGCCCGGCGCTGGAAGAAGACATTGCCTTGGCCAACAACAGCCTGGACCTGATTGGCCAAGCCCGCATGCTCTACAGCCTGGCTGCCCCGATGGTGGATGCAGCGGCCAGCGAAGACCACTTGGCTTACTGGCGCGACCCCGAAGCGTTTCGCAACTACACCCTGCTGGAATTGCCCCACCACGGCCCATTGGCGCCCAACGCGCGCCAAGCGCGTGACTTTGCCACCACCATCGTGCGCAACTTTCTGTTCAGCAACCTGATGGTCGGGGTGTGGGCCCAATTGCAAAACGCGGCCGATGCCCAACTGGCCGCCATCGCGGCCAAAGCCATCAAAGAAACCCGTTACCACCTGCGCCATGCCCACGATTGGGTGGTGCGCATGGGCGACGGTACCGAGACATCACATGCGCGGGCGCAAGCCGCACTCGACCACCTCATGCCCTACACCCAAGAGTTCTGGACCCACTGCGTGGCCGAGCAAGCCGCCATGGATGCGGGCATGGGTCTGGACTTGGCCGCCTTGCATGGCCCTTGGCAAGCGCAACTGGCCGATACCCTGGCCCAGGCCCAGCTCCAACTCAGCCCGGTGCAAGGCTTTGTGTCGGGCGGTAAAAACGGCAGCCACTCCGAGCACCTGTGCTATTTGCTGCAAGAGATGCAATCACTGGCGCGCGCCCATCCGCAGGCGGTCTGGTGAACTGTCCATGAGCCAGCCCATGGAGCAAGCCATCTGGCAATGCCTGGCCCCTTTGAGCGACCCCGAAATCCCTGTGGTAAGTCTTCGCGACATGGGTATCTTGCGCGAAGTGCGGCAAGTGCAATCCGAATGGCAGGTGGTCATCACCCCCACTTACAGCGGCTGCCCGGCAATGGACCAGATCGAAGCCGATGTGCGCCACGCCTTGCAACAAGCGGGTTTGAATGCCCAAGTCATCATCCAACTTGCGCCCGCATGGACCACCGACTGGATGACCCCTTTGGCCCACCAACAACTGCGCGACTACGGCATAGCCCCGCCGTGCAGCAGCGCACCCGATGGCCACACCCACAAGCTGCGCTTTGTGCGCCAACGCACCACCCATTCAGTGGCCTGCCCTCGCTGTGGGTCGAGCCAAACCACCGAGGTCTCGCACTTTGGCTCCACCGCTTGCAAGGCTTTGTACAAATGCCTGTCTTGCCTGGAACCGTTTGACCACTTCAAACCCCACTGAAGCCCGGCCACCACACCCCCAGCCTTTCGGACCATGAGCCCCGCTACCCGCTTTCACGACCTGGCCGTTGCCCGCACCACCCCCGATACACCTGGCTCGGTGTGCATCAGCCTGCATGTGCCAGCGGCGCTGCGATCCAGCTTTGCTTTTCAGCCTGGTCAGTTCATCACCGTTCGGGCCAATATCGCGGGTCAAGACCTGCGGCGCAGTTATTCGATTTGCAGCACCCCGCAAGGGCTGAATGAGCGCGGCGAGATCGACATCGGCGTGCGCCAGGTCGAGGGGGGCGTGTTCTCCCGTTGGGCCAACACCCAGTTGCAAGCGGGCATGACTCTGGCGTGCATGCCACCCGATGGGCGCTTTGTGGTGCAACGGCTGCGCGCCATCCACCGCGTGGGTTTTGCCGCTGGCTCGGGCATCACGCCGATTTTGTCCATCCTGCGCCACAGCTTGGAGACATCGGCGGACAGCCGCTTCACCTTGGTCTATGGCAACCGGCGCTTGGGCCATGTGATGTTCAACGAAGCCTTGCAAGACCTCAAAGACCGCTACACCCACCGCTTCACCCTGATCCACATTCTCTCGCGTCAGGCGCAAGAAGTACCTTTGCTAGAAGGCCGTATCGATGCCGCCAAGGTCCACGCCTTGATCGATGCATTTTTGCCTGTGCCCAGCATGGACGAAGTGTTTGTCTGCGGCCCCGAGCCCATGATCGAGGCCACTGAAATCGCATTGCGCCAAGCCGGTGTCAAGCCCGACCGCATCCACAGCGAACGCTTCACCAGCCTCACCCCGGTGCGGCCCCTGCCCCCACGCACAGCAACCCCACACAACAACGCCAAGCCCATCACCGTGGTGCTCGATGGCAAGTCGCATGTGTTGGACATGACCCCCCACCTGCATGTGCTCGACGCCGCCATCGAAGCTGGATTGGACGTGCCCCACTCCTGCAAAGCAGGCGTGTGTTGCACCTGTCGGGGCAAGGTCCTGCAAGGCAGCGTGCAAATGGACAAAAACTTCACCCTGAGCCAGGCCGAATGCGCCCAAGGTTTTGTGCTGACCTGTCAAGCGCGCCCCACCAGCGCAGATGTGGTGGTCAGCTACGACGAACGCTAGGCCAAGCCTCGCAGCGGCCAGGCCCTCAGGCCAAGCGCTCCAGCAAGGCCAATGCAGGCGCGCTTTGGTTCATGGTGTAGATGTGCAAGCCTGGCGCCCCACCTTGGCGCAATTGCTCGCACAAATCCGCCACCACATCCAAACCAAAGGCCTTGATCGACTCGGTATCGTCGCCAAAGCTTTGCAAGCGCAAGCGAATCCAACGCGGAATTTCTGCCCCACAGGCATCTGAAAACCGCATCAATTGGGTGGAACTGATGATGGGCATGATGCCCGGTACCACCGGAATATCCACCCCATGGTGCTGCACATCTTCCAAAAAGCGAAAGTAGGCATCGCTGTTGAAAAAATACTGGGTGATGGCCGAACTGGCACCCGCACGCACCTTGGTCACAAAGGCCTGCAGGTCGGCCTGCGGCGACTTGGCCTGGGGATGCACCTCGGGGTAACAACCCACTTCGATGTGAAAGTGGTCCCCGGTTTCTGCGCGGATGAAAGCCACCAACTCGCTGGCATAGCGGAACTCACCAAAGGTGCCGTGACCGCTGGGCAAGTCGCCGCGCAACGCCACCATGCGGCCAATGCCCGATGCCTGGAACTGCGCCAGTTGCACCCGCACGCTGTCGCGGGTGGCACCAATGCATGAAAAATGCGGCGCCGCATCATGACCCTCGGCCAAGATGGCCTGAACCTGTTGCAAGGTTCCTTCTTGGGTGGAACCCCCAGCACCATAGGTGACGCTGAAAAAAGCCGGTTGGACAGCATACAAGGCATGCCGCACCTGTACCAATTTTTCCGCACCCGCTGGTGTTTTGGGCGGAAAAAATTCAAAGCTGATGGGAAAAGGGATTGGGGTGCGCATGCAACCCTCCAAGCGTGAAAGGCCTGGCTGCAGGCCCTCGACATGCGCCAAGGGCCTGAGCGCTTTAGTAGCGGTAAGTGTCGGCTTTGTAAGGACCGTTCTTGCTCACGCCAATGTAGGCGGCTTGCTCATCGGTGAGTTCGGTCAGCATGGCGCCAACTTTCTTCAGGTGCAAGCGCGCCACCTTTTCGTCCAAATGCTTGGGCAGCACATAGACCTTGCCTGACTCGTAATGGTCAGGGCGTGTGAACAACTCGATTTGCGCAATCGTTTGGTTGGCAAAGCTGGAGGACATGACAAAGCTGGGGTGACCGGTGGCGCAACCCAAGTTGACCAGGCGGCCTTTGGCCAACAAAGTGATTTTTTTGCCATCCGGGAAGATCACATGGTCGACCTGGGGCTTGATCTCGTCCCACTTGAGTTTCTCCAGCGAAGCCACGTCGATTTCATTGTCAAAGTGTCCGATGTTGCACACAATGACCTCGTCTTTCATGGCGGCCATGTGCTCGTAACGGATCACGTTTTTGTTGCCGGTGGCGGACACGAAGATGTCGGCTTTGTCAGCGGCGTATTCCATGGTGACCACTTTGTAGCCTTCCATCGCCGCTTGCAAGGCGTTGATCGGGTCGATCTCGGTCACCCACACCTGTGCGCTCAAGGCCCGCAGGGCTTGGGCGGAACCTTTGCCCACGTCACCGTAGCCGGCGACCACAGCCACTTTGCCAGCGATCATCACGTCGGTGGCGCGCTTGATCGAGTCCACCAAGGACTCGCGGCAGCCATACAGGTTGTCAAATTTGCTCTTGGTCACCGAGTCGTTCACGTTGATGGCGCGGAACATCAATGAGCCTTTGGCGGCCATTTCGTTCAAGCGCAACACGCCGGTGGTGGTTTCTTCGGTCACGCCGATGATGTGCGCACCTTTGCGGCTGTACCAGGTGGGGTCCACGGCCAATTTGGCTTTGATGGCATTGAACAAACACACTTCCTCCTCGCTGCCGGGGTTGTTCAACACAGAAGCGTCGGTTTCGGCGCGCTTGCCCAAGTGCATCAACAAGGTCGCGTCGCCGCCATCGTCCAAGATCATGTTGGGGCCTTCGCCTTCGGCGCCCTGGGCACCGAATTCAAAAATGCGATGGGTGTAGTCCCAATAGTCGGCCAAGGTTTCACCTTTGTAGGCGAACACGGGGGTGCCATTGGCCACCAAGGCGGCCGCGGCATGGTCTTGGGTGGAGAAGATATTGCAAGAGGCCCAACGCACTTGAGCGCCCAGGGCTTGCAGGGTCTCAACCAGCACAGCGGTTTGGATGGTCATGTGCAAAGAGCCGGTGATGCGCGCGCCTCTCAAAGGCTGGGCTTGGGCAAACTCTTGGCGGATCGCCATCAGGCCGGGCATTTCGGTTTCGGCGATTTTGATTTCTTTGCGACCCCAGTCGGCCAAGCTCATGTCGGCGACGTGGAAATCGGTGGTCTGGGTGGGTTTGAGTGATGCGTTCATGCGAGGCTCCTAAAGGGGTTCAGGGCCACTGACGCAGAAAAACAAGCACTGGGGGGGCCGAGGTGCTCACCTCACGTTGTCAGTGGGTGAGCGCAGTTGGAAAAGGTTCCGAGCCTCACACAGTCTGTCTTGAATGTGCTGCAGCGCTCCTCGGTGGCGAAATTCTAGCAAAGCCAGCGAACAAGATGCTTTGGCCCTCTGCCCATGCCCAGGTGGCGTGGGGTCTTTTGCGCGCCTACTGGCCAAGCACAAATCCATACAAATGCTTGCCATTTGGAACTAAGATGGGTAAATGTTCAGCCGAAATTTTATTTTATTCATCAAAAACAACCTGCCCGTGGGCATGCGTTCGTCTCAAGACATTTACTTTGTCTTGTTCGTGATTTCCGCTTTGGCCTTCATCATTCCCACTTGTCCCTGGTTTTTCATTTTGGGCCAAGAACGGGCTGGCGTTTCAGTGATGGTGGTCGCCTTGGTGATCTTCTCCACCATGCTGGCGTGGCGGTTCTTGAAGCTGCCCTTGTTATGGGCCCAAAACATTTATCAGTTCAATTTGGTTGCCGTGATTTTGTACAACGCCTGGTTCATGGGCGGTTTGAGTTCGCCGGTGATGGTCTGGTTGGGCATTGTCCCGGTGCTGCCTTTGTTCACCGCGCGGTCTCGGGTATGGGTATACGTCTGGATGTTTTTTTCCTTCTCCTCAGTGGTGGGGCTCTACATCATCCAAGTCACCGGAATCTTGCCCATGTTGCCGCATGACACTGCCGAGGGCTTGGCCTTTCGGGGAATGATGTATGCCATGCTGTTGCTGACCCAACTGAGTCTGATTTATTCGGTCGACATGCTCAGCGAATCCACGCTGCGCCACATCTCGCGCACCAACACCCGACTCAATTTGCTGTCCGTCGATTTGCAAAAAGCCAATGCCCACAAAGACCAGTTTCTGGCCATGGTCAGCCACGAAATGCGCACCCCTTTGAACGCGGTGATGGGCTACCTGAGTTTGATGAGCACCGACAAACGCCTGCCCGAGGATGCGGTCGACTTTGTCAAAGGTGCACAAAACTCTGCGGCGCATTTGCTCACCGTGATCAATGATTTACTGGACTTCTCGCAAATCCAAAAAGGGCGCGTGGTACTCAACCCTCAGGTGTTCAACCTGAATGTCATGTTGCACAAAACCCATGGCATCTTCAAACCCCGCGCCAGCGATCTGGGGCTGGACTACAAACTCATCATCAGCCCTGACCTGCCCGAGTGGGTGCGCGGCGACCAACACCGCTTGGCGCAAATCATCATCAACCTGTTGGGCAATGCGCTGAAGTTCACCGACAAAGGCCATGTCACCACCCAGGTCGATTACAAGGCCACCTCCGAGCATGATGGTGTTTTGGTCATCCGAGTGATCGACAGCGGGCGCGGTATTGCGCTCGAGGCGCAACAGAAAATCTTCGAGCCGTTTGTGCAACTCACCCAAGCCGACGGGCAATCGGCCCCGCGCGATGCCTTGCGCGGTAACGGCCTGGGCTTGAGCATCACCCGCACCTTGGTCAACAGCCATGACGGCACGATTGACTTGCACAGCGAGGTGGGCATGGGCTCCGAATTTCGCATCAGCATTCCCCTGCCGGTGGCGCCTGCCCCCCCCAAGTCGGTGCCGGCTTTGGAGTTGATCGACCACAGCTCGGTCAAACTGCTCATCGTGGACGACCATGCGGTCAACCGCATGGTGGCCACCGCCACCATTCAGCGCTCCATGCCCAATGCGCAAATCGATCAGGCCGAAAACGGCACCCAAGGTCTGGAAAAAATGTCCACCACTTTGTACGACCTGGTGTTGCTTGATTTGGTCATGCCCGACATCGATGGCATAGAGGTCATGCGCCGTGTGCGCGGTAGCTTAGTGCCGCCTTATCGCGATGTGCAAGTGGTGGCCCTGACCGCCAATGTGGCCGAAGAAGCCCTCAAAACCTGCTTGTCAGTGGGCATCAGTGAAGTCATGCCCAAACCTTTTGACCGCCTCACCTTGGTCAATACCGTCATTCGCCATTGCAACAAAGGCCTCGCGGCCGTGCCCGCCGCTGGCCCCTGATTGCACCGCAGCGCGACATTCAATCTGCGGCCGCCGTCTATGATGCGGACTGTTATGCGCAACACACCATGAGCACATTCCTCCCAGAAGTGCGCCGCCGGCGCACTTTTGCCATCATCTCCCACCCTGACGCCGGCAAAACCACGCTCACCGAAAAATTGTTGTTGTTCTCGGGTGCGATTCAAATTGCAGGCTCGGTCAAGGCCCGCAAGGCCTCGCGCCACGCCACCAGTGATTGGATGGAGATTGAAAAGCAACGGGGCATTTCCGTGGCTTCCTCGGTGATGCAAATGCTGTACCGCGAGCACGTCATCAACCTGCTCGACACCCCCGGCCACAAAGACTTCTCGGAAGACACTTACCGCGTGCTCACCGCAGTCGACTCGGCCTTGATGGTGATTGACGCGGCCAACGGTGTCGAAGCACAAACCCGCCGATTGATCGAGGTCTGCCGCCAGCGTGACACGCCCATCATCACCTTCGTCAACAAAATGGACCGCGAGGTGCGCGACCCCTTGGACATCTTGGACGAGGTGGAACGTGAACTGGGCATGCCCTGCGTGCCCATGACCTGGCCGGTGGGCCAAGGCAAGTTGTTTGGCGGCATCGTCAATTTGCGCACCCAGGCCATGACCGTGTTCGAGTCGGGCAGCGAGCGTTTGCCGCAAGACTTTGAAACCGTGCCCTTGAGCGAGCAAAGCAAGTTGGCCGATCGGTTTGGTTTGCAATGGCAATCCGCGATGGACAGCATGGAACTGGCCACCGGTGCCTCGCCTGCGTTTGACCGCGAGGCCTTTTTGGCAGGCCAACAAACCCCGGTATTCTTTGGTTCGGGTGTGAACAATTTCGGTGTCATGGAAGTGCTGGACGCGCTGGTTGACCTGGCGCCGTCACCGCAACCCCGGCAAAGCTCTTTGCGGGTCAAACAACAAATCGTGAAGACCACCATTGAACCTGAAGACCCTGGTTTTGCAGGCGTGGTGTTCAAGGTGCAGGCCAACATGGATGCCAACCACCGAGACCGCATCGCTTTTGTGCGGGTGGCATCAGGCCGCTACGCACCGGGCATGAAGCTCAAGGTGCAACGCAGCGCCAAAGAATTGCGCCCGACCTCGGTGGTGACCTTTCTCAGCCAACGCCGCGAAGCGGTGGACGAAGCGTATGCGGGCGACATCATCGGTTTCACCACCCATGGTGGTGTGCAGTTGGGCGACACCATCACCGACGGCGCGAATTTGCAATTCACCGGCCTGCCCTTTTTCGCACCCGAACTCTTCATGACCGTGGTGCTGAAAAACCCACTGCGCACCAAGCAACTGCAAACCGGTTTGGAACAACTGGGCGAAGAAGGTGCGATCCAGGTGTTCAAACCCGAGATGGGCGGCTCGATGTTGCTGGGCGCGGTCGGCCAGTTGCAGTTCGAGGTGGTGCAACACCGCCTGAAAGCCGAGTACGACTGCGACGTCCGCTTGGAGGGTTGCCAATTCACCGGGGCGCGTTGGATCACCGCGAACACACCCGCCGAATTGCGCGAATTCACCAACGCCTACCCGCAACGCATGGCCCTGGACGCGGCCAACACCCTGGCCTATTTGTGCACCTCGCCTTATGACGTGCGCTTGGCCCAAGAGCGCTTTCCCAACGTCCATTTCCACCCGCTGCGCGAGCACGCGGGTTTGGCCTTGCAAAGCGCCGGCTGAAAGCCCTCGCAGCTCATGCCGCAGCCAAGGACACACCTGCAACGCCCATGGCCCTGGCTGGGCTTGCTGGTGTGCCTGGCCCTGGCGGCCTGGGAAGCGCTCCGCTGGCAAGCCACTGCATCACCTGCGCCCACCGCTGCCCTGGTCGCGCCCGCGGCTCACACCGTGGGCAAGGCTTGGCAAATGGTCGACAGCGGCGACTTACCCCAACCGGCCAGCGCGCCTGCCGCACACGCCAGCCACTTGCTGACCTTGCCCGCCAACAGCCCCTATGCACTGGCGGCGTTTTGGTTTGCGGGCGAGCGCGAAAGCGCGCCCGATGTGCGCATCGCCATGAGCTTGATGGACCGCCAGTCCCTTGTTTGGCACACCGCTCAGTGGGTGGTGGACCGCCATGTCATGGGCGCGGCCTTGGGCCACGGCCTGCGCCGCTTGGGCAACCCCGTGGCCTGGCTCGATGCACAACAACGCATCCACCTGTTTGTGGTGGCCACCGGTTTGGGCGGTTGGGCCGCCAGCCGCGTTTTGCATTTGCGCCAAGCACCGCACAGCACCGACTTGGCGGCCCTGCAACTGGAGGTGGTGCGGGTGCTGCCCCTGTCTTGGTTGTGGAACACCAGCCACTTGGTGCGCAACCCGCCCATGCCCTTGGCCGATGGCGGCATGGTGCTGCCCTTGCACTTTGAATTGAGGGTGAAATACCCCCTGTTTGCCTGGTTCAATGACCAGGGCGACTTTCAGGGCCTGCGCCGCATCAGCGTGCGCAAAGACGTGCTGCAACCGAGTTTGCTGGCCCTCACCTCCAGCCACTGGTTGGCACTGATGCGCACCCAGTCGATGCGGCGGCGGGTAGCGGTGGTGGAAAGCTTCGATGCCGGTGCCCATTGGCAAAGCCACGAAGACCTGGCCCTGCCCAACCCCGATGCGGCCTTGGCGGCCTTCCAATTTGCACCCCAGTCCTATGCCTTGATTCACCACCCCACCCAACAAGGGCGACAAGCGCTGGTGTGGCATTCGAGCAGCGATGGAAAAAACTGGTCACAGCCCATGATGGTGGCCCAAGGGCCTGAGGGCAGCGAGTTCTCCTACCCCGCCATGGCTTGGACGCAAGACAGCCTGTGGATCAGCTATACCCATCAACGCACCCACATCCGCTGGCAGCGCTGGCAAGCCACCGACCAGGCGCGCTGATGGACCACAGCTTGTTCCCCGACCTGACCCTGCCCTCGCTGGCCTGGCAAGGCGTGTTTCGCCAAGTCGGTTGGATGTTGGCCGTGGCGGTGGTGTGGGGCCAACTCGGCCCGTCGCATTGGGCGCGGCGCTGGTGGTGGGGCATGGGTTTGGGCGTGGCCATGCAACTGCCTTTCCTCTCTGAGGTGCCCACCGCATTGGCCTTGTCCTTCCAAACGCCCAGCCTGTGGTCGCAAACCTTATTGGCCACTGTGCTGTGGCAAGGCCTGCGCGCCCACCGCAGTGGCGCAGGGGCCCCAGCGCCTCAACTGCTGCCCCTTTGGGTTTGGGCCATCACGGCATCGCTGGGTTGGGTCTTGTTGCTCGACACCTTGGGTTGGACAGACGCGTTCATATACGCCTGGGGCTTTGGCCCGGCCGTGCCAGTGCTGGTGTTGGGGGGGTGTGCCCTGGCATTGGCGATTGCGGCTTGGCGGCCTGCATCACCAGCGCCCATCTGGGCCTGGTGCATGGCCGGGGCCGTGGGCTTGTTTGTGCTGACCCGTGCACCCAGTGGCAATGCCTGGGATGCCATCAACGACCCATGGCTGTGGCTGATCGCCAATGGGGTTTGCGCCGCGCAGCTTTGGCGCGGTGCCAAACGCCGCATTACTCGCCCACAATCCCCTTGACTTGGATCACCCGGCCCCAACGCGGGTAGTCCTTGGCGGCCACGGCGGCCAATTCTTCGGGGGTGGAAGAGGCCGCATCCAGCCCCGCACGGCCCAACACATCGCGCACTTCGGGCATTTTGATCACGGCCACCAGCTCTTTGTTCAGGCGGTCCACCACCGTTTGTGGTGCTTTGGCGGGCAGGTAAAAGGCATACCACATCTCCACATCAATGCCCTTGAAACCCAGTTCTGAAAAAGCTGGCACATTGGGGGCGACCGGATGGCGCTTGGGGCTGCCCACGGCCAATGCGTTGAGCTTGCCGCCGTTGACAAAACCCTGCGCGATGTGCACCGGCAAAAAACCCACATTCAACTCACCCGACAGAATGTCTTGGGTGTAGCCCGCCGTGCCCCGGTAGGGCACGTGCAGCATGAACAAATTGGTCTCCAACTTGAACAGTTCCATCGCCATGTGGTGCGGAGTGCCCACACCGGGCGAGCCAAAGCTGATCGAACCAGGCCTGGCCTTGGCCTGGGCAATCAAGTCGGCCACCGACTTGATGCCGGTCTTGGGGTGGGCCACCAGCATCAGCGTGCCCCAGGCGGCCATCGACACCGGCGCAAAATCTTTCAACGGGTTGAAATTGGTGTTCTTGTACAACTGCGAGGCGATCAACATGGTGTTGGCGCCCATCAGCACGGTGTTGCCGTCCGGTGCGGACTTGGCCACCGCTTCTGCGCCAATGTTGCCGCTGGCACCCGGTTGGTTGACCACCACCACGGGCTGGCCCAGACGCTCACTCAGACGCGGTTGAATGGTGCGGGCAATCGTGTCCATGCCCGTGCCCGGGGTGAACGGCACGATGATGCGGATCGGTTGCCCGGCGTTTTGCGCCCAGGCAGACAGGGTCCAAGCGGCCAAACTGGCCATCAGGGCGCGGGAGAAAAATGATTTCATAAGGGACTCCTTGTGCCTTCAACCTTCAGGGCTAAATCAGTGGGTGCTGGTGATGCGGAACAAACGCTCGGCATTGGTTTGGAAGAACTTCATTTTCACCTCGTCGGACAGGTCCATCGCATCCAAAATGCGCACCTCCTCCACCGCGTATTGGTAGGGGTAATCCATGGCATAGAGCACGCGGTCCACGCCCACCAGGTCTTGGGTGAACTTGATCGCCGCCTCCGACGCCACACCGCTGTTGGTGATGTGGAAGTTCTCGCGCAGGTACTCGCTGGGTTTGCGCTGGATGGGCCCCATCGACGGGTAGCGCTTGGAGTTGACGGTGGCGCGGTGCATGTAGTCCAGGCGGTACGACCAAAACGGCAGCGCCTCACCCATGTGGCCCAGCACGATTTGCAGTTTGGGAAAGCGGTCAAACACGCCCGCCGTGATCAGCCGCAGCGCGTGCAAACCCGTCTCCACGCCAAAGCCATAAATCGCGCCGTCCAAACCGGCCTCGATGAAGTGCTGAATCATCTTGGGCGGCATGGCATTGGGGTGCAGGTAGATCGGCGTGCCCATGGCCTCGGCGGCTTCAAAAATGGGCCAAAACTTGGTGTCCGACAGGTACTCGCCATGGGTGTGCGAGTTGATGATCACCGAATGCATGCCCAACCGATTGACGCCGCGCTCGATCTCTTTGGCCGAAGCCTGCGGGTCTTGGGGCGCGACCGAAATCATGCCCACAAAACGGGTGGGGTGGCGGCGCACCGCAGCGGCCAAGATGTCGTTGGCCTGGGGCATGAAGCCCACAGCGGTGTCGCGGTCCAAAATTTGAACGCCCGGCGAGGTCATGCCAATCACCTGCACGTCGATGCCCGACTCGTCCATGTGCTGCAAACGCACTTGGTCCAGGTCTTGCAGGCAACGCATGATGTGCTGCGCCCGATCGCTGGGGCTGCTCATGTAAAAGCCCATCAAGTGCTGAAACCCTGGGTCCACCGGTGGCGTGGCCAACACTTTGCGGTAGAGCGCCAACAACTCGGGCGGCGCAAAAGCCTCTTCAGTGGCAATGCGGCGATACACGGCTGACGTTGGGGGCTGGTGGGGTGGGCTCATGGTCAATACTTCTCTAAACAAATTGGCCAGGGCGTGGCCCTGGGCGGTGTAGGTGGCGCATTATGACGCCGCACCCGATGGGGCTGCATCGGCGGGGAAAAAGGCCCATGCCAGGGGCTCGGGTGCCCTAGCGCAGGTCGATCACCACGCCATCGAGCTGGGCCAATATGACCCTCGACTCGCGGCCCAGACTGGTCACCGCCGCGGCCAATACCAAGTTCATGTCGGATTGCGCCACCATCTTGGCCGCATTGCTGGGCGCCACAATGACCATGCGGTTGTTCACCAGGCTGCCCTGAAACTCCACCATCGTGCCATTGCTGTTGGCCACCATGAAAGTGGTCAAGCGGTCATTGAATACCAAACGCTCTGACGACGGTGGCAAGGGCGGCGCCTCTGCGGAGCGCAAACTCACCGTGTCGGCGTTTTGCTCAAAGGCCACGCCCGCTGATGTGGGTTGGGCGTTGTTACCGCGCAAGATGGTGATGGGCAGCACACCGCTGCTGGCCGCGTTGGTGTTGGGTGCGTTGACGCTGGCCCCCTGGGTCATCGGTCGCGCAGCTTCGGGCGCAGCCGTCGCCAATTGCACGTTGGCAGCGGCGGGCGCTGCTGGTGTGGACAAGGGCGTGGCGGCGCTTGGCGCAGCAGGTGACGCAGCTGGCACCGCAGGCGCACTGGCCAAGGCTGGCCGCAAATACGCCACTTGCTCGCCTTGCAAGCTTGGCGCGGTGGATCGGGGGGCGGCGGCTCCAATGGGGCGGTCTTTGTTGTCTGGGTTGTCGGTGTTGCTGGTATTGGCTTGCGACAAAGCCGCCACCTCCACGGATGGCGGCGCTGCTTGCACCAAGGGGGCTGGCAGTGGCGGCGCTAGGGCTTGCACGGTTGGTGGCGGTGGTGTGGGGGGGGTGGCCACGACCACAGGCGCCAATGCCGGCTCAGGTGCCTCTGAGACGAGAGGTCCTGGCGGCAGTGGTGTGGGGGCCTCTGCCACAACCGATGCGGGTGCGGGTGCAGACGAGGGTGCAAGGGCTTCAGCCACCACCGGTGTTGGTGCTGCCATGGTGATCTCTGGCGCAGGTCCGGGCGGTACTGGCAAGGCCGGTGCGGGCGCTGGCTGAACCGTCACCACCACTGGCGGGATGACCACCGGCACCACCAAGCTGGCAATGACCTGGCCCAGGTTCACCGTGCATGGAAGGAGAAAGCAAGTGTTTGCGAGAGAAAGGTCGCGAGATTAACAAACCTCACAAATTCTCCATTACTGGGGATTACAGGCTGACGGCAAAGCACCCCCAAACCAGACCTGGACTTGGCCAAACGAATGCCCACCAGCCGTACTGCGTTGAACAGATTGCTCGACGAAAGTGGCTTGCGCCGAAACGATCAGCGCACCCGCAACAACCACTCGCGCTGCAGCAGCCAGTCTTGCGGTTGCCACAGCTTGTCCCAGCGCACTTCGCCGGGGGCGTGGCGGCCTTTCAAGTCCCAGCGTTGGTCCAAGCGCTCGCAACGCGCAGGCCAACACGCAGGCGTGGCCTCGGGCGTGGGAGCGATCCACACAAACACACCGGCTCCCGCGGCCGCTTCGCCACGGCCCCAGGCCTGGCTGAGCGCGTTGTCGGGCCGGTACCGGTGGCCGGGCAGAAAAAACGCATAGGCCTCGTAGGTGGCGTTGAAGTCGCTGGGCACCACCACCGTGGTCGGTGCCAAGGCGCGGGCCGCGTCGGACCGGTACTGACCGTTGGGCCCATTCAACGGGGCAAACACCGCGGTCAAGCTGGCATAGGCAAACAACACCGCTGCCAGCGCTCCGGCCGGGCTGTGGCCACGCCGCCACCACACCAGCGCCACAGCACCCAGGCCCGCCAACACCGTCAGCGCCACAGCAAGCACTTGCCAAGCGTCGGCCACACCCAAGTCGCCCAACACCCAACCGACCCGACCCAACCACAGCACCGCGGGCAACACCAACAGCGAGATGGCCAGATGGGCCCATCGCCCCATGCGCGGCAACACCAGGGCCACACAAATGGCCAAAGCCGGCAAGGTGGGAATGAGGTAGCGCGCCGAGCGCTGGCTGGGCAGCAAAAACACGCACCACCACACCAGCATCCACCACACCAGGGCCCCGGTCACACTGCCGCGTCGCCATGGCACACGCCAGCCCCACCAGATAGCGGCCAGCACCCAAGGGGCCAAAAAGCCGGCATTGAGCAGCGGCGACAGAGCGTAACTGCCCAAACCCGAAAAGCTGAACAAGCTTTGCCAGTAGCCTTGGGCGCTGGCCATCTTGCCGGCGTTTTCACCCAATACAAACTCTTGCCAAACGGCTTGGGGGTCGGGGTCGAGCCACAACCAACTGCCGATCACGCCCAAGGCCACCATGGCCATCACCACGGTGTGCCCTGCAGGCCACCACAGGGCTTGCAGGCGCCTCTCGGGCAACCACCACCAGCGCCAAACAGCCACCGTCGCCGCGACCGGCGCGATCAGGGCAAACGATTTATACGCCAGCCCCAAACCCACGGCCAGTCCCAGCAACACCCACACCGCCAGCGAGCCCGGCTGGCGCAGCACCCAGGCATGGGTCCAACGTGTTTGCGCGGCTTGGGCAGGTTGGATGCGCCACAACATCCACCACAGCGGCAGGCCAAACCAAAAGCTTTCGGCCGCGCTGGTCAGGTAGGGGCGGCCATAGCGAAAGGTGCCGATGAAAGCCAAATAGATGAGCACCGCCCAGACGGTGGTGGCCACGCTGGCACGCAAGCGGCGCAGGGTGGCCGCCATGAGGGCACACACCGCCAAGGTATAGATGACGCTGGGCAAACGCAGCCGCCACAAGGTCCAGTCGCGGCCCCAGTCTCCTGCCAACATGGCTTGCCAAAAGAGCAATGGGGGTTTGGTATTGCGCATGCCGGGCAACTCGGACTGCAAGGGCAACCACTGCCCAGCCTGGGCGGTGAGGCGGGCGATGTGGGCGTAGACCATTTCATCGCCATTGCGCATCATGTGGTTGCCGCCCAAGCCCCAAAGGTACACAAACACAGCCAACACCAACAACGCCCACAACCAGGGCGTGGGCATGGGGCGAAGCCCAGGTTTCACGGCGGTGGGCGGCGGCGAAAGGTCCACCGGTCGTTGGCCAGAAAGTTGCTGATGCTGGCCACCACAATCGCGATCAAATTGGCCAGCAGGTAAAACATGTGGGTCGATAACCAAAGGGTGAGGCCGTATTGAATGCCAATGCCCATCCAAGAGGCCAAGGCATAGGTGACAAAGCGCCCGGCGGTGACTGCGTTGAGGGCCAGTACCGGTTGATCAGCGGCCAAGCGGTCCGACCAGGTCCACCCACTGTTCCAGCAAAAATTGTTCACCGTGGCCAAGGCGATGGCACCGGCCAAGGACAGGTACAAGCGCTGCTGGGGCGGCTCGATACCGCGCAGCAACCACTCTTGCAGCAAGTAAAGCACCACCATGTTGACGACGGTGCCACTGGCGCCCACCACCGCAAAGCGGGCATAGCGCCAGCGCAAAAACCACTGCACCAAGGGCCACAGGCGGTCTGCCAAGGGCCCGATCACCGGCCAATGGGTAAAGGGTGAAAACGGCATATCAGGCGTTCGGACTGGCCGCCAGCGCCAGTTGGGTTTGGGTCAGGCGCAACACCTGCGCCACATCGATTTGCTGCAAGCACTGGTTATCGCCATTGCAGGGGGTGTCGCGGTGGTTGTAGGCACTCAAACAAGGCGAGCACGGCAAGCCCAATTCGATGACGGTGGCGCGCGGCGTCAGCGGGCCATACAGGCGGCTGGTTTCGGGGCCAAAAAACATCAAGGTGCGGATGGGCGTCAAGCTGGCAAAGTGGCCCGGCCCGCCATCGTTGGTGACCAACACATCGCAGTGGTGAAACAGCATGAGCAGCTCTTCCAAACTGCGGGTGTAGCCCACCAAACTGTGGCACAGCGGGTGGTCGCAGCGTCGCAAAATCTCTTGCGCCAAGGCCTGGTCTTCGGGCAAGCCAATGACGGCCACCGCATGGCCCTGGTTGCACAAGGTGCGGGCCAACTCGGCGTAATGCGCCGCCGGCCAGGCGCGGATGGGCAACAAGCCGCCGCCGGCATACATCAGCACCCGCTGCGGTGCGGCCATCAGCGCCGGGTGGTCACGCCGCAGGGCTTGGGCATAGTCGCTCAATTGGCTGGGCGCAAACACCAGCGACAAACCGCTGTCGGTGGCCAAGGGGTGGGTGGGCACGCGCTTGCTGCGCGGTGCATCGGTTGCACCAATGGCATCGACCAGGGCCACAAACTGCTGGCTGATGTGGCGATAGGGGTTGTAGGGGATGGCCGCGTTCATGAACGAACCCCGGTACAAACCTTCTTGGGTGTGCGGCGTGAAACCGGCGCGCCAGCGCGCCCCACAGGCGTAAGCGAGCAAGGCGCTGATGCGCGAAAACAACTCGCAGTCGATCACCGCGTCCAGGCGCAGTTGGCGCAAATGACGCATGACACGCCAGATGTCGGCCACTAGAGAGAACAGGGAGCTGTCGTCCAAGCCATGCAAATGGGTGTCTGGTGCCAACTGCAGCATGCGCGCGACTTGCTGATTGCGGGTCAATTGCAAGATGTGGATTTGCGCCTGCGGGTGTTGCTGACGGATGCGGGTGAACATGGGGCCAGCCAACACCATGGAGCCCATTTCGGACAACATGATGACCAGCACCTGGCGCAGGGGTTGCTTGCTGAAAGGGGCTTGGGGGCGTTGCCACAGGCGGGCCCACAGCGAGAGCATCGCACACAATGCCTGGCCGACCACGGCATCAATCAGGCGTTGGGTTCGGATGTTCATGGAGGCTGAGGCGGTTGGGCAATGACGTGGCGAACCGCGTGCGTGACCGCGATTTTAACGGCCTGCCCGCCCCTCAGGCTCGCGCCAGCACCGGTGCCAGCGCCCGACCGGTGTGCGTGCCTTGTCGCACCAAGGCCTCGGGGGTGCTGGCGGCCACCACTTGGCCGCCGCCGTCGCCGCCATCGGGCCCCAGGTCGATGACCCAGTCGGCTTCGGCAATCACATCCAAATCGTGCTCGATGACCACCACGCTGTGCCCGGCATCGACCAGGCGGTGCAGCACGCCAATCAGCTTGTCCACATCGGCCATGTGCAGGCCCACCGTGGGCTCGTCCAGCACATACAGGGTATGCGGCGCTTTGTGGCCTCTGCGGGTCACATCGTCGCGCACCTTGGACAATTCGGTCACCAATTTGATGCGCTGTGCCTCGCCGCCGCTCAAGGTGGGCGAGGGCTGGCCCAAGGTCAAATAACCCAGTCCCACATCCTTGAGCAATTGCAAAGGATGGCTGATGGCGGGCATGGCAGAGAAAAAGTCCACCGCCTCGTCGACCTCCATTTGCAACACCTCGCCGATGTGTTTGCCGCGCCAGCTCACCGCCTGCGTCTCGGGGTTGAAGCGGCTGCCGTGGCAGACCTCGCACAGCACTTTGACGTCGGGCAAAAAGTTCATCTCAATGGTGCGCATGCCCTGACCTTCACAGCCTGGGCAGCGACCCTCGCCGGTGTTGAAGCTGAAGCGCCCTGGGCCATAGCCACGCGCCTTGGCTTCCAAGGTGTCGGCAAACAGTTTGCGGATGGTGTCCCAAAAACCGATGTAGGTGGCCGGGCAGCTGCGCGGGGTTTTGCCAATCGGGGTTTGGTCCACCTCCAGCACCCGGTCGATGCTGGCATAGCCTTGCACGCCCACGCAACCCACCCAGGCGGGGTGTTTGCCCGCCTCATCGGCCTTGCGCCCGGCTTGGGTCGAGCGCTGACCCACCGCCGCCGCCACGTTGTGCAACAGCACATCGCGCGCCAGGGTGGATTTGCCCGAGCCGCTCACCCCCGTGATGGCCACCAAACGGCGCAAAGGCACTTGCACATCCACCTGGCGCAGGTTGTGCAAAAACGCGCCGTACAAATGCAAGCTGCCAGCGGCTGGCGGGGTGATCAAGCCGCTGGGCGTGCCCATGTGGGCCGCGCGCAAGGTATCGGCCTGGGCTTTTTGGCTGGCCGCGCTGATGCGTTTGGGTTTGGCGGTGGGGGCATCTGCGGCCTGCGCCGACAGCAGCGATAACTCTGCCGCGCCAACGCCGCGGCGTGCTTGCATGGGGTGGCGCATGGCATGCAACAGGTAGCGGCCAGTTTGGGAGTCGGCCTGGGCGCTGATATCGGCCGCCGTGCCCTGGGCCACCAAACGGCCACCGCGCTTGCCCGCGCTCGGGCCGATGTCGATGATGTGGTCGGCGTGGCGAATGGTTTCTTCGTCGTGCTCGACCACCACCAAGGTGTTGCCCTTGTCGCTCAGGGTCTTGAGGGCCTTGAGCAAAATTTGGTTGTCGCGCGCATGCAGGCCAATGGTGGGTTCGTCCAGCACATAGCAAACGCCTTGCAACTGGCTGCCCAATTGCGCGGCCAAACGGATGCGCTGCGCCTCGCCGCCACTCAAAGTGGGCGCGCCCCGGTCCAAGGTGAGGTAGCCCAGGCCCACCTCTTCCAAAAACGCCAAGCGCCCGGCGATTTCGGGCACCAGGTCGCGGGCGATGTCGGCCGAGCGACCGCTCAAAGCCAATCCCGCCACCCACTGACGCACCCGGCCCACACTCAGGCGGGCAATGTCGGTGATGGCCTGGTCTTGGAAACGCACCGCGCGTGCGGTGGTGTTCAAGCGGGTGCCCTCACAGGTCGGGCATGCGGTGTCGGCGAGGTCTTCCAATTCGGGTTCGGCAAAGCTTTGCTCGCGCCCTTTTTGGTCGTCGTCGCGCACCGAGTCGTCCAGTGCTTTGCGCTGATCGCGGGTCAGCTTCAGGCCGGTGCCCACACAGTCGGGGCACCAACCGTGTTTGCTGTTGTAAGAGAACAAGCGCGGGTCCAACTCGCTGTAGGAGGTGGCGCACACCGGGCAAGCGCGCTGGGTGGAGAACACCTCCACCTGGCCAATGCCTTGGGTGG
>Ga0214923_10000863_pt1 | contig 44682 bp, 48 predicted proteins | sample LL1510_MetaG_FD_177993 | JGI IMG/M metagenome (GOLD analysis project Ga0214923, IMG submission 177993) | Freshwater microbial communities from Lake Lanier, Atlanta, Georgia, United States - LL-1510 | ecosystem: Environmental > Aquatic > Freshwater > Lake | place: USA: Georgia | collected... | reverse complement strand
AAGGAGTAGCACGTCGATGAGTAAAAAAGTTGCACTCGTTACTGGCGTCACCGGCCAAGATGGTTCTTATTTGGCAGAGCTGCTGCTTTCTAAAGGATATGAAGTTCACGGCTTGATTCGCCGTTCATCAACTTTTAATACATCTCGTATTGATCATATTTATCAAGACCGCCATGAAAAAAACGCCAAACTCTTCTTACATTACGGCGATCTCATCGACGGTGTTGGACTTACCAATCTCATCCGCGAAATCGAACCAACTGAGGTCTATAACCTAGGCGCACAATCCCATGTGCAGGTCTCATTCACTATGCCCCAGTACACCGGACAGGTTGATGCGGTGGGCGCAGTTGGTTTGCTTGAAGCAATTCGTTCTGCAGATCTGGATATTCGTTTTTACCAAGCATCAACATCAGAACTATATGGAGCAACACCTCCACCACAGAATGAAACTTCAGTCTTTAGGCCACAATCACCATATGCAGCAGCAAAGTTAATGGCTTACTGGTGCACCGTTAATTATCGCGATGGTTACGGATTGCATGCCACCAATGGAATTCTTTTCAATCACGAATCACCTCGCCGTGGTGAAACATTTGTGACGCGCAAAATTACTCGCGCAGTTGCTGCAATCAAGGCAGGAAAGCAAGAGAAGCTCTTCCTTGGAAATCTTGATGCAGTTCGCGACTGGGGTTATGCCAAGGAATATGTTGAATCAATGTGGTTGATGTTGCAACAAGATAAACCTTCAGATTATGTAGTTGCAACAGGCGTCGGAGCTAAAGTGCGAGACTTTGCCGAAGCAGCCTTTGCACATGCAGGGCTTAATTGGAAAGACCATGTTGAGACAGATAAGAAATATATTCGCCCAACTGAGGTAGATGCTCTTATCGGAGATCCATCAAAGGTTGAAAAAGCGCTGGGATGGAAAGCAAAGACTCATTGGAAAGAATTGGCACAACTTATGGTTGATGCTGATATTGCAGCACTTTCACATTAATTAAAACGCTGCGGTTAATGTAACAAGCGAAGCTTCCGGTGGGCTGGCAACTCTAATTCTGGTAAATGGTCCGGTACCCATTCCGGCAGAGACATGAAGCAGCGGTTCATTTTTCACACTAGTTAATCCACGCGCACGCCACGTTGGTAGATCGCAATTTGTTGTCAGCGCTTTTGACCCTCCTGGCCACGGTAATCGAACTTGTCCACCATGAGTATGGCCGGCAAAGATCGCATCTAATTGATCTTTCTTCATTCCTTCAAGAATTCGAAGGTAGGGCGCATGTGTAACGCCAATGGCAATATCGCAGTTACCTGGTTCGCCAGCGACAAGCGAGTAATCATCAAGTTCCAAATGAGCATCATCGGTGCCGCGAGCTTCGATAGTTGTTTTTCGAATAGTCAGTGTTGTTCGTGAAGTATTGAGATTCTTCCAACCACGCTTTTGCAATCCTGCATCAAGGTCGCGCCACGGAAGCTCAGCGCCGTGCTTTCGCTTTCCATGGTTGGGAAGAAGATATTTCAATGGATTTTTTGGAATTGGAGCGAAGTAATCATTTGAACCAAAAACATAGAGGCCAGGTAGATCCAATAAGTCATTGAGCGCATCGAGAACAACAGGAACTGCATTTTTATGAGCAAGAAAATCGCCAGTACTAATCACAAGATCAGGCTTGAGAGATATGAAGGATTTAATATCTGCAATCTCTGCTCTTCGGCTGGGAGTTAAATGCAGGTCAGAGAAATGGAGAATTCGAATATCGTCATGGCCGGCTGGCAAGATCGCCATTTCCGCCTCGCGTAGTACATAACTCATGATTATCAAAGAATAGTGGGGCGTGAGAAGATACGCCCGAACAATTCAAGAATTTGGAGCACAGAACCAGTGGGACTTAAAGAAACTTTGAAGAGCGACCTCACAGAGGCAATTCGCACAAGCGACAAAGTCGTTTCGGGCACTATTCGCATGATTCTGACTGCGATCACCAATGAAGAAGTTTCTGGAAAAGAAGCTCGAGTTTTAACTGAAGATGAAATCATCACCGTTCTTTCCCGTGAGGCAAAGAAGCGCCGCGAAGCAGCAGAAGAATTTGCCAAAGCTGGTCGCGCAGATAAGGCTGCAGACGAGAAAGCAGAAGGCGAAGTAATCGCAAAATATCTTCCCGCACAACTTTCTGAAGATGAAATCAAGAAGATGATTGAAGAAGCAATATCTGCAACAGGAGCAGCAGGACCTGCCGATATGGGCAAGGTCATGGGATTTATCAAGCCAAAGATTGCTGGTAAGGCAGATGGTGCGACTGTTTCGTCACTTGTTAAAGCTGCTCTCAATAAGTAACCACAGGAGAAAAAATGAAATTTGAATATGCAACCGTTCCATTGTTATCTCACGCAACCAAGCAGATCCTAGATACGTGGGGATCTGATGGTTGGGAACTTGTTACCGTCATTCCAGCCCCAGGTGGAGAACAACTTGTTGCATATATGAAGCGAGAGGTTAAGTAATGAGCGTTGATGTACGAGCCAAACTCGCTGAAAAAGGATTAACTTTGCCGGTCTCTTCAAAGCCGCTTGCTGCCTATGTACCTGCAGTTCGCACTGGAAACATTGTCTTTACTGCAGGCCAGTTACCTATGGTGGATGGAAAAATTGCACGTGAAGGAAAAGTTGGTGCGGATGTCACTCCTGGAGAAGCAAAGGCGCTTGCAGAAATTTGCGCGCTCAACGCCTTGTCAGCTGTTGAACTTGTCGCACCGGTAGATTCAATTGTGCGCGTTGTACGCATTGTTTGCTATGTGAATGGTGCACCTGGATTTACTGCGCAACCTGCAGTTGCAAATGGTGCATCAGAACTCTTCATGCATATCTGGGGAGATGCTGGAATTGCTGCTCGAAGCGCACTTGGAGTTGCAGAACTTCCGCTTAATTCACCCGTCGAGGTTGAATTAACTGTCGAAGTTTCTTAATTCGGAGTTATTTACCGCGCTTTTCGAGGCGATCAATATCTGTAATAAGAACTGCACGACCATCTAGTTTGAGCCAACCGCGTCCTGCAAAATCTGCTAACGCCTTATTTACAGTCTCGCGTGATGCTCCAACAAGTTGAGCAAGTTCTTCTTGAGTAAGGTCATGGTGAACATAGAGACCTTCATCGGTTTTCTTTCCAAAACGTGAACCAAGATCCAAGAGCGCCTTCGCAACACGACCAGGAACATCTGAAAAGACTAAATCGCCAACTGCTTCATTAGTGCGGCGCAAACGCTGCGCAAGACGTGCTAGAAGATGGAGCGAAACATCAGGATTTCCCCGCAACCAAGGAATCAATTTTTCATGGCTTAGAGATAGTAACTTTGCATCGGTTACCGCGGTAGCTGTTGAAGTACGTGGGCCTGGATCAAAGAGAGAAAGTTCACCGAACATTTCGCCGGGCCCGAGGATTGAGAGCAAGCTTTCGCGACCATCGCCACTTGAAGTTCCAAGTTTTAATTTTCCATCAACGATGACATACACATGTTCGCCCTCGTCACCCTCTTTAAAGAGGATTCCACCTTTTGAAATCTTCACAGAATCCATGGAGGCGCGAAGTGATGCGGCTTGCGCATCATCGAGAGCGGTAAATAGGGGAGCGCGTCTTACGACTTCATCTTCTTGTGGCACGTGGGTAGTTTACTCGCATGACCCGCGATAGCGAAACTCGAAAAAACGCACGAGCGATCTATCGAATCCTTAGCAAAACCTACCCAGAAGTTCAATGTGAACTAGATTTTAAGAATCCACTTCAACTGATTGTTGCGGTAGTCCTGTCGGCACAGTGCACAGATAAGCGAGTCAATGCGATTACACCTGCACTCTTTAAGAAATATAAAAAGGCAAGCGATTATGCACAAGCTCCCTTAAAAGAAATTGAACAATTCATTTACTCTGCTGGTTTTTATCGCGCCAAAGCGCGACACCTCAAAGGGCTCGGAGAAAAATTAGTTGAAGAATTTGGCGGTAAAGTTCCAGATTCACTCGATGAACTTGTAACTCTTCCTGGAGTTGGACGTAAAACTGCCAATGTTGTGTTGGGACATGCATTTGGAATTCCTGGCATTACCGTTGATACCCACTTTGGAAGGCTCTCACGAAGATTTGGTTGGACAACATCAATGGATCCCGTCAAAGTCGAATTTGAGGTTGGAGAGTTAATTCCACAACAAGAATGGACAAATCTCTCGCAAAGAATGATTTGGCATGGAAGGCAAATTTGTCACTCGCGCAAACCTGCGTGCGGAGCGTGTCCGATTGCAAAAATATGTCCATCTGTTGGAATAGGCGAGATGGATAAAAGTAAGGCAAAACTCTTGGTGAAATCCGATGAGGATTTTCGATGAGAAGAATTCTTTTAATTTTAACCACGCTTATTCTTCTCACCGCTTGCTCTGTCACCGAACCTATTTCAACCAAAGGTGAAGTTGTTGATTGCTCTTTAATCTCAGCGCAAGGGGGAACATCCGAGAAACTTGAATGTTTGGGGGGTGGATCACCGATAGCGCCAGATGGAATAAAGGGTCCAGCACTGATTAATGTGTGGGGAACTTGGTGCACTCAATGTCGCAAAGAATTACCTCATCTCATCCACTTTCAGCAAAAATCTGATGGCACGGTGAAATTGATTGGCATCGCTGTTGAAGAGAAAAACCAAGAATCAGTACGCGAACACATAGTGAATAAGGGAATTACCTGGCCGATTCTCTATGACAAGAATGACTCCACGCGTGCGCAATTTGGTATGGGAGTTCCTGTGACTTGGTTTATCGATCAGGATGGCAAAGCCGTCTATAAGAAATACGGGCCATTTAAATCACTTGAAGAAATCCAGCTATTGGTAAAGAAATATTTGGGTGATGCATGATTTTTGATCTCATTTTTGCGCTTGTTGCACTGGGCGCACTCTTTACCGGATTTAAGAATGGTTTAGTGAAAACAATATTGCGCGGCGTATTTTTTGTAGCAGGTGCCATTGCAGCTGTCTATTTTGTTATTGAAAAGAATCAAAGCGGCTGGCTCATTCTTGCCATCATTGCAGGCGCATATGCCGGAGCTTTCTTCGGAACCCTTGTTGCTAAATCACTTCGCATTACAATTATTCGCGGCCCGCTTCGACTCATAGATTCGTTAGGTGGAGCATTATTGGAAGTAACTAAATATGTACTTCTCTTCTATGTCATAGGCACCATCATGTTGTGGGCGCCTTGGGCAAGTGGACAGAATCAAATTTCCGAAAGCAAGGTCTATCTACAAATTAATAAACATGCACCCGGAATCCTTGCCGATGTGCGCCGAAATATTGAAAAAGCTTTAGAAACTAATCTTCGTCCTTAGCGCCCTGCAAACCTTCTGCAATCAACTTCATCACGTTTGGATCAGCGAGCGTTGTAGCATCTCCGACTGCGCGATTTTCTGCCACATCTTTCAGAAGCCGGCGCATAATTTTTCCACTTCGCGTCTTAGGTAACTCATTAACAACCATGATCTGGCGAGGTTTGGCTATTGCACCAATTTCCTTCGCCACGTGATCGCGTAATTCTTTATTGAGTACATCACCTTGTGCACTCTCTACTCCACCTCTCAAAATTACAAAGGCAACAATTCCTTGTCCCGTCATCGCATCGGCAGCTCCTACAACTGCTGCTTCTGCGACTGCAGGATGCGAAACTAGTGCGGATTCCACTTCTGTCGTTGAAATTCGATGGCCAGAAACATTCATCACATCATCAACGCGACCTAGTAACCAATACGCGCCATCGTCATCTAGCTTTGCACCGTCGCCTGCGAAATAGATTCCGGGAAAGCGCGACCAATATGTCTCCTTATAACGTTCAGGTTCTCCCCAAACTCCGCGCAACATAGATGGCCAAGGTTGATCGAGAATGAGAAAACCACCATGGCCATTTCCGACTGGAGTTGCTTTCTCGTCAACAACTTTGGCGCTAATTCCAGGAAGCGGTCGCATAGCAGAACCAGGTTTAGTTGCAGTAACACCAGGTAGTGGTGAAATCATGATTGCACCAGTTTCAGTCTGCCACCAGGTATCAACGATTGGACATCTCTCTTTACCAACAACGGTGCGATACCACATCCATGCTTCTGGATTAATTGGCTCTCCCACTGATCCAAGTAAACGGAGTGACGAGAGATCAAACTTATTGGGAAATTCATCGCCCCATTTCATCCATGTGCGAATCAATGTTGGTGCGGTATACAAAATTGTGACGCCATATTTTTCAATGATTTCAAAGGCGCGACCTTTATGTGGAGTATCTGGAGTTCCCTCATAAATTACTTGTGTTGCACCATTGATGAGCGGTCCATAAACCATGTAGGAGTGCCCGGTTATCCAACCCACATCCGCGGTACACCAATACACATCGCTTTCAGGTTTGATATCAAAAACAACTCGGTGGGTATAAGAAACCTGGGTTAAATACCCAGCAGTTGTATGAAAAATTCCCTTGGGTTTTGCAGTCGTACCAGAGGTATACAAGATAAAGAGCGGATTCTCGCTATCGAAATATTCAGGCGTGTGCGATGTGCTCTGGCGATCGACTAATTCGTGCCACCAGATATCGCGACCTTCAACCCAATGAATATCTTGGCCAGTGCGCTTTACTACCAGTACTTTGGCTACGTTAGTTGCACCTTTAAGCGCATCATCTACTGCAGTTTTTAGTGCAAAGGCAGCACCTTTGCGAAATCCGCCATCTGCGGTAATAACTAGTGTTGCGTCTGCATCTTGAATACGAGAGAGAAGCGCGTCTGCGGAAAATCCTCCAAAGACAACTGAGTGAATTGCTCCAATGCGTGCGCATGCCAACATCGCAACGACCGCTTCTGGAATAAGTGGCATATAGATTGCGACTCGATCACCAGATGTGATTCCAATTTCTGTTAAAGCATGAGCGGCTTGTGAAACTTCTGCCAATAAATCAGCATATGTAATTGTCCGAGTATCACCGGGTTCACCTTCAAAGTGAAAAGCAACGCGAGCGCCTCTTCCCTCTTGAACATGTCTATCGAGCGTAGAAACCGTTGCATTCAACTTGCCACCAACAAACCACTTGGCAAAAGGTGATTGCCATTCCAAGACTGAATCCCATTTCTTATGCCAGGTGAGTGCTTCGGCTTGAGATTCCCAAAATTTCAAGCGATCAGCATCAGCCTGTGCATAGAGATCTGCTTTGGCATTTGCAGCTGCAGCAAATTCTGCGCTCGGTGCAAAGGAACGGTTCTCGGAGGAGAGATTTTCAATGGAATCTGAAGTCACAATACGAGATTACTGTGTGAAATTCTTTTCGTGAAGCCTTCTTAGTTATCAACAGTGAGTGCTTCCACTCAAATTTTTTCTTTTTGTAAATCGGATACTTCGCACCTTATTTCTGATGAAAGGAGTAAATATGACGGTAGCTACCTTCCTGGCAATTTTGCTCAAGGTGCTCAGTAATCCCGCCCTCATTGCGGGATTAATCGCCTTCCTGCAAAAAGTTCTGCATCCTTAAGGCTGTAGGCCGCCACAATCCGCGCGTAAGGAGAGCGCCGATTTTTCTTACGCGGGGGTAGGTGGTTGGATTAGGCGTAAGCCCTTCAGACCCAATGGAGTGTCAGAGCGTTTACACCAGTTCTAGCCACGATTTATTGGGAGCAAGAAATGCCAATAGCAAGCCCTGAAGTTTATGCAGATATGTTGGACCGAGCCAAGGCCGGTTCATTCGCTTACCCAGCAATCAATGTTTCTTCATCACAGACCATCATCGCTGCAATTCGTGGATTCGCAGAAGCAGAATCAGATGGCATCATTCAATTTTCTTGGGGCGGCGCTGAATACGCTTCTGGCTCAACTGTGAAGAACATGGTTGACGGAGCAGTTGCTCTTGCAGAGTTCGCGCACGTTGTTGCTAAGAATTACAAAGTAAATATTGGTATTCATACAGATCACTGCCCTAAAGAGAAGTTAGATGGCTTTATGCGTCCACTTCTTGAAATTGGTGCTCAGCGCATTAAAGACGGAAAGCAGCCACTCTTTAACTCACATATGTGGGATGGATCAGCTGTTGATATGCCCGAGAATATGAAGGTCGCACGCGAACTTCTTGATAAGTCAGTGGCTGCACGAACAATTTTAGAAATCGAAATTGGTGTTGTTGGTGGAGAAGAAGATGGCATTGAAGCAAAGCATGATGCCAAGTTGTACTCAACTCCAGAAGATGCACTTTTAACTATTGAAACGCTCGGTACAGACTCCAAGGCGCGCTACATGGTCGCTGCAACATTCGGAAATGTTCACGGCGTGTATAAGCCAGGCAATGTGGTTCTTCAGCCAAAGATTCTCAAGACTCTGCAGGATGCAGTATCTGCAAAACTAGGAATGCCAGCAGGTAGCAAGCCAATGGATCTGGTATTCCATGGTGGTTCGGGCTCATTGCTCTCTGAAATCCGCGAATCACTTGATTACGGTGTCATCAAGATGAATATTGATACTGATACTCAATACGCATTTACACGTCCAGTTGTCGATCACGTAATGAAGAATTACGACGGCGTTCTTAAAGTTGATGGCGAAGTTGGAAATAAGAAGGCTTACGATCCACGTGCGTGGGGTAAGGCTGCAGAAGCAGGTATGGCAGCTCGTGTTGCACATGCATGTGAAGATCTACGTTCAACTGGTACTTCAGCACTCAAGTAATTTTCCACAATAAGGAAAGGCTTTATCCATGCCTGCATTAGTACTGCTCGGCGCTCAGTGGGGCGACGAAGGCAAGGGCAAAGCCACAGACTTGTTGGGTGATCGCGTTGATTATGTAGTGCGATATCAAGGCGGAAACAATGCTGGACACACTGTTGTTATCGGAGATCAAAAATATGCATTGCACTTACTTCCATCTGGAATTTTGTCGCCCAACGTCATTCCAGTAATCGCAAACGGAGTTGTCATTGATCCGGGTGTATTGCTCGAAGAAATTAAGGGGCTCACCGAACGTGGAATTGATTGCAGCAAATTAGTTATTTCGACTAATGCTCACTTAATTACTCCGTACCACCGAACAATCGATAAAGTTTCAGAGCGGTTCCTTGGCAAGTCAAAAATTGGTACGACTGGCCGAGGTATCGGTCCTGCATATGCAGATAAAATCAATCGCATCGGAATTCGCGTTCAAGATCTCTTTGATCCATCTATATTGCGTCAAAAGATTGAAGGCGCGCTGCGCGATAAGAACCAAGTTCTCATCAAGGTCTTTAACCGTAAAAATATTGAAGTTGAAGAAGTTCTTGAAGAATATCTGCGCTATGCCGAAATTCTTCGCCCTTATGTTGCAGATACTGTCTTGCTCCTTGATAACGCACTCAAAGCAGGTAAGCGTGTACTTCTAGAAGGCTCGCAGGGCACGCTTCTCGATGTTGATCACGGTACTTATCCATTTGTTACTTCATCAAATCCAACAGCTGGAGGCGCGTGCACAGGTTCAGGTATCGGACCTACCAAAATTGATCGCGTTATCGGAATCGTCAAGGCTTACACAACTCGTGTTGGTTCGGGTCCATTTCCAACAGAACTCTTCGACGAAGATGGCGAAAAATTGCGCACCATTGGTGGCGAAGTTGGCGTAACAACTGGTCGAGCACGTCGGTGTGGTTGGTTTGATGCACCTATTGCACGGTATGCAGTTCGTGTTAACGGATTAACAGATTTCTTCCTCACTAAGCTCGATGTCTTAACGGGTTGGGAGAAAATTCCAGTGTGTGTTGCCTATGAAATTGATGGCAAGCGCGTTGAAGAACTTCCAGCCTCACAATCAGATTTTCATCATGCAAAGCCGATTTACGAATACCTACCTGGTTGGCAAGAAGATATTTCCCATGCAAAGAAGATTTCAGATCTACCTATGAATGCTCAGGAATATATTGCTTTCCTAGAAAAGATTTCGGGAGCACCTATGAGTGCAATCGGAGTTGGACCCGGGCGTGACCAAACCATTGTGGTGAAGGATTTCATCTAGCCATGAAAATCCTCCTAGTCGGAAGTGGCGGTCGCGAACACGCACTCGCACTAGGGTTAAAGTCAGATAAAAGTTGTACGCAGTTGCATGTTGCACCAGGAAATCCTGGAATTGCAGAAATTGCACAGACTCATTCTCTTGTGATTACTGATAACCAAGCAATCTGCGCACTTGCTCAGCAATTATCTGTTGATCTCGTTGTCATCGGTCCAGAAATACCTTTAGTCAATGGTGCTGCAGATGTACTACGCGCTGCAGGATTTGCCGTATTTGGACCATCACAGGCAGCTGCCCAGTTAGAAGGATCGAAAGATTTTGCTAAAGGTGTGATGCGTGATGCGGGCGTACCGACTGCACGTAGCTTCACATGCAATAACGCTGCTGAAATTGAAAAAGCGCTGGACACCTTTGGTGCTCCATATGTTGTGAAAGATGATGGATTAGCAGCAGGTAAAGGTGTTGTCGTCACAGTGGATCGAGAACAAGCGCTGCGTCATGCACTCTCATGCCAACGTGTAGTGATCGAGGAATACTTAAAGGGTCCAGAAATTTCACTCTTCGGTATTTCAGATGGTCGCAATATTTTGCCGATGCAACCTGCACAAGATTTTAAGCGCGCTTTTGATCATGATGAAGGCCCAAATACCGGGGGAATGGGTGCATATTCACCGCTTCCGTGGGCACCTGAAGATATTGTCGATCGCACGTATGAAGAAGTGCTTGCTCCCGTTGTTGCTGAAATGGCTGCGCGTGGAACACCATTTATTGGTCTGCTCTATGCGGGATTAGCCCTGACTGATACTGGAATCAAAGTGATTGAATTTAATGCACGCTTTGGAGATCCAGAGACTCAAGTATTGATTCCACGTCTTGTTTCTCCACTCGCATCACTTCTTTATAAAGCAGCGACAAATAATTTAGATGATGAAGTTTTGCAATGGAAAGATGAGAGCGCAGTGACAGTTGTATTGGCAGCCGATGGATACCCTGGTGATGTAAAGACAGGTTCAAAGATTTCTGGATTAGAAAAAGTAGACGGTGCATATATCTATCACGCAGGAACTACCAAGAGCGAGGGCTCACTACTCTCAAGCGGCGGTCGAGTTTTAACCGCGACCGGAATGGGCAACGATCTCGCAGCTGCGCGCACCAACGCCTATCGTGCAATCTCACAGATTGAACTCGCTGGCTCCTTTTACCGAAGCGATATCGCACTCACTGCGTCTATCACTGAGAAGGTGAATTAAATGAGGGAGAATGCACCAGTGAGCGTCCTAGCTAGTCGATATGCATCAGCTGCAATGCGCGAGATCTTTGCGCCAGAAGCCAAGATCATTGCAGAACGCAAACTCTGGATTGCAGTTGCACGTGCACAATCAAAACTTGGTCACCCAGTCTCTGACGCTGTTATCGCAGATTATGAAAAAGTTATTACCAAAGTTGATTTAGAATCGATTGACAAACGTGAAAAAGTAACACGCCATGATGTAAAAGCACGCATCGAAGAATTCAATGCGCTCGCAGGTCATGAAGCAATTCATGCCGGAATGACTAGCCGTGACCTCACGGAAAATATTGAGGCGCTTCAAATTCGCGATGGGCTGGCGATTATCCACGATAAATCGGTAGCACTTCTTTCCGCCCTTGCTGCAAAAGCATCTTTATATGCCGAGCAACCTATTGCTGGACGTTCTCATAATGTTCCAGCTCAAATCACAACTCTGGGCAAGCGATTTGCTTCGGCGGCAGAAGAATTGCTTTATGCCTACGAGCGATTGGTGTCTTTGCAAGGGCGCTATCCAATGCGTGGCATCAAGGGTCCCGTAGGAACCGCGCAAGATTCGATTGATTTACTCGGTTCATCTGCTGCACATCAAAAATTAGAAAGCGCTATCGCTGCAGAATTAAAATTTAGTAATACCCTTGATTCAACGGGTCAGATATATCCGCGCTCACTTGATTACGAAGTTCTTACTACATTAGTTCAAATTGCTGCAGCGCCATCATCATTGGCAACATCAATTCGCTTAATGGCTGGAGCGGAACTTGTAACAGAAGGATTTAAGGCCGGACAAGTTGGATCTTCGGCAATGCCACATAAGATGAATACTCGATCCTGCGAACGGGTAAATGGATTAACAGTGCTGCTGCGCGGTTATGCCGGAATGGTGTCAGAACTTGCCGGAGACCAATGGAACGAAGGCGATGTTTCATGCAGCGTGGTTCGCCGAGTTGCTATCCCCGATGCTTTTTATGCCATTGATGGATTGCTCGAAACTATGTTGACAATCCTCGAAGAGTTCGGAGTTTTTAAAGCGGTTATTGCTGCAGAACTTGATCGTTACCTGCCATTTTTAGCAACCACAAAGATATTAATGGCTGCCGTGAAAGCTGGCGTTGGAAGAGAAGTTGCTCACGAAGTCATCAAGGAACATGCAGTCGCAGCTGCACTGAATATGCGCGAAGGTAAGACCAATAATTTGCTTGATGCAATTGCGAATGATTCTAGAATTCCATTAGATCGCACCGCTTTGCAATCACTGATTGGTAATCCACTTGAATTTACTGGCGATGCTCGCCAACAAGTTGCTCGAGTTGTAGATCGCATTGGCGCGATCACTTCCGCGCACCCTGCCGCTGCGCAGTACAAGCCGCACAGCATTCGGTGAGCGGCTTCGGCGCCGTTGGCGCACCTCCAGCGCAAGAAATTGCCGGATGGAGCCACCTACGCACTGGAAAAGTAAGAGATCTCTATCAAAACGATTCTGGCGAAATTCTTCTGGTTGCATCTGATCGAATCTCTGCATTCGATTGGGTTTTACCAACAGAGATTCCCAATAAAGGCGCAATCCTGACGCAACTTTCGCTTTTTTGGTTTGAATTGCTTGCAGATATCGTGCCAAATCACATCATCACTGATGAGGTTCCAGATGTTGTTGCAGAAAGAGCAGTCATTGTTCAACCGCTAAATATGTTTGCAATCGAATGTGTAGCTCGTGGTTATCTCACTGGAAGTGGGTTAAAGGAATATAAAGCGACACAAGAAATATGTGGAAATCAACTTCCTGGTGGACTTTTAGATGGCTCCAAACTTCCTGCAAGTATCTTTACGCCAGCTACAAAAGCCGAAATAGGCGATCACGATATAAATATTGATTTTCAGAGAGCAGCTGAAGTCGTTGGAGACGAGAATGCGGCGCAACTGCGCGACCTGACATTAAAACTCTATGACACTGCGGCTGATTTCGCTCGCGAGCGAGGAATCTTGCTTGCTGACACTAAATTTGAATTCGGCTTAAATATGGCAGGAGAAATTACATTAGCTGATGAAGTGCTGACTCCAGATTCTTCGCGCTTCTGGGATTTATCGCTGTGGCAACCCGGATCTACTCAACCATCATTCGATAAGCAATTTGTTCGAGATTGGTTGACTTCAAGCGGATGGAATATGCACACTCCACCTCCTGAACTTCCTCAAGAAATAGTAGAAAAAACTGCAACACGTTACGAAGAAGCTTTTGAACGTATCACCGGAAGTAAGTTCTAGAGAGAAGGTATGTGATGGCAAAGATCGTGGTTGATGTGATGTTAAAGCCCGAGATTCTTGATCCGCAGGGAAAGGCAGTTGCAGCAGCGCTTCCTCGCTTGGGATTTACCTTTGCCAAAGATGTGCGACAAGGAAAGCGTTTTGAAATTGAGGTAGATGGCCAACCATCCGCTGCTCAATTGGCTGAAGTCGAAAAAGCTGCTGAAAAATTGCTCTCTAATCCAGTCATTGAAACCTTTACAGTGCGAGTAGAGAAGTAACTGTATGAAGATAGGTGTTGTTACATTTCCAGGCACTCTAGATGATCGGGATGCAGCGCGCGCAGTCCGTCACGCTGGAGGTCATGCGGTTTCACTCTGGCATAACGATGCCGATTTACACGGGGTTGATGCAGTCATTCTGCCCGGAGGTTTTTCTTACGGAGATTATCTGCGTTGCGGGGCAATTTCACGATTCTCACCCGTAATGGAACCCATCATTGCAGCTGCACAGAATGGAATGCCTTTGCTTGGAATTTGCAATGGTTTCCAAGTACTGGCTGAAGCTCATTTGATTCCAGGTGCGCTCACCAGAAATCACGCACTTCACTTTATTTGTAAAGATCAAAAGCTAGTAATTGAAAATAATCAAACAGCCTGGACTTCAGCTTTTGCAGAGAAAGAAGAGATTGTCATTCCCCTAAAAAATGGTGAAGGCGCATATATGTGTGATGATGAAACTCTTGCCATGCTGGAAGGCGAAGGACGCATCATCGCGCGTTATGTGGGAGAAAATCCCAACGGCTCTCGAAATTTGATTGCCGGCGTTACAAATGAACGCGGAAATATTGTGGGATTGATGCCACACCCAGAACATGCCATCGACTCATTAACTGGACCTACTGCTGATGGATTGGGCTTCTTCACCTCTGTTCTTAAGGCGCTAGCTGCAGGAAGAGTGAAGTAATGGCACTCGATACTGTAGCTCAAGCAATTGCTAAACCTGATGCTGAACAACCTTTTGCTGAATTAGGTTTGAAACCAGATGAATATGCTCGTATCAAAGAAATTTTAGGGCGGCGCCCAACATCATCTGAATTAGCAATGTATTCAGTGATGTGGTCTGAGCACTGTTCATATAAATCTTCCAAAATTCACCTCAAACAATTTGGAGAAAAAGCCGTCAAAACTGATGCACTTCTCGTTGGGATTGGTGAAAATGCTGGAGTAGTAGATGTTGGTCAAGGTTATGCAGTGACATTTAAAATCGAATCACATAACCACCCGTCATTCATTGAACCGTACCAAGGTGCTGCCACTGGCGTTGGTGGAATCGTGCGCGATATTTTGACAATGGGAGCTCGCCCAATTGCAGTCATGGATCCACTTCGATTTGGACCTGCAGATGCTGCAGATACCAAGCGAGTTTTACCCGGAATCGTTGCTGGTATCGGCGGATATGGAAATTGCCTTGGCCTACCCAATATTGGTGGAGAAGTTGTCTTTGACGAAACATATTTAGGAAATCCATTAGTGAATGCGCTTTGCGTTGGCGTGATGAAACATAGCGATATCAAATTGGCGAAAGCAGCTGGCGCTGGCAATTTAGTTGTGCTCTACGGAGCAAAAACAGGTGGCGATGGTATTGGTGGCGTATCTGTACTTGCGTCAGAAACATTTGAATCAAAGGGACCGGCTAAGCGTCCGGCAGTTCAAGTTGGCGATCCGTTCGTAGAAAAAGTTTTGATTGAATGTTCACTCGAAATTTTTGCGGAGGATTTAGTTGTTGGCATTCAAGATCTCGGCGGAGCAGGTCTATCGTGCGCCACATCAGAACTTGCATCGGGCGGTTCTGGTGGCATGAAGGTACAACTCGACAAAGTTCCGCTCCGTGATCCATCACTTTCTCCAGAAGAAATTTTGATGTCAGAGTCTCAAGAACGAATGTGTGCAATTGTCGAACCGAGCAAGATTGCCCGCTTCTTAGAAATATGCGACAAGTGGGATGTCACCGTAACTGTGATTGGCGAAGTTACCAACGGCAATCATTTAGAGATTACTTGGAATGGCGAATTGATTGTTGATGTTCCACCAAGAACTGTCGCTCACGATGGTCCGGTCTATCAACGACCATTTGCAGAACCGGCTTACATCAAGCAGGTTGCTGCTGAGCAGATTGATGTTCCACTTGCTGCAAGTGCTGCTGAAATTCGCAACACCGTGCTTACTCTTGTAGCAACCCCAAATTTGGCTGATAAATCTTGGATTACAAGTCAATACGATAAATATGTTCAGGGAAATACCATTCAAGCCCAGCCAGATGATTCTGGAATGGTGCGCATCGATGAAGACACACATCTCGGAGTTGCGATTTCAACAGATGCAAATGCCAATTGGTCTTATTTAAATCCATATGAAGGAGCTAAATTGGCGCTCGCAGAAGCTGCGCGCAACATCGCAACAGCTGGCGCTAAACCACTTGCTGTAACCAATTGTCTGAACTTTGGTTCTCCCGAAGATCCCGGAGTGATGTGGCAATTTGCCGAATCAGTACGCGGACTTGCAGATGGTTGTGTAGAAATGGGATTACCTGTCACAGGCGGAAATGTTTCGTTCTATAACCAAACTGGATCTACCGCAATTTTGCCAACCCCCGTTATCGGAGTTCTTGGAGTCATTGACGATGTACGAACTCGTACACCCATGTCATTTAGTAAAGCTGGGCTCGAACTCTATTTACTAGGAGAAACTCGCGCAGATTTAGCGGGAAGCGAATGGGCATATCTACACGGACAACGTGGCGGAAAGGCACCTCACGCAGATCTTAAGAAGGAGTTACATCTCATTGATTTATTGGTCGCAGGACGTACCAAAAAGATTTTCACAGCTGCACATGATGTGAGCCAAGGTGGATTAAGCGCAACCCTCACCGAAATGGTTTTGCGCAATAATGTAGGTGCAACAGTTGAGTGCGAAAATGTAGGAATAGCGCTCGTGAGTGAAACTCCAGGTCGTGTAGTCGTTGCGGTAGATCCATCACAGCGCGCTTCACTAGAAAAAGAGGCGGCTGCACACGAAATAGCACTTACTTACTTAGGGACAACTGGCGGCGATAAGTTAGTAATCAATGGTGCAGAAATTTCTCTCGACGAACTCCGCATCGCACATACACAAACTTTCTCCAAATTGTTTGGATGACCATGAGAGATCCTGAGATTATGAAAGCGGTTAAGGAAACGCTTGCACTTCTTAGCGAGAAAGCTCCAGGACGTGCGATTGAAGTCAGAATTCCGCCGTATGCAGCAATTCAGTGTGGCGAGGGACCAACTCATACTCGTGGCACTCCACCCAATGTGATTGAGATGAAAGCCGATATTTGGCTGGCTTTAGCGCGAGGTGAAAAAACTTGGCATGAATCAGTAGCTGCGGGGTTGATCAATGCATCTGGAGCGCGCGCCGACCTTTCAGAATTCTTACCTCTTAGGATGAGCCAATGAGCCGCCGCCCTGATGGTTTGTTAAACCACAATGTGCTCGATGCCGATAAAGGTCCGCAAGATGCATGTGGAGTATTTGGAGTATGGGCACCTGGCGAGGAAGTCGCCAAGCTAACTTTTTACGGACTTTATGCACTTCAACATCGCGGACAAGAGTCTGCAGGTATTGCGACATCTGATGGTGAACGTATCTTGGTGTATAAAGATATGGGACTTGTTTCACAAGTATTTACCGAAACAGATTTGGCATCACTTGTTGGAAACCTTGCGATTGGTCATTGTCGTTACAGCACAACGGGATCAAGTACATGGGTCAATGCTCAACCAACGCTGCGTCCAACAAAGTATGGAACATTGGCGCTTGCTCACAATGGAAATCTCACCAATACAGGTGATCTTGCAGAATTAGTTCAGAAACTTGAGGACGAACCAACTAAAAATGGTCGTGGAGCTACGACAGATACTGAAATCATGACTGCACTCATTGGGTTGCAAGATGAAAACAATGTTGAAGCAAGTGCCCGTGCAGTGCTTCCCAAATTGGAAGGTGCATTTTCACTCGTCTTTATGGATGAAAATACTTTGTATGCAGCACGTGATCGACATGGTGTTCGTCCGCTAGTGCTTGGAAAATTAGATCGAGGTTGGGTAGTTGCATCAGAGTCCGCGGCGCTCGATATTGTGGGAGCAGCATTTGTCCGTGAAGTTGAACCAGGTGAGTTCTTGGCAATTAATGAAGATGGAATTCGCTCTGAAATGTGGGCGACAGCCGAACCTAAAGGTTGCATCTTTGAATATGTGTACCTAGCAAGACCTGATACCACTATTGCCGGACAGAGCATCCACGCAGTGCGCGGGAAAATTGGCCAACAATTAGCAAAAGAAGCACCCGTTGATGCAGATCTTGTTATTCCAGTTCCTGAATCTGGCACACCAGCAGCTATCGGTTTTGCCAAAGAATCAGGAATTCCATATGGATTAGGGCTTGTCAAAAACTCTTATGTTGGCCGAACCTTTATTCAACCTTCACAAACTATTCGTCAATTAGGTATTCGACTTAAATTAAATCCACTTCGCGAAATTATCGAAGGCAAACGAATAGTGGTTGTCGACGACTCAATTGTTCGTGGAAATACGCAGCGAGCAATTGTGCGAATGCTACGTGAGGCAGGTGCTCTCGAAATTCATGTGCGCATCTCATCCCCTCCAGTAAAGTGGCCATGTTTCTACGGAATTGACTTTGCAACTCGAGCGGAATTGATTGCAAGTGGCTTAGAGCTCGAAGAGATCAAACGCTCTATTGGAGCAGATTCACTTGCTTATGTATCTGAAGCAGGATTAATTGAAGCTACCAATGTTCCAGGCGATAAATTGTGCACTGCCTGTTTCTCGGGCAATTACCCAATTTCAATACCAACAGATATGTCAGATGGAAAAACTCGCCTAGAAATAACTGATGTTCATTCTGCAAAGGTGCATCCATAGTGTCAACATATAAAGAGGCAGGCGTTGATATTGATGCAGGTGATCGCGCCGTTGAATTAATGAAGGCAGCAGTTGCCCGCGCTGGCAGACCAGAAGTTATGGGAGGCATCGGGGGATTTGCTGGCCTCTTTGACGCTTCGAAGTTAAAAGAGATGAAGCAACCGTTGCTGGCAACATCGACAGATGGAGTTGGCACAAAGACTGAAATTGCTCGCCAGATGGGTAAGTACGACACCATTGGTGAAGATTTAGTTGCCATGGTTGTCGATGATTTAGTTGTGTGCGGCGCTGAACCACTCTTTATGACCGATTACATTGCAGTTGGCAAAGTTATCCCTGAAAGAATTGCGCAGATTGTCGAGGGAATTTCTAAAGGTTGCCAGAAATCTGGAACTGCTTTAGTTGGTGGAGAAACTGCTGAGCATCCCGGATTACTCGCAGATGATGAATTTGATATTGCTGGCGCTGCCACTGGAGTCGTTGATGCGCCTTATCAACTAGGTGCTCACCGAGTACGTGCAGGCGATTCGATTATTGCTATGCCAGCAAGTGGCTTTCATGCAAATGGATATTCGTTAATTCGTCACATTGTTGCTAGCAAAAAACTTGATCTCAAGCGTACTTATCCAGAGCTTTCCCAGAGTTTAGGTGAGGTGTTACTTACTCCCACTGAAATTTATTCACTCGACTGCTTAGCACTTATCAAAGCCCAGCAAGATAATGTGCATGCATTTAGCCACATTACCGGCGGTGGGTTAGTTGAAAATACTGCTCGCGTGATTCCAGATGGATTAACCGCTGTCTACGATCGATCAACGTGGGCGCTGCCGATTGCCATGAAATTTTTGGCAGATATGGCAGCAGTGCCCCAATCAGATATGGAACGAACCTGGAATTGTGGAATCGGAATGTCAGCGATTGTTGATGCAAAGATCGCAGATTTAGTGATTCGCTCACTTGCCGCACGTGGCATGCAAGCGTGGGTGGCGGGCACCGTTGTGGCGTCTGGAGATAGCGCAGCTCCTCGTTCATACTTAACCTCAGAGTACAAAGGATAAATTCAATGGCCAGCAAATCTAAGGCTGCTCGAGCGCAGCAATCAAAGAACGACAAGAAAATTAATTTTTATTTAGTTGCAATTCCAGCCTTTGCCTTTTTTATCAAACTCATCACTATGGCCAATATTCGCGGAACCGATGGCAGTTTTCTGGGTGGTTGGTTAGGTGCTGACGGAGAAAATTATCTCAGCGGAGTTGATGGTCTATTAGCTCAAGGATATTTGAGCGACAAAAGCATTCTCTCTTATTGGCCTGCTGGATATCCCATTCTTATTTGGTTGCTGACTTTTGTTTCTTTGAAATATGTCATCGCTCTCATCTCCTTTACACAGAGCATTTTCTACGCATATGCCAGCTACTATTTTGTAAAACAATTGCGGGGCACTCGTTTGCAGCCCTATATGTTTCTTATCGGGCTGGCGCTCGCATTTAATCCAACGCTTTCACTGAGTTCACTGGCGGTTGGATACGAGAGCCCAATTGCTGCATGCATGTTGATGGTTGTCGGTCTGATCATCAAGTCAAAGCAGAGCCCACATGATCGCGCCTTTGTACTTAGAGTCGTATCAGCAGGATTCTTTTCAGCGCTTGCATCATTTATGCAACCTCGCTGGGTGCTCACCACAATTGTTGTTGCAGTTGTATGGGCGTTGATGGTTAAGAGCAGAAAAGCACAAGCACTCATTGTTGCGGGAGTCATCGGCATCATGGCGATTGCACCAGCCATCATGATTCAAAGAAATATTGCATCCATTGATAAAGCAGTGATTTCCACAAACCTCGGAGTCACCATGAATATTGGTGCCGGCCCGGAAACTTCGGGTGGATATTCGAAGAAGGGACCGAGCGTTCCGTGTGAACCAACTCCACCTGCAACTTCTGTCTCAGATAACGAAGTCGTTAAATGTGTTATTAAGTGGTACCTAAGTAATCCAGGACAGATGGCGCGACTCTTTATTAATAAAGGCTGGTTCTATTGGTCACCATGGTCTGGACCATTGGGCAACGGAACTATGGCGCGCAACCCATGGTTAAAAATTAATCCCATTGTAAATATTGCAAAGGGCAGCCAATCTGGAAATGATTTAGTGTATAAATCTATTGGTAAGGGAATTTCATTCTTCTGGACCATCGGCTGTATCTCACTCTTCTTTATTGGATTCTTCTGGCTTCGCTCAATGAAGGGGATCTACACCAATTTGGCGTGGGCCACATTTATTCCGGTTCTTATTTCATGGGTCGTTGCCATGGGCACTATTGGCGACCATCGATTCCGAATACCGACCATGTCGCTTAGCGTCTTCCTTCAGGTGATGGGCTATTTCGCCCTTCGCCATAAGGTAAAAACTCGCTCATTTGCCGTTGCTTTGGAGCCAAACGCCAAGGCGCGCTAATCTGACCGCCTGAACATTAGCTATTCGTAAGGAGGTCGCCCATGGGCCGCGGCCGTGCCAAAGCAAAGCAGACCAAGGTTGCTCGCGACTTGAAATACAACTCTCAGGAGATGGATCTCGATCGTCTTGCTCGTGAACTTCACGGTGAATTACCTGAAGAGAAAAATCAGGATGACGAAGATCCATTTGCAGAAGGAAATTACATTCCGCGCGCGTGAGACCAACTCCGTACGTCGCATCACTTCGAATCTACGAACCACTGTCAGCGTTCGAACCTGTCGATCGCTTGCGCTGGGAATCACTCGATGCATCACTTGATACAAAGCGCGCCGAACAAGAGTTAGCACTTCGTCGATTAGTTTTTCCAGAACCGCCAGCTGTTCGTCCAGATGGTGCACACGTTCTTGATATCAACGGCATGCGATATGTATCTCCATGGTCTACCGCGACCAGATGTTGGGCAGCGCTCGATGATTTTAAGGAATCGCTTCCAGCTTCCATCACACCATTTTTTATTCCTCAAGCGCTTGAAGAAGTCATAACAACAGGAATTGATTTACTCGAAGATCGCGTGCCACATATCATCACCGAAAATTGGGTAATTCCACCGCGTTGGTTCTCGCTCTTTACTCCAGAAGAAAGGGTTCGTGGCGAAGGCGATGATGGCCCTTACTGTTTCGCCCGTACCACAATGTCAAAAGCGCGTGAACGCGCAGAACGTTCCCATGAAATTGTTCTAGGTGCTTTTGGGCAAGGCCCAGTTGAGCAAGAGATTGAAAACTTGTTGGATTGGCTCGAACTTTTTCATCCCGAATCTCTCATCGAACTTGATTACGGCGGACTTGCTTCGTATTTAGATAATGCAATGCGTGTGCAAAATCTCGACGGAATCAACGATGACACTTCTATCGAAGATGTTGCACAAAGTTTGGCTGGATTATCAGCAGGTGATGGCGCCATTGCAGGTCAAGGTTATGAACGCCTCGTGAGTCGTTGGCGTTCTGTACAAGCCTTTGAATCTGCGATTTAGCGGGCTGAATCTTCAGATTGCCCCTTGCATCCAGCGTGAGGGTGGTGAATACTTCCCGACATTACGGAGCAAAACGGACATAGTCCGTTACCGAAGGGAATCACATGAATCGTCTGCCAGATGCGGAGGTGCTCTTAACGCCCCGCGAAGTGGCAGATCTCTTTGGCGTTGATCCCAAGACAGTAACTCGTTGGGCAAAAGCTGGAAAATTAACTTCGATTCGCACTTTGGGTGGACACCGTCGTTATCGCAAGTCAGAGGTAGAACAACTTCGTCAAAGTTACTTTAAGGCGCAGAATTAAAGCTTCTTAGCACTATGACTTATTCCATCGCGCAATTTTTCTTACTCGGTTTCATCACATTTGCCTTTGTTGGTTTGATTACCGCTCCCATGCGCAATTTAGCAATTCGAGTAGGCGCAGTAGATGCACCAACCCTTGCTCGCAAGGCGCAGAAAGAACCTGTTCCTTATCTCGGTGGAGTCGCTATTGCTGTTGGAATCGTTGCTGCTTCTTATGCATCTCTACTTGCTGTTGATTTTTCTTGGGAAACTCTCAAACTTGCTAGCTTTGTTTTGATTCCAGCAATTGCAATCTCTGCCATGGGTCTGTGGGATGACCTCAAAGGGCTCGAACCTTGGCCGCGGTTGGTTGCTCAAACATTTACCGGCATCATCGTCGCAGTAATTTTGACAGTCACCGACACGATGGGGTTTGCCTTCAGCAGCCACATCCTGAATTACGCGATTACCGTTTTATGGATTGTGGGAGTCTGTAACTCCATTAACTTCTTTGATAACCACGATGGCGGAGCTGCCGGAACCGTGGCGGTTATTACCTTTTTCCTCTTCTTTATCGCCTACGACCGCCAGCAGATATTGGTCAGCGCGCTCGCCATTGTTACTGCTGGCGCCACCGCAGGTTTTCTCATCTGGAATCGCCATCCTGCAAAGATTTATATGGGGGATGCTGGTTCGCTCTTTTTAGGAATCATCATTTCGGTATTAACAATTCGCTTAAGCCCTGGAGTAGTGCCAAGTTATAAATCGCTGGCTATTCCACTTTTCTTGATGGCAACGCCAATTCTGGATACAACTGTTGCAGTGACGTCTCGCATTGCTCGGGGAATCTCACCTTTTCAAGGTGGGCGCGATCATCTCTCGCATCGATTGATGCGCAAAGGACTTAATCGTCGGGTAACAGCTTTTACGCTTTGGGGATTAGCCTCTATCTACGGAGTAATTGCACTCTCCATTTATATTTGGCCAGACACTTTTGGCCTTGAGTTGATTCTTATTGGCGCTGCGCTCTGGCTTGCTCAGTTAATTTTTTTCCTACGAATTCCATCAGAGGGGTAGACTCAAGCCATGCCTGAAAAGAATTCAAGTAACGAGGATATGAAAGCCAAGATGTTGGCTGCTCTTGAAGCAAAGAAAAATAAGAAGGGCGCACCTGGTTCGGCTTCAAACACCGAAACCGGTTCAAAGATTCGCGGTGGTCAACGCTCTGGCGGTGCACCGCAAGTTCAACGCAAAGCAGGACCATCTGGTTCAGGTTCTGCTGGTTAATCAATATTAAATAAAAGTCTTTTTCTAAAAATTTTTCAGTGGCTCGGGACAGGATCGAACTGTCGACCTCACGATTTTCAGTCGCGCGCTCATACCAACTGAGCTACCGAGCCGTTATGAAGTTGTAGTACTTCTTTGTGAAAAAAGTAGAGTGTTTGCACACTCTCTTTGCGACCCAGACGGGACTTGAACCCGCGACCTCCGCCGTGACAGGGCGGCGCGCTAACCAACTGCGCTACTGGGCCTTGATTGATCAAAGCCTTTTACTTCCTTGTACTGATTACCTCGTGTGCCCCCAACGGGATTCGAACCCGTGTTACCGCCGTGAAAGGGCGATGTCCTAGGCCCCTAGACGATGGGGACGTTTGAGGCTCGCAAATCGTACCTGCTCACAGCAGCACGACCAAACTCGCGTTAAAAGTAGAGTGAAATTGGCTTAATTTATCGCAGCGACCATTGAACAGTGATTGCCACGGTCACATCTTGTTGGCCCAAATCAACAACAGTTGCATCGGCTTCACTTTTCGCAGTTGCAAATATTGGCGCAGGTGGAACTGGTGATGAATCTTCAGTTAAGTAATTAACTTTTCCGAGTGAAACTCCCAGCAACTTGGCATAAGACAGCGCCCGTGACTTGGCATTTTTTACTGCAATCGCTCGAGCAGATTCAGTCGCCTTTGTGGAATCTAGAACGAATGGCGACACTCCATTTATTTGAACGCTATCTCCACCTGCAGCAACTAGCGAATCAACAAGCGCTCCAGCCGTATTTGCAGCTTTGACAGTTATTGTAAAAGATTGGGTTGCACGGTATCCAAGCAAAGTTGTAGTGCCATCGTTTCCATATTTGTATTCTGGGAAAGTTGTGATGCTGGTTGTCGCAAAATCTTTACTATCAATCTTTGCAGTCTTAAGAGCAGCTCGTATGGCGGCGGCAGTTTTTGAGGTAGCAGAGAGCGCATCTTTATTTGTACTTGCTAAGTTTGTTGCCGTAGCGTTAATGCGGACAGCATCAGGAACAACTTTGACAGTTCCTTGTGCTTTTACGGTGATATATCTCGACTCCGCTGCCTGTGCGGCAGGAAGCGCCATGCTTGAGATCGAGAAAGCAACTACAGCCAATAGCGAGATACGTTTTTTCATATTCTTATCCTGCCACTAATTTTTGTGCGCACTATGGTAGATATCTGTGTGATCTCTGAGCATGCGTTCTAGCGAGAAAAACTCAATTGCTCGGGCTTTACCCGCATTTCCAAGTCGAATTCGCAGTTCGTCATCTGTTGCTAGAGCGCTCAGTGCACTGGCCATCGCTCCACCCGAAAGTGATGTTAAAAACCCAGTTTCATTGTTTTTCACAATATCGGAGATTGAACCCACATCTGTCGCCACAATCGGAAGACCTGCTTGTGCCGCCTGAATCAGAGTTAATGGAATACCTTCGTTATCACTGGTCAAGATTGCAATGTCACTTGCTGCAAATATCTCAGCAATATCTTTACGCCACCCTAAGTAAGTGACAGGCAAATCTTCTCGCCGAGAACGAGTAAAGGAACTTTCATAGAGCTCACCCTCGCCAGCGACAATGAAGTGCATTCGTAGACCGCGTGCTTTTGCTGCTGCAACAACGTCAAGTAAGCGATCAGGACGCTTGATTTGAGTGAGCCGCCCTACAAAAGTGCAATAGATCGCACTTTTCTCCCAGCCGAATTCATTTCGTAATTCAGATTTCGCCTTGGTGTGAGGAGTGGGTAAGCCCGGAAAGAAGGTACAAAATTTAGCTTCGTTACCAATTCCTACCTTTATTAAATCGTTTTTAACTTGGTTGCCAATGGCAATCAGATATTGCGTACGAGCGGCGAGAAATTTTTCAATCAGGACTATCAGTTGAGTTTTCCACCCTGCAAAATATCCATGGAGCAGGTGTCCATGAAAGGTATGAATTCGTATCGCTCCTCGCCCAGCGATAATTGATGTCAATCTTCCGAGGACTCCAGCTTTCGCGGTATGAGTATGAATGATGTCTGGTTTGATTGTTCGAATCGTTTTGATAAGCCCTAAAAATGCTGTGAAATCTGCAATTGGGGAGATTGATCTTCCTAAGCCCGCTATACGAGTTGCCGTGATATCAGTTGCAACTTCATCTAGATAATCTGCTTCATTAGAATCGCAATAACCAGTAATTAAGATTTGTTCAAACTTGGCAGAATCTAATCCCCGCATCAATTCAGCAACAATTACGGCTGGCCCTCCAACATTCATGCGGGCGATTATCTGCATGACTTTGATGCGCTCTGCCATGTGGTTATCTTCTCGCAAAAAGGCGGGATAATTGAACTTATGACGGCTGGGCAATTCCTTTCTCACTGCTCTGCAGATGCATTGCGCCAGGCAGCCCAGCAACTAAAAGCTGGTGCACTTGTCGCATTTCCAACGGAGACGGTTTATGGATTAGGTGCAGATGCAACAAATCCTGATTCGGTTGCTCGGATCTATGCGGTAAAAAATCGCCCAGCAGATCATCCCTTAATCGTCCATGTGAGCGATCTCAGCGATCTTGCTGAGTGGGCTGATGACATCCCGGAATTTGCAATTGCACTTGCCCGCGAATATTGGCCAGGCCCAATGACGCTCATTCTTAAGCGCAGCTCACTTGCTCAAAATTTCATTACAGGTGGACAGAATTCAGTTGGAATTCGAATTCCTAACCACCCTATTGCTCTTGCATTACTGGAAGAATTTAAAAAAATTGGTGGAAAAGGTGTGGCAGCACCTAGTGCGAATCGTTTTGGCCACGTTTCTCCAACAACTTCAGATGCAGTCGCTGAAGAGCTGAATGAATTTTTAGCAACAGGAGATCTCATTCTTGATGGAGGTGCTTCGCAGGTGGGAGTTGAGTCCACCATTATCGATTGCACCGGTGAAGCTCCACGGATTCTGCGACCAGGGGCCATTACAGAAGCGATGATCATGTCAACTACGCAAAGTGTTGTTACTCAAGAAGGCGAAAAAATTCGTGTCAGTGGTTCACTTGAAAATCATTATGCCCCGGCAGCTCAAGTACTTCTCAATATCGAACCGCATTCCGGTGATGGGTTTATTGCTCTGAGTTCAATTGCTACTCCAGCGGGAGTGACGAGGTTGGCTGCTCCAAAAAGTAATGAAGAATTCGCTCAAGTTTTATATGAAGCGCTGCGAAGTGCTGACCATAAAAATTTGGCAAGAGTTGTAGTTCATGAACCCACTGGAGAAGATATCGCAGTAGCAATTCGCGATCGCCTCAAGAGAGCTAGTCAAAGTCGCTAATTGGGTATGGTTTCTTGTTCAATAATTTATTAGACTGCAAACCATGAAACCCATCGTGCAAGTTTCTTTAGATCTCACCGATATTAAAGAAGCGATGGAGATGGCTCATACTGCCGTTCGTGCAGGCGTGGATTGGCTAGAGGCCGGAACTCCTTTTATTTTGGCCGAAGGATTACATGGAGTGAAAGCGCTTCGATCCGAATTTCCTAATTATCCAATCGTCGCAGATCTCAAAACTATGGATGGTGGATATTTAGAGGCAGAGATGATGGCAAAAGCTGGAGCGACTCATGTGGTCGTGATGGCGCGTTCGCATCCTGAAACAATCAAGTGTGTTGTGCAAGCGGGAAAAGATTTTGGCGCACAAGTAATGGGAGATAACTTGGGTTGCCCAGATATGGTGCAAGGTGCGCGCGAATTAGAAGAACTGGGCTGCGACATGGTGATTCACCATATTGGCTACGACGAACGTCGCGGAATCGCAGCAGCTGGACATCGTGCACCAAACCCACTTGATCAATTAAAAGAAATTGTTGATGCAGTTTCTGTTCCCGTACAAGCAGTTGGAGGTTTGTCACTCGAGCAAGCAATTGCATGTCCTTCATACGGAGCTCCGCTTGTAGTAATCGGTGCGCCACTTGCGATAGATGCTGATTCTTTTAGTCGTGGCGCAGGAAATGTTGAAGAAGTTTTGCGCAAAATTTGTGAAGCCGTACATGGTTATGGCGATGTACCTGTTAAGAATGAGAAGTTCAGATGAAATCACTGGCAGTCGTTAATTTTTCTTCAGAACCACATTCAGTAGAAGTCCGTGAAGTTGAGCGTCCGGTTGCTGGCCCAGATGATGTGATTTTAAAGGTTGAAGCTGCATCTGTATGTGGCTCAGATTTGCATCAATGGGAAGGAACTAACTCTTGGCCAGTTAATTACCCAGTGATTTTGGGTCATGAATTCGCAGGCGTAGTCGACGAAGTTGGCGAACGAGTTAGTGGTTGGAAAGTTGGCGACAGAGTTGTCTCTGAAACAGCTGCCGAAGTAAATATGCACGGCGCAATGTCGCGCCAAGGACTTTACAACTTAGATCCAAGTCGTAAAGGATTTGGCTATGGAGTAAACGGCGCCATGACGCGTTACACGAAAGTTGCTTCACGTCTCCTTCATAAGATTCCTGACTCAGTTTCTTTTGATCATGCATCAATGACTGAACCTTGTTCTGTTGCATATTCGGCCACTATTGCACCTGGTTATGTTCGCCCTGGAGATCGAATTGTTGTTCTGGGACCTGGTCCTATCGGAATTCTTTCTGGAGCAATGGCTCGTTTAGCGGGCGCTGAAGTCGCCATTGTCGGATTGGATAGAGATAAAGCCCGATTGGAAGTTGCCAAGAAATACGGCTGCGAAGTAATTATTGGTAATCCAAAGGAATGGGCGCACACAGTTGATGGATTGGGTGCTGATGGAGTTGTGGATGCTGCCGGTGTTTCCGCGACGTTGAAAATTGCTCTCGATGTTATTCGCCCTAACGGATGGATTTCTAAAGTCGGCTGGGGTCCGCAACCCGTTGATTTTTCATTAGATCCACTTGTGCAGAAAAATGTTCGATTAGAAGGTTCTTTTAGCCACAACTGGCCGATGTGGGAACGTGTTTTAAGAATGTTGGGAACCGGTCAACTCAATCTTGCTCCCATCTTGGGCGGCACTTTTCCAGTTGAGCAATGGCAAACCGCATTCGAAAAGATGCACTCAGGTGAATTCATTAAGTCTGTGATTAAGCCGGCCTAATATGCGACTTCAGAATAAAGTTGTCATTGTTACTGGTGGAACTTCCGGAATCGGTGCTGCGATTGCACGAGCAGTGATTCGAGAAGGTGGCCAAGTTCTTGTGCACGGGATTAATGAGGCCGAAGGTATAGCTCTTACAAGTGAATTGGGAGCGAAATCTCATCTTTGTATTGCTGATTTAAAAGATCAATCAGCGCCTGAAAAAATTGTTCAATCGTGCATCGCACAATTCGGTCGAATTGATGGAATCGTTAATAACGCTGCTGTCATTAAAAATGCAAATGTCAAAACAATAACAATGGATCATTATCAGGAGATTCTGCAGGTCAATCTGACTTCGGCCCTCTTTCTCTTCAAAGCGGCATATGAGGAGCTCAAGAAAAGTTCTGGTTCAGTGCTCAATATCGGATCTATTAATGCTTACGCCGGTGAATCAAGTTTGCTTGCATACAGCATCGCCAAAGGTGGATTGCAGACAATGACACGAAATTTGGCGAATGCTCATGGAGTTGATGGAATCAGAGTCAATCTCATCAATCCAGGCTGGGTGCTCACCGAACGGGAAGAGAAACATAAGATTGCAAGTGGGATGGAACCTGGATGGCCACAGCGGTTATCTCGTACCGATATTCCATTTGGCACAATGACAACTCCTGAACAATTAGCCGAAGCTGCTATCTATTGGTTGGGTGATGAATCCAAGCCATTTACTGGCGCCGTCGTTGAGCTCGAACAATTTTCCATTATTGGTCGCAACCCAGAAAAACTGTAAATGACAGCTAAACCTCAAATTGCAGCATTCCCTAAAGGTTGGATCAAAGATTTAGTAGCACCTGATGGGTTATCTATCTATGAATGGATAGATATGGCAGGTGCTATGGAAATTCCTGGTCTTGAAATGTATAACAATTTCCGAGACTTCAAGGACCCAACTAATTGGCCCAAGATTCGTAAATATGTGGAGGCAGCCGGGATGACGATTCCCATGATGTGCTGTTCTCCTGATTTCACAATTCCAGATCCTGAGCTTCGCCAAAAACAAGTTGAACACGAGATACATTCCATTCGCATGTCAGCAGAACTGGGTGCAAAACTCTGTCGCGTTCTTTCAGGTCAGCGCCGCAAAGATATAACTCGCGAGCAAGGTATGGGATACGTCGTTGATTCAATTGAAAAGTGTTTAGTAGAAGCTGAAAAAGTTGGAGTAACCCTGGTTATTGAAAATCATTACAAAGATGATTTTTGGACGGAGCCAGAATTTGCCCAAATGATGGATGTCTTTGTGGATTTAGTTAGCAGAATTGATTCACCGATTTTTGGAGTACAATTTGATCCTTCAAATGCAATTGCTGCTGGAGAAGATCCGCTGGAATTGCTTGAAAAAGTAAAGCATCGCGTCATTTCTATTGGTGCATCTGATAGATATCTTGCAAATGGAACGATTGAAGATTTGCGTGCTCAAGAAGGTGGCACAGCAGGTTACGTTTCATTCTTTAAACACGGTGTCATCGGAAAAGGGCTTAACGATTACGATGCAATATTTACAACTCTGAAAGGTGTTGGCTTTTCGGGTTGGGTATCTATCGAAGACGGTGTTGATGGCATGGAGCAGATGATTGAGAGCGCCAACTTCCTAAAGCGGAAGATCAATGAAATCTGGGCGTAAATCACTATAAATCTGTCGTAAGATATGCACTCGCAAGACGTGGGGCCTATAGCTCAGCCGGTAGAGCAACGGACTTTTAATCCGTGGGTCGACAGTTCGAGCCTGTCTGGGCCCACTTAATCTGCTTACGATAAGCCCATGAAGATCGTGGTCACCGGAGCAACTGGCCTCTTAGGAAACGCAACCGCACAGCATTTGTTGGTACAAGGCCATGATGTCGTGGCAGTTGATCGCCGCGAAGGTGAAATTGCCCCTTCGCATCCAGTCATTGTGGGTGATTTGAGAGACCTGAATTTCTGCGACAGTTTTATGAGCGGGGTTGAAGCGGTCATACATTTAGCGGCAATTCCAAATCCAACTGATAAACGACAACATGAAGTTTTTTCTAATAATGTAGTTGCATCATTCGCAGTATTTAGCGCTGCTGCACATGCTGGAGTCAGGATTGTTGCGTATGCATCAAGCCTTTCGGCATACGGTTTTGCATATTCTGAAAGTTGGAGTTCTCCCAAATATGTTCCCGTAGATGAAGATCATCCACTCATTTATGAAGAAAGTTATGCGCTCTCCAAAGAGGTAAATGAGTTATCTGCTGCAATGTGGCACAGCCGCACCGGTATCAATTTTGTGGGAATGCGTTTTCCTTGGACCAACCTGCCTGATAAGACGTACGAATTGGCAGCTCGCGCCCGCAATGAAGATTCCTTGCCACCAGATGACAGATTCCCCAAGGGAATTGTGGCGAAAGTTTTATGGTGTTATTTGGATTTGCGTGATGCTGCAGCTGCACTCGAGGCTATTGTGAAGAGCGATTTCAAGGGTGCAGATACCTTCAATTTTGCAGCTCCCGACACGATGGCAGCTGAACCAACTTTGGAATTAATGAAGAAGTTTCATCCAACAACTGAAATACGTGGCGATATTTCAGGAAATATGGCTCCATATTCAAGCGAGCGATTTGTTAATCGTTTTGGTTACAAGCCACAGTACTTACTTGATCGTGCAAAGTTAGCGAGTTTATAAAACCCCATATTTTTCGAATGCTGCCGAGGGAGACATTCCCTCTTTTACTGCTTTACGGAAATTACTCTCACCTGAGCTCTTATCGATGACGCGCTTGGTGACTTCCTCAATAGCTTCAGTTGGAACAATCGTGACCCCATCAACATCTCCAACAATTAAATCTCCTGGCTTGATTGAGACACCATCAATTACGCCAGGAACGTTGTGAGCAACAACTTCATAGCGGCCGTTGATATCTACTGGCAATGATCCTGTTCCAAAAATTTTAAATCCCATGGCTCGACATCGAGTTAAATCGCGAGAAGGTCCGTCGGCTAGCGAACCGGCCACGCCTTTAAAGTTGCATGCAGTCGAAAGAAGTTCTCCCCAGAGCGATGCTTTACCCGCACGACCAGTAGGAGTTACGTAAACCTGATCCTTGCCAATTGCATCTAGTGCTTTAAGTAATCCAACATAGGGAACTTCAGGGAATGATTCAACAATTTCAATTTGTACAGGAAATGCATAACCCAGCATTACTCCCTCACCTGAAAGCATATGAATATCTTCATTGAGAACTTGTCTCCCATAGCCCATTGCATCTAAACAATCCGATGCAAGTGCAGATGTAAAGATTTCTCGGAGAGAATTTAAAGCCATCATGAGACCAGTATTTCACCGATAGACTCATTCGGTGCAGGGTGCATCGCAAAATAAATCAACGAAAAGCTGGTTGCCGAGCTATTTGGCGCTTGGCTTTGTGTGGGGCTGCTCGTTTATTTTTATCAAGATGGGTTTGGAATTTCTGACTCCATTTGGGGTGGCATTTGTGCGCTGTGCCCTAGGGGCTGCAACCTTGCTCATGATTGCCCGTTTACGGGGACATGCACTACCAAAATCACGTAAGGCGCTATTTCATATCTGGGTCGTAGCTATTTTGCTCAATGTTATTCCTGGGATTTTCTATGCGCTTGCAGAGACTGAAGTAACTTCGGTCTTAGCTGGAATTATTAATGCAGTAACACCACTCATGACAATCTTGGCAATTATGGTGGTTAATCGAGAAGAGAAACCCCGTGTTTCTCAACTGATTGGTTTGTTACTTGGATTTACTGGAGTTCTTATTGTTCTGGGAGTGTGGCAAGGTCTAGGCGACAATCCTTTATGGGCAATTGTTGTTCTGCTTTTAGCAGTAACCTGCTACGGAATTTCATTTCCTTATACACGGCGATTTGTCATGCCACTTCAGATTAAATCTGAATCCGTAGTCTCGTTGCAATTAACGTTGGCGGCGCTGACTTTACTTCCACTCTTTCTCCTTGATGGAATAGCCAAGGATGAGTATCGCTTAGCTCCGGTTTTGGCGATGGTTGCGCTTGGAGTATTTGGTAGTGGAGTTGCCTATATCTGGAACTTTAAAGTCATGGAGTTTGCTGGAAGCGCGATAGCAAGTTCAGTAACTTATTTGACTCCAGTAGTTGCAATTATCGTCGGAATAATTTTCTTAAACGAAAAAATTACCTGGTATGAACCAGTGGGTGCATTGGTTGTACTTCTTGGCGCAGCAATAGCACAAGAACGAATTCGATTTAGTCGATCTTCCAGCCGTCTTTAATTGGCCCTAAATCAATGCCAGCACGAACATGGTCGGTGTTCTCACCACGAGCCATTTGGGAAGCGTGTGCCATGTTGTGCCAACGTTCTTCAACTTTTCCGATACGCCAGTACAGAAGTGCAATCGCCCACACAATGACGAAACCGGCAACGATGTAATACCCCGCAGTATTGAGTTCTAGCGAGTTGGCTGCGTCCCAATATCCCCCTGTGAGATTAAGTTGGTTTGAAATTACTTGGGAAATTTCAAGTCCACCGATGAAAAGAGCTGTAGCCACAGATAATCCAGTAATAATGATGTTGTAATAAACCTTGCGGACTGGTTTTGAAAATGCCCAGCCATATGCAAAGTTCATAAATGATCCATCAATTGTGTCTAGAAGACTCATTCCAGCTGCAAAAAAGAGTGGCAACGAAATAACCGCCCACCAAGGAAGACCCGCGATAACTGATGAACCAGCAAGAACTAGTAATCCAATTTCAGTTGCGGTATCAAATCCCAAACCGAAGAGAATTCCAAGCGGGTACATCTTCCAGCTTTTATCAATTCTCCGTGCAATTGGCCCAAAGAAACGCCATAGTACTCCACGCGAATCAAGGTGTTTTTCTAACTCTTCCTCGTTGTATAAACCCTGACGCATTGCAAAAAAGACTTTCAAAATCCCACCTAAAACTAGTAAATTGAAAATTGCTATAAGCATAAGGAATGTTCCCGAAACAGTTAATCCAATTAATCCGGTGTAGTGATGTAGGGAAGAATTTTCATCTTTAATCTGTGAGCCAATCGCCTTAACGCCAAAGTTGAGAAGTATTGCGAGTCCTGCAACCACTGATGAATGTCCGAGCGAAAAGAAGAATCCCACTGCGAGTGGCCGCTGCCCGTCAGACATCAACTTTCGAGTTGTATTATCAATTGCACTAATGTGATCGGCATCGAATGCATGTCGCATCCCTAATGTGTAGGCAAGCGCTGCAGTACCCCATCCGAATAAAGTTCCATCCGATAACTCGAAATTTCCTGTTGTTGCTTTCCACATGAGCAGCGCGCCCGAAATGTGCAGGAAAGCGATGAAGCCGAACATCAGCGCCATGCGGCGCCACTCATCGGAGTTCAGGCGCTCGCGCAGGGGAATGCGTGGGATTTCACGGATGACGTCGTTCATGGGGCTCCTTGGCTAGATGCAAATGATTTGCAAGTAGCCAAGGCTACGCGAGAAACCTCCGTATGGCGAATTGAAATAACCGCGCCCCGGCCAGCGTTGGGGCTAGAGTGCAGGAAGCTTCGAGTGAAAGTGGAGGTCTTTGAGTGAGCGATGATGAAGGCCAGGAAGAGTTAGTCACCGAAGAGATGCTCTGGGATCGAATCCCCGAAGTTCAGGGCGAAGAGCGCGCCAACACATACTACGAATTAAGTGCACGAATTTTTGCGCGCGGCCAATATGACGAGGCGCTCGCGCTCGCAGAAACTGCGCGCGATATTTTTTCAGAGTTGGGAGATTCAGCACCTAAAGAAGGGCTAGCTCAAGCTTATTCTGCAATTGGCTATAACTTGAATCAACTTAAGCGGATGGAAGAAGCAGCCACTGCAATGAGTAAAGCAGTTGCAATATTGCGTGAGAATAAATCACCAATTGCACTCGAACTCGCTTGTACTTTAGGCGAATGGTGGTATTCGTCAAAGAATTATGAAAAAGTCATTGAAACGATGTACGAATGCTCTCAAGAGCATTTAGTAGACGGAAATAATATTGGTGCAGCAAACGACATGCATCTAATTGGTTGTGCTCAACGCGAACTCAAGAATTACAACGAAGCCATTATCTGCTTCTTGGAAGCTCGCAAAATGTTTAAGTTAGAGCGAGAAGTAATCCACGTTGCCCGATGCGATCAAAAAATTGCATCCTGCTATGTCGAATTGGGCGAAGGTGAAAAAGCCATTGATGCAGCACGAAAAGCCATCGATGTTTTTGAAACAGCACATGATCATCGCCGCCAAACTTTTGCGCTCTTTGAATTTGGAAGAGCTGAAATATTGCTAGGCAAATTAGAAGATGGCCTGGCTACCTTAGATAGCGTTCTACAAACTGTCGCAGAAGATGAACCTAAAGATTTCGAATTTATTATCGACATTGAAACCCGCATGGCTGAAGTACTTCGCCAGTTAGGGCGCATGGAACAAGCGGATGAAATTGAGCGTCGTTTAACTTCTGTCCGACAGGCGCTCGAGAGCGATCCTGATCCAGAAGTAGGTGGAACCAACTAACGCGCCGATAGCGGCAATAACGAGTACTGGCTCGGTCGCACCGCTCATCCAGAATGCACCACCCCAGATACCTGCACCCAGGACAGCAAAATTCATCGATGCTTGGTAAACACCTTGTGCTCGACCGCGATGTTCGTCATCGCTTAACTTTGCGACCCATGCTTTTCCAACTCCATCTGTAAGCGCTGGAAAGATTCCATAAACCAACATGGCCATCACAGCAACAGTGTGATTACTTGTAAATCCGAGAGTTGCATAGGCGCAAGCAAAAGCAATCAATCCCGTTGCATAAACATGTTGCGGAGAGAAACGATCCGCTAGCAAACCGGCAGGGTAGGCGAATAAAACTGTGACACAACTGTATAGCGCATATGTGATCACTACAGCTTGGATAGAAAAACCTAAGTCATAAAGTCGCAAGAGCAACAGAGCATCTGGAATATTGGTCAGTTGAATCAAAACCAGAATTGCAATTGGCTTTTTGAGCTCTGCAGGTAATTTCACTTTCGGAGTTGACTCGCGATTCTTTCGCTTGTCTTTAACTGTTTCCTTAATAAAGAGAGTAAGAAAACCAGAAAGTATTGCGGGGATCAGGGCCCACTTCGCAACTGCCCGAACATCGTCGTTGAATAGCGCAAGTCCACCTAGTGCAATAAGCGGTCCAATAACTGCGCCGATATTGTCTCCAGTTCGATGAAATCCAAAAGCTTTTCCTAGATGTTCTTTATCCACTGAATCGTGAATTAATGCATCACGAGGAGTACTGCGTAAACCCTTACCGATTCGGTCTGTTATGCGTCCTGCGAATACCGCACCCCACACAGAAGCAAAGACGACAAGCGCCTTACCAATTCCAGCAAGTGTGTAGCCAGCAACAACGAATCTTTTACGTCCTACGCTGTCAGATTTATTTCCCGCCCATAATTTGGTGAATCCGGCAGCTGCCTCTGCGCATCCTTCTATCAATCCAAGTGCTATCGGAGCCGCACCAATGACTCCAGCAGTAATGATGTAGGGAAGTAGTGGGTAGAGAAGTTCACTTGCTGCATCTTGTGCCAGCGAAATAATGGTGAGCAGTACAAGATTGCGCGTTAACCAAATCCGCTTCATCTTTATTGTTTTCGTGGCAGGTGTTGCAAAGCCCAGTGATACATCGCTATCGCGGCAGCAGCCGAGGCGTTCATGGAGCGAGTCGAACCATATTGTTCAATTTCATACAGAGCAGAACAGGCAGCTATGGCCTCCTCAGACATCCCGGCGCCTTCTTGGCCAAAGAAAAGTATGCAATCTTGGGGAAGCGTAGCTCCCTCTAAATGTTTTGATCCGGGGACATTATCAATTCCAATAATTGGAATTTCTTGCGATAGAGACCACTCTGAAAAATCTTTTACTGTTGGGTGATGGATGACAGTCAAATAGCGGTCAGTGACCATTGCTCCACGCTTATTCCAATCACGTTTACCAACAATATGGACTGCACTCACATTAAATGCATTAGCGGTTCGCACCACCGAGCCAATATTTAGATCGTGCTGCCAGTTCTCGATTGCAATCTGCAATGAATGCCGCTTCGTATTTAGATCAGCGACGATTGCCTCGACACTCCAATATCGGTACTTATCCAAAACATTACGACGGTCACCGTTAGCAAGTAGTTCTTGATCAAAGTGAGAATCTGTGGGCCATGGTTCTGGATGAGGTCCGACACCAACCACCGGGAAAAATTCACCTGGCCCAATAACGCCAGGAGTATTGATTTCCATGGTTGCACTCTAAACTTAAGTCACTACAAACTCCAAGGAGAAGCCATGACCATCGTGTATCACATCGCTCAGTATGGGCCGCGATGTTAGGGCTAACTATTGCCAATATTGTTATTGCATACGCTTGGTAGTTTAAAAGTGAAGAAACTTTCAGGAATCATTGCGCTTGCTTTTTCCTTTTCTATTATTGCGCCTCAGTCGGCACATTCACTTGAGCCAGTTAATGTGAGTTCGCTTATTAGTAGTTTGACAAGGAGCGCCTCCCTTTCAAACCCATCTGTCATTTTTATTGATGAATCAACCGGGCAGGTTGTATACGAGAAAGATTCAAATTCTCTGCGCAAACCAGCTTCGTTGATGAAGTTGTATACCGCAGCTGCTGCCCTAACCTATCTTGATCCCCAACAAAAATTCACCACATCAACTTGGGTTGGTACATCAGATAACAGTCTTGTCATTCAAGGTTCTTATGACCCATGGATTAGTTTCTTATCATCTCAGGCAAAGAAGATGGAAAGAACCTCGCTTCCTGGGTTGGAATCAAAAACACTCAGCGCATTCCGTGAGGTTCATGGGAAAACAAGAGTTGCAAAAATATATTATTTTGATTTATACCCCAGGGAAGTAAGCCACATCAAAAGTTATTTTTCTAAGAATCGAATCCGTGCAACCATGATTAAAGTTAATCGTGATGAAGCCTTAAAAAAATCTCATTACATGATTACTTCATCAGACTCTCCAGCACTTCAGACCATGCTCTCTTTTGCTTTGCTATGGAGTGACAATGTTCTCTCAGAACGAATTGCCCGGTTATCTGCCCGAGCGGCCGGTTATTCTTTTACAGATAAAGGTGTGTCACAAACCTTTTCTGAAGTGTTGAATTCGCTCAATGTCGCACAAGGTGACCAAATCATTAAAGATGCCAGCGGGCTTTCAAAAGAGAATCGCGTTCGCGCAACTCAGATTGCCCAGCTCTTACTTCAGCTCAAAAAGAATTCCAAATTTGCACCAGTGATTGGTGGTCTACCCGTGGGAGGAATTTCGGGCACATTACGCCATCGCTTTATTGAGAATGCACCCCAAGCAATTGGTTTGGTGAGAGCAAAGTCTGGATCGCTCAATGGAACAGTTAACTTAGCTGGATATGTGGAAGCAGGAGATCGCGAGTACGTATTTGTGATTATCGCTGATGAACTCAAAGTTGGTTATCGATCCGAAAAAAATGCCCGAAATACAATCGATAAAATTTTAGGAAAAGTGGCAGTGCCTTTACTTCCAGTCCTGCCTAACTCAAATTCCGAAGTGACTACAGCGACGAGCTCTGCTTCTTAGTCGTCATCACCACCGCGTTCACCATGATGTTCGCGACCTTCATGATCGCCCCAAGGTTTTCCATCATGTTCGCGACCTTCTCGTTCTTCACCTCTGATTGAATTTTGTGGCGAAGTTGAGATCTGTGGTACAGGAGCCGCAGATTGAGATGCTGTTTGTGGTTGTGTTGTAGTTGAAGAAGTTGTAGTCAAAGTTTGTTGAGAATCAGCAACCGCAGCAGGTCCATCACCGGCGTTTGCAAAGATAGAACCAGCAACCATGATTGCCCCTGCAACCGCAATTGCAGCGATTGGCAATTTCTTATCAACTTTACGAATTCCAGTTGCAGGAGTGTTCTCTGTTAATTCAAACCATTCTGGTTTCTGCGCTGTCATTTTTTCTCCTTTGACTTGCATAAGGTAAATCTGCAAACTGTGAGGAGACTGAGAAACGCCCCTATTTTGGTTGGTAATTGTGGGTAGGCTACGAGCGTGATGCGCCTTCGAACCTATGTAGATCTCATGAAATTGAGGGTCGTTGAACTGCTCATCATCACGACTATCCCAGCCATGGTCTTAGCAGAACGCGGGTTGCCCTCCTTTCAACTGGTTGCGGCCACCTTAATCGGCGGAACGTTGGCTGCAGGTTCTGCCAATGCATTCAATATGGTGATTGAAGCTGAGACCGATAAATTGATGGCTCGAACATCAAAGCGTCCATTGGTTACTGGTTCAATTGGGAAAACTCACGCTCTAGTTTTCGCTTCGATTATTGGCGCACTCTCACTCGTAATTTTTGAAATTTTCACAACTCCACTTGCTACTCTCCTAAATGCGCTTGCAATTTTTTACTACGTCGTCATCTACACAATCATTCTTAAACCAAATACTTCGCAAAATATTGTGTGGGGTGGGGCTGCTGGATGTATGCCAGTATTGATTGGTTGGGCCGCTGTCACTGGTTCACTCACTTGGGTTCCAATCGCATTTTTTATGGTGATTTTCTTCTGGACTCCGCCGCATTTTTGGGCGCTGGCTATTAAATATAAAGAGGATTACTCGGCAGCTGGAATCCCTATGTTGCCTTCAGTCTCTTCGCAATCCTCAGTTATTGGCCAAATGTGGTTTCACACTATTGCCATGGTAATTTCATCGACCGCCCTCATACAACTTGCAAAGTTACCTGTGTGGGTCTTATGTGCAACAGTATTACTGGGAGCGATTTTTACCTTTCAACTCTTTGCACTTAAAGAGAATTCAGAAAATTACAATAAAGTTGCTTCAGGAATTTTTCATTGGTCAATCACTTATTTAAGCCTGTTTTCGGTCTTATTGGTCGTAGCTCAGCTACTGAGCGCCTGAGAAAGATCCTTGAGCAAGTCATCAATGTGCTCAAGACCGACAGAAAGACGCAGTACTGACGGGGTAATTCCCATTTCTAGTTGAACTTCTGGTGCCAGCCTGCGATGCGTTGTTGAGGCAGGGTGAGTAATGAGGGACTTGCTATCACCCAAATTATTTGAAATATCGATCACTTTAAGCGAATCCATGAACTTAAATGCGTCTTTTTGAGTGCCAGCAAACTCAATACCTATTGTGGTTCCACCAGATTTCATCTGCTTCTTAATCACTTCATAATCTGGATGCGACGATAAACCTGGATAACGAACGCTCTTTATCTCTTTGCGACTCTCTAAGAATTCAGCAATTGCCTGGGCATTTTCGCTCATGCGAGTTACGCGCATCTCCATAGTTTCGAGAGATTTCACCAACACCCAGGCGTTGAAAGCGCTTAACGTTGGACCTGTGTGTCGAGTAAAAGGAATCAGCTTTTCATAAATGTAGGAGAAGGAACCAAGAAGGGCACCGGCAAGAACTCGTCCTTGTCCATCAATATGTTTAGTCGCGGAATACATAACGACATCAGCGCCGAGTTCGAGCGGTTTTTGTAGCATAGGAGATGCCATCACGTTATCGACGATGACCGTCGCTCCAACTTGATGCGCTAAATCACTGACAAATTTAATATCTACAATTTCAAGTAGTGGGTTGCTTGGAGTTTCAATGAAAACAGCCTTGGTAGGTTTAGAGAGCGCTTTTTGCCAGGCTGCTTTGTCATTTGCCTTCACTAATTCGTAAGTAACGCCCCACTTGGGCAAGATCTCAGTGATTACGACGTGGCAAGAACTAAACATGGCGGCGGAAGCAACAATGTGATCGCCTGCTTCAACTAGGCAAGCAAGCGATGCAAACATGGCTGACATTCCAGAACCAGTTGCTACGCAGTGCTCAGCTCCTTCAATTGCCGCTAATCTCTTTTCAAACATGGCAACTGTTGGGTTGTGAAATCGGCTATAAAGAAAATGATCAGTTTCGTCAGTAAATGAATCGAGCGCTTCTTGTGCATCGGTGTAGGTAAATCCACTATTGAGATAGAGAGCTTCGGATGTCTCTCCGAATCCAGAGCGCGCCAAACCTTCGCGCACTGCTGCAGTTTGAGGATTTAATTCCCAATCTGGCTCGCGACGTTTTGGGTGCTCGTGATACCCCCATACATCCTTACTCATAGGTGAATCCTAAGTTAATAACCAGAATTCTCTAATTTTCTCCGTATATATTGCCCCGCATGATGCAAATAGCAATCAAAGCGAATGATTTGAGCAAGAAATATGACTCAGGATTTGCAGTCTCGCATGCAAATTTTGAAGTCCCTCTAGGAACCATCTGTGGTTTCGTGGGGCCAAATGGGGCAGGAAAAACGACGACCATTCGAATGTTGTTAGGTCTCATTACTCCAACAGGGGGAAGTGCCACCATTCTGGGTGAGTCGATTAATCATCCTGAAAAATATTTATCTCAAGTCGGCGCGATGATTGAAGGTCCCGCTTTTTATCCGGCACTTTCTGGTGAAGAAAATTTGAAAGTGCTTGCAACGCTTGGTGGATTTCCCATCGAACGCGTTAAAGAATTAATAAAAACTGTCGGTTTAGAGGGACGCGGACACTCTAAGTACAAGACTTATTCGCTCGGCATGAAACAGCGCCTCGGAATTGCAGCAGCACTTCTTCCTAATCCAAAGCTTTTGGTTTTAGATGAACCAACGAATGGACTTGACCCCGAAGGAATCCAAGAAGTTCGTGATCTCTTGAAAAAGTTGGCGCAAAACGGAACCACTGTTTTCGTCTCATCACACTTACTCTCTGAACTCGAGCTCATCAGCGAATATTTAGTAATGCTACGCAAAGGTGAGGTTGTCTTCGCCGGCACCATGAAAGAATTGCTTCTGCAACAGCAACCAGTGATTTTGGTTAAAACTGAAAATTCTGCTGATTTAGCAAAAGTTGTTGAAATCGCTCAGGCAGCTGGTCATAGTGCAACAATCCGTTCAGATGTTGCACATATCGAAGGTCCAGCTGACTGGGCAGGATTTCTCAACCGAAAAGCATTTGAATCTGGAATCGTATTAACGGAACTGTCTCCACAATTGCCAAACTTAGAAGAGACTTTCTTTGAAATGACTGGAGACCGCTCATGATTCGAGTTATTGCCGCTGAGTGGAGAAAACTTCGTCGTCCAACGCTATTTTTGGGCACTCTTGGAGCAGCGCTTTTCTTTACAGCGCTTACAACAACATTTCTATATTTAATGATTGATTCAGAGCAAGGAAACTCAGATCGTGGTCGCCAAGTTGGCCGAGAAGTTCTTGGATTAGCAAGTGGATCTGTTTATGGTTTTGCATCTGTCGGCGGCTTGCTTGGCATCATCGCCTTATGTGTATTTGCTGCACAAACAGCTCAGGAATATACCTACGGAACTCTGCGAAATCTTTTGGTACGCCAGCCTGGAAGGATTCGAATCCTGATAGGCAAGTTGATTGCTATGAAAATCTTTGCGCTTATTTTGGTTGTTATTGCAGCAATCGTAAGTATTTCGCTCTCATACTTTCTATCCGATCGTGCTCGAGTGACAACTGATCTCTGGTTTACCTCTGCCGGATTTACTGAAATTGGGAAGACACTTTTAAATGTGAGCATTTCAGTGATCTATTTTGGAATTGTAGGGATGGTTTTGGGGCTCTTGTTGCGGTCGCCAATTTCTGCAATTTCTATCGGTGTTTTATGGCTTCTCATTATCGAAAATTTGATCGGAGCAGTTAAGCCGGTCACTTTAGAGTGGATGCCGGGTAATCAACTTTCAACAATTGCCCAAGGAGGTTCGCAAAACGTGGATTATTCGCATGCGCTTCTGCTTGGAAGCGGATATGTGATTCTTGGCGCTGTCATTGCTGCAGTTCTATTCTCGCGGCGTGATGTTGCCAATTAGCGACACTTATAACCGACACTAATAACGAGGTCAGCCAGAATTATTGTTTGCTCACTTATCCTTGACTAGTGCGCAAACGCTTCTCCGTAATTACTTTTGCCCTCATAACTGGGTTAACTCTTTCTACGACCCCTGCAATCGCTAAACCCAAACCAACTCTTGCTGAAATTGAAGCAGCAAAAAAGGCTGAGGCTGCCAAGAAAAAGGCGGCTGATGATGCGGCAAAGAAATTAGCTGCAGCAAATTTGACGCTTCGGCAATTAACTGCGCGAGCAAATACTGCTCGCGCTTTGTATGTGAAAGCGCAGAAGGAATTAGCAATTGCAACTGCGGCAGCAACAGCTGCCGCTAAACATGCCGCCGAGACAGCTGCGGCTGTTGAAACGGCGCATCGAACAATTGGCAAGTTAGCAACCAATGCTTATATACAAGGTGGTTCACTCACCGATATCCAGCCGCTCCTTAGCGCCAATGGACCACAAGATCTTATGGATGAACTTTCTACGCTTAACACGCTCGGGGCTCGAAATTCCACTGCGCTCGAAAGGTATAAAGCCGCTGAAGTGATTGCACGTGCTGCAAAAAAGAAAGCAGATGAAGCTAAAGCGATTCAAGCAGCTGCAACCGCAAAAGTAGCGGCGGCTAAGAAAGTCGCCGATGATGCTCAAGCTCTGCAGCAGAAAGAGGTCAACAAACTCCGTGCTGTGCAAGATAAGTTAATGCGCGAACTTATGAATGCTCGCAATGTTCGAGTAACTCTTGAGCAACAACGGCAATTAGCATTACTCGAAGAAAGCCAAGCTAATACAGCTGCCAACACAATCAATCAAGCAAAGATTTGGCCAGATTTAGGATTTAAAGGAAGAACAACTATTCGAACCACTGAAGCACAACGATTAGCTGCAGTTGAGTTTGCTAAAAAACAAGTGCTTGCGCGCAAGCCTTACGTTTGGGGATCTGAAGGACCAAACACCTTTGATTGCTCTGGATTAGTGTTCGCCGCATATCGGTCAGCAGGATTAGGTTGGCCCAGTTGGGACCGACTTAACTCTGCTTTGTACGCTGGTTACACCAAGCATGTCTCGCTGAGTGAATTGCAACCGGGGGACCTACTTTTTTATTCATATAAGGGCACAATTTCAACAATTCATCACATCACTATCTATGCGGGCAACGGCATGATGTGGGAAGCAAATTCAAAGAGCAAGGGTCTGCTCTATTCGAATATCTACAGCGTGAAGGGGCTTATGCCCTTTGGTGGTCGGGTCTAACCTTTATCCATGACCCAAACGCTCGTTGCATTACGCAACGCAGTTAAATCATCATTGCAGCAACTCGAAGCTGGCGATGTTGTGCTGGTCGCAGTTTCTGGAGGTGCTGATTCACTAGCACTCGCATATGCAGTGCTTACTGAAGCAAAACCTTTGGCAATTACTGCAATTGGGATCACGATTGATCATCAGCTTCAAAAGAATTCTGCGGAGCAAGCAGAACATGTTGTGCAACAACTCAAAGAGTTGGGGTATGGCAAAGTTCTTAATCAAAAAGTGGTTGTCACGACTGAGTCTGGCCTCGAAGCTGGCGCTCGTTCTGCGCGGTATAAAGCTCTGACAGAGAGCGCTCACAAAGAGCAGGCAGTCAAAATCTATTTGGGACATACTCTTGATGATCAAGCAGAAACTGTTCTTCTTGGTTTAGCTCGTGGTTCTGGCGCGCGCTCACTTTCTGCGATGTCTCATGAAAGCGGAATCTATCTACGTCCATTCCTAGGAATCACACGTGCAATGACTGAGCAAGCATGTGCTGATTTGAATATTGATTTTTGGAATGACCCACATAACTCAAATTTAGATTTTTCACGAGTAAAAGTGCGTAATGAGATTCTTCCACTGATGGAGGAAAAGTTGGGTCCCGGAATTTCCGCAGCACTTGCACGAACTGCACAACTGTTGCGCGATGATGCAGATGCGCTCGATCAGATTGCTGCGCTTGAAGTTTCTGCCAGTAACTTGGCCTCACTTGATTGTGAAAGATTGTCGGCGCTGCCAAGAGCCATTCGCAGCCGAG
>Ga0214923_10000862_pt1 | contig 44684 bp, 50 predicted proteins | sample LL1510_MetaG_FD_177993 | JGI IMG/M metagenome (GOLD analysis project Ga0214923, IMG submission 177993) | Freshwater microbial communities from Lake Lanier, Atlanta, Georgia, United States - LL-1510 | ecosystem: Environmental > Aquatic > Freshwater > Lake | place: USA: Georgia | collected... | reverse complement strand
ATATGGTATAAATTAGAAGCTCCTATATTTAAATATAGTAATTTACCAATTTTAAAACTTGATAAATATAAATTCGTAAAATTAGCTAAAAATAATATTCCTATATTTTCTAATTTTAAATTTGATACTATATCGTCTTCTGATATCGATAAAATATTATTAAAAAATAGTAAATACGGTAATAATGTTAAAACTATTACAGAAAGTGATTATCCTTTAAATTCTACTGATACCCCAGACGAATTAAATACTATTTTAATAAGTGTTTTTGGATCAAAACAAATTGGAGCTAATCCTCCGAATGCTCCAATATTAGTAGCAAATATTTCTAAACCGTTTATAATTAATTTTTCATCTGATAATGTTAATAGCAAATATAATGGAATCTATACTCCAAATGAAATACCTTTATATTCTTCGCCCGATCCAAATTATACGTTTTCTGAAAAAGAAATTAATGATATAAAAAATATAAAGAATAATGTTGCTATTTCTATCCGTTTCCATAGCAGTATACAGCAAAATAATATTATAGCTGATTTAAATCCTAATTTTACTCAAAATATTATTATTAAAGGTAAATTACCATTTTATATTTTTGACGTAAATGATAAAATAGAATATTATTCTAATAATACTGATTCTAAAAAAACTACTATTACTAGTAAAGCATTAGTAATAAATAATAATGAGTATTATACTATACTAGTATTAGGAGATAATATTAAAGAAGCCTCTTATGTATCTCCTTGTCAAAATGATACTTTATTAGTATTTAAAGATCAAACAACAAAATTATCAGATGAAAAAACTTATCCTTTAAATAGTTGGAGTTTAGAAAAAAGTAAAATTAAATCAACTATTCCTAATATTTACGATTCTACCTTCGGTTTGGGTAGTTATGGTGATGGTTCTCCGTTTAAAAATAAAGAATTTTTATCTGTTAATTTGTCTAATAATAATTTAAAAACTATTTATGAATTATTTAATAACAATGTGAATGATAAACTAAAATATAATAATATATATATAAATGATATTTTTATTAATAATACCAAAGGCTTAGCAGGATACTCTTTTTCTATAGAAGATCTTAAAACAGTATTTTTAAATGATAATTATAATTTTATTAAAAATACTAATACAACAGAAAATGATTATGATAATATTATTAGTAGTTTATATAATTCGGTAAGTAACAACAAAGACTCTTTATATCAAGTGATGATTGTAAAGATTAAAAACTTGCTTGATACAACAACTGATGGATCTGGAACTTCATTGGTATATACTATTCCGGACAATGGGAATATAAGCTTTGAACAAGATTTTATTCATAATAATTCAATTAATCATCTTTTTCAATCTGATATTGATATTGTGGTAAATCGTCTAAATTTCTTAGAAAAACTAGATAATAATATAAATGGAATAGGAGATGAAAATAAAACATCCAATGTTATAAAAGACGGAACAATTAAAAATTTACAAGACCATTATGATCTTTTACCAGATGATCCTATCGTTTGTTATGATAGAAACAATACTAATAGAGAAGGATGCTATAAAAAATTAACTAAAAAAACTATTAATGAGAGATATTACGAAAGAAATGAATTAATAAAATTATTAGAAAATCAAGCCATTCTAACTATAGATAATGATGGAAAAAAAATCTACACAGCAAAAGAAGATAATTCTTATATTTATCATCATACTATGGTCCAAATTAAGACCGAAAATAATAACGTTATAAAAATAGATTATAAAAATAATAATGAAGATAAAAATTACTATTGGATTAATATTGATCCTAAACAATCTTGTTCAATAGCTGAAGATGTTTCTCTTAAAATTTTGAAAAGGACTACTTATACTTGTAAATATGCTAATGGTTTATTTAATAACGTTGGAGTTGAATTAAGAGTTAATAATAATATTTGTCCAACAGATCTTATTAAAGATTATTCTCAACCTTTCGTACAACACGAGGAAATTGTGGAAAATAGAGGTTATAGCACTTCATATATTATTCCTGATAAACAAATACAAGAACAAAAAAATACATACCAAGACAAAAATTATTTTTGGAAAGAATATACTATACAAAGAAGATTTATGGTGAATAATGATAACAGTTTTGATTCTTTGCCTTCTCAAGATATTTTAGTAGTTGCCGAAGAAACTTACGATCTTGCTATACCAATAACCGATCCAAATCATCCAGAATTCAAAAAACCACAGAAAAACGATTATTCATCAGATGTTAATTCTGTGTTAAGTCCGGACTGTTCTTCTCCTTGTGCTTGTGGTCCTCATATTCCTGGTTCCGGCCTTATAGGACCATTTGAAAACAGAATAGGCAAACCAACTAGAGTATATAATATTTTTAATCTTGATGATACGAATACATTAAATGTTCAATTTAGAAAAGTTCCAAGACAAATTAGAGGAATAGATTATTTGACAACAGTATACAGATATGGAGCGAGCAGTACTCCTTTCAGACCATTAACAGCTTTTGATTCTCCAACAGAAATTAATAGTGGAGAAACATTAAATAATAACTATTATTGTTGGACATGTTTAGAGGTAGATAAAGATAAAAAAATTAAAAAAACAGATTCTGATAAATTTCCAGATTTTTTTAAATGGCAAAACGAAATGATATTCAGAGCTTTTTTTGGTAGTAAGGATAAAATAGAAAATAAAAATGATCTTAATAGTCAATTCCCATGGGAGATGATTCCTTATGAGTATGATACCTGAAATTTATTGTAATTTTATACCAATTGACACAGATAGGTATCAGTGTTCAAAATGTGAAACTATAATTAGAACAATAGATAACTATGATTATCCTCCGATATTTATTTGTAAAAATAGTATGAAAGATAATAACCAAATATCTTTCTTAGAAAAAGTTAAAAATTTTGCTGGCGCAGCTATTGATCATGCGGCAGCCGGATTTCCTGTTTGTTCAGACGAACAAATAAAAAAAAGATTTAGTATTTGTCAAACTTGCGAATTTTTAACCAATAATACTTGTAGCAAATGCGGTTGTCCTATTTCTAGAACAAAAACATTTGCTAGCAAGTTAGCTTGGGCAGATCAAGAATGCCCGATTGGTAAATGGAAAAAAGAGAATTAAGCTTTTTTATCTGTTTGTGAATCTGGTGTCCATTTATGCCATCCTTTATTTGGCATATAATTATCTCCATCTTTTCTTTTTGGAAATAATGTACCACCTTTTTTATGTTGACCAAAAGATAATATGCCCCCACAATCATTGCATCTTAATTCATAATAATCATTATCATCAACATTCCTTACTATAAAACGCAAATTATTTTTACTGCACAATCCACATTTTTCTTCTCCAAAAATTTCTTGAATAAGAGCTAATTCTTTAAATAACTCTTTTTGTCCTGAGGCTTCTAATTCAAATTGTAATTTATTATTAACATTATATAAAACTTTCATAATTATTTCCAGTCTGTAGTATAACCTAAAATTTGTGAAGGAATATTAGCTATATTTTGCTGATATTTTGATAATAATCTAATTGTTGATACGGCTTCTTCGTGTGATAATGAATAAATATTGTCAACTTTCAAATTATTATCTTCTAACAGTTTAATTACATTTATATTAAGTCTAGAAGCCATAACGTCAATAAAATTTATCTGATTATTACTAATTTTTGATATGCTATTTTCATCAGGATGATCCTCAATATCCTTAGACAATTCTTCAGCGGCGACCACTTTTCTAAGCCTCAATGCTCTGCGTAAAGCTCGTCCTTCCGCTCTTGTTTCTGCTACGGCAACAGGATGGTTTCTATAAATCTTATCGCAGTTGCCCCAATAAACGTCTGCGGCTCCCTCGACTGTTCTTACGGCATTATTTAAAGACATAGGGTCGGAATCCTCTGTTTTTAAACAGTATGTTATAGAATGTATAGCAGTTGCTCTTTTTTCATTGTCTGGACTAGGACATTGAACAATATTTGTGGTAGAACTAGTAACAATACAATCTAATGCTACTTCAAAAATTCTACGCAAACCATCTGTTGTTGGATTACCGGCTATTTTTTCATCTTCCGATAGTAGACTTAATACATAATCGGTCCATTCTAAATCTGTTATAGATGGAATAGGTTTATTTTCCACTCTAGTTTCTTCGATCACAGTTTTTTCCTTATCTTTTTTGACCATATTATTTAATCCTCTATAGTAAATTTTTGAGCAGATAATTTATTTGATATTATATAATTAATTGTATCCAATAATTTTAAATAAAGTATATCTGCTCTTGTTTTAGAAAAATCTCTTAATTGTTTTACTCTAATAAGAAACCAGCCCCTACCCAAAATTAATCCCTCTTTTTTCTGATCATACGTTATATTTTTTTGTAAAGCATCCTCTCCCCAAACAGGAAGAAAATGGGAAGGACCATCAATTTCTATAGCTATGTCCATTTTAGGAAGAAAAAGATCAATCTGCAACTTTGTATTTACAAGACTTTGTTCTTTATGAAACTCTACATAAAAATTATCTTGGATGAGTTTATTTAGAATATATTTTTCTAACTTAGAACCTGTTTTGCTAGAACTTCTAACAGCTGTTGTTGCCAGTTGATTTATATTTTCTTTTTCTTCTTGTGTTAATTTATTCCAATTATCTTTAAATTTTTGTTTACGATTCGCTAATTCTTTATCTGTTAAATTTTCCCAAGATTTCATAACTTTCTTACCAATTTTATTTTTAACACTATCATCTCTTTTTGTTCCTTTTGTTGGATGTTTATGTTTACCAGTCCCTAAAGCATTTTTTTGAGCTTCTGATTTATTTCTAATTTTAATATTTAATTTTTTAGCATCTCTTCTAACCTTATTAGGATATGTATCGTACAATTCAGCTATATCTGCGAAACTTTTTTGCTGTTGTAGATAAAGATCTTTAATAATTTTTAATTTCTCAGAATCTGGTAGATTATCGTATGATTTTTTTGATTTGTTCATAATTAAAATTTTCCACTATTCCTATTGGTTTTTTCCACGCTATTTCATAAATATTACATAAATTTTCAGTTGGAACAATAAGTTCTAAATTATTTTGATTATATATATCTAACCAATATTTATAATTAGTTTGAGGCGAATTCATCCATGGTATATCTTGAGCATATAGATATCTTTTTGATATATTAGGAAATTTTTGACTCAACACAACACTCGCTAAATCAAATAAAAATAATTTTCCATAAAAAAACTGAGAGTGACTAAGATGTAATATGGGAATATTTTTAGTATCAATTTTATCACAAGAACTATTAAAAATTACAGTTTGATCATATGGATTATTATTAATAAATTTTTTAATAGTATCTAATAGATTATCACAAAAAGTATTATTTGTTAGATTAGGAATTAAAAATCCTATATCTTTTGTATTATGCATGAAGGAGGTTCTCCATAAAAGATGAGTATGTTTGATAATCTTTTTTAGATTTATATTTTTTAATAGTCATATCATCTAGTTCACTAATATCTAGTACTTTGCAGCCACTAATAGAAGCCTCTGGAGCATAATATTCATCAACAGAAAGATAATATTCTGCTTGTTTTAGTATAAAAGCTTTCTCTTGTTCTGATAAAATTCCTAAATTTTGATGATGATGAATATTTGGATTATTAAATAATTTAATAGGTAATTTTGTATAAGGATATAGATATTTAATAAGATCTGCTGGTAATGAAGATAAATGATCAATAAAACACACAATTGAATTTACTTTTTTAATATTTCCAATATTATTATATAGTTGTTTATTTACTAATAATGGAATATATTTAATATTATTTTGTTTACCTAAAATAGATTTATGTTTTATGTCTAATAAATTAATAACATTATCGTATTTAATTATATTATTACTTTGATCATAATATATAAATATTTTTATTTTATTATTAAATTCTTGAATAAATTGTTTCGATTCTATATTCATGCAAGATTCCATAAATAAAACAGAATCAAATTGATAATTATAATATAATTCATATAAATTATTATTAATAGGAGATACTAATATATCTATATTATTACATTTAGTATGAATTAAATTATTAACTAATTTATTAGATTTATATTGTACTAGTATTTTCATACAAAAACTTTAGCCTTTCCTACATCTTTTGCGCTGTTAATTTTCACAAAATTATTTTTTGGTAGTTTTATTTTTTTAAATTTAATATCTTTAGACAGTAAAATATTTATAATTTCAAAAATATACATATGATCAATATTTTTATTTTCTATTATTTCTATTAAATTTTTAATAGCAATTTTATCTAAATATATACATTCTGACCATACCTCTGGTAAATCATAGAACAAATATTCTATAATATTATTTTGAGAGCATCCTATATCAAAATTATATTTTGGTTTGTCTAATAAAAATATCTGGCTCTGTTGTTCGAATTCAATATTTTTAAATGTTCCAGATTTGAAGAGTATACCGCTACTAATTAATAGAAGATTATCTATTTCTGGATAATTTTGTAAATATAATTTTAATGATTTACCAAAATTTGTATATTCATATTCAGAATTATATATATAATTAATTGTATTATATTTAGTTATAAGTTTAATAATCTTGTCACTATCAAAGCCGGTAGCAATAGTTAATCTAATATTTTTATTAATATTTAATAATTGTTCTATTTGATGCTCTATAATATATTTATTATTTTTAATTTTTAATAAGGATTTAGATCCTATTGATTTCATTCCTTTGGTAATTTCTGGTATTAATATTAAAGCATTAAGCATAGTATGTTATATTTAGATTAGGAATTAATTTTATGCCTTCATCGAGTAGTTGATGAAAATTTTTAGTAATATACTGATATGTTTGAGTGTTTATTACGATTCCATAAATAGGATCAATATCTTTAACAGCTAGCATATTGCATACTGGTTGATCCAGAGTAATTATTTTATGAATATTTTCTATAGTATTATTGTCAATCATTCTTGACAAATGTTTAGAATCTAAAATCCATAAATATTGTATATTATTAATATCTTTTTTTGTATCTAAAATAGTTTTTATAGCTAATCCTATTGGCGTTTCTTTATCTAAGAAATTGTGTGTTTTCCATTTTAAATTTTTATTTAATTTATTATTTAAAGAATCTACAATAGGTTTAATATTGCTTTCATATAACATAATAGAAATAAATTGAGGATTAATATTTAATTTATTAATATTATCTATAATTTGTTCTATTGGAATATCTGATCTATGATCAATAATAAGATAATAAGATAATAGTTGTTTTTGTTTTATATATTCTTCTAAATTTATATCTTTAAAAAGATCAGAATTTTGTTCTAAATATTTTGAAGAAAATCCATATTTACAAGAATAATCATATACATAATTATAATTATCTTTAATTTCTATTTTTTTTGTATCTTTGATTTTATCTATAATACCAAATTTACAATTATCGATATTATTTGCAGTTTTAGAAAAACAGCAGGATTTGCATGAAGTATTGGTACTCATAAGCTTATTCTCTGTAAAATAATATTAATATAGTAATCTGAAGAAACTATTTTTGTAGTAATAAATTTATCATAATCTACAGAAACCGAAATAGTATCTAAATTTAGTATAGAATTTTTATCTTTTAAAAACTCAATATATTTAGTTGATGGGAGTTGATTATTAATAAAATTTAAACATATTTTTTTAATATCTAAAATTTTTATAGATAAATATCCTTTTGGACGTATTTTATTCATTATTTCTTTTAAGATAGTAGAAATACTATCTTCATTAAGATATTCTAAATTATCAGAGAATAGATAATCAACAGAATGATTAACAATTTGAGATAAATTATTTATATGTATATATTCTGTAGATTCTGGTAGATCTTTTATTTTACTAGGATCTTGTATACCTAAAATAATATTTCTATTCATAGTATGAATGGCTCCATTTTAATTCTTTTTACGAGTGATGTTATATTTTTATTAAAATTATCATAATTGTAGTGAATATTAATATAATTTTTATCTAGTATTAAATTATTATATAGTTTTTCATAAGAAATATTTTTTATAATTTCTGGAATATTTCTTAAATCATTAACTACTATTATAGATTTTAAATTTTTATCTATATTTTTATTAGTAATGCTTATAGTGCCAATAGAAATACTTAATAAGTTATTTATAGCAGATTGAGTGTCGATAACTACTTTTGACTTATTTATTATTTCTATTAAATCTTTATAGGGTATATTATTATTAATAATTATAGTATTATTATAATAATTTTTAATATACTGATATAAAGCTTGAGATTCATTATTTGAAGATTTTATTATTGTAATAACTTCTTTATTTGTTGGTATTATTTGATGATTACTTGGTATACCATAATTTATTTGTAAATTATTATTTCCGGATAGATTCCAAGAATTATATATTTCTAATGTTGGAAAAATTTTTACAGTCTTACTAAGATTATTTGATAATATGATTTTATCTTCTTTTTTGAATTGATTTGGACAATTTTCATGAAATATGACCAAATCCATTATTTGGTGTTTTGATATATAAGATTGTCTTTGAACAGCATGTTTTTGCCAATTATTTATCCAACCAAAATCGTAATACATACCATCAAAGAAACTATTATTTTCTAATAAAAAATTATAATCTAAAGATTGAATTATATAATCAAACACAGTATTGTGTGGTTCATATAATATATTTATATTAGAATCCAATACCTTATTAATAATATTGTAACAACTATTGATTAGTTCCATATAATATTTTCTATACTTGTAGCTATAAAAGAACTTTGTTTTGTATTTTCAGTCTCTAAGATTTCTTGCATAGCTCTTGAAATGCTATAACAATCCACAAATTCAAATAAATTATTTTTTACAATATCATTTCGATAATATTTATTATCCATAACAGTATCACTATGATTTATTGTAGGTTTTCCATATTTTTTTGCAAAATTAGCATTAAGACTATTTTTATTATCATCATTTATATTTAAATAAATATCTCCAATTTTATGACAAGATATAATATTATTAATATCAAAATTAATAGGAATTATCATAACCTTAATAAAAATATTCATTATATTTAAGTTTTGATAAATATTTTTAATAGCATCATTTAATTTATCTATATCTTTTTTATTAGTATTGGTTAAAAAGAGTATGAGAGAAATATTATCATATCTTTCAGTAAACATAATAAATGATAGTATCAAATCATTAATAAGATCCTTATTTTGTAAATAGTCTCCGATAAAATAGAATTTTTTTGTACCAGCATGAACACCTAAGTTATAAGTATTATTAATATCTTTATCTATACTATCATATTTAATATAAATTAAATTATTTAATATATTTTTATATTTACTATATAAGTAATCATTATCAACCAGCACCGCCGAACACGATCTAAGCCTATATAATTCTTCATCTTTTATAATTTCATTAGATATTATTGGTATACAAATATTTTTATTAATATATTGGCTTAAATAAACAGCGCTAGTAGGTACATGTTGTATTAAAATATCTATAGAATTATTATTATATTTTTCTATATTTTTAAAAAGAGACAGCCCATAAATTGAGGCACTAGAATCAAACGATCCAGAGTCTACATAAAGATTCCTTGCTATAAGGGAAGACTGTTCTGGTTTATATTTTATTAAATGAGATAATATGCTTTGGCTCCATAGTCCATTCATATTACTTTGTCTATATGGCCCAATATATAAACTATTCATTAGAATGCCCTTTTAATTTAGCATATTGTATAAAATCTTCTTCAAATTTTATATTTGTAGATCTAACTTGTTCAGCATGATTATTATTACTAATTAATTGAGCAATATATTCTTGTATTTGTTTATATCCATAAGGAACTATTTTTGTTGGACCTTCTTGAATAAATCCATAGTCTGCAAATTTTAACATATTTAGAATTTTTGATGATCCAATCATTGACGGATCTTTAAGATTATTTGCGCATATATTTAGTATTTGATTAAAATTATTATTTTTAATAACTGATACTGAATCCAAACTTAATGGCTGCATAATGCTCTGATATATATTCCAATTAGCTCTATAATTTTCTTGATCTAGTTTATCAAAATATTTTTCCCATTTTTTAGAGATATCATCCCAATTATAGTGCTGTTCTGTTAGTTTTCTAGTTTGTATTCTTAATTCATTTTTGGCATTTTCTGATAATAATAAATGATGTAACATAATTTGTACTAAATTATCATTATCAGGATAAACTCTAAAAGCTGTAGTTTCTAACTCTTTGAATTTGCTTTGAACTCTGATAGGGTACGCATTTAATTTATTAATCACATCGCACATAGCGCTATAATCAACGGTCGCAATTGGCACACCACACGCCCCAGCTTCAACTTGAGGCATTCCAAAACCTTCACACTGAAAGGTGCTTCCTATTTTTGTGGTCATTGTATGATCATCATCAACAGTTATGCACCATGTGTCTTTGTTATAAGCGCTATTTTCTATCTTTTTTATCTGTAGCAGATGGTAGTTCTTATGGTATACATTTTTAGAATTTTTCCTAGAATTTTGCTGAAAAATCCCACCCTTTATATTTCCTGGAACCTCAAATCGGTATTGTGGTTTTCTATTTCCTTTTTTATTTACCAATCTTACATTAAATTGTATTCTTAATCTTCTTAGTATATGCTTTATTTGGTCTGCTAAAGTTTCAGATATGGTACAATAAATTGAAGTATTATTATTTTCTTGAAAATATCCATCTCCCATAAATAAACCTTGTAATATATGTTTTTGTTTATTTATTGGAAGATATAAAGCCCAATCTGGTAATTTTTTATTTTCGTGCTTTTCGAACCATTTGGCAAATAGTTGAGCGTGTAATTTTGAACAAAAAGAGTTGTCTACATCATATCTTTCTTTGTATCCCCTAATAGCACAAACATTATTATCAGAAGATAAATTTTTAAAGATATTTTTAGTTAAATTTTGATTATTTATTTCTTTTTTATTTGATGTTATTTTTATTTCAGTATAGTTTTTATTAAAATTCCATGTTCCATCGGCAGCAAATAATCCTATAAATTTACAAAAATCATTATCTACATATATATATCTTGGATAACTATATTTTTTTGAGGTTTCTATAAAAGAATCTAATACAATATAATCAGAACAATCTATATGTTTTGTTATATCAATAGTATCTAAATCTTTAGTAGTATCATCAATTGGATACAAAAGAACATCTCCATGTTTTAATTGGCTTAATTCATATTTACCATATTCTGGTAATTCTCTATTATTGTATAGACAATATCCTATATTTTCTCTGATAGATTTATGTTTTATTTTTAATTCTTTTGATGTATAAGCTGGGAATTCATGATTTTCTGTTGCTAACAATGTTTCATAATCAGAATAAACAGAAAGCTTCATAACTTTTTTACCATAACTTTTTGGTAAATTTTTCCAAACTTTAGAAATATTTTTCCATCTATTATTATGAGTCCAAGCTTTATCTCCAATTTTAACTTTTGATATAGGAATCCATTCTATATTATTGTCTCTTTTTATTTTTATTTTTTCATTTTCTCCCAAACATATAGAGTACTGAACATATAAATCAAATAAATTATATACATTGCTTAAATTTTCAGAAGTAAATCCATCTACAACTGATGGCATAACACATGATTTATTCATGCATTTTGAGCAGACAGTGTGTACTCCATTATATACGTTACAAAAAACATGTTTACAATTTTTGCATATATAAGAAAATAAGACTTTATTAGACAGTCTTGTTTGTTTTAGTAGTTCTGGTATATCCCAACCCATATCAGGATAACTTGTGTGTAAATATAAGAATACTTTTGATCCTAATTCTGGATTTTGTTTTTCTAGAATATCAAGTAGAGATCTAAAAGAAACAAATAATTCAGGAATCAATTTTCTTTTTTGGTTTCTCATCACTGATCCTACAATAAAGGAATCTGATGGTAGACCAAATAAATTTTTTATACTATCTTTATCTTTGATTCTAAAAGTATTAAGATCAACACCTGGAGATGTTGTATCTATATAATTAATTTTACCGCTACTTTGTTTATTAAGAACTGATGCTCCCCAATCAGAATATGTAAAAATAGCATCAGCTGACAAAAATGTATCTATCCAGTCTTCTTGTTGAGGCTCAGAATCAACAGTAGGCATTAATATCCAATGAAAATGTTTTCTTAGAGGAGACAAAGCCTGATAAGCTGTCATCCAATAGTCTCTAATATCTATTACAATATCTGGTTTAAAGTCTAATAATACTTTTTCGAACCTCCATCTGCCAAACTGATTATCACCTCTAGACGAATATTCTTGAAATCTATTGTCGTTTTCCTTGACAGCGTTTGCATAATAGATCCAATCTATATCTTTGTCTCTTGGATCATTAACAAATCCATAAGAAGCAAATTCAGCTATAGTATATTTTTGAGTTTTGTGTAGTCTAGATAATAGTTCCTTAGTATAGGTCCCAAAACCCGTATTAAGAAAACTAGCCTCAGAACACATCAAAATTTTAAGTTTATTTTTTTGCATTATATATCTATAGGTATAAAAAATGGGGGCATAACGCCCCCAAATTTTAAAGTATTAAACAGTTAAATCAGAAAGCTACTTGTTCCTGATTTTCTGACTTACTTGGCGATCTAGATAGCTTAGTAATCTTAGAAAAGTTATTAACTCTCACTTTTAGACTACTATGCTTAACACCGTCCTTCTCCCAAGTATCGTTCCTGAGAGATCCTTCAATCATTACAGAATCACCTTTCTTGAAAGATTCTGCTATCATCTCAGCTCCACTATCCCAAGCTTCGCAGTTAATAAAAGAAGCAATCTTATCCTTTTCTCCGTTTGCCTTAGTATAATCCTTAGAAACAGCAACGGTAAAATTTATCACCGATGTTTGTTTACCTCCAGCATTAACCACTCTTAGCTCTGGATCTCGTACCAAATTACCACGAAGCAATGTAATATTCATATTCAATAATCTCCATTAACAAGAAAAATAAAACCCACGACACTGTATTATAACAGGCTGATCCTAGGTGTCAAGACGATGGTACAAAACATTTATCAACTATCAGACCGTCTTTTGATTTGCTTTTTGAGCCAACAAAAATTAAAATATTATCATTATATAAATAATTTCTATATTTAGATAATTGTTCTGGAAAAAATACTACACTGTCTAATAGTCCAGTTTGATCCTCTATAGAAATAAATGCCATTTCTTGACCAGGATTTTTACCTTTTTTAGTTGTTACAAAATTAATATTACTAATTTGTCCAGCAATAATAATATTATCTTTTTGATATGATGTTTTAAAAGTTTTACAGTTATGGTTTGTCATTTCAATATCATAAGTATCTAATTTTGAACATGTTAGGGATACGCCTAATAAACTATTTTCTGAATCAGATAGCCATTCTATTTTATCAATTAATGAATAGGGTGGATTATCTATCAAATTAATAAGATTATTTAAAACATCTTTTCTTTTTTTAGTAACTTTTCCTAATTCTAATAATCTTAATAAATTAATTTTTAAACTATCTTTTGCTACTAGTAAATTACAAAATTGTTCTAATTCTTTTTGAGTTAAATTACATAATAACTCATACTCAAATAACATCTCTGTTCTATTTTTCTTAAAATAGTCAAATGCTCCAGCAGAAATTAATGCTTTAGAAGCTGTAGATGTTATATTTAATAGAATTTTAGTTAACATTTCTAACCAAGATAGATTATTGATATCTAAGTTTTCAGATAATTGTGTTATTTTATTGAATACTGAACCACCAACTCCTTTTATGTCTGTTAATCCGAAATATATTTTTTTATTTTTTAATATGAATAACTCATTTAAATTTCTAAAATCTGGGATACAAACATCAATATCCATCTCGATAGCGTTACGAACCAATTCTTTTATTTCTTGTTGCGGATCAATTTTATCTTTAGCAAATCTTAAATATGATGCAAAAAATATCTTAGGAAAATGAGCCTTAGAATAAGCAGATAAGAAAGCATTAATAGCATAAGATACAGCGTGAGACTTGTTAAAAGAATATCTTTGACTTTTTTCTATCCAACCAAAAATTTCTTCTGCTTGTTCTTCATTAACAATTTTTTGTTTCTTAGCTCCTTCCAAAAATTTTTGTTTAACTTTTGCCATTTCTTCTGGTTTTTTCTTGCCAATAGCTTTACGCAACATATCTGCTTCCTGTAAATTAAAACCAGCAACAACTTTGGTAATATCCATAGCTTGTTCCTGGTAAATCATTTCACCGTATGTAGATTTTAATATTGTTTCTAAACAAGGATGAAAATAATCTATTCCTTCTTGTTTATTTTTTTTATCTATATAATGGTTACTAACGCTTTTACCATCTCTAAAAGCTTCTAAAGATCCCGGCCTCATAATACTAATAAGAGCAGATAATTGTTCTATATTTTCAGGCTTTAATTTTTTAGCCATCATTTGGCCTAGTCTAGATTCCAACTGAAAACAACCTTTAGTATTTCCATCTCCAACCATATCCCAAGTTCTTTTGCATTCAAAATTTATTTCATCTACCGTCGGATTAAATAAAATAGAAGGAAAAGAATTTTGTTCCTTATTAATAATTGGAAATTTACAACCACAATCAAAAGTATAATATTCAGACATTTTGTTTAAAAGAGTTTTTGAATTTGACTTTTTCAGATAGATTTCTGTATAATTTCATGAATCTAATTAATATTTCGGCAGTATCTCTAACATCTTTTAAAGCATCATGAGCCCCTTCTTTGTCAATACCAAAATAATCTCTAAGATTATCAAGAGTATAATTTTTTAATTCATTATTACCCTCAAACCAATAAAATACAACATTCATTAAATCTAAAACATCTCTGGGATAAAAAAGATTATTTTTACCTTCTTTATTCACTGTTTTATATTTTTTACTAAGTTTATCTACAATAGGTAAATCAAATCTATTTATATTATAGCCTGCCGCAATCGGTGCTGAAAAACAAGATTTTCTTTCCGATCTAGTGTGATACATTTCTAGATACGATACAAACATTTTCCATCCATGTTCTTGTTTTTGATATGTGTGCCAATCGGCTAATATTTTAGATTTATCACACCCTTTTACTTTAGCATGAAAATCTAAAACATCAGAATCTTCATAAGAATATTCTGGTTTTTCTTCAAGAATAGATGGTTTTAAAGTAATATTAAATTCTGAATCTTTAATAATTTCTAGTTTTTTTGGATCAACTATTACAGCTGCTATTTGTACTGGACTACAAACTTCAGGATTACTACCGTCTGTTTCAAAGTCAAATATGCACAGTTTTTGAAAATTAGCCATTATTTGTTGTCACCATTGTGTTTGCTGGGAAATATGTTTTTTGATTAGGATTCGTTGAAGACTGAGCATTTATGCTTTTGCAACAACTAATTCTAGTTTCTTGAACTTTCACATACTCTGTACCATTTACTAGAAATTTTTCTCCGTTCTGTACCGAGCTAAATTCTTTTTCCATTTTATTCTCCATTTTTAAGAATATCTGATATTGTCATTATTTTATCCAACATAGCAATTCCTAGAATATCAAATTTAATTACTCCAATACTTTCTAAATCTTGCATTTCCATACCAGCTATTGTTTGCTTATTTTTATTATCATAAATTGTTGGACATACAAGATTCAAATCTGTGCTACTAATAACTACCCCAGCAGCGTGTTTTGACTGATGAGTTTTTGTTCCTTCTAATCTAATAGCCTGTTCAAATCTTTTTGCAAGAGGGCCTGACAAAGAATTATCTTCATTCAGATAACACCATTCTTTTAATTGCTCTGATTTATTCTCTAAAGCCCATTTTATGATAGAAGCTTCTCCTGTATCTTCTTTCATTTCCTGTAGCTCATCTGCTATTTTAGCTTCATCTGGAATAAATTTTGTAATCCTGTTCATTTCTTCGAAACTTATATTTCCATATACTCTTAATACTTCTTTAAGGGCTCCGCGTCCTTTCATGGTATTAAATGTAATCATCTGTGATACTTTTGAATGACCATATTTATTTTTAATGTAATTAATAACATTTTCTCTTTTATTTATAGGTACGTCAACATCAATATCTGGCATAGAAATTCTGGATGGTATAAAGTTTACCGGTTTTGATAAGTCTAGTCTGTCAACAATATCATATATCCACATAATATAACTATTTATAGTATTATTTCTATCTATTTTTTTATTTTTTATAATATACTTATAATATTCTATACCCGTTTGCATTTTTAATATAATTTTAGTCTCTTGCTCTAGAAAATTATTATCTAGTATAGTATCTAATCTAGATTTTATATAATTTGATCCTAGTAAAGATATTACTTTATTAAGTGTTGAATTTTTTCCCATTTGTGCTCCAGATATATTGTTTTATCAAATAAATAATTAATTACTATATTAATATCTTTTTTACTATCATATTTTAATTCATAAAGATTTCTATTTTTTATTTTTCTGCATTCTGTTTTGGATGCCGATATAGACTGTGCAACAATATCAAGATTTGTTTTAAGATACGAGCAAAATCCTATACTATAAGATTCATATATTTTTTTTGACTTTTTTGTTTTTTTAATACTTATCCAACCATCTGCATCTAAGTAGCCTCGTAAAAAATGACTATGTAGTTTTTTTGATTTAGGTAGAATTAAATGACTATTATATGTTTTTCTAGGAACAATACCGAATTTTTTAAGATTGTTTGCAATAACGTCGCTTGTTATCTGAAATTGACATCTATCGGAATAAACTTTAACAATATCTTTATCCAATAAGAAATAAGAAAATTTTTTTAAATGATCTAAGGACTCCAAGCCAAGACAAATTTGTAATTTATTACTATCATCTATATTTCCATCTCCAAATAAAAAACCAGCCCAATAATTTGATATAGGACTATCTTTACTAAAATCATTTAATAGTCTATGTTTACTATTTTTTGTAAATCTTGTGGCTTTTCCTAAACATCCACAACTTTTTATATGTCCTATCTTAATCATTGATAATTTTTTTTGACAAATATTACCACAAGAGCATCTACATATTGCTACCGTGTGATTATTTTTATCGGATTGCAAATCTAATATGGTTAAATTATAAAACTGTTTTAAATGATAGTCATTTTTTTGTGCTTTCATATTACTTCCCTTATTATAATATCTATACACTAGAATTAAAATCCTTGATGGGAAATTCTGGAAAAGATATCTGTTCAGAAATATTTCTACCAGTTGAATAAAATCTTTCAAATAATAAATTATATTTGATTGGATCTATATCTGTAATATCTATTAAATAAGAGACCAAACACCCAGCAGCACTCCCTCTTCCACATCCGGCTAACCAGTTTTGATTTTTTACATATTTTACAATATCATGGACTATCAAAAAATAGCTACTCAGTCCAGCTTCTTGCAAAACTTCTAATTCATGTTTGATTCGATTAATATATATTTGATGATTTTCTTTAGGAATTTTTTTTTCTATTTTTTGTTTCCATCCATTTCTACATAATTGTCTAAGATATTCATCAGGATTATAATTATTAGGACATTGGAATTCTGGTAATAATGGTTTATGTAGAATGTCGTATTCTTCTACTAAAGAATTTACATAGTTTGTATTTTCTATTTCCTCTTCTTTATGAATTTCTATCATTTCTTCAGGACTAAGTATATGAAAATTATCGGATTTAAAAAAACAACTCATTGGCACATCTTGATCATTAATGAGTTTTTTATTAATATCTACAAGAGTTGTTTTAAGATTATTACATAATAATATTCTTTGATCAATAGCGTCTTCTTTGCTGCAATAGTGAGCATCAGGAGTACATATTACTTTAGTATTAGTTAGGGAACCTAATCTTCTTATGTGTTCTGTCATCTCTTTTTGTAATGGAGTAAATTCTTGATCCATTAATTGAGCTTCTAAAAAGAAATTATCAGAACCAAATAAACTCTTCATTTTAGCTATAAATTCTGTACCAATCTTATCTACTGATTCTTTTGATGAACATATTAAGTCTGCTAAGGATGATCCAAGATGACCACAGTATCCTATAATATTATTATCTAATAATGATTCTAATTTAGAAAAATCTAATCTTGGCTTATGGTAAAAATTCTTTTCGTTATTTGATTCAGAAATTATTCTGATAAGAGTTTTCCATCCGTCGTAATTTTTTGCTAATAATAAAAAATGACTTAGATCGCTATTTTCTTTAGTTTTGATATGACTATCTTGATTGCAAATATAAATTTCACAACCTAAAATAGGTTTTATATTCTTGGCTTTCATAGCCTGATAAAATTGCACAGTTCCAGATATAGAACCGTGATCAGTTAATGCACAAGAAGATACTCCTATGTTTGAGCATCTTTCTGCGATTTGACTAGGTTTACTAAGTCCATCCAAGAGCGAATAGTGAGATTCGCTAAGAATGGACGTGTAAAGGCACATATTTATGCTTCACGTCCATACTTTATATTCTCCTTATTTTAATAGATCCTTGTGGTTTTGCTGAGACAAGACAGTATTATTGTACAAGATGCGCGGATGGTTGTCAACTTCGTTTATTCTGTGCTACCCGGTGCTTTGTATTTACCTATGCTATGATTAGAATGTTTATATAGATTAGTTACAGTATTTATTCCATATAATTCAATATCATGTTTTACTTGTTCACATTTTGTCATTAAACTATTTTTGGAGCATGTTTGATTATCTCTATATTCTATCAATGGTTCAACTGATGTATTTTCGAATGTTGTTTTTCCAAAATGACACAATTTAGTACACATCCAACTTTTATTTAATTTTGGTTTTTTACTATTTTTTACAATTTCAAATTTTTGCCTAAGCATATCTTCGGTTTTAGTCAAATCAGATTTATCAAAACAAATAGAAAAAGGACCACCATCATTAATAAAATATATAGAAAAAATAATATGATCTATATTAGGATATAGATGACTAATAGCATAATGATAAATTCTTAACTGCGGATCATTTTCTAATTTTTCTTGAGTTTTTTCTTCTCCTGTTGCCCAATCTAATCGTCTGCCAGTATTATGTGTTGGAATAAAATTTTCAGTACACAAATATGTATTATCTGGACTATTAACAGCAATACACTGAGTTTTTTGTATAATTGATTCTTCTATTTTAGTAACTTTTCTAACTCTTGATCTACCAGCTCCCCAATTAATATCAACAGCTTGTTGTTTTCTTTTTAATAAAAAAGGATTAATATCAATAGGACGAAAAGATATAGGATATATTTTAACATTATTTTTAAAATTAGTATCTCTATTTACTATTGATTGACACGGTCTTTGTCCTAATGTCAGTAGTAGATGTTTAACATCATCTGATAATTTTTTATTACAATTTGTAAAAATAGCTTGTTTTCTAGTTTGATTTACATTACCATCTGTATCCATAAGACCCCTTAGCAAATCTAATCTTTGTTTAAAAGAAGATCTCAGATATATATCTGGAATATGTTTATTATTTAATAAATTTAAAGATTTTAATATTTTTGTTACATCTAATACAGTAACAGTTTTATTTTTTGATCTTTTGTCATTTTTAATTTTACCTAATTTATATCCTCTTTTTTGAATTTCTTCAAAAATCTCGATATCATTACCGCTTATTTCGCAATTTCTATTTCTCCCATCTCCTAACCAGACTCCTAATAAATAAGGATCAATAGGCAAATTTTCTTTATTGCATTTCAATGGTTTTGCTACATTTATAGTATCTCCAATAGTTAAATCTTGTATCGATACTGTCTCACCATTAGATAATTTCCATAAATGTTCATCATCGCAAACAACAGATGTTGTATCATCAAAAGTTACTCTGAAACATTTTTTAGTTTTTACTTTAGATTTTCCTACTACTTGACATATATTCCCGTATTGATCAAAAATATTATATCCTATTCCTATTTCTCCGATTGTTGTCCAACCGTTTGGCGTAGGTAGTTTGGTTTCTATTGGTAATCCTTTCCAGTCTACTATTTCTATAGTATTGTTATTAACTAATGTAATAAGATCTATAGTGCCTTTTAGGGCTAGATTACCTTCTATAATACCATTCTGAGTTTCATACTTATAATGGGCCCACGGTTTTTTAATCTCTATATCAAAATGTTGCTCTGGACATAATATGTTCCTGTTTCTAGGATCAAACATACCATTATTGAATTCTATAGCTTTGTAAACCCAACTATGACAATCTTTGTAATCTTTTATTGCCCATTTATGATGACTATTAGCCTCAGTATAATATTTATATACTTTTTCTATTATCTTATTAAGATTATAATCAGATATTTTAATTTTTCCAATAACATCATCGTTTATTTCTAATAAATTATCTTGTTGAGCTTTTTTTATAATAGCTAAAATTTCAAGAACTTTATGACATATAGTGCCTTTGTCAGCTTTTTGTCCAGACGGACCTCTCCAGCCAAGAACATATTCAAGATAATATTGTTGTTCACAAAGACTATGCGTATTATAAGAGGAACTTCTAAAGTAAGTAATAATCATTAATTTATTCTCAGCAGGATACGAATAATGAAGATAAAGTGTCTTTGATAGTAGATAGTTGTTCAAATATATTCATATCTTTATTATCTACTATATAATCAAAATTATTCCAATTGTAGTTTAGCATATCTAATGCTCGTTCGCTAGGTTCATTAGAGTTATGAGGATCTCTTGTTAAACGTAAAATTTTACCATTATTATTTTTTATACTTTGTATCTCATTTGGAAATCTACAATCGGCAATAATCGCTAATTTAGGTTTTTCTTTTTGTATTTTTTTTATAGTACCATTGATCCATACGTCAGACATTATTTGTCTAAAAATACCAGTACCGATATATTCCATAACTTCTCTAGCTGTCATTATTCCTGATTTATGGAAAATGAGTTTTTTGGGTTGATTATCGGCGGTTATAAAATTCCAGAATTCGCTATCACTAATAATACCAGGCATATTTTCCCAGTTCAATGATGTCATAGTATTTTTATCATCATCGCTACCATAACATTGTTTATAAGTTAATCCTAATAAATTCATGCAGATGTCTTGTTTAAGAATATCAGCAAAATTATATATTTTAATATATGGAGATAATGTATCAAATACTTTATTTAAAGTATAATCTTCTGTATTTATATTTATAGTATCAAATATTCCAGAATAATTTGTATCTCCAAATAAATCAGATACCATTATTTCTCCAGAGTCATTAATATAAACTTTTTCTGATATATTCATATTAGACATATAAATAGAAAAAATAAAATTAGCAGTAGTACTTTTTCCTGATTGTTTTCGTCCAGAAATACCTAAAATCATTTTATAATCTTTTCTATCTGAGGTTTAATAATTTGATTTATTTCTTCAATCTTCATTTCGCCAATATCTTCATAATCTTTAATTTCTATATTTGCTATATTATATATTCTATTGCATTTTGCATATATTTGTTGAGCAGCCTTTTGGCCCGCTTCATCATTATCCATAATTGTTATTATAGACATAGCGCCAGATATATCTAATAACATTTTTTGTTTATCTTTTAGAGAAGAACCAAATAAAGCAACGCTATTATGTATTCCTGCTTCTTCTAATCTCCATACATTCCCTGGGCTTTCAACTAATATAACTGTTCCTGTTTGTTTGATATATTCTTTTGCATACCAAAAATTATATAAATGCTCTTCTGCTCTAAAGCCATCATTATGTTTCCATTTTGGTTTATTGTTGTTTAATGTTCTACCAGAACAGCCAACCATAAATAAGTGATCATTATCGTATACCGGAACAACTGCCCTGTTGTACATTTCTCTATTTGGATTTAAACAATCCCCAACATCATATTTTATAAGTATTTCTGAAGTATAATTTCTTTTTAAGAAATATTCTGACGGAATATGTAATGATTGTTTAACTTTATCTCTATCAACAGAATTTATAGCTTTGTAAGAAGATGATTTTAAATAATTAATAGTATTGACAAAAGTATTTTTTTCTTTTTCTTTTTTTGGAATTTTAATATCGTTAAGATCTTTATTAACAAATTTTGTTGCAAACTCTACCGCTTCGCTAAATGTTATTGTGGGATCACCTTCTTTAGACCAATTTTTATATTTTTTAGATAAGCATCCTCTTATAAATCCAATAACAGAAGATCTAAATATATTCTCACATTGATGAGTTCTGCATTTCCAATTACCTCTATAGGAATCTCCTTTATGATATAAATTAAATGCTGATTCATTATCTCCTCCATGAATTGGACAGGACATAATTATCATTTTATCTAGAAATTTAAAATCATTTATTTCTAGAGTAACTAATAACTCTTCTATATTATCACAAATAAGATCTGATAATATCTTGAGTTTATCTTGGTCATACGAACGGGATAATTGTTTCTGTTTCATTAGAGTTGTCATCGACTATAAATCCATCTTTTTTATCTTTGATATTTTGTGATATTTCCAATTTTGTTTTACCTTCTATAATTTTTGCACACCATCCTTTCATATAACAATTTATATAGTCATTATCATCCAATCCTCCCCCGTGTCTGCTAATAACAGGTAATAATTTTCTATTTCCAGCATCAGGACCATCCTCCGCAATTTCCTCATCTGATTTTCGTTTAAAAATACTAAAATTACTACATAACCATATTATACGATCAGAACCACTAGCAGAATCTGTGCTTTCTTTGGTAATTCCATCTCTATTTAATTGAATGAAAGCCATAATAGGAACTTGATATTTAACAGCAAAATTATGTAGCGCGGTCATCATAAATCCTAAAAGCTGATATTCTTTAAGATCTTTATCCATTCCGCTCATATCCATTAATTTTAAATAGTCATAAAATATAACGCAGTCTTTTGCTGTTCCATCATCATTTAATCCTACTTCTTTAACGAGCCATCTTCTCATAATAGCCAATTGTTCATCAAATGGTTTTCCTGCTATGACTTTATGATGTATTGGTAAATTTTTTAATTCTGTTGCTGCTTCAACTATTTTAGATTTTAATATTGGAGATTCTCCAAATCTTCCTGTTTCAATCTTATTAATTTCTACTTCTGTTGTCATAGCTAATAATCTATGAATATGATCTTTTTTACTCATCTCGGTATCCATATTCAAAACTGGAATTCCTAATTTAGCAATATTTCTACTCATATTATCAACCAAAAGCGTTTTACCAGTTTTTGGTCTAGCTCCAATAACATTTACTGTTCCTTTTCTTAAACCTCCTCCTATTGCTTGATCATATACTGGAAATCCTGTAGGAATACCAACTTGATCAACAATATTAGTTTGTAGATATTCTATATATTCTTCTATACCATCACCCATTAAAGAAGGAGCAGAATCTCCATCGTTAGTTATAGAAGTAACAAAATTAAATATATCATCTTCTGCTATACCTAAAATAGAAGAAATAGATTCACTACCATTAATTTCTAATAATTTATCTTGTATATTATCTAATTGTTTTCTTAATTGTCTAGCAATTTCTAATTTACGAATTTTTGCTGCAAATTTTCTTATATTTTCTAAATTAACCGGGAAGTCAGATATGGCTTTAAGATGTTGAGCTTCTTCTTTTTTATTTAGAATATGAGATACTTCTAGCTCTTGAGCACTAGAATAAATCATTGCTATATCTATTCTTGGTTTACTATTTTTTTCACAAATGTTTTTTAAACATCTATAAATTATTTGATTACTATCAATTGTAAAAGTTGATTCAGTAATCAAATCAGAAATATCCAAAAAAGCATCTTCACCATAATGGACAATCCCGCTTAGAACAGCTCTCTCAGCGGAAGGATCAGCTAAAATCATATATTTTTCAACCTGATTGAGTGGAACAATTATTACATTTATATCTTGCTACAGATTCAAAAATTAAAGAAGGATTTACACTTTCTTTTTTTCCACAAATTCTACAATTAACTAGAATAGGTTCTACTTCTTCTCTATTTCTAGCTACTGGAGGAGCTTTTGATAATAATTTATCAACAGCTATGTCTTCTTTGTGAAGATTGAATTCTGTCATTTTTTCGAATTTGTTGACACTAGTATTATCTTTCTGAAACGCACGTCTGCCACCTTTAGTTTTTATAGCGCTTGATATATTATTTTGCTTCCTTGGAGATGTTTGTTTGATTTTATTTTTTTTAGGTTTCACATCATTATTATTGGTTTCATTATCTTTTTTAGGCAATAAAGCCTCAAGAATAGAAATAAGATTTTTTATTTGTTCCGGATTTTTTGCTAAATCATTAAGATCCATGTTTCACCTTTGTTTTTTGTACAGATAATAGTATGTCCGAAAGATTTTTTATACCGTTTGATAGATATGACAATCTATCCATTCTTTGTTTTGCATATTTTTTAATTCTATTTAAAGCATTAGCTTTATCATTGTGTTTAATAGCTTGATTAGATTTTTCTACATATCCATACCCTTTGTAATTATTAATATCATCAGCAATGGTTTCTTTTATAGATTCTTCAGCCCAATTGTGTCTTGCTATTTCTCTATTCAAGGTTCTTTGTAAGAAAAAAGCGTATTGTGCTAATCTTAGAGATATTTGACAACAATCCTCTGGAGTTAATTTTTCTATAACATCTCTAGACATGCCCAAATAGTTATTTAATTCTTCATCCGTAAAATTATGAATATCAGAATATTTGCCAAGACCAATAGATTGTTCGTATTCATCTAAAACACGATCCCATTCTTCTACTTGTTCTTTAGTATTCATATTTTAATTCTTTGCTCCCATTGTTTATCATCCTCATTAAATGGTAGTTCTATATATTTAATATTATTTATATCACACCATTCTATCTTATCTTTATCTCTTTTTTTATGTTTAACAAAACCTAGTTGACTATTATGGTAGTGTGAAACAAATTTATAGTGCTGTTCTCCATGTACTTCTACACACATTCTGTTTAGAGGTAAATAAAAATCCAAGTATAAAGTTTCAGATTTACGCAATGGGATTGGGACTTCTTCTAGTATTTGCAATGTTGGAAATATAGATACCAATAAAGTTCTAGCTCTTAAATGTAAAGATGATTTATTAGTAATTTTACCGTGAGCCATATATCCAGTAAGTTGCCAATTATGTAAATTACCGTCCAAGTCCTTTATATTCACTAGTGCTTCACTCCCATAGTATTTTTTATAGCTTCATTGAGTTGCTTATATATTTCTGGATTATCAATTAAATATTGACGAATTTTTTCTGTTCCTTGCATTTTATTCTTTTTATCTTTATCATCAATAAAATCTAGAGTATACCATGCTCCAGCCTTATTGATTAAACCAATATCACATGCTAACATAATAGCTTCAGTATAATAGTCTATTCCATGTCCATATCTTAAATATCCAGTAATACTAGCTCCAGGCGGACCCAATGCCGAACAAAGAACTTGCCACTCTACTTCCTGTCCTATTTGTGTTGCATCTGCGCTCAGAAGCCACGGTTTAAAAGTCTTAGCCCTAAGCTTCACATCAGTTTGATATGCGATAGATTGCCCTGATTTTTCCTTGAATTCTGCTCCGTACCCAGTCGGATTACCCATCAAATGTGTAATGCCAATCACTATATTTTTATTAACAGGTATAACATTAGCTACTTTACGACAAAATTTAGATAATAATTTAGCTCCGTCTGCTCTTTGCATTTTGTCCATATCGCTAGTAATTTCAGCTTCTGTACATAAAGCAGAATAGGAGTCGATAATCAAAATAGATCCTGGAACTTCATTTATAATACGTTCTGCTATTTGTAAATATTCTTCTGCATGTAATATTTTTCCTTGCTGAGATCCTATAACATCAAATCTATTAAGATCAAGTCCAGGAATTCCCTCCAAGTCTCTTTTTTTCAATCTTCCTTCTATATTCAAATAATATACATGACGAGGTTTTGATAAATCTCCTTGATATTCTGGTTTCTGTGCTGTAGCAGAAAAGGCTAATGAAGTTGTTGTTTTACCACATTTTGGTTGACCAGTAAAAATTACGAAACTACCTTCTGGGATGCCTCCATTTAGGATAACATCTAATGAAGGACTAACAGGAATTATAACTGATTTTTTATCAACTATTGCACTAGCAGATAGAATAATATCACTACCGAAACTTTTGACCACATCTTCTTTAAGACTCATTATCTAATTCCTTGAGTTTGGATATAACGCTATTGGATTTAATATTATCTTTGCGATAACTTTTATTGGATTTTCTTTCTACAGTTTTTGTAAAATCTGTATTCTCAACTGCTAGCTGACGCTCATATTGATCTATAGTAGATTCTAAGTGTGGTGCTCGCAAAGAATAAATTCTATCGGTTTTGGAATCTTGCAGAGCTTTTATAATAGCTTTAGCGCTATACTTTTTAAGTAATTTATTAGCTGATGCTATTTGATTTCTAAAATACTTAGACCATATTGGATTTTCCCAAAATCTATAATGTAAATCTGATTTATCTTGTTTAGCTTTTTTCTCACATATTAATTCTGTAATATATTGAGCAGCTGACACCAACTTACCATTCGAATATTTCGAAGGATAAATGTTTTTATTCATTGTGATTTTGGTCTAAAAATTCCTACAGATGATTTTGGAGAAACGTGATTTTTTTTAAGCTCATCAACCAATTGAGAAGCTTCTTTGGTCATAATCGCCACGGTATTTGTACCTTTTCCACTAGTTTGTGTAACCATCAAATTTTTTGGAGTAATTTTTTTAGGGCTGGTTATTTCTTGTGGAGTTTGTACAATATTTTTTTCCACTTGTGATATAGAAAGCTTTAATTCTTTAGCAATATCTTCTGAGGTTTTACCTTGACTATTTAACCATTGAATAGCATAAAAATTAGACTTACTTAATTTAGACATTATGTCATCTCTCTTTCTGCGTTATATAACCATGAAGTATTTTTAGTTTTTAAAAAGTTTAGATATAAATTAAATGTTTTTAAGTTAACATCTATAAACCTATTATTTGCTCTACAAACAGTATCTAAAAATGAAGATATTTTTTCTCTATTCCCATATATTGAAGTTGGATTACTTAGTTTATTATTTATATCAATTTTAATAGAATATTTAGGATTTGATCCATGTTTGACTGTTTTTTTAGCTACAACTTTTTCATTATCAGTATTAGTTCTTGGATAGCCTTGACTGTCTAAATAATCTTCCTGACCAGCTATTGTGTAGTACTCTGTATCTAAAATATCTTGTTTATTGGGTTGTAATTCAAAAATAAATTCTTCACTCATTGGTATTAGGCTCTCCTTGTGAATAAGCTTTATCTGAAGCTTTTAATAAAGATTCTTCTATATACATAAAAAATGTCCGCATAAAAATTTCATAATTTTGATCTATAGGAACAGGGATATGATATTGTTGATTACATAGTTCTTTTGTTCCAATTATTTCTCCTTTTTCATTCTCTTCCATAACCGTTGCAGTAACATCAAATAAAATTTCATGAGGAGCACCAGTTAATTTTTTAGGTTGAGAATAATTAACTATATCCTCGTATTGTAGTTTTGCTAATTGTTCAAAATTTTTATATATAGCATCAGACATTAATTTTAAATTATCTATTTGTTCATTATCTTCAGACATAATTTAAGTCCATTTAATTTTTTTCTGTGGTTTTTTGATACGACTCATTCCACTTGGCAATTCTGAACCAATATTTTCTTTATAATTATTATGTTTTTTATATAGATGAATTTTTTCATCATCACTTAGTTTATCGCTATTCCTATTTGCTAAATCTCCTATTGTTTTAAGTTCACTGTCTGTTTTTTTAACAGCCCCGTATAGAGATCCTATATCGTCTTGGTATGATCTTTTCATTTTCTTTTTACAGTCAGCGCATTTTGGATTATCTATGTAGTCAGATAAATTAAAAAATAATTCATATTTTTCTTTACAAGATTCACAATAATAAGTATAAAGTGGCATATTATTTAATTTGTCTTTCTATATCCTTTAGAAGATGAATATTTTTATTTTTAAGAAAAGTTAAATATTTATTAAATAAATTAGAGTCTACTTCTTTAAAATACCATGATTGTTTGCAGACATTATGAATATGAGAAAATGTTTTTTTGTCTTTAATAGATGTAAGATATTCGATAGGATTGAATACCTCTAAATTTGGATTAATTTTTATATAATATCTAGTAAAATTAATATTATCATTAAAATGTTTAGATTTTTTGTTTTTTGTTGTTTTAGCAACAACTCTTGGATCTTCTTCGTTATGAATTCTTGGATTAGAATTTTCATCTAAAAAATCTTCTTGTCCAATTAAAGAATAATATTGATTATCGTTTGATGCTTTTTCTTGACTAAAAATAAAATTGTCCATAGTATATATTATTTAATTTGTAGATATTTATCCCATTCCTCGAACGAGTCATTATTATATATCTTAATCAGTTCTTGGTGCCAGCGCAAGTATTTTTCAGAATATTTTGGTTCATAAGGCTTATTTATTAATTTCATACCAGCTTCTTCTGGAGTTTTATCTGCTTTTTTAGTATTACATTTTATACAAGAAGTGACTATATTTTTCCAATGTGTACATTTTCTAAAGTTGGATTTGTATCTAGACTTTGGGATAACATGATCATATGTTAATTGATTAATATTAAATATATTACCACAATATTGACATGTATAATTATCTCTTATAAATAAATTTTTTCTAGAAAAATTTATTGTTCTATTATAGACATGAAAATATTTTATAGTTCTTGCTATAGATGGTATCCTATACTGTGTACCATTAGCAGATAATATGTATTGATCATTATAATAAGATAATATCTCAATATTAAAATTTATTTCCGATTCATATCTTATAGACCAAACTATTGATTTGTGCCAATTAACAACAGATAGAGGTGTATAGTCTGAGTTTAGTAATAAGCATTTACTTTTTTTGTTCCAACTGTGTTGATTCATAATTGTCTAATCTATATAAAATTTTTGATATTATTGGATTTCTTACTATATCTGAAAATTCTAATTTACTAATTCCTATGCCTTCAATACCTTCCAAACAATTCATCATTTTAGCAAAACCGCCCTGTAGATATCTATTAAGATCAGATTGGCTAACATCCCCAGTTAGAATCATTTTACTATCCATTCCAATTCTGGTCAATAGCATTTTTAACTGATCGTAAGAAGCATTTTGACATTCATCTGCTACTATAAAAGATTTATGAAAATTTCTACCTCTCATTAGTCCTAATGGAACAATTTCTATTTTATTATTTGTTTTTAAGCTAATATATTGTGCGGCTGGTATGAAATGATTAATTTCGTCTAATAGTGGTAATAGATACGGATGTAATTTTTCTTCGGCAGAACCCGGAAGATATCCTATTTTTTCTCCGCTTTCCACCACTGGTCGTGTTATGATAATTTTTTTTACTTTATCTTCAAGAAGATATTCTAAAGCTATACCAATTGCAATATGAGTATTATGCGTTGGAGTATAATTATCAGTTAAATATAAACTATCTTTATGATCGACCGATATACATTGCATTGGTTGATAGTCCAATTTCTCTACTCTGTCCACATATAATTTAGGAAAATATTTAGTTTTTGGTATTATTTTTCTTTTTTTTCTTTCTAAGAAAAATAAATTAATATCGTTTGGCAAAGATATATACATTCTGTAACTGGTTCTGTATCTAGATCCATTTTCTTTTATAGATCCTTGTTTTTCTTTAATTCTTGTAGTACCACCAAGGGAATATACAAGCTCGCATATATCATTTGCTAGTTTATAAGAAGTTGTAGAATATGAAGGATATCCTTCTTTAGATACTGTTCCATCCCCATCCATTAATCCTTGTAGTAGGGCTATTCTTTGATCTATAGAACCATATTTATATTCCTTGGGAATATGTTTTTCATAAGAATATTTTCCCCAAATATCTAGCAATTTTAATTCTTCTTTATAAAGATTAGTTTTTGATGATCTGCATTTTTTTACTATTCTATGATCAATCTTTTGTTTTGTTTTAATTGTATAGTCATTATGTAATGAGCTTCCAATTTTTTGCAAAATTTCGGATTCACATGTTGTAAAAACAACATTTCCATTAGTGCAATTGCTCTCAGAAATAATTATACCTAGTAAATATGGATCTATAGTATAGTTTTTCCTATCAAAATTAACTGGCTTAGTACACGGTATAGAAAGTATACGTTTTCCATCGCTACGTCTAGCATTATCAGCTAAATATTTTGTATTAACAATGATTTTATTTTTTTTACCGTCTTGATTAATAGACCACAAATGTTCTTCGCAACAGTCTACATGAGTATCATTACTAAAATAGACTCTATATACTTGTTTTATTCCTTGTGGATATATATTTAATACTTTAGAAAATCCGCCATCTGGATTTGCTATTTCATCTCCTATTTTCACATCCCTCATTAGGATTGGACCATTTTTTGTATATAGTTTAGAATTTAGAGTTAGGGCTTTACCGCTACCAGCCGCTCCCTGACAGAATGTAATAGTATTTTCTGCTACAGTTCTTATATATTCTTTTTGATTATCTGTTCTTGGTTTTAACCTATTCCTATAAACGTCTGGTATATGTAGATCATTTGTTGCGTCAATAACTTTTGATTTCTTCTTAGCATTGTGTCTTTTTCTCAATTGAGACCCTTTATAATGGGGAATGAATATATACCAATTTATATGTTATAATACACCACTAGTATATATTTCTTATTCTATAAATACTATTTTTTAGCTATAAATTGAGAAAGTTCTGGAGGTAACCATCCTTCTGGTTTTAATACTTTTCCGTCTTGTCTTTTTCTAACTTTACCTGTTTGAGAATCTATTTTAGCAAAATTGGTTCTCATAACCTCATTCCATGCTTCTTGTCCATTGGCCCCCATGCTATTAATAGCTCCAACTGTAACAACAATAATATCTATAAGAGCATCCAAAATTTCTACTTTATCTTTTTGATCAAATGCTTCTTGTAATTCTTTTGTTTCTTCTTTAATTAGAGTATGATACATTGATAATTGATTTTCATTGTATTCACATACTGTTTGATCGCAAGCTACCATAAATTTTGTTTGATCTTCAAACACATTTGTCATTATTATATCCTTTATTTTCAAGATTCACAACTACTACAACTCAGAATATTTCTAGCTAGTTCTTGTGCTGGATTAGCACTTCTTTGATAATAAAAGGTTTTAATTCCTAGTCTCCATCCTTCTATTAGTAAATCACTAACTTGTTTTGGTGGTATATCAGGAGAAATCATAAGATTTAAAGACTGAGATTGATCTATATATTTTTGTCTTTGGGCAGCTTGGATAACTATTTCTTTTTGACTGATTTCACCAAAAGTTTTAAATACTTCTTTTTCTTCTTCTGATAAAAATTTAAGATGTTGTACAGACCCTCCTTTGACTAAGATACTTTTCCAAGTATTTTCATCGTTTTTTTCATATTTTTTTAATATTTGTTTTAGATAAGGATTTTTATATGTAAATTTGCCCTTAGCTAAATTTTTAACAAAGTAATTACTATTTAACGGTTCTATACTAGGACTAACTTGACCTAAGATAAAACTACTACTAGTGGTTGGAGCTATGGCTATTGTTGTAACATTTCTACGACCATATCCTTCCAATATAGGAGCTTCTCCAAATTTTTCTGCTAGATCTTTTGTTGCTTGATCTGATCTTTCTCTAATTGTTTGCCAAACCATAGTATTTAATAGTTTAGCTTGCATACTCTCAAATCCTATCATTTTACTTTGTAAATAAGAATGCCATCCTAAAACACCCATACCCAGGGCTCTTTGATTTAAAGCAAAATTACGAGCGCTCTTCATAAATCTTAAATTTTCTGTTTTATTAACAAATTCTTGATTAACACTATCTAAGAAATATATAAGAGTTTCTATAGCATCTGTTTTTTGTATTTCATCCCAATGTAATAAATTCAGTGAACTTAATACACATACAAAACTATTATTTTCATCAGAACTAAGAGTTATTTCTGAACAGTTATGTGTTACAACGCCATTGCAGACCCATAGATGTTCGGGACTATCTACCTTACAGCAATAGACATCTTCTTTGCCAATATATTCTATATTTACTATTTTATAGAATTTTTTAGTATTATTACGGTATTCTCTATTCTCTACAACAACACCCTTCCTATCTAAAAATCCAGTATGTTTGTTAAAAATTAACGCGTCAGTTTTGTTGCCAATAATCAATCTCCAACAATCTTTGGTGTTATAAAATTTATAGCCGCCTTTACCATCAGGTAAATATTGTTTTCCAGCTTTTCTTAAGATGCGAATAGAAGACTGCATACCTAAATTTGCCAATATTAATTGAACTTCTTGCAAAAATCCTTTATTTATATTTGCTAATGATATAGCTATGGGTTCGCCTAAAGACTTAGCTTTAAAAACTGTACCGTCGGCATAATATAGTCCTTTAATATATTCCCACTGTGTTTTTTCATTTGATTCCCATATCCAATTTGGAACAGAACCCTTTTGAAAATTTAAGCTTTTCTTTAAAGCTTTACTACATAATCGTTTTTTTTGAATTTTACTTTGGTTTACAACGCAAGTATGAAATTTTGCATTATTATATAATCTATTATTTTTAGAAGAATATTGCGTTTTATATTTTTTACATACATAATCATGATTGGACTGAATCGTTGTTAGTAAATCAAAATCTTTTTCCCAAATATCTATCATAATTTGATCTTTGTTTTGCGTACCATCAGCTTGATACAGACCTAATAGAAAAGCTTCTTTGCTCATGTTTTTGGAGCCAAAAATACCTTTGTTGGTTTGTACGGCTACCTTATCTCCTATTTTTAGGTCTTTACATTCTATATTTTTTGTAAATACTTTACATTTATTGGTAAAGTTAGTCTGATATGAGTAGTCAAAAACACAAACTTTGTGATACTTAGTAATAGTATGACTCATACCATTATCAAGAGTAATTCGATAAACATCTGCGTTTTTTTCGATTAGCCGCATAGGAGAAGCATTTACTTGTTTATTATTATCAAATAATATTAGTTTATCTCCAATATCATACAATTCCTTAGCTGTTAATAGACCAAAATTAGAAACAACCCGCTGATGCCCTGTAACACACAAATTAGAAGAATTAATTTTAAGTTTTTTATCTTTATATACTTGAGGAGCGTTATTATTTATACTATCATTAAAGAAAATATATGGATAGCCACTCTCAAATCTTTTTTGTATAATTTTTGCCCAAATTTTTCTTTTATTTTTATCTCCTTCTATCATACTATTCATCCATTCATCGGATATAGTAACACCAATACTCATATTTTGAATAGGATGTCCTTCATTTCTAATCTGTAAAAATTCTTCTATATCTGAATGTTCAACAGGTAAATAGGCGGCAAAACTACCTCTACGAGCAGAACCTTGGCTAACAACATCAGCCACTTTATCAAAAAGTTCCATAAAATGAACAGGTCCGCTACTTTCTCCTCCAACACTTATTTTGGCTCCCCTACTGCGTAAATCTCCAAAATATCCACTAGTACCACCACCCAATTTACTCATCATTCCAACTTCTGCTACCTTGTACAAAATACTATCCATCCGATCACTAATATGGCTATTAAAACAGCTAACTGGCAACCCCCTCGAATTACCAAAATTAGTCCAAACAGGAGTGGATAAAGAATAATATCCTAAGCTCATATAATGCTCAAATTTCTCTGCAAAACCAGGAATACCTAATATTTGTTCAGCATTAATAGCTATATTTTTAATTCTAGTTTCTGGATTTATATCTTTCTCTAAATAATCTCTTTCTAAAAATAGACGACTATGAGAATTAAGCCAATAATATGGTTGGGTATTCATTTAAATCCTTAAAGTACTATAGAGACTAATAAAATTAAAACAAGGCTTCTATATCGAAAGACTGAGCCTTTTTTGAATATTCTACAGGGCGCGAATGAAAAAAATCTGTCATGTTATTACCTAGTATTTGTTCGTCAAACCATGATGTTTTTGACAATAATTTTTGATCAATTTCGAATACTTCATTATAGCCTATTTGTTGCAATGAGTCATTGAGTCTATTTTTAATAAATTCTTTTAATAGATTAGAATTTAAATATTCATTACCATATCCATTAACTATCCAATCAATAATTTCGCATTCATACTTAACAGCTTCTTTTGACTCGTATAAAATTTTATCTTCTAGTTCCTGATCAAATAATTCAGGATACTCTTGTTTTATAGTATTAATAATTTTAATACCAATCATAGCGTGTAAATTTTCTTCACGACTAGTATATTCTACTTGTTTATTAGTATCTTTCAAAAGATTAGAAAATCTGCCAAAATAACTAATAGTATAGAACTGAGAAAATAAAGCTATATTTTCAACAAATAAAGTAAATAAAATTAATGAATAAATAAATTGCTTTTTATTGTCACTATGAAATTTATGAAGATGCTTGCGTAAATAATTAACTCTTCCTTTTATGATATCTAATTCTAGAATTTTTTCAAAATTATCATCTATACCCAGCACTTCTAAAAGTCTTTCATAGGCATCCCCATGAATAACTTCGATATGAGCCATTGTATAACCAAGATCATTTAGAGATGGATGAGGCAAATTATCACCTAGTTTTGCCCAAAACTTTTTTACACTAATTTCTAATTGACCTATAGTAGACAAAGCTCTTATAATAATTTGACGCTCTTGTTCTGATAAATTGACTTTAAAATCTTGTACATCGCTACTAAAGTTGAATTCTTTATGAGTCCAAAAACCACTGTGCATAGCAGATATAAATTCTTGAGTCCAAGGATAGTGGTCTGGCTTACGACTAATTTGTTCGTCAAATATCATGATTTGGCTCCGTCAAGTTTTCTTATAATTGTTGTCAAACCCAATATAACAAGACAAGCAAATTGCATATTCATTGGATTGGGTGATGAACTTACATAAAAATTAATAAAATATACAATTGCTAGGATATAAAAAAGTATATGTGTCATATTACACCAATGCTTGTTTGAGCCAATCAAGATTTGGTTTAATATAAAAAATTTTGATACCACTCATTTCTACAAAAGTATCGAATATTTTTTTTTGTTTTTCGTCGAATAAATGTGTACCATGATCATCCATCATATAAACAGTTTTTACGCCTTCTTGCCAAAGAGCCATTATACAAGAATTACAACACTGGCCTGTAACATAAGCTATCCCATTATCTGGTCTAACAACACAATTAGCCAAAGCATTTCGCTCACTATGCATCATCCAAACATATTTATCTGGTCGATTAGTTGGTAATTTATTATCATCCAGACCTTTTGGAAATCCATTATATCCAGAACCAAGGATTCTATGGTTCTGATCAGTTATTATACATCCGTGCTGGGTATGTATATCGTGGCTTTTTTTTGAAACCACTTTTGCCAATCCGAGAAAATAATCTGTCCAGTTAGGTCGTGTCATAGATTCATTATACAGCACCAATGGGAATGGTCAAGATGAAAGATTTTGAAGTGTGCGCTTTACAGGATGAAAAATTCCTTGTTGTTTATTTTTTATAATCTCGTCGTATATTACCTGTTCATTTCCTTGATTGGAATCTAATATAGATTGACACAATTCTTTAGGAAATTTTGTCATATTAAAACCAAGACTTTTCATTAAAGTTGCTGTTCTAATTTCGCAAAATATATCCATTTCATATAGCTCGTCATACGCTGGGTCTAAAATTTTAATTAAACAATCTTTTGATATACCAATAAAAGACCATAATGGAGATCCTGATATGAAGGGTTTGTATTTATCTGGTAAGTTAGTTATTTCTTTCCACCAACACCAACCATTATTTTTATCCAATAAAATATTTTTTGCTAATAATCCATTAAAATCTATATTTGGAATTTTTTTATTAACCAAAAGATCCCACTCCACAAGTAATACTTTATTATTAATAATATTATTAATAAATTGTTTAATATTTTGCCTTAATATTCTATCACTATTTCTCCATGCTATTTTTGGATCAAGATTATGCTCAAGTTTTGTTGCTATGACTTGTGCGCTAGGATTGGAATTAATTATACTAGATAAATGTATGGGCTTATCATGATAGTGGTAGATAATTGTCCAACTCATAATTATTAATATGGATAAAAGTATTTAAAAAGTTCAATGTCATAACCGTATATTGATTCTACTAATTTTTTAGCTAAACTGTCTTTATAGTATATATGATAAGGTTCTGGAGGTTTTTTATGATAATACTGATAAGCAGATAGTGGGTGATTGTGTGCGTGTATATCATAATGAATTGTAGAATTTAAATTTATATTATATTTTTTATTAAGATCAAATATATTTTTTTGTAAATTTTCTAATTTTAAGATATTATCTTGCAATATTGCAACATATGAATGATTCATTGTTTGAACATCGTAGTGAATATCAACATTAGCATTATTATTTATTTGATATTTTACAGTTTCTAAAAACTCTATAAAAGATAAATTATTTGGAATATCAGATATAATATTTGGATAATCTATTGTTTTATAGTATTCAGAATCACGAGTTGTAGAAACTAAATAGGAGCTAACAACTCTAGAATACGGATTTCGAACAAGCTGTATAACAATATGATTTTTATAATCAGGATTAACAAATTTTCCATTTTCAAATAATGGAAAAAATGAAGGATGATCTGCCGTATATTTTATTCTTATATCATGAATAAAACTATCTTTATCATATTCGTAGTTAATATATTCAAAAAAAATTTGTGTTAATGTTGCGCAGCCAGATTTTGGTGACCATAATGCAATTATTTTTTTATTATCACATCTTAATATTTTATCCTGAATAATTCTCATTATATTCTTTCCAATAATTATAACAATTGTGTATATCTTGTATATTTTTACATTGACTACCTTTTATAATTTTCATCCAACTTTCAAAATTCTCTACAGTTTCTGGTGTTCCAAGCATAATAGTCTTTAAACTATCATAATATCCTACTCGTAATCCATCGTCAATAAGTAAATTATAAACTAAAGTAATATAATATTCATTATTATAATGTATATTTTTATTCATTAATAAATCAAAATATTTTTTAATATAGTAACCTTGTTTAAAATAGTAACACCCACTAGAAGCATGTTCATTTTGCGGATTGTCAGTATAAGATTTTTTTTCTTGGATTTCCACAATTAATGGATAATCTATTGATGGTTTAACGAAAGCCATTTTAGTTGTTTCTAAAAAATGAGGCTGAAATCCTGTATGAGTTATCAAACATCCGTCTAGATTATATTTTTCTATATAGTTATTAAAATTATTACGATCCCAAATAAATGGACTATCACAATATGATATTAAAATTTCTTCATTATCTTCAATAAAATCATAAACATATTTTGTTGTAAAAACAGGTCCTTTTTTATGGGGAGATATTCCTACTATTTTTGCATTTGGTTTTAAATTTAATAAAATTTTTTCCATTTCTGTATTTTGTAAATGATCATTATTGCAGATAAAAATAAACGTATCATTTTCATTAAACATATCTAATATGTACTCAATGATTCTTTTATTATTAACAATTATGAGCGGCTTGGGATCTAAATATCCTTTATCTTTGAATCTATTTCCAGTTCCAGCCATTGGTATAATAATTTTCATAATTTTTATCTATTTATCTATTTTAGATTAAGTATATATTAGAATTAGATTTATTATATATCAAATATCCAATATATCTTTCTAGGGCGTGTTCGAATTGACAATCTGGTATACCTTTTAATCCATATTTTTTATATAATTGAATATAATTTTTAATAGAAGAATCTTGAGTTACTATATTAAAACTATGATAGTCTATAGGGGTATTAAATAGATTTTGTTGGTATTGATTATAATAATACAAAAAAATATCTTTATTTTTCATAATTTCTTGCCAATAGATATCATCTTTTCCAATATGTGTAAAATGATATTTTAAAATATCAAATTTATTGTATAAACTTTGAAAAAAATTTAGTTTAGTAATAAATGTCGTGCCTTGTATATATTTAAAAATTTTATTTGATACATTTTCAAAAATATCAGAATAATTATTTAATATGTTTCTATTAAAATCATCCAATTTACAATTTACACTAAAAGTGTTACTAACTATTGTATCATAATCTATAATATTATTTGTATAAAATATTGAATGTAAAATATTTCTCCAAGAAAAATTATTTTTATTATGTAAATATGCTAAATAGCTTTTTTCTGATATATCATATTGATGATGATCAAATATTTTTTTAACACCATATAATAATCCAGCTATATCATAGCCATAATTATTTTTTTCTATAATATATCCATCTTCTATATTAAGAATAGAATTATTTAAATAATTTCTCACAGAATCCCCATATGCAATATGATAATCACTAGAAAGAATTATTATAGGATAAAAAGTAATATTATTTTTATATCTCAGAATAAATTGATTAATTAAATTTATATAATAATTTAAACTATTTGTATTCAATATTTGTTGGTCAAGATATAAAGAGCATATTAACCAATCATGATGTCTTTTAGTTTTTTGACTTTTATTTAAAATAACTGGATTTGTATAATAATAATCAATATATTTAATATTATTTTTTGTTTCATTTTTATTTTTGTTGAGATTTAAATCTTTAAAATTTGTAATAATATCATTTTCATTATTACTATTAATTTCAATATAATTTTCTAAAAAATTAATATCATGCTGTGTTTTAATATTATTTTTAATAACAATAATTTTATTGTTTAATAATAAATTTTCAAGTACTACTATAGGACAAGGATCCTCTTTGCTTGTTAGAAAAAAATAATCAAACAATTCAAAATATTTATATGGATTAGTTGTACTTGGTATCCAATAAAAATTATCTGTGATTTTATATTTACCATCGGGATCCAAAAATAATTTAATTTTTTCTAAATTGTCTCCACCCACCCATACAAAATTATATTCTGGATAATATTCTGCTAATTTAAGAAATAATAATAAATTTTTTCTATCACATGGTTCTCCACACATTCCAATGGTAATTTTTTTATGATCTATATTTATTAAATCTGATATATTTTCTTTAGATAATTTTTTAATTTTTTCTTTTTTAGTTTGAGATAAAAATGGAGGAAAAATTTGTATATCTTTAAATGAACTTTGAGATAAAAATTCTTTTCTTATATTATCTGATACTACATAAGTTTTAATATTACTAATATTATTTTTTATATTTTCTATTATTGGTTTAGCGTAGCTGTAGGTTTCATGAAAATGTAATATTGTTTTATTGTACCAATATTCAAATTTATCTAAATTATGTAAATATAAATTTAAAGAATTAGAGTAAATTAAACTAGGATTAGTAGATATAATAATTTCATATAATAAATTAGGATCATTAAAATGGTAAATTTTATTATCTATTTCTGGTAATATTTTATTAGGGTAGGGTTCTACAATATAAACATTTTTAAATATATTATTATTTATAATTTCAAAATATAAGTCATATAAAAATATTGGGGCCCCTGTTTTTGAAACATCGTGATTTATTAATAACACAGCACCATCTTGCTGAGGAATATATTGTTCAGTTTTATAAGTATTTAGTGTTTCAAAATTTACTCCACAAAAATATATTCGATTTTCTTTTTTACCATGTCTGATATAATGCTGTATTGCTTCGTTATCAGACATCATAGCCAAATCTTTATTATATAATTTATATAATTTAGGATTAAAATTAGATGGTAAAGAATTTTCTGTAATAGTATTAGTATAATATATTTGATTAGTATTTACTATTTCGTCTTCTATTAAGTATTTTCTATTTTCTTTCTGACCATATTTGATCCAATGAGCTTTAGCTAATTTTTCATTATTGATGCCGGCTTTGTATAAATCTGGATTTAAAGATAAATAAATATTCCAATCAAAATTAGAAGGTATATAATATTGATAATTAGTCATGATATGATATTAAATTTCCATCATTTTTTTTAAGATATTTTTGTATTATTGGTATAGGATTAGTATGGTTCCATTTTATAGTCATATAATTTATATTATCATCTATTATATGTCCATAAACATTAATATCTTCTTCCAAATAACAATCATTATTATATAGTTTAACTAGTTTATAAAAACCAGTATCAGATTTATTATTATAAATTTTAATATATGGAATTTTTGTAGATTCAAATTTTAAATTATTATTTTTAATAATATATCCAAAAATTCTTTCTAAGGCATGAGTATATGTTCCATAGTTATGGTCAGATATTTTACCTTTTTCATTTTTTAATAAGCTTAATAAATTATCTAATTTTGTATATAATAAATCTTGATATATTTCTGTTTTAGACATAAACATATTGCCAGCTGGGAATATTCCATTTGTTAATAAATCAAAATTTAAATTTAATATTTTACATAAATAATTTATTTGATTATTATTATTTCTTTCTTGTTTTTCTAATAAACATCCTTTATTTGTTATTAAACCAATATTTTGTTTTTTTAATATTTGTATATTATTTAAAAATATTTGTTTAGATCCTATTAAATTATAGAGTAATAATATTCTCCAATTAATATGATTTTTAAAACCAAACTTAGAATTTTTACTATGCAATTTAATAAAATATTTTTCTCTAATAAATTTTAGTTGTTCTAAAAACGGAGCTACATCTGCCCCGAAATTATTATGAAAAGTTAAAATATATTCAAACTCTTGTAATCTAGAGTCTTGTAGAATATTAGAATTATTATTTTCTAAACAAAGACCTAAATATACTTTAATATATTTAGATATTGGTAATAATAGTTTTACAAATTCATCCCATTGATCAGTATGGTATATCCATAAAGCAATAGCAATTTTATCTGTTTGATTTTTGTAATTTATTATATAACACAAGAGCTATTACTCCTCCAGCAACTCCCATAAATATTCCTGAGGGAGATAATTCCTCGTATTTACCAACCATATACAAAATAGCTCCACCACAATATGATCCTGCTACTCCGAGAGCTACAGTTTTAACAAATCCAAAATTTTCTTCTCCCGGAACCAGAGCTTTGGTTACGCTACCAACTAATAAACCATATACACACCATGTTAATAAACTAAACATTTGCTGCCTCCACTAAAGTTATAACTTCATCTTCCGTGAGATTTTCTCCTGTATTTAATAAAGAGCCCATGATACTAATAGAGTATTTATTGTAATCTTCTTTGCTCATTTCTTTGCGTAAAATTTTTTTAATTCTCATTTTTGTAAACCAACCATGTTTTATACTATATGTTTTAATTTCTTCTTTATAAAAAGAGTATTTATCTTCTTTGGAAAGATCTGAATATAATTTATTTTTATGACACTCTTGTATAACTCTAATACATGTTAAAATTATACTAATAATCATAAGAATAGTAACTACAGCAAATCCATATGTTTTATCATCTGGTTTCATTGATGATTGGTTTAAAACTTTTAGTGCTATTTCTTTGAGTTTTGGATCTATTGATGATTCCATAGTTTTATTCTGAGCCTAGTAGATAGTTTTGGTTCTCCATTTAATCCTGAGCGAACAGGAGAGTATGGGGTGTAAAGTTTATATTTATTTAATTCATTAATAATAATACACTATAATTAAAAATTTTATAATTATTAAACTATTCCATCTGGATTTTGTAATATACTTTTTATTTGCTCTAAAGATAGATCAGCTATTTCAGTATAATTATTAAAAATTTTATATTTAGTATTTTTTAATAAATTATTATTGGCATATTCTTTTAAATCAATACTTTCGTTTGGTAGAATTTTAAAAAAATTACCTTCATATTCAAAAATTAAAATTGAAATATTTTTATCATAATCGATTTTATTTAAAAAATTAGTAGTAGTTATTGACATATTTTCTCCTATTGTCCATCAGTAATTGTCCAACCATAGTTTATTAATGCTAATTTAGCAGCTATTCCGTTCGCTCCTCCGCTTGTTGTGTCACATCTACTGTTACCCATATGTATAATTATATTATTATATGGATAGGACGCTTTATTAGAATTCCAATAAACTAAAATTTTATTATAATTAGCATTACTAAGAGTAACACCTCTCATAAAAGTATTTAAATTATTACTAGATATACCGGCCAAACTAAATCCTGTAAAATCATTATTTAGACTATTACATCCATCAAACATGCCATTCATATTCTGAATAGAACTAGTATCAGAACTAATACTAAAGGTTTTAATAGTTGAATTGATAAAAGCATTACTACTATTGGTTAATGCTGGAGCATATATATTTACTCCGCTTACTAAACATCCAGAAAAACTGGCGCTAATATTAGATAAAGCATTGCCGCTAAAACTAATAGAGCTAACGTTTGTGCCCCCGCCATACAAATCCTTGGCGGATGAGCCAGAAAACAACCCGTTCAACGCCGTTGGAACGTCCTGCGAAGTCGGAATATTGGACGCAGAAGTCTCAGTTCCGCGAAGCAGAAAGCTCGTAGGCTTGGGAGGCAGAGAGATATGGCTAAACAACCCACACCTCCGCTCTCGCGTGTGCGCACTGAAGCCCCAAATAAATGTATTGCCCAGCCGTTAGTGTTTCGGGGCTGGAAGACATCGTTCTGACGATAGCGTTCGCGGAAGAGTAAATATAAAGGTTACGACTCTCACCCCAATCGCAGTTTTCGCCTCCGGTGTTAGTGAGTGTTGCCTGCAACGTCACCGAGCCAGTTGCCGTGAGGAGCTTGGCACTGTTGCCGACTGAGAATCCCGAACCAGACTGCCAACTCCACTTCGATTGAACTGTCCCCGAACCGGTGACTGCGCCGTAGGGCGTGTGAAGGGTAACGGGAGGCCCGCGGCCTGTCGCTGTTGGTGTGCCACCCCATGTAGCCGTCTGGCGGATAAATGAAATACCCGCTGCCCTTGAGCGACAATTCTGGCGTCAAAGCGGTACAGTTGGATTCTCCTGCCGCAATGTCATTTTGCGGCGGCTGCGAAATCAGCAGCGCAGCACAGCCGTCGGTAAATCGACTGGCGTCGTACCTTTGTTTGCACCATTCAGAAGTTACATCGGGAAGCGTCATACCCAGGCATTTCATACAGGCACCACCCAGATGCGAAGGTTTCGGCACCAACCGGGATTGGGGACGAAAGAAAACACAACGTATGCTGGGTGCGCCGCGTCAACGGCCAAGCATCTCTGGTAAGCAAGTAGGCCGGTAAAGGAGTAGTCGCCTGATGCGTCGTAGACTTTTATGGGATAACCCACATTTGCCATGCGACTAGATTGAGCAGTGGTGGCCCCCAAGCCTGGATAGCCTATGGCTGTGTTGCCGTTGTCGTCGATCACTATCTTGCGCCACATAAAAGTGGTATCATAGCAATTGCCATTGCCGTTATCGTCATTGAGGTCGTTTGCAATATACAAGTAGCAAGGAGCCGTCACTTTAAAAAGCAGGTGCGTTTCGGCATTTGGGCCTTGTCCAAATCTCACTGTAGTCTTTAGGGCATTCAACGCCGCCGAATCGCTAACAGTCTGGCCCGCCCGCCACACATATGGACTAGCGGCAGTTCCGCTGCCCGTCCAATCCGACGCGGATGTACCGTAAAGAATGGCCCCCGAGCCGACGCTGCCGTCAGCATTCGGAGCAGCAGCGAACGCCAGAATAGAAGAGTTTAGCGGCGTCACACTGCTACTCGCCGTCGAATACGCCCCAGTCCCGATGCTATTGACCGCAGCAACGCGAAACACATAGCTGGTGCCATTGGTCAACCCAGCGACCGTTGCAATCGTCGCAGACGAAGCCGCCCGCGAGAACGTTGTCCAACTGCTGCCGCTGTTGCTTGAATACTGCACCGTATAGTCAGTAATCGCGTAGCCGCCGTTGGTGGCTGGTGCCGTCCAAGTTAGCGACACTTGCGCGTTGCCAGCCGTGCCAGAAACGCTAGTCGGGGCACCCGGCAACGCAGGCCAATTTCCAGCGGGAGGCCCGCTCGTTTCTGTTACTTTGTAGTGATGAAAGAGGCATAATAATTATTTAAAATAAAAGAATTGATAATAATATATAATACACATTTATTTGGTTATTTTATAAAGAGTTGGTGCCGCGAGCACACGCGGGATCA
>Ga0214923_10000861_pt1 | contig 44686 bp, 36 predicted proteins | sample LL1510_MetaG_FD_177993 | JGI IMG/M metagenome (GOLD analysis project Ga0214923, IMG submission 177993) | Freshwater microbial communities from Lake Lanier, Atlanta, Georgia, United States - LL-1510 | ecosystem: Environmental > Aquatic > Freshwater > Lake | place: USA: Georgia | collected... | reverse complement strand
CAAACAAGTATATGTGCGTTAAGACAAAATGAATGCCTGGTAACGCACCGATATTAGCGAGAAAACGCCATCGCGGGTTCAGAGAGATGACATGAAGTATTGCATCAATATTTTTATACACGTTTCCCTGTGAGTCGATCGCATGAATCTCCCGATCAACCGCCTCTTGACTGAGAGTCTCTGGCAACTGAGTCCACATATCTTTCATGTCGCACTTGTGGCCAACTGACGATCGCTCTACCGCGCTCACAAAAACAGTGCACATCGAGCATTTTGTATCGTAGTACACTGACACTTTTTCAGCCTCCATAGTTAGCGAAATTTTGTCACATCCACCTTTTCCTGTTTCAAAAGTTTCAGTTTTGTAGCAATACCTCCTTTTGCAGAATACCCACCAAGCTTACCGTCACTTCGTACAACACGGTGACACGGTACCTGCGGCGCAAACGGGTTTACCCCTACTGCATTAGCAGCTGCCCTTATCGCTCGCGGCTTGCCGATGCGCCGCGCAAGTTCGGTGTAGGTCATCACCTCACCTTTTTTGATACGGCATAGTTCGTGCCACACCTTTTTCTGAAATGGCGTTCCTTGTGCTGCGTCAATTTGTTTTTCGTACATGTCTTCATGCTACCATACACGGCATGCCTGTACTTGAGGTGAAAAATCTGGTCAAAACGTATGGTGATTTTCGCGCCGTTGACGGCATTTCTTTTAGCGTTCCTCGAGGCAAGATTGTTGGCTTTCTTGGACCCAACGGTGCAGGCAAGACAACCACCATCCAGGTGCTCTCAGGAATTACGAAACAAAACGGCGGGACTATTTCCTATTTTGGAATTGATTTCCAGAAAAATCCGATTGAGTGTCTTCAGCGCATTAACACTACCTCTGCTTTTAATACCCTCATGGGTCGTATCACCGTCTGGGAGAACATGTTTACCTTTGCGGAACTCTATCAGGTACCACACTCCCGTAAAAAAATTGCGGATCTTCTCGAACAATTTGAAATAAGTTCACACGCGCATATTTTGTATAAAGACCTCTCCGCTGGACAGCGTACACGAGTGAATCTTGCCAAGGCGCTCTTGAACGACCCCGAGATACTCCTCATGGACGAGCCCACCGCATCACTCGATCCTGACATCGCTGACAAAACACTAAGCACCATCGAAACACTCAGAAAAGAGCGGAACATTTCAATTCTTTATACGAGTCACAACATGAACGAAATCACTCGCATTTGTGATGAAGTAATCTTTCTTGATCGAGGAAAAATTGTTGCACAGGATACCCCGGAAAATCTGACCAAGAGTATTTCAGCTGCCACGCTGCAAGTGACCTTCCGCGAAGAAATACCTGGACTTCGCACTTATCTGACAGAGCGTAAACTTAATCACTCGTTTCCAGCACCTCTTTCTATCGCAGTCGAATCAACCGATCATGACATCCCTGGGCTTTTGTTTGATTTAAGTAAGACTGGCATTTGGATTACTGACATTGAAATAAAGAAGCCAACGCTTGAAGACGTCTTTTTACAGATAGCTCGCCCAGATAAAGGAGCACCTAAAGCGTCAACCATATGAACTTCCGTCGCGTCCGTGCAATTCTTTGGCAAGAGCTCTTTGTCCTTCGCCGTTCATACGAGGTTATCGCCGACATCATCGTCTTTCCATTTACCAACATTCTCGTGTTTGGTTTTATTTCAGTGTATCTCAGTAAAGAAAACCCCGCCGCTGCACAATTCGTTATCACTGGCATGCTCCTGTGGGGAATCATTTGGATTGTGCAGTATTCAGTCACACTCGGGTCATTGTGGAACATCTGGTCACGCAATTTGGCAAACCTTTTTATTGCCCCGCTTCAACTCAATGAATACATTCTTGCGCACACTATTTCAGGAATAGTGAAGTCACTGTTAGTGCTGACAATCAACGCAGTACTGTGTGTGTATGTATTCCATTTCAACCTGCTCAGCGTGGGAATACTTCCTCTTGTTCTTGCGTTCGCGAATTTTGTACTGTTTGCCTATGCACTTGGTATTACGCTTCTTGGCCTCATTTGGAAATATGGTACTCGTATCCAGGCGGTCTCATGGAGTTTAGTTGGCCTCATTCAGCCACTTGTCGCGGCGTTCTATCCACTCTCAGTACTACCGGTCTACGTTCAGTGGGTTTCAATTTTGTTCTCCCCCACATTTGTATTTGAAGCCGTCCGCACTGCGCTCACGACCGGAAATGTAGACTGGACACTCTTCGGAATCGCATTTGTTCAAAATTGTGTCTACTGTGTTATTGCGTCAAAACTCTTCGTAAGTATGTATGATGCTTCGCGCGATTCGGGACAATTTGCACGAAATGAGGCATAGTGTGGCGATGATCCACCCGCTCGCTAAACATAAAGAATTTGCGCCCCTGATAAAAAAGCATGGTCCCCCACAGCTGCGTCGTGGTAAAAACATCTTCCAGGCGCTCTGCCGCTCTATCATTTCTCAGCAAGTTTCAGGAAAGGCGGCGGTATCAATTTTTGCAAAATTTACGGCGCTCTTTCCTGACAAAAAATTTCCCGAACCGCAGGACGTACTCGACACACCATTTGAAGTACTGCGCTCTGCTGGGCTCTCGGGACAGAAGGCAACCTACATTACTGACCTTGCACAGAAGTTTTCTGACGGCACCATTGATGTGAAGAAAATTACAAAAATGAGTAGCGATGAATTGGTGGAATACCTTGCCCAAGTAAAAGGTGTGGGTGTCTGGACCGTGCACATGCTCCTTATCTTCACTCTTGGCAGGCCTGACGTACTCCCCACAGGCGATTTAGGTATTCGCAAAGGATTTCAGATTGTATACGGCATAAAGACTCTTCCATCACCGAAAGCCATAGAACGCTTCGCAAAACCGTGGCGAGAATACGCAAGCGCTGCGAGCTGGTACCTCTGGCGTGCTGCCGACAACGCCCCTGTGGCGAAGAAATATAGGCCGGAAAAAACGAACCACTAGAAGTATGAGTTGCACTTTATTAGCAATGTGTTATAATTAAATTTGATAAAAAGTAGACACAGGAGTCGTCAATGGACTGGAATCAGTTCGTACACCATGTCAGAACATGTCGCGAAAACCCCCATCTCGCACCTATTACACTCAGCAACACAGTGAACGTCGAGGACATAACAAAAGCACGCATCTTGCACCGCGCCATTACAACATCAAGTGAAAAAAGTGTACAAGAGATAAGCGATCGACCTGACGTATCAGAATTATGGAGCTGGGTGATAAGACTGGGGATGGAGCGTGCAGCTCTTATCACCTGCTTGGTGGGCAGAACGTAGAACAGGGGCGCACATATGCGCCCCTGAAAATTTATTCTTCTTCGTCCATCGGCGCACCTTCCTCTCGTGCTTGCGAGCGCATTTCCAGGTCAAGATCATCCAATCCTTTTCTCAGCTCATCAACCGAAATTTGCTGGACAATAGAAAGAGAGGGGGCGCGCCACCATTTACCATCAGCACCGACACGATGCATATCTTCAGCCCTCACGATATACATATAGTTTGTTAGCTTCCTTCTGTAGAGATGTTTGAATTCTCGAGAATAGTAAGCCATCGGCAAATCATCATCACGGTGATCCTGCTCTCTTCCTATCACCGCCCACCCCTTACCAGACTCGCGTATGTCAAACTTTGACATATGAAAACCGACGCTGTAACCATTTCTCTGAGCGATTCGCGACATTTCCCTTAAGAGCCCTTTCGGTCTGATTTCCCCCGAAGAAACTCTATCCAGTATTTTTTTTAGAAAACGCTCACGAAGTTCGTGGGGGTACGACAAGGCTGCATATATCTCTTTCTTGGAAAGATCTTTAGCGCCAAGCATTATTTCGTCAGCCTGCGCCTGCTCCACATCAAGCTTAGCAAGATCATTCTCAAAACGTTCAAACATTTTGGTAACGACAAAGAACTCAAAAAATAGCTCTCTTCTAAGTTCCCTATCTACCTTTCTTGCATCTTTGAGCAAACGACCTCTTTCGATTGCCAAATAATCACTGCCCTTAGGCAAAGATTTGTTGCGACCAAGTGAGTTTAAAACCATACTAATGATAGTACAGACCTATTTCAAAACTCACAAGAGAGCATCTTGAATGGTGCCAGAACTCACCACACCCTCCCTCAAAATCTTTAACTCCTTGCCTGTGCAATCAATCACCGTTGACGGTTTTGATTCTGGCAATTCCCCCGCATTGACTGCCACGTCAATGAGACCGGCATTTTTGCCAATTTGTATAAAAATAGGGCCGATTGAGTTTTGTGGTGGGTAGCCACTCGCATTTGCGCTCGTCGCTGTAATTGGTTTTCCAAATACCCGAATCATGTCTTGGCAAAAGCGATTGTCAGGAATACGAAAGCCAAAGGTCTTCATACCCCGCATGATGCCACCCGTAACCCCCACACGTTTTTTTACAATAAATGTAATCTTCCCCATGGGTAATTCGGTTGCAATTTTGCGAATCCGGTCATCTATGTATCCATACTTTCCCGCCATTCCTAGGTCCGAAACGATGGCATGAATTGGCTTGTCATCTTTACGCTCCTTAACTGCATATATCTTATCAACTGCAGTGTTTGAAAATGCATCTGCTCCGAGCCCGTAGAGCGTGTCAGTCGGATACAAAACAACACCGCCTTTTTTGAGAGCAGCGGCGGCTTCTTGTACTACAACCGAGTGTGTGGTCGAGGTTAGATTACGCATGAGCATCGCACCATGCTACCGAAATTTTCGCTTTTCTGCTATAGTGTCGGGACAAAATACCGCGCGGTTAGCTTCGGTGGATGATACCGGATATAATCGCGAAGTAATGCGCGGTTAGCTCAGTTGGTAGAGCGCTACATTGACGTTGTAGATGTCGGGGGTTCAAATCCCTCACCGCGCACCGAGACAAAAAAGACTGGCCTGCGCCAGTCTTTTTTGCTGCGGTGCGAGACGGAGCATTGCGAGCTCAGCAGAGCGAGCCGCGAGTCAGGGTCGAAAAATTTTGTGAGTGACGACGAGCAAAATATTTTTGACCACAAACAACAACATTTCAAGCTCTTACCCAATCCCACAACTATGTCACCCTTTTTATACGAAGATTCTCTATTCCTCCCCTTCTTCGGGAATGAACCCGCCTGCCTGAATACTCCATAGACGCTGATAGAGACCATCTCGCGCAAGCAATTCCGCATGCGTACCATCGGCTTCAACTTTCCCACTTTCAATCACTAACACACGATCCATCGAAGTAATGGTCGAGAGCCGGTGTGCAATCACAATCACTGTCTTTCCCTCCATCAGGACCTTAAGCGAATCTTGAATCAAGGCCTCTGATTCAGAATCAAGACTTGAGGTTGCTTCGTCCAAGACCAGAATCGGTGCATTTTTCAAGATGGCGCGTGCGATCGCAACACGCTGACGCTCGCCACCCGAGAGGCGCACCCCGCGCTCCCCCACAAGAGTCTCATACTTTTTGGGAAGATTCTGAATAAACTCATCGCAGTGCGCTTTCTTTGCAGCATCAATTACTTCTGCGTCCGTTGCATCACGCTTACCGTATCGAATATTTTCTAAAAGCGTGCGGTGAAAGAGAACCGGTTCTTGTGGCACAAAACCGATCGCGTTGCGCAAACTATTTTGCGTCACGCCGCGTACTGACTGTTCATCAATCAATACCTCCCCGCCTGTCACATCATAGAGTCGTAGCAGTAGTTTAGTGATTGTCGATTTGCCCGCACCTGACGGCCCAACAAGAGCAACTTTCTGTCCCCCAGGAATGACAACAGAAAGATTCTGCAAAATGGGCCGATCATTATGAAAATAAAATGATACGTCATTAAAACAAATAGTGCCCTTAGTTACTTGTAGTATTTTTGCCCCCGTCCCATCGGCAATACCGTGCGGCTTATCAAGAATCGCTACCATCTCTCCCGCGTCGGCAAATGCGTCATACACGCGTCGTAACTCGCGATTCATATTCATAATCTGATCAAAGGTACCAATGAGGTATGACTGAATGAGCACAAAGTCACCCACCTGCAGCTGGCCTAACGTCCAAAAATGATATGCGCCATAGAGCATGCCGATATTTACTGCGATCATGAGGAAACCTTGCACATTCCAGATGTTCTCATCGGCAACCCATGATTTGAGTGTTGCCTTGCGCCATGTCTCAAGCACCTCATGGAATCGACCTGATTCATGCGTGGTGCCCGAAAAAAGAGTCACAGTATTCTGATTTGATACGCTGTCGGCAATCGTTCCGACAACCGCACTATCCGCAACGGCTCGCATTTCGCGTAGTGGCTGACGCCACTGCGTCACGAGAATCTGAAACAAAATAGCAAGCAGACACCATGCCGCAAACACGAGGCCCAGAACGGGATTTCGAATGAAAAGGACGATACACGCACCCAACAAAAACACGACGAGCGGTATCGCGGTCATTACCAGAGTATCGAAGAGTGTCTCAAACGCATCCTTGTACTTCGTCACGCGACGAGTAAGCGTGCCCGAGAATTGCGACGAGAAAAAGTGTGCTGAGTGGTCAAGCAGGTAGGCAAACGCCTCTTGTCCTAAATTTTGAAGAACGTGTACTTCCAAATACACCTGACTCCATCCACGCCACCGCCGCATCGCCCACCCCAAAAGCGATATACCTGCGATGATATATATTAGATGTAAAAACTCTCCACGACTTACGGTTCCCACCGGCTCAGCGAGTAAATTGAAAAAATGCCGCATGTACCACGGAGTCGCGAGTGCGGTAAGCTGGAGTCCAATCGGTGCAAGGAGTGCTCCCACGAGAAGAAATGGGTACCGTAACGATGCTCGCATATAGCGCCGTAAGACCGCTTGGGGCGGTGCGATTATCTTCGAAGATTCCATATCTCCTCATTATGCGCTATGGTAGTGAAATCTATTCAAACAATATGAGAATCCTGGGGATTGAGACAAGTTGCGACGAAACAGCGGTTTGTGTACTTGAGTGCACGGGAAATTTTAATACCGACTTTTCTTATACCATTGTAGGCAACGCCTTGTTTTCACAAGCAGCACTCCATGCGCCTTACGGTGGCGTCTTCCCCAACCTCGCTAAGCGAGAACACCAAAAAAACTTGGTGCCACTTTTGGTGCAAGCACTGACTGAAGCGCACATACTCATACCGGTCACTCCACACCAAGGGGTACCCTTGGTAAATACCAAGGGTACCCCTTGGGAGGATATTGAGAGGGTTTTAGAGCGCGAAAGTGAACTACTGCCACAGGTAACACAATTTTTACAGACTCATGCAAAACCAGATATTGACACAATCGCTGTGACCTTTGGCCCCGGGCTCGAACCCGCACTGTGGCCGGGTATCAACTTTGCAAAAGCGCTTTCGATGTCGTGGCAGATTCCATTAGTCCCAATAAACCACATGGAGGGACACATAGTCGCCTCCGTTGTTGGCGAAAATAACAAGTATCAAGTTTCAAGTATCAAGAAAGAATTCGAGATACCCGCACTCGCACTTCTTGTCTCTGGCGGTCACACTGAGTTGCAGTTAGTAAAAAACTTTGACGACTATCAGATGCTCGGCGAGACACGCGATGACGCTGCCGGTGAAGCGTTTGATAAAATCGCGCGCATTTTAGATTTACCCTATCCTGGTGGCATTGAGATTTCAAAACTTGCTTCTCTCGCGCGCGGAAAAACGAAACACACCACTCTACCTCGTGGCATGAAAGATTCAGGTGATTACGACTTTTCTTTTTCTGGTCTCAAAACTGCCGCACGAAAATTAATTGAGCAACACCAGCCGCTCTCTGACGAAATGCGCGCAGACATCGCACGAGAAACCGAAGAATCGATTGTGGATGTACTCGTTTCGAAAACTCTACGTGCAACAGAAGAGCACGGAGCACAATGCATCTTGGTAGGTGGCGGCGTCGCTGCAAATTCATACTTGCGCTCACGACTTACTGAAGAGTCCAAAGTACCAGTACTTTTCCCTGCACCAGGGCTCTCTACCGACAATGCGGTCATGATTGCGCTCGCTGGCTATTTTCAAGCAACAAAAAATCCGCCTACAGGCGGTTTGGGCATCGTGGCACAAGGGAATGCAAGACTATAAAAAACAAAAGGGTGGCACAATAATGTGCCACCCTACAAGAGGAGAGGAGGCTGGACTCCATTTACTCCTGTATACGTCCTGGTCTCATAGGGTGGACCAGGCACGTTCCAACTTGCTTCTAGTATAAATTATAAAAATATATTGTCAAGTCCCCTCCTCCAACCCTCTGTGCTATCCTAAAAATATGGCTCCCCACCTCGATATTTTCGCCGCTGACTCGACTACGCAAATGACCAACTTTTCGATATACTCTCAGTACCCACTATGACCACAAAAATATCGGGCGGGAAGGAAAATCGCGGTATTCCAGAAGCATTCATGAAGCCCTACAACCCCGAAGAAGCCGAGGGGGCTACAATAAAACTGTGGAACGAAAGTGGTTTTACCAATCCTGATGTCTGTGTCGAAAAAGGTGTTACCAAGGCAAATGCTGAAGGCTACACAATTGTGCTCCCTCCACCAAACGTGACCGGCACACTCCACATGGGTCATGCGGCAATGCTTGCCGTCGAAGACATCTTGGTTCGCTACGCACGCATGCAAGGCAAGCGCACGCTTTGGATACCGGGCACCGATTCAGCGGCAATTGCAACGCAATCAAAAGTTGAAGGTGAGATTTATAAAAAAGAAAAACTCACCCGCTATGACCTTGGCCGTGAAGAGCTTTTGAAGCGGGTGAGCACATTTGCAGAAGAAAGTAAAAACACCATCATTAGCCAGGTGCGTGCTATGGGTGCATCACTCGATTGGAGTCGCTATGCTTACACACTCGACGAACCGCGTTACAAAGCAGTCATGACTGCGTTTGTGCGTATGTACGAGCTCGGACTTATTTATCGCGGTAATCGTATTGTGAACTGGGACCCAAAACTCCAGACCACTGTTTCTGATGATGAGATTGAATACGTGGAGCAGAAAGACCCGTTCTATTATTTCCAATACGGACCATTTGTTATTGGTACCGTCCGCCCCGAAACAAAATTCGGCGACAAGTATGTCGTCATGCACCCCGACGATGCACGCTACGCGGAATTTAAACACGGACAGAAAATTGACCTCGAATGGATTAACGGGCCAATCAGCGCAACGGTCATTAAAGACGAGGCTGCACAAATGGAAGTGGGTTCTGGCGTAATGACTATCACCCCGTCACACTCAATGATCGACTTTGAAATTGCTCAGCGCCACAACCTCGACGTCGAGCAAGTAATCGATGAGCGCGGCATTCTTCTCCCTATTGCCGGTGAGTTTGCAGGGCAACATATCAAAAAGGCTCGCGCAGTGATTGTTGAAAAACTCAAAGCAAAAGGACTCGTCGTAAAAGTAGACGAAGCATACGTCCACAACATCGCGACCAACAGTCGTGGTGGTGGAACTATCGAGCCACAAATAAAGCAGCAGTGGTTTGTTGCCGTAAACAAAGAGTTCACCCTTCCCCATTCTGAAATTGAAGGAATCGCGTCGGGCTCAAAAACAACACTCAAGGCAATGATGCGTCATGTTGTTGAAACGCGACAGATTCGTATTGCTCCTGAGCGATTCGAGCGCGTGTATCACCATTGGATTGATAACTTGCGCGACTGGTGCATTTCACGCCAGATTTGGTTTGGTCACCGCATTCCTGCATGGTTTAAGGGAGATGAAATACGTGTACAAGTTGATTCACCAGGCGAAGGCTGGGAACAAGACCCAGACACGCTCGATACGTGGTTCTCTTCAGGCCTCTGGACCTTCTCGACGCTCGGTTGGCCCGACAATACTGATGACTTCAAACGCTTCCACCCCACCTCCGTCCTCGAAACTGGATACGACATCCTTTTCTTTTGGGTTGCACGCATGATCCTCATGTCGGGATGTCTCACCGGTCAGGTACCGTTTCGGGATGTCTATCTCCACGGACTCGTGCGTGATGGTCAGGGACGCAAGATGTCAAAATCGCTCGGCAACATCATTGACCCACTCGACATGGTGAAAAAGTACGGCGCTGACGCTACCCGCCTCTCGCTCATCATTGGTGCTCAACCAGGAAATGATTTGAAACTCTCAGAAGACCGTGTACGTGGATACAAACACTTTGCAAATAAACTTTGGAACATCACGCGTTTCGTGCTTGAGAGTTGTGCAGGAGCAGATATCAAAGCGGAGATGAACTCCGAAGACAGCGCACTCATCACCGAGGCACAACTCGTTATCGCTGCCGTCTCCAAAAACATGGATCAGTTCCGACTCGACCTCGCCGCAGACGCTCTGTATCACTACGTGTGGGATCGTTTTGCTTCTGAAATTATCGAAGCATCAAAGCCAATCCTCAAGGGCGAAGATGTTGTTGTACGAAACTCACGTGCTCGTGCACTCAATGAAATCCTCATAATGTCAGTCAAAGCTCTGCACCCATTCATGCCGTTTGTGACCGAAACTATCTGGCAAAAGCTGCCCACAAAGGAAAGTGAAGTTCTTATGGTTGCGAGCTGGCCCCAGCACTAAAAATCTCAGGACTCTCGTTACCACAAAATATCAGCTTGTGAGGTTTGATTTTCTTACACAGCAAAGTCACCCCGTCGATTTTAGTGCGGGGTAAAGCAGTGGTAAAATAGAACGAATGGATTTTGCATTTGAACCCGTCATAGTCGCTCTTGCTGGCGGGTTTTTTCCCTCTCTTGCATGGCTCTGGTTTTGGCGACGTGAAGACCGAGAACATCCGGAGCCACGCTATCTGATTGCGCTTGCATTTTTGGGTGGGATGCTGACTGTCGCCTGCGTTATCCCCCTGCAGAAAGCCGTTGCGCCACTTATCCCGACAACAACACTACTTTTTACTGTATGGTCTGCTATTGAAGAGGTATGTAAGTATCTCTCTGCTCGTATCACCGTACTGTGGCGACGTGACGATGATGAGCCTATCGACCCGGTGATTTATATGATTGCCACCGCACTGGGTTTTGCCGCGCTCGAGAATACTCTTTTCTTACTTTCACCTCTCGCCGGAAATAGCCTGCGACAAACGATTATTACCGGTGATTTGCGTTTTGTTGGTGCGACGCTCTTACATGTTCTTTCGTCTTCTATTATCGGCTGCGCGCTCGGTATTGCGTTTTACAAAAGCCGCGTGGCACAGTTTTGGTGGCTTATTGCTGGCATTCTCTCTGCAATTGCGGTGCATAGCACCTTTAACTATTTGATACTGAATGTGCCCGAAGCATACCTCGTTCGGACGTTTTCGGTCGTGTGGATATCTCTCATCGTAGTCTTTGCCGTGCTAGAATACATTAAACGCATTCATCCGCGCTCTTAAATTATGTTTGGACGTGACGACACCACAAAAAAACCCTCTCTTTTCTCTCGACTGACGGGTACCTCCTCTGACGGTGACTACATCGAGGATGGACCAGAGCGTGAGCAGGCCTCACATCTTTCAGTAAAATCAACCGATTGGGATGACAAAGAAGCAGACGGCGAACTTGGGGTAGATGTCTACCAAACCCAAGATGCTATCGTGGTAAAAGCATTTATCGCCGGCGTGCAGCTGGGATCACTCGACATATCTCTCTCGCGAGAAATGATTACCATCACAGGCTCCCGAACGGACGAAAAAGAAGTGGACGAGGACGACTATTTTCAAAAAGAATTATACTGGGGGTCATTCTCGCGTACCATCCTCCTTCCTGAAGAAGTTGATGTTGACCTCGCGGAAGCATCAGAGAAGCATGGCATTCTCGTCATTCGTCTCCCAAAAATCAATAAGAAAAAGCAGGCAAAGCTAAAAGTTAAAAGTAAGTAAGAAACCGTTTGTGCTTGGGGCCGGGCTCGAACCGGCGACTTCAACCTCTTCAGGGTTGCACTCTACCAACTGAGTTACCCAAGCCCACTACTAAAATAAAGGAAATGTATTTCGAGTATAGACTTACGTAGAATGACAGCGCCACAATTTCACTGCGCATTCGCACTGAGATTTAGTGCTAGGCAAGCCCCACCCAAAATCAACGACCATTTAGTGTGAGTATCTTTATATACCACAAAAACGTTGCACTGGAAAGCATCAATTGTGAGATTTTAGTGCGGAGCAAGCGCTTGGCTACTATGGCTTTTTCGGAACAAGCGCATTTAACTGATCTTGCAGCTTCTTAAGCGCATCTTGCGCACTGTTTAACTGGCCTTGTGCGCTCCCGCCAACCTGCTGCACACGCTGCATCGTATCGAGAGCTGATTGCATGACGGGCGCGAGGTACTGCATATACAGGTACAAGGGCACGATGATAAATCCTGCCCAGAGTACCACTTTGAAAATCGCTCCCCAAACTGCGTTGCGACGCTGCGCATGGAGCATCCGATTGTTTTCTTTTACCAGGCGATACATCTCTTCGAGACGCTGCTCGTCCATACCCTATACTTTTGGCACTTCACAGGTGGTACATGATGTGCAGTCCAACTTTATTGCAATAGCAAGCGACGAAAGAATAAGCGCATTCCATAGTAAGAAGGCAGGGTCAATACCCACAACCGCTGTCTTGAGCACAACTGAAAGCCACGCTGAGATGAGTGCGGCTGCAGCAAGTCCCCATAGTATTTTCCACAACCAACATTTTATGTGTTTTTTGTTCATATAATTTTTTATTCTATATACATACGGTACACACCAAGAGCTGCCTTGTCACGAAACAGGTGTTTACAAGTGAACCACTATGGTCACGAATGTAAACGTACCTGTAGTTACGAATATTTTGCGTATCACTGCGCAAGTTCTGCAAAAACGCTCCTTTACCCGCTCGGCCATTTTTACTTTTGTAAAAACACGCATCCATCTAATACAGTATGTAAAAAAAGAAGCATTCAGAATTTCTAGCTCTTGTGCCCTCGGCCAGAATCGAACTGACATCAACAGCTTAGGACGCCGCTGCACTATCCATTGTGCTACGAGGGCAAGCCTTCGTACTTTACCACGCAATACTCCGACCTAAGAGTAAAAATTCACCACTCCTTTTTCTAGATCGATATGGCAGTCCATTAAGTCAGCCCAGGTAAGTTAGCCCAATTTGGGTACTTACCATCCTCCCGCTGAGGAAAGACAACACCATTTGAGTAATCTTCATCGCTTTCCGATATTCTTTCACCCGCAATAAACTTTGGCACCGCATCATTAGCATCTCGTTCTGACCATTTTGTTGTCGCCTTGTACTTTCTTAGCAAATTTACAAGCTTCTTATGTGTGGGAGAAAATATAACTATCTGATCTTTTTTCTCAGGTCGCTCAGAGTCGTACGTGTATTCATTGCCCGGCGCTGAAAACCATAACCTGCGCATTTTAAAGGTGTCAGTTGGTTTCCATTCATGACTATTACTCATGTCAGCGTTTATTACATGAACGACATTGGTTGGATTTCTGAAACGACCATTCGATACACGATCTAAAATCGAATAGACTTCCTCTTTTATTTCCGTGATGTTGGAAAGTGAAGTCCCGTCATAAGACGCTCTTCTGAGCGCCGCGATTCTTTCTAAATCGTCATGAGGAATTGGCACCACTCATATTGGTAGTCTCGGTTCTCTCTCTTTTCGCAGTCCATCCATAGTCAAGGGATTTTTCCAGGACAGAGACGTTTGTTATATTCCGAGTGCAGCCTTGATTTCAGGCTCATTGAAGCCAACGATTACTTTGTCGCCGATTGCTATAACAGGGACGCCCATCTGCTGGCTTTTCTCTACCATTTCACGACGCTTTTCAAGATCGGTGCCAACGTTATAGTCGGTGAATTTCACATTGTTTGCGGTAAAAAAGTCTTTCGCAAGATGGCAAAAGTGACACGTAGAGGTCGAATAAATGGTGACTGTTGGTTGCGCCATACCAATTGAGTAGTTATATAATAGGAAGATAATTGTATCACACTTAGAAAGAGTGCAAGGTGCTCTTGTAATGTGCACATTACAAGAGCACAGGTAGGCTTGGTTACTAAACTTTAGCATCATTGCGCTTTACATATCGTGTTCGAAAAAACTGTATGATATAGTCCTGCTACCGATGATTATTGAGAAAGTGGCACGCACTACAAAGCAATGCCAAACTCTAGTAACCGGGCGGGATTAGTTTAGTGGCAGAATGCGACCTTCCCAAGGTTGAAGCGCGAGTTCGATTCTCGCATCCCGCACTAGAACTGCCAAAACCGGAGCATGTCTCCGGTTTTGTGCTGTTCTTGCGGAGTGCGAGATGAGAAAGATTTTACTGGGACCCGTTCAGTAGAACGGGATGTAAAATCGTGGTCAGGCGAAGAAAAGTTTTGACGAAAACTTTTCGAGCGCTTGACAGATTCTCGCATCCCGCACAAACACATAAAGAAAACGCAAACTGCTTTGCGTTTTTAGGGTTTGTGAACCGCAGCGATGTTTTTGTTTGCGCGAAGCGCAAGGCAAAAACCGCGAGGTGGGGTCGCGAAATTTTCCGTCAGGAAAAATATTCGTGACCTAGAACAGTTGAGCAAATTTCGAGCGCTTGACAGATTCTAGCATCCCGCACAACGATTACTCCCCTGACCCTATTTTAAACCCATACACTTGCCAGCCTGCTGGATTTTTTATTAATTTTATAGAAACTGAACTGGTGCCCGTGTCATCAAAAACTACTATCCCTTCATAGTCTGTCGTTTCTCCTGTTCCCACCTCAAGATGGTAGGAGAAGTAGGCTTTGTTTTCGCTGTGCGATGCAATGTGTGCAAAAAAATCTACATGATGCTGTTTCAAAAGCTCGCGCATCTGATCAGTAAACCGTTCATCAATGTAGGGCTTCAGACTCTCAACGTCGCCGGCTACTATTCCCGCAAGAAACCCATTCACCGCATCGTGAATTGCAGGCGATTGCGATTGATACCGAAGATAAAAGGCAGCAAACGAAAGAACTACCGCGAATACGAGGCAGCCGAGGATAATTCCTATCCATCTAACAGCCTTCATATACTTCAGTATAGCGCTTACCACCAATGAAACAAGGCCTTCCGGAGAATACTCCATTCTGTAGTTGTGCCTTGAGGAGGAGGCTTTTGTCCTTCTGAATCGACAATGACCAGCATCTGCTCGCCCTCTTTGCCAAGACTAAAGCGCTCCCGCAAAGCAGCGTCTTTACCTTGCGGTGAGTTAAGGGTATCAATTACTAGCGCCAGCCTCTCTTTGCGTTCGGTCACATTGCGCAGCTCTGCCTCAGCAACTGCGCGCATTTCATAGGATTCCTGCTGTTTCTGATATGCGCCGTATGCAGCACGAAGCATGAGTGCGCAGAGAACGAGGAGCCCCAAAATCCAGAGCCGTCTGCCCAAAATACGCACCGGGTCATGATATTGAGCAAACGTTCTCATTCCTCTATACTACCAGTAATGAGTCTCGTAAGTGGCCAAAAGGCTGAAACGCGGTTCATTACATCTACTTTATTCTTTAATTGGGGGCATGCAGGATAATTGCAGGTGTCTCTCACAAGATGAGCTTTCTTTTTCATCATCGAACCCGAAAAGTCATCCAAGCTATTTGGAGTGTTGTTGCCATCCTCGTTATTATCGGTATGGTGTTTTTCTTTGCACCAGGGCTTCTGAGTAGTCTTAACCTCTAGACTCATTTATTGTTCGCGCACCACCTTGAGAAACACGTCGTGTGGTATCTCGACGGAGCCAGTGCCTCGCGCCAGCATTTTCTTCTTACCTTTCTTTTGTTTTTCGCGCAGTTTCATTTTGCGCGTGATGTCGCCGCCATACAAATAGCCTGTGACGTCCTTACGCATCGCTGAAAGTCGTCGAGAAGCTATGATGCGACCACCGACTTTTGCTTGAATCTTAAGTTCAAACAGCTGGCGCGGCAAAAGTTTCTCAAGCTTTTCAACAATTGATTCAGATTCGTTTTGGATGCGCCGACGAGAAATAATGCGTGAAAATGGCGGCTGCACCTCTTCGGCAACCAGCACATCAAGTCGTACAACATCAGCATCACGCATGCCAATCATGTCATAGGAAAGCGAGGCAAATCCCGAGGAAATACTTTTAAGTTTGTCAAAAAATCCGCGCATCAGTTCCCGCAGCGGCATCTCAGCGTTTATTTTGGTCTTCCCATCCGGCAACGTCTCCGCTGCGCCCACATTCGCCTCGTGATCATAGAGAAGCTGCGAAAGAGCACCGATATATTCGCCCGGTGTAATTACTGCAATTGACGTCCACATTTCTCGCACTTGTTTGATAGTCCCATCATCGGGAAAATGTACGGGATTATATATGTCTTCCTGTGTCCCGTCGTTTTTTGTCACCTCATAGACTGTAGTCGGGGTCGTCACGACTAAGTCCATACGAAACTCGCGTTTCAAGCGTTCAATAATAATTTCCAAGTGGAGCATACCCAAAAAGCCACAACGAAAACCCTTGCCCATGACACCTGATGCCTCTTCTTCAAACGAGAGCGATGAGTCTGACAAACGCAACCGCTGCAGCGATTGACGCAAGAGCGGTAAATCGTCCTGTGACTCGGGATACACGCTTGCCCAAATAACTGGTGCAGGCGCACGATAACCGGAGAGCGCCGGCGAAGACTGCTTTGCGGTCGTGACGGTATCACCCACCGATGCAATGCCCGGCTTTTTGATTCCCGTCACCACATACCCGATCTCACCAGCACTCAGCTGGGCAGTTGGCTTTTCTTCTGGTGACATAACGCCAACTTCAAGCGCGATAAAATCAGCATCACCCGCAACGAGGCGATATATCTCACCTTTTTTAATAGCGCCGCCGAAGACGCGCATGTAGACAATGACACCGCGGTGATCAGAATATCCGAAATCAAACACGAGTGCCTGCGTACCGTTTCTGGTTTCTTGCGGTGCAGGGATACGGGTAATCACTTCATCAAGAAGCGCCGCAACTCCCTCTCCTGTCTTCCCCGAAACGCGCAGCACCGTTTCTTCCGGAACATTTAAAAGGAGCGCGAGCTCCGTCACGATGTCAGCAACACGCGCATGCGGTGCATCAATCTTTGAAACAACAGGGATAATGGTGCGGCCAAGCGATTGTGCGGTCGAAAGTACCGAGAGCGTCTGCGCCTCCACGCCCTGCGTTGAATCAACGAGGAGTACGACGCCCTCAACCGCAGTAAGGGCGCGCGAGACTTCGTAGGAAAAATCGACGTGTCCTGGCGTGTCGATTAGGTTTAGAATATGGTTTTTCCACTCCATCCGCACGGGCGCCATTTTGATGGTGATGCCGCGCTCACGCTCTAAATCCATTTTGTCGAGCACCTGATCGCGCATGTTGCGCTTCTCAATGGTGCCCGTTATCTCCAACATGCGATCGGCAAGTGTGGACTTACCATGGTCAATATGGGCAATGATTGAAAAGTTACGAATCTGCATACTACACGCAGCAATCTAGCACACTTGCCGTACTTCTTACAGTTCGTTGCTCTCGGCGGTAAAGAGGACGCGATTGCCGAGGACGCGCGTGCCCATGCGCCAGAGACGATCTTGTACGGTGATACGCATTTCTTGGTACTCGCGATTTCCAAGAATATGGTAAATCAGAGCGCCCGATGTGATACCTGCCGCGCTCGCCACAAGCATATGGAGCACAATCGTGCCAAGTGTCGACATGATAGTGAGTGGCTGCAAAAACGTGAGCGAGAGGTACGCAACGCAACCCGTAACTACCGCTGCAAGAAATGCTTCTACAAACGCATATTCAAGCCGAGCAATAAATCCTCCAAACGTGCGGTCAAAATGCGAGACAAAAAGGAGAGCCCCTAGTATCGACGCTGTGGAGAGGCCCAGCGCGAGGGCGGTAACCGGCGTACCCGGCACATCAACGAGTCGAAGCAAGTACTCAACCCACGGCATCACGTCAGGAGCATGAGCGAGAAAAGAAAACAGATATGCAAGCGCAATCGTGCTCACTGCAATTCCGGTTGCAAATACAAACGGTATAAATGATTTACCCGCTGCATAGTAGCCGCGCGGCAGCAAGAGCAAAAAAGCCTGTGCTGTGAGCGCAAGTATAAGAATGCCGAGGAGTGCCGCCGTGAGGCGCGTATCCGTCCAATTAAAGTTTCCTGAGCCTAAAATCGCACGGACGATATGTGCACGCAAGACGATAGCAAGTGCGGTAATCGGCAGGGACCAAAACAGGATTGCTCGTGCTGCCGTTGCAATATGTTCAACAAATTCTTCTTTTTTCCCTTGCGCAATAGCGGCGCTCAATGTCGGATACGCTGCAACAGAATACGATGCTCCGACAATTGCCGTTGGCACATCAGCGAGACGCGATGCAAAATAAAACACTGAGAGTGCGCCGGGACCTAAGCTCCCTGCGATAGACGCAAGACCAAAAAGCGATACCTGGTTCATCGAAAGAGCGCCCGCGCGCGGCAAGGATACCGACACGGTTTCCCATAACGGCTTCCATGCAAAATGACGAGGAACACGCACAAAACCATCTTTTGCAATTGAGGGTATCTGGATACAGAGGTGGAAACATGCGCCGAGCACCACTCCCCACGCCATACCCGAGAGCCCAAAGTGCGGATAAAAGAGGACGATACCAATAATCGCCCCCAAACCGTACACCACGGGAGAGAGTGAGTATAACAAAAAGCGATGGCGCGATTGTGTGATTGCCGCACAGATATTTGAAAAACCTAAAATAATAGGCTGGAGTAGCAAGATGCGCGTCAGGTGAATCAAGGTCGTGAGTGCATCTGCTACATGGCCACTCGGATACATATGGCTCAAAATAACAGGGGCCCATACCCACGCTGCGATACTTGCGACAATACTAAGTACGCAAAATCCGATCGCGACAGTATCAAGGTATGCGTGTTGCTCTTCTTCGCTGCGCTTTGCAAGTTGCGGGATGAGTACATATACCGACACCACCGCGCCTAACAGCACAAACAAGAGATCGGGAATACGAAATGCGGCAGTGAAGACATCGAGCTGCACGCTTGCACCAAACGTGTGCGCGAGCAATCGATCGCGCACCATGGCAATAATTGATGAGGAGAGCGTGCAGACTGCGAGGATATAGGCAGCTGCGTGGAGCGAACGAACTTCAGCGGAAAGAAATCGAAACGTTTGTACAATCATACATCGCGAGTTCAGTAACTACTATTTTCTCGACCTGCTCGCAGAAAGAGAACCGAGTGCCTTGAGGATAACTGAATTTCCTGGATTGAGTCGTAGCACTGTCTTGAGTGTGGTGCGCGCTTTTTCAGTGTGTCCTAATGCTTTATAACTCAACCCAAGAAGATAGAGGGCATCAGAGTACTCGGGTTGCAGCTCGACCGCGCGCTCAAGCGCTGTCGCCGCATCCTGATATCGGTTTGCAAGATAGAGGCTTCCGCCGAGCTGGAACCATACAAGTGGTTCCTGAGGAGCATACCGTGTTGCAAGCACTCCTTCAGCGATACTCTCTTCCGTATTCCCTGCCTGACCTTCAAGCCGAGAGAGAAAATAGTGCGCAACGGCCATATCAGGTTTTTGCTTGAGTGCGGCGCGCAAATGTACACGGGTTGAGGTCGCGTCATTTACGAGCGCGTCAAGCTGCGCAAGTGCAAGGAAAGGATAGGGATTGGTAGGGTTGGTTTCGGCTGCTTTTTCAAACGCGCGCCGCGCCTCCTGCGTCGCACCACTCACCCCAGCGCCAGAGAGTGTCGTATACATTTGTGCGAGGACGAGCCAGTTTTCATACTTGCCGCCGTTTGTCGCAACTGCCTGCATACCGTGCTCGATAGTTTCCGATAAGATTGATTGTAAAGACTGCGTGTCAGGTTTTGGTTTGCGCGACTCGCCAGCAAGCTGGCGAAGTCCGAGCTCTACCGCTGCTCGATGCGCCAGATCATTTTGTGGATAGAGAGCCAGCGCTTGCTGTAAAAAATGTGTTACGCGTTCAATATCAGAGGTGGAAGACAAGACTGTATTCGCGCGGTACACCAGTACGTTTGAAAGAATAATACGGCTCCCATGCGCAATGACTGCACTGAGGGATACGAGTGCAATTAAAGCAATGGCAAAGACAACAGGCGCCCCCCGGTATGAATAGATGAGCGGCCAGGAAACGGTACGGTATAGATTCGACACACGGACCAGATACCCTAGAAGCGCAAACAAAAGAAAAAGGAGTGGGAGAGATGGGACTGAGATGATACAAAAGAGCGTGAGAAACAGGACAAAGAGGAACACCTCTACCTCCTCAAATCGACGGTCTCGAATCGCTCTCATAAACGCTATCACTACGCCTGCCCCAAGAAGGAGCCAGGCACAAAGAGCAACAAAACCTCCGGTCACCATCTGGGTTGGTATCAAACCGATGCCGGTTACAAATGATGTATCCCAAAACTCCGTTGTGTTCACGACAACTGGCTTGTACTTTGCCCACTGCTCTTGAAATGAATTCGGTCCCGTACCGAGAACGAATTCAGACGGGCGTTCAAATAAACCGGGGCTCACTGCGAGTGTACTTCCCAGCGAAGGCCGGACTTCGGCCACTATCACCTGTACTCGCGCGGGGAGTGCTGCATGTATAAGCGGTGAAACAAATCCTAAAACCAACGCGGTCGCAGAAAAGACGAGTAGGTGCGAAACGATGCGCACCCGAGCGTGCAGGCTTCCTGCCGCACAGTACATGCGCGCCAGAGCATAGATAAAAAATACTATCGCAAGTACATACCACACATCCGATGCGCTAACCTCTAAAAGAGTGATAGCAGCGCAGGCAAGGAGCGCGTACGCTACTTTTTTCTGAAAAGAGTTCATGAGATCATGCCTCAAACCAACCGCAAGAACGACAAGGCCCGCGCACAGCGCAACATCGTGCCACGAACCAACGAGGCTGAACGAGGGATAAGTAGCTATGAGGACATTGGGCACAAGTACATACGCAGCAATTTGAAAAACATAGAGCACGAGTGCGGCGCAGACACCAGAAAAGAGTCCGATTCGCAGCCACACAAGCTCAACCCGTCTTCCAATCGTGACCACAAAAAGCGGGACCAGTGACAAAAGCGTAAGTGTCGCAACCGTATCGATTTCAACCCCCGATCCAAAAAAAGCCGTGGGGTGCATACTGACGAGCGCTGATATGAGGGCAGCAATAGGCAGCCCAAACGGTGCCACAAGTATCGGCGAGTATGGAAGTGTGAGCGTCTTCTCGTCATATGAGCGCCACAGAAGCGCCACGACACCGATAAGAACCCATAGCATAAGAAGGAGCATCTTTGCCTGTGGTAGTGCGACGAACGAAACCGGCGCCACTACGCAGAGTACTAGTATGGGAAACAACACGAAGGCACGTTCAAGATATACATACCGCTTCATGATGCGAGTGTACCATATATCGGCGAATAGTTGCATAAGTAAAAATATGTGTGATAATGCATTTGTGCGTTGGGTAATCGCCCAGCTCTAATTTTTGGTGCGACCGTATTGAGAAACAACCTCAATAACCGTCTCAAAAATTAGGGCTGGGAGGAAAGTCCGGACACAGCCCAGCTCTAATTTTCTTCGCAAAGTACCGACATTCAACATTTGTTTGGAAAATTAGGGCTGGGAGCACGGTAGTGGGTAATTCCCACACGTCGTAAGACGCGAGGTGCGAACAGTGACGCCACAGCCGCAAGGCCAAGGGTTCCTTCGGGAATAATCACATCGAAAGGTGTGGGTGCAACGGCAAAATCCTTACCCCTGTGCAAGGTCGTGTCCAGCTGTAATTTTAATCAATTGATAAAATTACGGCTGGAAGTGCCGCTCGAGGTGACCAGTAATGGTCATCCCAGATAAATGATTATCGTCCAGCTCTAATTTTGAACAGTGGAAACAATGTGCAAAATTAGGGCTGGATACAGAACCCGGCTTACAGACGCACTGAAATGGGCGACATGAAAATGTCGCTCATTTTCATGTCCGAATGAAGAAGTCTGTACAGTACTCTGCGGAGATGCACAGCACAACCTCCCTCACGGGAGGTTGTGCTATTTTTGAAACATTGCGTTAACTTGCAAAAGTTTAGTAATATGTTATAATTATAACTGGGTGCAGTGCTGCACTCGATAACTCCCAAGTCAAGGAGACTTTCATGAATATGGTCGTAGAAAAGTGTAGCTTTTCACGTCATGCTCTCGGGCTCGGCGTCTGGATCCTTATCGTCGCGGCAGGAATCGCGGTGATGCACATGTACCGAGACGGTGACAGTATCGCTGTGTACAATGTGATGATGTGGGGACCCCCCTTCTTGGGTTCCTTAGTATTTATATTTCTGTACCCTCGAGAGAGGGTGCACATGGCGGCAACCGGCAGCCTAACAGTAATTGCCCTATGTCTGATGAGTTCAGTAACTGCACTTTTATTAACAGTGCTGGCTGGTCCCTTCAGCTGCGCACCCGGGGGTTGGCCTTGCTCCACAAACCCGCCAGTTGATGGCATAGGGGCGCAAATTGTGTTTGGCGCTTTCACCGGAGCCATCGTCATGGTTCCGACGATGATCTTTTGGTGGGCGCTCCGAGTCGGTCAGATGACCATCAAAAGTCTCAGATCGGCTCGCATGTGAGCAAACGACGTATCAGGGCGACCCCACCGGGTCGCCCTGAATCTTTTATGTTATAAAGGTTACACAATCTCACACGTCCCACCTGCACATGCCACTTCCTTCTTCTGATCAGTCTCATCAGTTCGTTCGTAGATGACGAGTTTTGAGTAATCAATCTTTGGCATTGCTTTGACGAGTTCGTCGTAGCGTTTCTTGTCGATAGTCTCGTATGGTGCGAGGCGATAGACGTGGTTTTCGCGTGGAAGGAATGAGAGGCCTCCGACGATGTCCCAGTTTCGCTCTACCCAGTCCACCACCTGAATCCATTCGTTGTCGCCTACAGAAATCGTAGCTGACGGATTATGTTCAGTGTAGTTAACCTTGACTGACTTCCAGTACTCAAGCTGCTCAAGTGCCGTGAGGTCATTCTTAAACACGGATCCTTCAGGAGCCTTCACCGGAAATTCGAGCACATAGGTATTTGCCGAGCCCATACTCTGCCCTACTTCTGGATGGTGTGGCACACCCTGATCTGCCATCATCTTAAAGAGTGAATCTGTGGCAGAAATACGCACGCGGCGGATGTAGTACTGACTGTGACGCGGGTGAATACCCGAGGAGCAGTTGAACGTCTGCGAGACAGTGCCTGATGGCTTCACTGCAGTAATTGCAGTTGAAGCGTTCACCCCAAAGCGTTTTGCATACTCAGCGTTTACTTTTACCGATAGGTCGCGCATCTTTTGCATGAGTTTCGGATTTCGCACGACTTCCGAGTCCCACTGGCCCGTGATAGAAACACCCAAGAGGCGCTCGGTATTACAGTTGTCCTGCCACTCTTTTGAGATATAGCGGAAATTGGTGAGGGTGGACTGGTACGTGCCGAGGAGCGTCGCAAGCTTTGTCTTGCGCAAGAGCGTTTTTTCAGTGTCACCTGAGCGAGCAATAACCTCTGAAAGGTTACAAAACTGCTTTGACTGCAAGATAATTTCGCCGCATGGGTTAGTACCCAACTGACCAATAGAACCCTCTCGCTTCTCGCCATACTTTTTCTTGAGAAGCTTCACGCGGCGAAGCGGTAATGACTTTTCAAGCGAGCCGCGATTGAAAATACCGCGCTCACCGGTGCCAGATTTCATGAGCGCTACCCATTCGTCCATAAGTTCCACATTGTTCGGCTTACTTTCATAGACTGCCGAGTTGTTGGCAACTGACCGGTGAGGATCAGTAAGATAAAACTGACCTTTCTTTGCATCGCGCACCTCAACATCATCAAGATCAGAGAGCGAAATCATCGCCGTGCGTCGAACGCCGCCCGCAACAACACATTCGCCGATTTTGCAGATAATGTCGTGAGCATCAATGTTGTGCAAGCGTCTCCCTTGACGCTTCAAGATGCGTTCCTTTGCAAAATCAAGGAGCGAACGGAGTGGCTCAGGGCCTGATGCTTTTCCACCCATTGTCTTCAAGCGTGCACCTGCAGGACGAATGTGCGAGTAGTCGAATGCGACATCTTTGCCTGAGTACCAAGTCTTGAGACCAAGCGTGAGCGCATCGCACCAACCCTCCTTGGTATCGGCAATAACATGGGTTGCGAGCCTCTGTCCTGTCTGCTTCTCAATTTGCGGAAGTTGCTGGATGTTTTCACTTTCAACCGAATACCCAACACCGCAGCCCTGCATCGAGAGGTACATGATTTCTGCAAAATCCTCGAGTTTAACCGGCGCAGTGAATGAACAGTTATAGAAGCAGGTATTACACTTCTCCGCAGGAGCACCCGCAAATTGCATTGCACGCATACTGGGCATGACTTCTTGTTTCAGAATGGCTTCGCGTACTTCGTTATACTCGCGTGTCGTGAGCTTGTCGCCCAAGTTTTTCTTCATGAAGTTGACGTAGCGGTCGACAGTCTCAATCCATGTCTCACGGCGCTGCTCACTCTCAATCCAGCGTGCGTACGTGCGAAGATAAACGAATTCACCGAGTGGATTATTTTTGAAGTATTCTGCTGATTCTTCTGCGAGTTTTTTGACATGCGCAGGTACTTCGCCTTGCTCTTTACGGATTTCAGCGCGTTTTGCGCGATAGAGTATATAGGCTTTTGACGTTGCGACGTAGTCAGAGAGAATGAGCTGGCGCTCAACTTCATCCTGACAGCCTTCGACGGTCGGCATGAAATTCTTGTATGTCTTTGCAATACGAACCATCTCCCCTGTCACTTTATGAGCTACAAGCGTAGCCTCATCGAGTGAACCTTCGCCTGTTGCGGTCATCGCTTTGTAGATAGCGTTGACCACCTTGTCGAATTCGAACGCAACGATGCGACCATCTCGCTTTTGTACCTGGGGAAGGTACTTTTTGTAGACCCCCAGTGTTGCCCCTTTTGAAGCGGAGGGAGCGGAAGCCGCGACAGATTTTTCTGTCTGTGTATTAGTAGTCATGCGCAACGTCTAACCTTTTAAGAATTTCATTCTACCCCCTTTTTCCAGCACCGTTTTTTTATCAAAAGCTGTGGATAGCGCAGAGCAAAACACGAATACCCATCATGCAAGAGAGGCGCCCTAAAAGTGAACAAAATCGCCCTCTTTTATGCGGTGTGTTTCAAAAAAGCCTGCGGGAAGCTCAAGGACAAAACGCGCAGGGTTCGGAGACTTAAACACAGTCGGGTACGTATCGGGGGAAAGGACCTGGACCATATGGACAATGCGCCCATCGGTCGAAAGCCAGGCAATATCAATCGGAAACTGCATATCTTTCATCCAAAAACCGGGATTCCCTTCCTCGGGAAAGACAAAGAGCATGCCTTCATACGGCTTGAGCCTTTCTCTTCCCGAGAGACCCTTCGCACGGAGAAGCTCGGTATCAGCGACGTCGACTCGAACTCGCTGAGTACCTACTTCGATATAGCGAAACGTCGCACTCGTGCCGGCATACCTCTGATATGCATATACACTCCCTACAAATATCAGACAAATGACAAGGAGTGTTGGACCCGAGGCTCGGACTGAGTCAAAAAATGAGCGCGATGTCTCACTGACGGAAGAAACCATGCATTCAGTATAGCAAACAGAGGGGCTGTGCCCCTCTGTTTGTTGCTTATACCTAATTTTTTACTACAAAACTAAAATCACCGACATAACAACAAGTCCGACAAACCAGTATGCTGCATTAAGCGCAAACAGTGAGAGCGGCTTTTGTTCCCAGAGCACCGTGTGAAGCATGACCGGCGCGACAAAGCCAAGCCAGATCCATACACCCAGCTCGATTGCACCTGCCCAGTCATACACACCCCACGCAATACCAAAATGAAACAACACATACGCAGCGAGCATCGCAGCAAGAAATGCGACAATAAAACGAACCGCCATTGTTTTTTTACCAGATTCAACCATTTCGGGAGTAATGTTCGCCATACGCATCCACGCGGCGCCAAAAACCTTCGGGTGGTACCAAACCATACCAATCACCATTTGCGCTATCGCTGCAAATACGATAGGCAAGAGAGTTACTTCGTACATAATAAGACTTTGGTTAATTACTATACCTCTAGTGTACTCTGCTTGCCGTGGACACGCGAGTACTCCTCTGCACATCTCCGCGTCATTGTGATCGCGCCATGCTTAAGAGCTTTTGCAACTCAAGCAATTGGTTTTGCAAACCAGAAAGCGTTGTGATGCTAAGATTATTTAGTTTTTCACGCGTACGCACTCCAACAAAGCCAACCGGCTCCAAGCCAACTGATTTCTGGAACATTCTGACTGCGTTCAAAGTCAGGATTCCAAAATACCCGGTACTTGGTCCCGTCAAAAAACCACTCTGTCTGAGCCGCTCTTGCAGTGCACGTACCTCTTCGCCACGCATACCGAATTGAAGCGTCTTAGTAAAACGCACCGTTGAAGCACCTAATACCGTTGGCTGCGGGGTCGTACTTGTGCTGCGCGATTGCGTGCTCGTTCCCAGGACTTGCGAAATACCGGGAATGGTAGGGGCACCAAAAAATCCACCACCTCCACCACCAGAAACTGGTGGGCCATTACCGGTGGGCAGCTGGGTAAACGTTGCTGTGCACACAATATCTTCGTTTGGATTCAATAGTACCGTTTCAAACGAAGAGCCATTTGAACATCCTGCGCTAGTAAACGACCAGCCAGGAACGCTCGAGGTCGCAATCGTATATCTACCATAAGGCACTTCGCCCGAAAGTACTGAATCCCCGTCTCTCGCAAAAGTTATGCTTCCACCGGGAATGACTGAAGAAGAGAATACGAACGAGCCGGTGGGTCCTTGAGGATTTGTCGTGAGAATAACTTGGATCGTACCCGTCGTCCTCACCGTAAACGAACGGCCTACCGCACCAAGCAAATTACCATTTCCGTCATACCCTTTTACCACAAAAGTATGCGCGCCTTCGGAAAGAGCACTGAGTGTATGTGAACTGGTATCAGTGCATGGTACAAATGCTCCCTGATCAAGACTGCATTCAGCGGAAGCGATTATCGTTGGCGCAGAGAAGGTAAAAACAACCGTGCTCGTTGCCACACGCGCGCCGTTATCGGGCCCACTCTCAATGCGTACATTCGATGCGTACTCTAAAGTAACAATTGAGCTCGAAGCGGTATTATTTCCCGCTACATCACTCACCGCACCCGAGCGAATGAATAAAGAAACCGTGCCGGCAACGGTAGGAATAACATCAAAAGAAAATACGGTGCTATCCGTTGAATCATTGGTGATAACTCCATTCATAAGCGTAATAAAATCACTAAAATGCTTCGAGGCATAAAAACCAAACACCTTCTCTGAAAACCTCACGACAAAAGGCAGGAACGTGAGTACGGTGGGCGTCGACGCAGTTGTTTCAATAGTTACCTGTGGTGCAGCATTGTCGAGCATAAACACACTCGAAGTTGCAACAACGTCGGGTGTGCTTGTAGAGAGTATGTGGGAGGTGAGACGAACTACCGTACTTGTACTCGTAAACGGTGAAGTGTTCCATGTATATCTGTTTGTACTGCTGGAAAGCCCGGTAATTATGGTAGCCCACGAACTACCGTCGAGCGAATACTCAAGATCGCTCACAAAATCATCGTTTGTCGCGTTATCGACACTCCACTGAAGTACAAGCGTTGTCGATGCGACGGTAGAGACGTCGAGGCTGGTAAACGACGTCACAAGTGCGTTTGAAGTAGACGGTACACAGAAAATAATCGCACAGAGTATTCCCCACCCTACTCGAACGCAAGCTTGTATCATTAGTACTTAGTATACACGAACAACAGCATGCTGTGGCATACTATGCGGCATGGAGAGGTGGCTGAGTGGTCTAAAGCGCGTCCCTGGAAAGGACGTGTCTGGGCAACCGGACCGAGAGTTCGAATCTCTCCCTCTCCGCAATTTTTCGAAAAGGGTTTCTGAACGCAAATCTGGGTCGCGCCGAAGGCGCGACACTAATGCATTCCCCCCGCCGAAAGAGTGCCTATCACCCTCTCGCGCCTCTCTCTAGCTAGTAGCCTCTACCGGCTTTCGCTTTTTCTGAGTGAATATTCTCGCTTACATTTTGAGTCCACGCAGTACGGCAATTCTCTCCTCAAGCGGCGGATGTGTCGAGAACAGTCGCTGAAACGAAAGTCCTGCAGGAAGCGCACCGAAAGGGTTTGAGATAAAGAGGTGTGCGGTTGCCGCGCTCGCGCTCTGCATTGGCCGCGAATACTGCTCGAGTTTCTCAAGCGCAGAAGCGAGGCCTTCAGGATCACGCGTCAACTCCGCACCCGAAAGATCCGCAAGCGATTCGCGTTTGCGAGAAATAGCAAGATGCACGAGGTTGGCCGCAAGCGGTGCAACAATAATCCCAATGAATCCGAGAATAGCGAACAAGGGGCTGCGGTTTTCATTATTCGAACCGCCAAAAGCCGACGCGTGAATAAACAAGTTTGAAAGACTCGCAACAAGTCCCACCAACACGACCGCGACACTCGAGACCAGAATATCGCGGTTTACAACGTGTGACATTTCATGCGCTATCACTCCCTCAAGTTCTGCCTGATTCATTATGTGTAAAAGTCCTGTTGTCGCCGCAACTGCCGCATGAGCAGGATTTCTTCCGGTTGCAAACGCGTTCGGCGCCGGGTCGTTGATGATGTAGACGCGCGGTTTGGGCACTCCTTCTTGTGCCGCCATTTTTTCTACAAGAGCGTGCAGTTGCGCATACTGTGCAGGGTCAGCGGGAATAGCACCCGATGAACTAATCGCAATTGTGTCCGATTTCCAATACGCCACAACATTCATCACGATACTCAGAAGTGCAGCGCTATAGAGAAAGGAACTATTTCCGGTATAGTGCGTCATGAGAAAGCCGAGTCCCGTCACTACTGCAAAAAAGACGGTCATGAGAACCCAGGTTTTTCTTACATTGGAGGAAGCAAGCGAAGCTACGTGGTTCATACAAATATTATTTAGTCTGAGGATAATCAGAATGAATTACGGCAGAAAACGCTTTAACAAACGTTATCATATGAAGCCGCGTTGTCTCATGATGCACGATTGCTTCTGCGTTAAGAAAATCTAGAAACAGTTTGCTAACAAGGGGAACAAATGCGCGCTTGTCGGCCATTGCCGCATACACCGTAGGATACTTCCGTGGTGCATCGTTTTTAAGTGCTATGGCGGCAGCGTGGATGCATTCCCCAAGTACATTCCACGCATCGATATGTGAATTTATTACTACCGCATCCAAAAAAGCACCAAATTCTGCAATATGCTCTGGCGAGAAGCGTTTGTCATATCCGCCGCGGACGAGTTGTAGTGCTTTCGCTATAGCATTCATGACATTTTTATCCAATATCTCCTTTTTTGGGGGAGCTGCTTGTGAGTCGCGCAACGAAGCAAGGAACGCAATCGCACCCACTAACGCTCTGCGAGTTATCTGCGCCGTGAGTGCACTATCTTTATTATTATCCATATCGCCACTCTATCTTACTTTACTTCAACCGTCATCTCTGCAGAAACGGAGCGCCCGTCTGCACTCTCACAGCGAAGACTAAAGGGCGAAGAAGTAGCGAGCATAAGTGGCAGTGATCCCGATGAGCCGCCACTTGCGACTACATTATCCCCTTTTTTAACAACGCAACTTCGCGTACCCGCACTCACCCACACCAGTTTTGTTTCCTTTCCCGGTACGACAAGAACATCGGTGGTAAAGAGCGATGCAGAGAGCGGAATAAGGGAAGCAGGCTGCGGTGATTGGGGTGAAAGAGTTGAGCTGTTATTTTGAGAAGGAGACTGCGGTTTTACGAATAACTTCAAAATACTATTGAGGAGCTGTAGGAAAGGTGACAAGGATCCAGAAGAGTTTTGCGAGCCAAGACCTGCCGAAGTATTTGGTATGCCATCACCTATCGCAGGCACTGCTCCAGAAGGAGGCGTATTTCCTGGGATTTGGGGAGGAGTAGGAGGAGTGTTTGGCGGCGGCTGAACTGATGCACCCGGGTCCTTTTCTGGCGCGCGCGGCACGGGGGATGGTCTCTTTGTTTGAACTGGCGGTACTGCTTGCCCTGGCGGCGCTTTTTCTCCCGTCCCTCCTCCGGGAGGAGTCGAGGGCGCTGGGACAGGACCGCTGACCGCTATTCCTTTTGTAGGCGGTGTTTGACTTTTGTTCCAGCACAGAGGATCTTCTTTGCACGGCCCCACAATACTTTCTACTGAGCTGATCGGTAGTGTACCCGCTCGGAGCCGCTCTATAACCTTTTCAGGCGTGCAGTCTTTTTCTGTACACCAGCTTTTAAGAGCCTCGGGGTGGCGTTGTAAGTATTCATTCAAGTCTTCTACCACACGCGCAAGTCGCGCTTTATGTTCCTGTATTTTCTTTTCAGATGCAAGGAGTTTCTCAGGATCAGACGCAGCATCTGTTTTCGTGCGCTCGCACGTGGGATCATTCACGCAGAGCATCTTTCTCAGTTCTTCGTATTTGTCGAGTTTCTCTGATACTCTTCGTACTCGTTCGACATACTCCTCGGGGTCAGGAGTGTTAGAAGCAGTTTTCGCCCCTCCATCGTCGCGCACTTGGCGCACCTCTTGTAGCTCCTTAATTTTAGTAAACGCAATTGTCGGTAACTCATACTTGGTCTTGCACTCTGAATCATCAGCACTGCACAAATTGAGAAGCGGGAGCGCCAACGTACCTGATGGCATCGCGGCAAACGGTCGATATCCACCCACATTTGAGCTAAACACTACGTCGGTGCGCCGTACTGGCGGCACGGCTCCGCCACCACCAGCTTCTGGAGTTGGACCACCTGCACCTGGACTCGTGCCCGCTGTTAAAGAAACAGGAGAAGAAACGGGTTGTGGTTCGCTGTTAGGAGACGGAGTGTTTTGCGGCCGAGCAGTAGGCACTGGGGCTGAACTTCCCACAGTGATCTGCGGTCTCTCTCCCGCGGGAACTCGAGGAGCGCGAGGAGGAAGTGCTGCCACCTCACTCCCACCAGAAGGAAGACGGTTCCCTGGAACAAGCACCTCGCGAACCGATTGCGCAACCGACGAGATTTTTCTTTTCGCCCCTTCCCACATGTCTAACATCCTTTTATTGCTCTCCTCTATAGAAGACACGAAGGGTTCTCTGGGGGGCGTCTGTACTGATGGTGGAACATCTATAGCAATTTCTGACCCCGGAGATGGCTCGCTCAATTCAGTTGCAGGCAGATGTTCTGACTCGGCAGCTCCTTGTTTTGCAATTCCTTTTGTTGGCTGTGTAGCTTCAGAATGTATTGTACTGTCAGGCGCTTCAGTAGGAGTTGGATAAGCAGATGATTTAGGAGCACCGGAGAGCTCAGCGGGCGCTTTATTCGGGTCCACACGAGCAGGCGAAGCCTCTCCCGCACTATTGACTTGAAGATTTGGCTTTTGTCCAGGAATTGTTGCTTGCGCAATTCTTGTTTGCTCAGCTGCTTTTTGCGCTTCGGCAAGCTCTGTTCGAATTTTACTAGCAGCTTGCGTCGCAGCTGTTACACTCGCTTCAGCTTGTACAAGTGTTGCTTTTGCTGTTGTAACAGCCTTTTGCTGCTGAGCAACCGTTGACTTCAATACAGAAACTGTAGATTTTGCACTTTGAATTACATTTCCCGTCCGATCTGCGGCTCTATCCGCAATTTTTAACCCCGACGCATAGTACGCATCGAGTTTTGCCTGCATCTGATCTTGCATATCTTTGAGAGCAGATGCTGTGTTCAGGAGGCTTTGCTTTTGCGTTGCCATAGCAGGATCGTTCGCAAGTGTGCGCATAGCAGTGACCACATCACCCACTTTTGCTATTGCCTGCCTTGCTGGAGTGAGTGCAGAGAAAGTTGCGCCTAATTTTTCTGCTTGTGCACGTAAGCTCAGTGCAGCTGAAAGTGCGCTTTGTACTGATTGAATTTTTTGCTCGGCCGCACCTATACCGCTTGCGAGCTCTTGTGTATCCAAAAGCTCTTTCTCTGCTCGTGCGAGACCGCTTTTTGCCTTTTCGACTGCGGTTTGTGCAGATTGTACAGCGGTATCTGCATCAATCATCTTTTTTTCTAACTGAGCAACTGCATCGTTTACTGCCGAACTAGATCTATTGTTTTCTCCCGTGGAAACCTGTTCAACATTCGGAACGCGAGCATCTTGTACCCTCCGCGTCGGCGCTGCAACCGTTTGTATTTCAGCGGATCCTCGTGCCGTTTGTGTCAGAGGAGGCGCTCTATCGACATCGACTGGTGCAGAATCTAATGCTGCCGTTCGTGTCTCGCCCAAAGGTTCCTCTTGCCTAACCCGTGCCAAAGGAGGTTCCAGTTCAGCAACTACGAGCTCAACTTTTTCCACCGCTTGCACCACCGCACGTTCCACCGCCTGAGCAGTCTCCTGCATAAACCGCGTAAAGGATTCTCCTGATGCAAGAGGACCAACGGTAGGCTGTGGAATGGTAATGTTCTGAGCCGCTATCACCCGCGCACGTTGTTGCGCAGCATCGGCTACAAGCGTTGCATTTTGGGATTTAAGAATTGTTGAATTTCCTCGAGAAATAACGTGTGCCGGATCGTCATCAATGAAATCCGCCTCTAATCCGTATTTATAGCCGTTTTGTGCAAGCCATTTCCATACTTTTTTGTTTGCTTGATCGCGCTCCGCGGCACTTACCCAACCGGCACCACCTAAATCCGCAGCATTCCCTTTTCCATAACCGCCATTGTAGTGCTCTGACTTTGCAGGAGAGGAAGCAACAACTTTGCCAGTAGCCGCTGGGCGTTCAAGACCTCGATACGCGGAGAGAAAACTCCACGGCACTCCTGCCGCATCCATTGCCTTCCCTGCCACATAGAGATTTGTTCGAATCTCTTCACTCATCCCGCCAATCACATAATCGCGGAGACTCTTTCGAGCGTTCAGTGCGCCCGCAATATCCTTCCATGTAAAATCGCCTCCACTATCAATTTTGCGAACCGATCGCTGGTACGCTTCCCAGAGATAGTCATCCCTCACTGATGCGGGGGTTATCTCCTTAGCCGGTGCGCGCGTAAACGACTGCAACTGTGATACCCCATCAGCCGGAAGCAAATTGGCAGCCTGTCGGGCAATGGCGCTATTTGCTGGTGTGTACGCCTTGTTGATTTCGGACTGTGTCGGCGCTTTTGCCAAGGAGCGCGCCACCGCAACACGATAACTTTCAAATACTCGAGTCTCATCGAGACCATTTTTTACCAAATGCGCCGCGACTTGTACTGGCGTTATCGTGGGGTTATCTGCTTTTAGTTTTGTGACCAGGTCGGTTGCTTTTTGTTCAAAGGCAGCGGGTGATGTAAATACGGTTGGCACGAGTGCTGGCACAATACTCTCACCTCCTTGGCCTAGCGCGGTGACTGCTCTCTCTTTGAGAGAGACTGGTTGGATATTGAGCTTTGATTGAACATTCGTGGCGTACCAGCCGGCATGCTGAAGCGTTTCTTTTGGTCTCTGTAGCGAACCAAAGTACTGAAACAGCTTTCCTTGTTCCGCGACTTTAATATATGCATCAATAACCTTATCTGGGTCATTAACATCGGCCCATGTCTTTAATCCGTATTGCCCCACATTGAATTGACCTGGTCCAAAAGAATTCCCGCCAGAAGGTGTAGTTGGGAATCTTTTCAGAGTTCCATCTTTATTTACAGGTGCAATACGATGTCCAGACTCTTGTTGTTGTATCATCGCAAAGAACCTTGCCCATTCGTCTGGTGTACCTTTTTTAATACCAAACACTTGTAATTCTTTTGGTGCCTGTCCATTTAATGAAGAGAGTGCAACTTTTTCTTGTGCTCTCTTTGTAAATGCGACAGGGTCAATTTTTCCATCCGGTCCAGCGACCAGCCTCGGTTGTGGTTGTATGATGCCGCTAATTTTTTGCGTGACGTCAGTAGTAACCAACTCTGTATCTTTTCCATAAGCAGGTCCACCCACAACAACCGAAGGAGCACTCGAAATAACATCTCCTATGACGGGCGCGATGTCGACAACGCCGTGCGCGAATGCGTTACCCAGCGTTGTAGCAGTTCCTGGTACTGGCACGGCGAACAATTGAACGAGTGACATCGTCGCGGCAACTCCACGGCCAATACGCGACTCGCGAATATATTGCATTACACTTTTGTATCCATCAGGAACCAGGTTTGGATTTTCCACTGGTCCCAGCCTCTTGCCATTCTGGTACCACCATTCAATGCCATTTTCCGCCACACGTTTTTCCCAACCAAACTCCGGAAACTCTCCTTCCAATCGTGCTGCAGTAGGACACGGTATAACGGCAGTAATTGCCGCAGCGGAGAGCGGCGGGCAAGGAGTATTTTCAGTTGCCACCGCGCCTTCTGGTTTTTTTTCTAGATTTTTCTTGTATGCTGCATCCTCTTGCTTTTGAATTCCTGTGCGTTGCTCTTCAAACAAACGAGCTAAACGGTTCTCTAGCGGCCCTGCAGCGTCGATACTGTTTTTTGCATCCTGAAGCTTCGCCTCCGCAATGGCCCTGTTTACCGTCCCGCTTTTATAGCTCTCCGCAACTTTCAGAGCGCTTTGTGCATCTCGGTACGAAGCAGCAATAGCACGGGCATCCGCTTCCATTTGTGTAATTGCACTTTGTTGAGCGGCAGGGGCAGAAGGACGAGCATTTGCAAGCATGCGAGCTTCCGCTTCAACCGCCGTCGCATGCGTTCCGAGTAGATCAATCTGCGAGCGAATAGCTTCATTTGCACCACTTGTTGTAACGCTTGCTGGCAGCTGCGCGCTACTGGGTGGAACGATAGTCGGCGCTGTTTCGGTAAGAGAGGCGCTTGGGCGAGTTGGACTCGCTTCAGAAGCAACGCTTACTCTTGTACCGGCCCCTTCCGCCACACTCCCGCGCGCCGCTACACTCTCCGCCTCACGCACAGGGGCAGAAAGAAGACGTATTTCAGTTTGTGCTGCACCTTCGGTGGCTGCACTACGAGCAACCGGGGCTATTTCTTCACGTCCAAACCAACCCGTCACTCTGTCCCAAAGAGTCTGTTTTTCAGGAGTGAAGGTCGCAACTTTTGCCTCTAGTCCCTCTTTTGCTCTCTGGGCAACCTGAATTTCGTTCTGCAAATCTTTAGCCGCACTCGTCCCGCCCTGGCCTTTTGCTACAAGTTCGTCGTATTGTTTCGTTTGACTTGCAAGACGCTCATCAATCTTTTGTAAATTATTATACGCTCTCGCTTCTTCGACCGCTTGCGCTGCTTTATAAACAGAGCGCTGTGCTGCAGCAACCGCTTCTGCATTTCCGGCTGCTTCCGCGGCATTTAATCCTGCACGCGCCTCGGAGAGCGTAGCGCGCCGAGCAAGGACCTCTTCCGCCCAATTAACGGCCGCTGCCCCCGAAGTACCGAGAACTCGGGCACCTGCAAGTTGAACGCCTTTAGCTACAATCTGTCCCGCAATAAGCGTGTTTAGCCCTGCATCAAGTGCGCGCAACGATTGACTTGCAGTAGAAAGTTCTTGCGGCAAGCTCGCAGCAGCAATAATATCTGCATTCGTTGCCGGTGATCCCGCCAAGTATGAAAGACTTGCAGGAACACTGGCAATACCTTCTACCGTCACACCCGCAAGCCACGAAATACCACCAGCAACATACGCACCTGCACTCAAAACAGGGATATCGTTTTTCGCACCAAACGCAAACATATCTTTCCCGGCTTGCACGAGCGGATCTCCGATGAATTTACCCGCCTTTTGGATACTCTCGAGCGGCGTTGCTGATACTTCTCCACGTTCACGGGCTTCTATTGCTGCCTGTAATTTCTGTGGAAGTAAACCTTCTGCAATTCCTGCTAAATTTTTCTCTGCAAGAACAAATTTCGATGCATTGTACTCATAGGGGTTTGTAGTAAAAACATCTGCGCCCGCTATCTTGGCAAGCGTATTTTGGTACTTTTCAATACTTCTCCCTGTATATGTTGCGACTGAATTACTGAAGCGCTCCCACGTCCCCACTTCACGCTCACCTGACGCCGCGAGCCTTGCATCATATCGGATAGCAAGGTCGCTCATGACCTGCGCACGGATTGCCATATCGCGCGAATCCTGTGATGACGATGTAACGATATTACTTATAGCTACCGCCTGTTTATCGGAAATGCTTGGATTAGATAAGTAATCAGCAAATGCTTTCGCTAAGTATTCTCGCTGTCTCACTCCCGATTGCTCAAGTGCTGTTTCTAATTTATTTTGTGTACTGTACACCTGAAGGCGGTCGAGCCCGCGTGCTTCTTGGGCAACTTCTCTGTTCAATGCCAAGGCTTCGCTCTTACTCACCCCATCGTTATGAGCCTGTGCTGCAGCCATCTCGGCTCGGTACATCGCAAGATCTCCCTGATATGAAAGATCATTTTGGCGCTCATACGCTTGCGCGATGCTCTCCATCCTCGCAAGCGCGGCAGTCTCCTGACCTTGCATTACCTGTGCAAATACCTGGTTTGCTTTCCAGCTGTCATTCAAATTATCGATGACCGAAAATGCGTCTGCTTTGTCTTTCCTATACGTTATGCCCGGACCGTTTTGAAGTATCTGCGCTTGCAAGTCGAGTGATTTGTCTGCTGCGCTCTGAGACATCATTCGTCTGTAAAATGCCTCATCCGCTGCAGCTTGTGCATCCGCGTATTGCTGGGTTAGCGGCTTTAATTGTTGTGTGCCCCCATTATTTGCAAGATCTGCCGGCTGTGGACCTTGATCTTTGTACGCTTCAGAAACAAGATCGTTTGCTTTTTGTTTAAACGTCTCAGCATCTTCGATCGCATTCTCCGTGTCTTTGTATGCTTGTTCGAGGCGCGCGATTGCATCTTGCTTACTGAGTGTTTCTTTTCCTATTGTAAAGGTCTGATTATCTGGTGCAGCACGAAGTGTTTCAAGATTTTTCGATATCGCTTCAAGATTTTTTGTTTGTGCTTCAATAAACGCGTCAGCTTTACCTTGTGCTATGAGATTTGCCTCATACAATTTGCCCCATCGCTCGAGCGCAGCTTCTTGAGGAGTTGGTGCCGGTTGTGGTGTACCAACGGCAAGATCTTTGTTCAGTTTTTCAATCTTATTCTGCAAATTTGAACAATCACTGTCACATGTCGTTAACATATCTATGAGCGCTTCGCGCTCAAGACGCATTTTTTCCAGCTGCTGGCCGTATGCAAGACCTTGGTCAAGGTTGGTTATTTCCGCCTGTCGCGCATTTGTGACCGGAGGCTGCTGTGCAAGTTCCTGGGCTCGACTTGCATCTCGCGCCGCATTGAGTGCTTCTCGTGTTGCATCTGTTACCTGGGGCGCGCTCGGAGCTTCTGGCAACGGTTGTGGTGTACGAGCATATAGCTCTTTGGCAGCTTCTAAATCTTTATTCACTTGCGAGAACGGATTTCCGCGCTCGAATACACCCGCTTTATTCCATGCCCGCTGTGCTTTTTCCAATCCTTCTTTTGCAGATTCATAATTTTCTTGTAACTTTTCAAGACTCTGATTCATGGATGCAATATCCGCTTGCCGCGCAGCAGCTACCGCATCCATGTTTTGCGTTTGAGGAGTCTCCGGCGCTATAAGGGGGGGAGAAAGCTTCTCTGCCTCGCGCTCCCCGGACGTATTTTGTGTAAAGCCGGTATATGGTACAGCCCGGGGTGTGCCAGTTTCAGCTTGCGTACTTTTCTCATTCTGATTTTGACTGACAGGTTGACTAAACATTCGCACAGCGGCATCCTGTGCACTGGACAGAAAACGCTCCCACCATGAAGGTTGTTGGTTCCCTTTCGGTTCATTTTGCCCACCCGTTGTTAACGATGACTCTGACGAATTATTCGGTTTTCCGGGACTACCTGTGGGACTCTGTGAACCAGCGCCATGATTTGAGCCAGTATTCGGTGTATCTTGCCCTTCAACACCACTTGGGGCACCGCTTTGGGTAGATCCTTGCGCGGGGATATCCTGAACTGGTTGACCGCCAGGACCAGTGCCACCGGTGGAGTTGGTCTGCCCCTTATTCGACCCCCCACCAGCCGGCTTATCGTTTATATCCGGGTCAGTCTTTGAGCTTGCCGTGCAGAACTTAACTGCCGCGCATGCACCTGTTGTTTTGGTCTTGTTAGTTGTATCCTCGCAGGGCTTATTGAGCATACACAATTGACCCGTTGGGCCTTTTGTTTTCCCATCGTAGTCACATGAGTAATCACCATCGACGCATTGCAAATCAGAATCAAGTCCGGTCGCACTCAACAAGAAAGGCAAGAGAGCAGCACAAAAGCAAATCGTAAGAGCGAGCGCGAACAAAAGGTTGCGCGAGATATGCATGTCAATAAATTATAGCAACACAGGCTGATTTTATGCCATTTTTTCTTTGCTGTGTGGAAAAGAAAACCTCAAAAAATCTCGAGCTCTGTATAGAAAGAGCATCTAAAAGCACTGTTTAATCAATTTCCGATGGGGAAAAATCAAACGCTGCAGAAAACTGAGACAATTCATTGACTGCAGCATCATACTTTTTTTTATAGGACAGATTAAAAGCGACGATAGAGAGCGCCTCTTGTTTTATCTTCTCAAAAGATTCATTCTGTTCTTTTTGAAGAGCGGCAATGAACACAGCTTCTACTTGCTTTTCTTCACCCTTGCGGCTAGAATGCAACTTTGTTATCTCTGCTTGTTTTTGGATATATACACCAAGAGCATCACGCAGACGCCTCTGTTTTCGAAAGACTGTTTCAGCCCCAACTTGATTCGGGCTGTATTCTGAGGTCAACATTTCTAATCTCTGCATGTGACTTTGAAATGTGTCACGAGCTTCAGCGTGAGCACGAGCGTCGTGACTCAGTTTATTACGTATTACAACTTCAAGACCCGAAAAACGCACCATTTCTGCCTGTGCCCTTCCTTCGTAGGGGGCATATGATGATTTGTTATTGGGTAGTTTGGGAAACAGCGACTGTGCTGCTTTTTCCAGAATCAACTGGTACGCATCGCTCCACGTCTTTGCGTCAACTGCAGAAGATTCTGCACGCATCGGATGTGCAGGATGTGAAAGTTCTTTCTCTACTATGTTTGGGATTGAGGCAACACGCTGTTGAATTTCAGATTCAGAAATCACCTCAATAGTTTTTGCTTTTGCTGAAGTGGGGATAACAGACGAAAGCGCTCCGGCAGCTGCTGCACCGCCAATTTGCAAAAACAATCTTCGAGACATGCCTTTATCTGGGTTATCAAGACTCATACATTCGACTGTAGCAGCAAATACTATATATGCAAATCGTTTGTGCACATGCGTGACGGGCGCAGCATCGCTGCGCCCGTCATTCGATCGCTCTTTGTATTCTGTTTAGTATCCGCCATCCATCCCCCTAAACGCTTTGTTAGCACAAAATGTCGGCTAAAACCTTTGGTTCGCCCGATGGAACGTTTAGGGGCGAACAGTTTCGTTAATTATAGACGAAACTGTTTTAGCCATTGCTTTAGTAACCGGCACCCATTCCCATGCCCATATTTGGGTCTGCAGGAGCTTCTTTCTTCTCTTCTGGCTCATCAGCTACCGCGACTTCGGTAGTGAGTAAGACCGCAGCAGCAGACGCTGCATTTTCAACACCACTGCGCGTTACTTTCACAGGGTCGATGATACCCGCTTCATACATATCGACGATTTCGCCTTCGATAGAGTCACTGCCTGCATTGTAGCCATGCGCACTTCCTTTTGCGAGAACGTCGCGCAGCAAGACTGCTCCGTCTTCACGTCCTGCATTTCGTACAATCTGCAAGAACGGCGCAGAAAGTGAAGAGACAAGTATGCGATAGCCGATCGTGTATTCGTCGTGTGCTTTTGGATCAGATTTCTTTGCAAGCTTTTCTGCCACCTTTGCAAGCGCGGTCCCGCCTCCCGGAACGATGCCTTCGGCAAGCGCAGCTTTCGTCGCATTGACCGCATCCTCAATCTTGTCCTTCAAGTACTTCATTTCTGTTTCGGTAGCTGCACCAACGCGAATGACTGCAACGCCGCCCGAGAGCTTTGCAACGCGTTCATCGAGCTTCTCTTTATCAACCTTTGATTCGCTGTTTTCTGACTGCTTTCGAAGCTGTGCAACGCGCGCCTCAATCTCTGCTTTTTTGCCCTTGCCTCCGACAATCACCGTCGAGTCTTTGGTAGCAACAATACGCTGCGCTTTGCCAAGCACCGAAAGGTCAGCGTTCTCGAATTTCATGCCGACATCTTCGGAGACAACCGTAGCTCCGACAGTGACGGCAATGTCTTGCAGCTGCTCTTTCTTGCGATCACCATAGCCAGGAGCTTTCACTGCGAGCACACTAAAGGCGCCGCGCAGCTTGTTCACGACGAGTGTCGCAAGCGCTTCGCCATCGACATCATCAGCAATGATACAGAGCTCCTTCTTACCGCTCTGTGCTAATTTTTCAAGAAGCGGGAGAATTTCTTTGATTGATGAAATTTTCTTGTCAGTGACAAGTACAAGCGCGTCTTTCATTTCTGCCTCCATACGCTCAGCGTTCGTTATCATATACGCCGACACAAAACCTTTGTCGAACTCCATGCCCTCGACGAAGTCTGACTCAATACCGGTTGACTGTGATTCTTCTACTGTAACAACACCATCTTTCCCTACCTTCTCTACCGTATCAGCAATAGTCTTACCGAGCTCGTTTGATTCGGCGGAAATAGAGGCAATGCGACGCACATCTTCTTTGCCTTTGACCGGCTTTGCCATTTTCTTTAATTCTTCGACAGCATCTTTTGCAGCAGCTTCGATGCCGCGGCGAACCATCATGGCGTTTGCCCCGAGCGCGGTACGCTTCAAGCCCTCGTGAACGATAGCCTGGGTCAAGACGACAGCGGTGGTGGTGCCATCGCCCGCTTTATCATTTGTTTTCGTTGCCACTTCTTTCACAATCGCAGCGCCCATGTTTTCAAATTTGTCAGCGAGCGTGATTTCTTTGGCGATAGAGACGCCATCGTTCGTTATGGTTGGACCTCCCCATGATTTATCAAGAGCCACATTTCTGCCGCGAGGACCGATGGTTACTTTCACTGCGTTTGCAACAACATCGACGCCGCGCTTCAAGCTTTCACGAACATCCTTATCAAACAGTACTTTTTTGTTTGCCATAGTGAGAATAGAGATTAGGAACTAGCCACGAATGACTAGGGTTATTTAATAATCGCAAGAATGTTTGATTCGCTGACGACGTAGTATTCGTCATCAGAAATTTTCACCTCATCGTACCCGTACTTCGAAAAGATAACGGTGTCGCCTACTTTGACCGATACGGGAATAATTTCGTTATCGTCACCGCGCTTCCCCGGGCCCACAGCGATAACTTCGCCTCGTTCTGGCTTTTCTTTATGAGCGGTATCGGGGATATAAATACCAGAAACCGTTTTGGTGGCTTCCTTACTTTCGGGCTTGACCAAGACTCGGTCGCCCAATGGCTGAATAAGTGCTTTTTTCATACAAGAAAAAGAACTAGGTTAATAAAGCGTTCGCATTATACGGTAGGGATCTTACCTAATGCAAGACCTTGAGCGCTTAGTGTTTTGGAGCGGTGGGCGTAAGGTACCCCTGCTGGCGGTGGGCATACTACGCGCTGGTGTGCTTTAGTACTTCCTCGCTCACGCTCGGTCGCTGCAGTTCGCCTTCATCCTTGTACCCCCTTGCTTGCCTGCAAGGGGCACTGCGCTCGCCTTAGCTCGCTTGTTGCCGGACTTGGAATCGAGTCAAGCGCTCAGAAAAATACCGTTGCATTTTTCTTCCGCCTGACCACGCACTCGTCGCTCCATCTACTGATGAAGCCTCCGACTCATGCCGTTCGAGTCCAAGTCTGGCTCAAAAATATAATCACGAAACATTTTCGTTTTGCTCATTATTTTTGTTGCCAGACTTGGACGAAGTTAGAGCCAGTGTTTTGAGCGACGTATCGGATTTTCGGTATAAAATCTTCACATCGGACTTACTCGCAATCGCATAATCATTATGGCACGGCAGAAACTCACGGACTACGCACGGTCGAAGCGCACGGCAAAGAAAGCCCTCGCTCGCAATTTTTTCATGGAAGCGCTGCGTCGTGAGGCGCGGCAAGGCAAGTACGACGATTACGAAAAGATGCTACGCTCATCACAATGACCAAGGACTTTCGGACATGGCTCGGCAAGAAGGAGCAGATTGACGAGAAGGAGACGCGCGTCTTTTTCCACGAGCGTGAGATATGGTTTGCGCACCTCGGTGCGAATGTCGGCTTCGAGCAGGACGGCAAAGGCGAGAACTTCGGACGACCTTTGCTGATTTTCCGCAAGTTCAACAATGAGGTGTTTTGGGGCGTGCCTCTCACGACACGCGAGAAAGGTGGTAAGTTCTATCTACCGATTGAACTGGGCGACGGCCTACCACGCAAAGCGATACTCTCGCAGTTGCGCTTATTCGACGCAAAGCGGCTGTACCAAAAACTCGCAACAGTGGATGTTGAGACGCACAAGCGCTTGGAAGCCGCGATAATCAAACTCGCCCAAGGAAAGTAGGAACGTTCAGAGGCGGCATTTCTGCCGCCTCGAGGCCGAAGCCGTTTGTACCAATATTATATGCGCACCTTGATGAAAAGCAAATGAGGGCGTTCACGTTGTGAATGTATCAACTGCCTTGAGCACGACTTTCTGAATTTCTTTGTTGGCCACAAGTGTATTATGGCCGCCGATTGGTACCTCGATATTCTCCATCGCGCCCTCAAGATAACTGCCCGAGTCAGCCCAAATATGGGTATCGTATTCGGGGAAAACAGAGATGATGCTGGCGTTCACCTTTTGGTGCCGCTCAAGGTCTGCAATGACTTCGCTATCCCTTTTCAACTCCTTGAACGAGTCGTGAGGAATGAGTTTGGCGAGTGCGGAGCCAGAAAACGGCGTCGCGATAGCAACCATGCCAAGCACGCGATGGTCGGCGTTGTAGTGTGCGAGCAAGTATTTGCCGATTAAGCCGCCTTTGCTGTGCCCCACAATCACGGCACCTTTGATGTTCTTTTCTTCGAGGAATTTACGAACGACTTGCGCACCCCTCGCAACTTTGGGCGGTATGTGCCCGAGTTTGGGGACCGCCTGCACAACAAGCGCTCGAAGCATTTTTGCGGACGAGGGAACGCTGTAAATATTCATCCCCAACTCTGGTACGATGTAGACGGGATGGCCACGTAGCGAAATCTTGTCGCCCAGCGTTTTCATGTACCCCCATCGACCAAGGATGCCAGGTATCAGAATGACGGGGACTTTCCCCGCAACAGTGTATTCGAGATAATGCTTGGGCGGTTTGGTATAGACGTTCATGACCACTGCGCCATGAAATAACTGCACAAATTCCCGCAGCCACGTATGGGCTTTCCTGTGAAATTGCATATCTCAATCCTACCATCATCATGAAAGAATTATTCTTCGAGCGTCGAGGCATTTTTTACACAGTCAATGATTTCCAAGAGGGGCGGCCGACTATCGTTTTCATTCACGGGCTATCGGGAAGTTCGTCGGCATGGTTCCTGTTCGAAAAAGCGTTGAAGCATCGGTACAACCTGCTGATGCTTGACTTGCGGGGACACGGCAAATCGTCAAAGCCGCGCGGATACCGCGCCTATGATATTCGAGAACTTACTCAAGATATTGCCGAACTGACCGACCATCTCGGTTTGCGTGATTTCATACTCGTAAGCCATTCTTTCGGCACCCTCGTCGCACTGGAGTATTTACTTGCCCATCAGCACAATGTTGCTCGAGCCATTTTCTTGAGTCCGAATTACGGCGTTCACAGAACGCGACGCGCTCGGTTGAGCAGACCGTTTTTAACTGCCATCATTCGAATTGCAAATGTATTCCCATTCAGCACAAAGCGCGGCATTCGTCTCGACTACTCGAAATACCTCAATACTGGGGACTGGAACCTGCGCCGAATGGCCGCCGATATATCGAATACCACCCTGCGCGTCTACCTGTACTGTCTCGAACATACCTACAAATTCAATCGCGATGGTTGGTGGAGTCGCATCAACGTCTCGACGCTCATTGTCCATGGCCGCGATGATTCGGTCATTCCTGTCGCAAACGCCGAGCAGATGGCAGCGCGAATATACGATGCAGAATTAAAAGTATTAGATAACGCCGACCACATGCTCGTACTCAATAAGGTAAACGAAATTGCGCCAGTTATCGAGACCTTTTTGAGCGAAAAACGGCTCAACCAAGCCACTATTGACAACACCGCTACTGTGTGATATTTTAGTAAAAAGAATCATCCTACTACGACGGAGGAAGAGAGATGGCCGAGATGAGCAGTAATCCCCGCATCCAAGCGCTGCAATCGGAGATTGCGGAACACGAAGGAAAGTTGCGGCAACTCTGGCGCGACCTCGAGCGAGAGAAGAGCAAAGAACTAGGTTAATAAAGCGTTCGCATTATACGGTAGGGATCTTACCTAATGCAAGACCTTGAGCGCTTAGTGTTTTGGAGCGGTGGGCGTAAGGTACCCCTGCT
>Ga0214923_10000860_pt1 | contig 44755 bp, 43 predicted proteins | sample LL1510_MetaG_FD_177993 | JGI IMG/M metagenome (GOLD analysis project Ga0214923, IMG submission 177993) | Freshwater microbial communities from Lake Lanier, Atlanta, Georgia, United States - LL-1510 | ecosystem: Environmental > Aquatic > Freshwater > Lake | place: USA: Georgia | collected... | reverse complement strand
ATACCACGTGACAAAATTTTATACCGCGCCCACCGCCATCCGTATGCTGATGCGCGAAGGCGAAGAAATCCTTGCCCGCACATCGCGCGATAGCCTGCGCATTCTGGGATCGGTGGGCGAACCTATCAACCCCGAAGCCTGGCGCTGGTATCACGAACATATTGGCAAGGGCCGCTGCGCCATTGTCGACACCTGGTGGCAAACCGAAACCGGCGGCCACCTGATTACGCCGCTACCCGGCGTCATTCCCACCAAGCCCGGATCCGCCACCCTGCCTTACTTTGGAATAACGCCCGTTATTTGTTCGCCGGAAGGTGCGGCGCTGCAAGGCGAAGCGCAAGGGGCCTTGTGCATCGCCGACTCATGGCCGGGGCAGGCCCGCACCATCTGGGGCGATCATGCGCGCTTTATCAAAACCTATTTTTCACCCTATCCGGGATATTATTTCTCTGGTGATGCCGCTCATCGCGATGCGGATGGCTACTATTGGATTGAAGGGCGGATGGACGATGTCATCAATGTGGCGGGCCATCGCATTGGCACAGCAGAAGTGGAGTCTGCGCTCATTTTGCATGAAGCCGTGACAGAGGCCGCCGTGGTTGGATATCCGCACCCTATTAAGGGGCAGGATATTTATGCGTATGTGACGCTCAAACCCGGATTTGAGCTGACCGATACGTTGCGGCAGGAGATGAATCAACTGGTCCGCCGCGAGATTGGCCCTATTGCAACCGTGGGCAAAATTCAGTCGGCCCCCGGACTGCCCAAAACACGCTCCGGCAAAATTATGCGGCGCATTCTGCGTAAAATTGCTCATGGTGAAATCCGCACACAAGCGGACTATGAGAAGCTCGGGGACATTTCAACCCTGCTCAATCCGGACTCGGTGGATGACCTGGTGAAGGGCTGCCTGATCGATTAATCGTCATTGACGCGGGAAAAGTGCAAGAGGTCGATACGCTTGCCATCCATGACCACCACGCGCACGGCCCAGCCGTCAATCACCGTAGCATCGCCCACGGACGGCACATGTCGCAGCACATGCAACAAGGCTCCGGCTGCCGTATGATAGTCGCCCTCTGGTAGAGTGATCTGCAGCGCGTCCGTCAGATCGTTGATATCGGTACGGCCATCCACATCGTAGCTACCGTCATCCTTGGGGCGAATCTGCAGCAATTCTTCTGTCTCATGCTCTTCGCGCATATCACCGGCTATCGTTTCCAACACATCGGTCAAGGTCACTATGCCTTCGAAGCTGCCGAATTCATCCACCACAAAGGCGATCTGATCGGCATTATTCTTGAAATCTTCAAGCAGGCTCAGCACATGTTTGGTCTCTGGCACCGCCAGAGCCGGACGAATCGCCGCACGCAATTCCAGCGATCCCGTCTGCAACATGTCATGCAGCAACTCTTTTTTCGCCACCACCCCCAGCGGCTCGGATGACGCATCACTATAGACCACCATCCGCGAATAGGACGAATCGATAATCGTCTGCGTAATCGTCTCCAGACTTTCATTCAGATGGATGCTTTCTACTTCCGTGCGCGGCGTCATGATGGACTTCACCGTACGCTCCGCCAACCCCAGCACACGCCGTATCATCGCCTGCTCAGACGGATTAAACGCGATGGCCGCTTCCTGCTGCGTCACCAGATCCGATAGCTCGGGTACCCCGCCATCCGCGCTGGCCCCCAGCAGATGCAACACGGCTTCTGCGGTACGCTCACGCAGCGGCCTGCGAATATTGTCACGGCGACGCTTGGAGCGGGCAAACTGGTTGAACGCCTCGACCAGAACGGAAAAGCCGATCGCCGCATAAAGGTATCCTTTGGGAATATGCAGATCAAACCCTTCGGCAAGCAGGCTCAGGCCGATCATCATCAAAAAGCCCAGACACAACACCACCACCGTGGGGCGCGACGACACAAAGTTGGTCAGCGGCTTACTCGCCACCATCATCACCATCACGGCAATCACCACAGCGACCATCATCACCGGCAAATGATCAACCATCCCAATTGCCGTAATGACAGAATCGATAGAGAAGATGGCATCCAACACCACAATCTGAGTAATCACCATCCCAAAGCTGGCATAGGCGCGGGGAGCACCTTCTGTTTTGTGCTGCCCTTCCAACCGCTCATGCAGCTCCATGGTCGCCTTGAACAGCAAGAACAACCCGCCAAAAATCATGATCAGATCTCGCCCCGAGAAGTCCTGACCCGCAAACAGGAATAACGGCTCGGTTAACGTGACCACCCATGAAATGATTGCGAGCAGAAACAGCCGCATCACCAGTGCACAGCTAAGGCCGATAATGCGCGCACGGTCGCGCTGTTCGGGTGGCAGCTTATCAGCAAGAATGGCGATGAAAACGAGGTTATCAATCCCCAGAATAATCTCCATGGCCACCAGCGTCAGCAGGCCCAGCCACAAAGTCGGATCGGACAGGTAGGGGAATAGCTCTAGAAGCACGGCAGCAACATCACAACAATCAGCGCGCTACATTGAAACAGCAAATGAACAATAGTTCCATCATGCATGCAGATTAATAGAGCCAACATCGATACACAAGCCCCATGTAGAATTCACCATTTTCGTATTATACTACAATTGATTGACTGGATGGTGGTCCCGACGCGATTCGAACGCGTGGCCTACAGATTAGGAATCTGTCGCTCTATCCTGCTGAGCTACGGGACCGCTGCCAAAACGTACGATTCATTGCTACGAGGTTCGCCCTGTCTTTGCAATCCTGATTAAAATAGCGTTTTACCAATCATCTGTTATATCCAGTTGATGGTTAAATTTTCTTTTATATGGGCCGCTTTCTTTTGTCTGATGCCTGTCGTCGCACAGGCACAGTCTCACTCCGTGTGGATTGAAGATTTGACCTGGACAGAAATCCGCACACAACTAGACAATGGTAGCGTGGCAGCGCTGATTCCAACCGGTGGCACCGAACAAAATGGACCACAGCTAGCCACCGGCAAGCACAACTGGATTGTGCGCCACACCGCAGAGGCCATCGCCAAACAGCTGGGGCACACCCTCGTCGCACCCGTCATCGCTTATGTGCCGGAAGGCACCATTTCTCCGCCTCAAGACCATATGCGATTCGCCGGAACCTTATCTGTGCGCGAGCAAACCTTTGCGGCGTTGCTGGAAGATACAGCCCGAAGCCTAAAGCAGCATGGGTTCACGCGCATTTATTTCATTGGTGATCATGGCGGCAGTCAGGCAACTCAGAAGGCCGTCGCAGAAAAGCTGTCTCTGGAATGGCAGCCCGATGGCATCTTGGTGCTGAATGTGGATCGGTATTATACAAATCCCGATGCTAAGGCGTGGGCGTCATCGTCAGCTATCGGTGCAAAATCACCCGATGCGCATGCCGGATTCATGGACACCTCCGAATTATGGGCCGCCCACGCAGCGGGGGTCCGCCCATCGCTTATTGGGCATCAACCGCCGGATTTCGCCGTCAACGGCCTCAAGGGCGACCCCTCGTTAGCTTCTGAATCACATGGTAAAAAGCTGTTGGAATTCAAGGTTAGGGCGGCCGTGGAACAAATTAAGCGCGCCGCCGCAATTAACGCTGGAAAATAGCCTCCAAACTCCCTATATCGTCGCTTGTTGCAGCGCATATTGAGCTGCGGGGCACAACGTATTAGAATGGCCCTCTGGTCTTGAAATAATAACGAGCAACGAACTTACTGGTTGGAGTGGAGCATGAGCAAGATTGTCGTTAAAACCCCGGTTGTCGAAATGGACGGCGATGAAATGACCCGCATCATTTGGGGCATGATCAAAGAAAAACTAATCCTTCCCTATCTGTCGATTGATTTGAAATATTATGATCTCTCCATCCAAAAGCGCGATGAGACGAATGATCAGATCACCATTGATGCTGCGGAGGCAGTGAAGCGTTACGGTGTTGGAATAAAATGCGCGACCATCACGCCCGATGAAGCTCGCGTGGAAGAATTCGGCCTCAAGCAAATGTGGAAATCACCCAATGGCACCATCCGCAACATTCTAGGTGGTACCATTTTCCGCGCGCCCATCACCATGCGCAACATTCCGCGTTATGTGCCCGGCTGGAAAAAGCCCATCATTGTCGGCCGTCACGCCTTTGGCGATCAATACCGCGCCACCGATTTTGTGGTGGATAAACCCGGCACGCTAACCATGATTTTCACGCCAAAAGACGGTTCGGCGCCCATCACCCATAAGGTCTATGACTTTGAAGAAGCCGGTGTGGCCATGGGTATGTATAATGTCGATGATTCAATCGCCGGATTTGCGCGTTCCTGCTTTAATTATGGGCTGAATGTGAATTATCCGGTGTATCTATCGACCAAAAACACCATTTTGAAGCGTTATGATGGTCGTTTTAAGGATATATTCCAGAAAATTTATGATGAAGAGTTCAAATCTGCCTTCGAAGCGCGCGGTTTGACCTATGAACATCGCCTGATTGACGATCTGGTGGCCTATGCCATCAAGTCTGAGGGTGGTTTTGTGTGGGCCTGCAAAAATTACGATGGCGATGTACAATCCGACGTGGTGGCACAAGGCTTTGGTTCGCTGGGCCTTATGACCTCTATTCTGCTGACACCCGACGGAAAAACCGTTGAAACGGAGGCGGCGCATGGCACCGTCACCCGCCACTACCGCATGCACCAGCAGGGCAAAGAAACCTCAACCAACCCGATCGCCTCCATTTTTGCGTGGACGTCGGGCCTGCGTTATCGCGGTAAGTTCGACAATAATCAGGATTTGATTGCTTTCGCGGACACGCTGGAGCACGTCGTCACCGAAACGGTGGAATCGGGCTATATGACGAAAGACCTGTCTTCGCTGATGGGGGATAAATTCCCTCATATGACTACGGCCGCCTTTATGGATCTGCTGGCTGAGAATCTGGGAAAAAAGCTTAGAAAAGCAATGGCTGCCTAACTTTACAAACACCTGAGATAAAGAATTTCAAACGCCAAAAACACGAACACCCCCTTTTGGGGGGTGTTCGCTGGTGCATATGTTCTACAATCCTACGACGTAGCAGTCTCGAAGTGCTTCATCACCATCGGCAGGATGTGATAGATACTGGAAACCGTTACCAGTACATACACCACGGTAGTGATGGCACCCGTCCCGAAGATGGTGGTCACGAGGTTGAGGTTCATCAGGCCGACGAGACCCCAGTTAATACCCCCTACCAGAACCAGAATCAGGGTGAGGACGTGAATCAATTTCATTTTTATCTCCAATGTAGTTTAACAGTCTTCATTATAGCAAAAAAATGCATTTAAGTTACTGAAATCGAATGGTTTTATTGCGCCGCAGCAGAGGGGGTTTGTGCGGGTGCAGCATGCGCATGTGACTGAAATGTGACAGTTTTGTTAAGGTGCAATGCGAATTCGCACTGCGAGACTATGATGCGCTGCAATGCGCGGAAACGCTGGGTTTTTTGGAACAGCTTGCGTAGAATCGGCCGTTTATGAATGGATCTGGCGTTTGTCCACCGCCAAAGCCGCTTCTTTCACCGCTTCGCTGAGCGTCGGATGGGCGTGGCAGGTACGTGCAATATCTTCCGATGATGCACCAAATTCCATGGCCACACAGCATTCATGAATCAGCTCGCCCACACGCGGGCCGATCATATGCACACCATACACCTGGTCGGTATTGGCATCCGCCAGAATCTTCACGAAACCATCCGTCTGTCCTGTAGCGCGGCCACGGCTATTGGCCATAAAGGTGAATTTACCGGATTTATAGGGCACACCGGCCTCTTTCAGCTGCTCCTCGCTCTGACCCACCGTTGCCACTTCCGGCCAGGTATAAATAACGCCCGGAATGACATTGTAGTTCACATGGCCGTGCTGACCATCGAGAAACTCCGCCACAGCAATGCCTTCTTCTTCTGCCTTGTGTGCCAGCATCGGCCCATCAATCACGTCACCAATCGCGTAAATATTGGGCTGCGCGGTCTGCCAGTGGCTATTCACCGGAATTCGCCCACGCTTATCGGTTTCAATTCCGACATTCTCAAGCCCAAGACCCTCCGTATAGGGTCTGCGGCCAATGGAGACCAGCACCGCATCGGCCTTCAGCGTTTCTGCTGCGCCACCCGCCGCTGGTTCTACCGTCACGCTCACGCCATCCTTGCCTTTTTTGGCGCCCGTTACCTTCATGCCAAGCTTGAAGGTAAAGCCCTGCTTCTCCAGCGTCTTTTGCAGCTGCTTGGAAAGCTCCAGATCCATGCCCGGAGTGATGCGATCCAAATATTCCACCACCGTTACTGTCGACCCCAGACGGCGCCACACCGACCCCAGCTCCAGCCCGATCACGCCGCCACCGATCACCAGCAGATGTTCTGGTACCGCTTTGAGCTCCAGTGCGCCCGTAGAAGACACGATCGTTTCTTCGTCGATTGTTACCCCCGGCAGCGGCATCACATCCGAACCAGTCGCAATCATGATATTCGCGGTGGTGATAGTCTTTTTATCGACGGTCACTTCATTCACGCCCGTAATGGTGCCGTGGCCTTTGATATAGTCGACTTTGTTTTTCTTGAAGAGCATTTCGATGCCGCCGGTGAGGCCTTTGACGATCTCTTCTTTGTTCTTCATCATCTGTTTCAGGTTGAGTTTTGGCGTCACTTCAATTCCATGTTGTTTGAAGTGGTGAGCTGCATCGTCAAATTTCTCTGAAGATTCCAGTAGCGCCTTAGAGGGAATACACCCCACATTCAAACAGGTGCCGCCCAATGCGCCGCGTTTTTCCACGCAGGCCACTTTCATGCCTAGCTGCGCCGCGCGAATGGCGCCAACATAACCGCCTGGCCCGCCACCAATGACGACCAGATCATAATCATGACTCATGAGAATCTCCCTTAAATTATAAGCCCAGCAGCAGGCGACGCGGATCTTCCACCGCTTCTTTCACTTTCACCAGGAACGTCACCGATTCACGGCCATCAATAATACGATGATCATAAGACAGCGCCACATACATCCTCGGGCGGATCACAATCTGTCCGTTTACCACCACGGGGCGCTCTTCAGTTTTGTGCATGCCCAAAATGCCCGATTGTGGCGGGTTGATGATCGGCGTTGACATCAGTGAGCCATACACCCCGCCATTAGACACCGTGAAGGTGCCCCCCGTCAGCTCATCCATCGACAACGTACCTTCACGCGCTTTGGTAGCTTTTTCGTTAATTTCAGACTCAATTTCGGCCAGAGATTTGCGATCGCACCCGCGAATCACCGGCACCACCAGACCCTGCGGCGTTCCCACCGCAACCCCGATATCATAATAGTTTTTGTAAACAATCTCATCGCCCTCGATGGAAGCATTTACTTCCGGAATCTGTTTAAGCGCATTCACGGCCGCCTTCACAAAGAAGCTCATAAAGCCCAGACGCACGCCATGCTTTTTCTCGAATGAGTCTTTGAACTCATTGCGCAGCGCCAGAATATTGGTCATATCAATTTCGTTAAACGTCGTCAGAATGGCCGCCGTATTCTGAGATTCCTTCAGACGGCGCGCGATCACCTGACGCAGTTTTGACATTTTCACGCGCTCTTCACGCGGGCCGACAGCAGGCTGCGTACCCATGCCATCCCCTTCCACGGCCTTCATCACATCGCCCTTGGTCAGGCGCCCATCCTTACCGGATGCAGACACCGCTGCTGTGCTGACTTTGGGGTTTTCTGCCAGCATTTTATTGACTGCCGGACCCGCAGATTTGCCTGCTGGAGCTGGCGCTGCTGCCTTTTCTGGCTGCGGCTTGCTTTCCTTCGCCGGCACCGCTGATTTGGTGCCTGCCGCGCCCGCTTCAATGCGGCCCAGCAACGCACCAACGCTGACGGAAGAATCCACATTTGCCGTGATTTCCTTGAGTGCACCAGACACTGGCGCATTGACCTCCAGAGTCACTTTGTCTGTTTCGAGCTCAACAATCGGCTCATCCTGCGTCACCGCATCGCCAACCTTTTTGAACCATTTTGCTACCGTTGCTTCGCTAACGGATTCACCGAGTGATGGAACGACGATATCTGTCATGGGGTTCTCCTTATGCCTCCTCTATGATGCCTTCTTGCTTTTGGTGGGCGATTTTTTGGTGTTCGCCGATGCAAGGGCATCTTTCACTACTGCTTGTTGTTCTGCTGCGTGGATTTTCATGTAACCGGCGGCCGGGGACGCTGCGGTCTTGCGGCCTGCATATTTCAGCCGCACCTGCGATACGCCTTCCGCTTCCATAATGTCTTCAATATAGGGCGCCACATGCATCCATGCGCCCATATTCTTGGGTTCTTCCTGACACCACATAACCTCGGCGTTCTTGTACTGTTTGATGGCCTTGCGTACTTCCTCGGTCGGGAAGGGATAATATTGCTCAATCCGCACAATCGCGACATCATCAAGCTTCTGCTCGCGGCGGGCCTCCAACAGTTCGTAGTAAACCTTGCCGCTGGTAAAGATGAGTTTCGTCACCTTATCGTCCGCTGCAATCTTATCAATCTCAGGGATGACGCGTCTGAAAGTGGTTTTGGGACCAAGATCCTTCAGGTCAGAGACGCACAGCTTATGACGCAACAAGGATTTCGGCGTCATTACAATCAGCGGTTTGCGGAAATTGCGGTGCAGCTGGCGGCGCAGCGCGTGGAAAAAGTTTGCCGGTGTCGTGCAATTCACCACCTGCATATTATCTTCGCCACATAATTGTAAGAACCGCTCCAGGCGTGCAGAACTGTGCTCTGGGCCTTGGCCTTCATAGCCATGCGGCAGCAGCATTACCAGACCAGACATGCGCAGCCACTTGATCTCGCCGGAAGATACGAACTGATCGATAATCATCTGTGCGCCATTAGCGAAATCGCCGAATTGCGCTTCCCACAGCACCAGCGCATCCGGCTCTGCCAGCGAATAGCCATATTCAAAGCCCAGAATGGCCAACTCAGACAGGGAGCTATTGATCACCTCATAGTGACCCTGTTTGCCACCCAGATTATTGAGCGGCGTGTAGCGTTCTTCATTTTCCTGATCCGTCCACACCGAGTGGCGGTGCGAGAAGGTGCCGCGCTCCGAATCCTGACCGGACAAGCGCACCCGATAGCCTTCTTTCAACAGCGATCCGAAGGCCAGCGCCTCACCCATCGACCAGTCGAGCCCCGCACCCGTATCCATCATCTCGATTTTGGCTTGCAGCTGCCGCTCGATTTTGCGGTTGATGTTGAAGCCTTCGGGCACTTTTGCGAGCGATTTCCCGATCTCCTTCAGCGTTTCCAGCTTCACGCCGGTATCCACCTCTGCCACGGCATCCTGCGCGCGGGAAATACCAGACCATTTGCCTTCCAGCCAGTTTGCCTTATTGGGAATATAGTGCTTGCCAGATTCAAACGCTTTTTCAAAGTGGTCGTTGAATTTAGCATACTCAGCATCCACATACGCCTGATCAACCGCGCCCGTAGAAACCAGATATTGCGAATAAATTTTTGCAGGCGATGCTTTTTGGCCGATCGCCTTATACATCAACGGCTGCGTAAACATCGGCTCATCGCCTTCATTATGCCCGTATTTGCGGTAACAGATAATATCCACCACCACATCGCGCTTAAATTCCTGACGAAATTCGGTGGCAAGCTTACAGCAATAGGCCACCGCCTCAGCATCATCGCCATTCACGTGGAAAATGGGCGCCTGCACCATCTTTGCCACATCTGACGGATAGGGGGTGAAGCGCGAAAATTTCGGACTGGTAGTAAAGCCGATCTGGTTATTTACGATCACATGCACAGTCCCGCCCGTACGGTAGCCGCGCAACTCAGACAGCGACAGCGTTTCTGGCACCGAGCCCTGACCCGCAAATGCCGCATCGCCATGCAGAGTGAGCGCCATTACTTTGGATTTACTGGTATCGGACGCCTGATCTTGTTTGGCGCGCACCTTGCCGCACACCACCGGATTCACCGCTTCAAGGTGAGAGGGGTTGGCCGTCAGCGACAGGTGCAGGTTTTTTCCATTGGGCATTTTGCGATCATTCGACGCACCCAAATGGTATTTTACGTCACCGGAACTATCTACGGATTCCGGGAAGTCCAGATTGCCGTGGAAGATAGAAAGCAGCTCAGAGTAAGGCTTGCCCATAATCGTAGTCAGCACATTCATGCGTCCGCGGTGCGGCATGCCAATAACAATTTCTTCGATCCCCAGATCCGATGCGGTCTGGATAATCACCTCAAGCCCTGCTATCGCCGCATCGCCGCCCTGAATCGAAAAGCGCTTCAGGCCCGGATATTTCACCTGCAGAAATTCTTCAAATGCCTCCACCTCAATCAACCAGCGCAGAATTTTCTTCTGCTCCTCTTTTTTAACTTTTTGCTGGCCCGCCATCTGCTCCACGCGCTCTTGCACCCACTGCTTCTGTTCAGGGTACTGGATATGCATGAATTCCACACCGATTTTGTCGCAATAGGTTTCACGCAACACCGACAGAATCTCGCGCAGGGTCGCTTTCTGGCGTCCCAGAACACCATTGAGCATGATGTCGCGATCATAGTCCGCCGGCGTAAAGCCGTAAGTGGCCGGTTCCAGCTCGGGGTGGACCTCTTTATGCTGCATGTTGAGCGGATCCAGATCCGCCAGCAGATGTCCGCGTACCCGATGCGCATGAATGAGCATCAGCGCCTTTACGCTATCTTGCGTTACAGAGGGGTTAACCAGTTCTTTGCCATCGGTTTTTTTCTTTGCCGCCAACGTTTCCGGATCCATTTGACCCAGCACCGCAGACGTATCCGCCGCCCAGCTTGCTTTCTGGTTGTGAGCCACCCCCATAGAGGCAAAAAACTGCTGCCAACTGGGGTCGACCAACGACGCATTTTGCATGTAGCGACGATACATTTCTTCAACAAAAACAATGTTATCGCTAAAAAGATGCGCGTTTTTCGCTGACATACCGCTCATAAGATACCAAGGCCTTACGGCTCTCCCTGTGTTCTGCTTCGACTATTTAGCTCAATACCAAGTGGATGCAAGTAAAATCGAGAATACTCACGGTTTTACTTGAGCAGCTCCTTGAGTGTTTTGCCCATTGCCGCCGGAGAGTCAGACACCGCTATGCCTGCGGATTTCATGGCCTCAATTTTATCCTCTGCGCCACCCTTACCACCAGAAACAATGGCGCCGGCGTGCCCCATGCGGCGGCCCGGAGGAGCCGTGCGGCCCGCCACGAAACCAACCACTGGTTTTTTCACTTTGCTGCGACGCAGGAAGTCAGCCGCCTCTTCTTCAGCGCTGCCACCAATTTCGCCAATCATAATGATGGCATCGGTGTCATTGTCCGCAAGGAACATCTCCAGCACGTCAATATGCTCGGTTCCCTTCACCGGATCGCCGCCAATCCCCACGCAGGTCGACTGACCAAAGCCCACTGCCGTGGTTTGCGCCACCGCTTCATAGGTCAACGTGCCAGAACGGGACAAAATGCCGATACGGCCCTTTTTATGAATGTGCCCCGGCATGATGCCGATTTTGCATTCTTCCGGTGTGATAACGCCCGGACAGTTTGGACCGATCAGTCGGGTTTTAGAGCCCGAAATCGCGCGCTTAACCTTTACCATGTCAAGCACCGGGATCCCCTCAGTGATACAAATCACCAACTCCATTTTCGCATCAATGGCCTCCAAAATCGCATCGGCAGCGAAAGGCGGCGGCACATAGATCACCGAAGCATTGGCTTCGGTTTTGGCTTTGGCTTCATGCACCGTGTCAAATACCGGCAGGTCGATATGCTTCTGACCACCCTTACCAGGGGTAACGCCGCCCACCATTTTGGTGCCGTAAGCCACCGCCTGTTCGGAGTGATAGGTGCCTTCACGTCCTGTGAAGCCCTGACAAATAACCTTGGTGTTTTTATTAACGAGAATGGCCATTACGCTGCCTCCTTATTTTTAACTGCACTGACGATCTTTTCTGCGGCATCTGCCAGATCATCAGCAGGAATAATTGCCAAACCAGAGTTAGACAGCATTTTCTTGCCCAACTCCACATTGGTGCCCGCCAAGCGAACCACCAGCGGAACGGAAAGATTCACCTCTTTTGCTGCACCAATCACCCCTTCGGCGATGATGTCGCAGCGCATGATGCCGCCAAAAATATTGACCAAAATGCCTTTTACGGACGGGTCAGACAAAATCAGCTTGAAGGCTGCGGTCACTTTTTCTTTGTTGGCACCACCACCCACATCGAGGAAGTTGGCCGGCTCGCCGCCATAGAGCTTGATGATGTCCATCGTCGACATTGCCAGACCTGCGCCATTGACCATGCACCCAATATTGCCATCCATTTTTACGTAAGACAGGCCATATTTGCTGGCTTCGCGCTCCAGAGGATCCTCTTCGTCTTCATCGCGCAATTCCACAATATCCGGATGACGATAGAGCGAGTTTTCATCAAAATTGAATTTCGCATCCAGCGCCACTAGCTTGCCGCCCTTAGTAATCACGAGCGGATTGATCTCGATCTGCGAAGTGTCTGTTTCTACAAACGCACGGTAAATCCCGAATATGAACTGACTGAATTCTTTCGCCAGCTCAGAGGGGATACCGATTCCCTTACCCAGCACGCGCGCGTGCCACGGCTGAATACCGGCCGCCGGATCCACGCTAACGGTGATGATTTTCTCAGGTGTTTTATGGGCCACCTCTTCGATATCCATGCCGCCCTCGGACGAAGCCATAAAGGTGATACGGCTGGTTTCGCGGTCCACCACCATCGACAGATACAGCTCGCTACCGATATCGCTGCCTTCTTCGATGTAGACCCGCTTCACCTCTTTTCCTTCCGGACCTGTTTGGTGCGTGACCAGCGTCATCCCAAGCATTTCCTTGGTCAGCTGCTTCACCTCATCGACCGACTTGGCAAGCTTCACACCGCCGGCCTTACCGCGGCCACCCGCATGAATCTGCGCTTTAACCACCCACAGATTGCCGCCCATGTCCTTGGCGGCTTTTTCTGCCTCAGCTGGATTAAACGCCACCGCACCTCTTGGCACTGCAACGCCGTATTTACTCAAGATCGTCTTCGCTTGATATTCATGAATATTCATTGGTCTGTCCTATTTCAGATTAACGGCTTTCATCAGCTCTTTCACTGCCGCAACAGACTGATCGAACTGTTTCTTCTCGGTGGCCTTCAGATCGATTTCCACGATCTTTTCAACCCCTTTAGCGCCAATGACGCACGGCACGCCCACATAGGTGTTTTTCACACCATATTCGCCCTTGAGATAGGCCGCACATGGCAGGATTTTCTTTTTGTCTTTGAGATATGATTCCGCCATCTCCACTGCGGCTGCAGCCGGTGCGTAATAGGCAGAGCCGGTTTTCAGCAACTCCACGATTTCGCCGCCGCCAAAGCGGGTGCGTTTTACAATTTCATCCACCTTCTCCTTGCTAATCCACCCCATTTTAATGAGGTCCGGCAGCGGAATGCCTGCCACTGAAGAGTAAGAAACCACCGGTACCATGGTGTCGCCATGGCCGCCCAACACGAAGGTCGTGATCTGGCTGATGGAAACCCCCATCGCCTCAGATAGGAAATAGCTGAAGCGCGCCGAATCCAGAACCCCGGCCATGCCCACCACTTTTTCTGGCTTCAGGCCAGACACATTCTGCAGCAGCGCCACCATCACATCCAGCGGGTTGGTGATCACAATCACAAACGCATTGGGCGCATATTTTTTGATGTTTTCGCCAACGGATTTCATCACGCCGGCATTGATGGAAATCAGGTCATCGCGGCTCATGCCTGGCTTGCGCGGCACACCCGCCGTCACAATGCACACATCCGCGCCCTTGATGTCCGAATATTTGCTGGTTCCCTTGATGTTAGCATCATACCCATCGCACGCATTGCTTTGCGAAATATCGAGCGATTTACCTTTTGGCATGCCTTCGACGATGTCGAACAGCACGATATCTCCAAGCTCTTTTTGTGCAATAATATGTGCGAGGGTCCCCCCGATCATACCTGAGCCGATGAGGGCAATTTTAGGACGTGTGGCCATGTGTATACTCCAATGAAGTTATAACGTAAGCCGAGAGATGTTATTATTGTTGCATCCAGTTATACTAGACGTTGGTCGAAACTCAAGAATTTCTGGTCTGTTAGCCCGTTCTTCCTGCGTTTTTATGAATTCATTTTCTCAAAAAACTCATCGTTGTTTTTGGTGTCTTTCATTTTATCGAGCAGGAACTCCATGGCGTCCATAGTGCCCATAGGGTTGAGAATTCTGCGCAACACCCATACTTTGGTGAGCTCTTCGCGCGCATAGAGCAGGTCTTCTTTGCGGGTACCCGAGCGGGTGATATCAATTGCCGGATACACACGCTTATCCGCCAGCTTGCGGTCGAGAATAATTTCGGAGTTGCCGGTCCCTTTGAATTCTTCAAAGATCACCTCATCCATGCGCGATCCGGTTTCGATCAGCGCCGTTGAAATAATGGTCAGCGAGCCGCCGAACTCAATATTACGCGCCGCACCAAAGAAGCGCTTGGGGCGTTGCAGCGCATTGGCGTCCACGCCACCCGTCAGCACTTTGCCTGAAGACGGCACCACCGTGTTATAGGCTCGCGCCAAACGCGTGATAGAGTCGAGCAGAATGATCACATCACGCTTATGTTCTACCAACCGCTTGGCTTTCTCGATCACCATTTCAGCCAGCTGCACGTGACGGGTGGCTGGCTCATCAAAGGTTGAGCTCACCACTTCGCCCTTCACGGAACGCGCCATATCCGTCACCTCTTCGGGACGCTCATCAATCAGCAACACTATCAGAATCGCTTCTGGATGATTGGCTGTAATAGAATGCGCAATATTTTGAAGCATAACGGTCTTACCGGTGCGCGGCGGCGCTACAATCAGCGTCCGCTGACCCTTACCTTGCGGCGAAATCAAGTCGATCACGCGGGAGGTAAGGTCGTTTTCACGCGGATCATCTTTTTCCATGATCAGGCGATCTTCGGGATATAGTGGCGTCAGGTTATCAAACGCGACCTTGTGTTTTGACTTTTCCGGATCTTCAAAGTTGATGCTTTTGACTTTCACCAGCGCAAAATAGCGCTCACTTTCTTTCGGGGAGCGCACTTCACCTTCTACGGTATCGCCGGTGCGCAGGCCAAATTTGCGAATCTGGCTGGGCGACACATAAATATCATCAGGCCCCGCTAAATAGTTGGCCTCTGGTGAGCGCAAGAACCCAAATCCGTCCTGCAGCACTTCTATTACCCCTTCGCCAACAATTTCCTGATCTTTTTCCGCCATGCTTTTCAAAATGGCGAAGATCATCTCCTGCTTGAGCATGGAGCTGGCATTTTCGATTTCATGTTCCTCTGCCAATGCAAGCAGTTCGTCTGGTCTTTTTTTCTTGAGTTCTTGTAAGCGCATATAAAGTCTTTCAATAAATAAATGGGGTCGATTAAAACCTAAATGGAGCCTACGTCAGTGATCGTTTTTGCTTATTTAGAGCTTTGGTTGTGAAAGGGCACTCGAGGTGCTTTTTGAGAGATGTTACGCTGTTATGCCTAAATTAGTGAGATACGTCAATGGTTTTTTGGAGTTACCTCTAAAAAGGCTTAAGCACAACCATGGCGACAATGCCAATCATCAGCACGGTAGGCGCTTCATTTAAAATCTTGAAATATTTTGGTGTTTTGGTGTTTTTTCCTTCCAAAAACCGCTTACGGTGGCGCGCCAAAAGATGGTGCACAAATGTCATCAAACACACCAAAAGCAGCTTCGTATGCATCCAGCCTTGTCTGAAATATTCCAACTCCATCATCAGCCAAAGACCAAATACCCAGGTTGCAATCATGGCAGGGTTCATGATGTAGCGCAGCAATTTGCGCTCCATAACCTCAAAGGTTTTAATGGTTTCTTCATGTTGTGATTGCGCATGATAGACAAAAAGGCGCGGCAGATAGAGCATTCCCGCCATCCACGAGATAACGGAAACAATGTGCAGCACTTCCAATATTGCAGTACTCATGCGGCTTCCTGTTTGGGGTCTTGGCCCAATGTTAACAATGTATCCTGCGTTACCGCTTCGTCATTTTCACAGTTATCTTCTCCATCCCAAGGACAGTGGAATCCTTTTTGCGTCACACTCAGACACAGATTTGCCAACCCTTCTATAAAGGCAGGATGCGTGGATACGGTTGGCACGCGGATATATTCTTTCACCCCGTGTTTTTCTGCGAGATGCTTATATTCAATATCAAGCTCCACTAGTGTTTCCGAATGTTCTGAAACAAACGCTATAGGAACCAGCACCACCGGCACCTTATCCTCACCGGCGCGAATGATGGATTCATCCGTTGATGGGCCAATCCATTTCAACGGCCCAACACGGCTTTGATAACAATTAACGTAATCGAAAGCGGTGGCTGGCAGGCGTTGGTTCATTTTTTCCATCACAGCCTGCGTGGTTTGCTCCACCTGTTTTTGATAAGGATCCCCTGTCAGCACAATTTTTTCTGGCAACCCATGTGCGGAAAATAATATTCGTGGCGTTCCTGAAGCCTGCGCCTTCTGATACGCAGCAACAAGCAAATCTGTTACCGCCTCCACCCATCCATCCAATGTTGGGTAACAGCATAGGGTGGTGGTGGTGGTCTTTACTCCTTGCCGCGCCGCCGTCTTAACCCAATCTGAAAAAGAAGAGGCTGTCGTCGTCGTCGAAAACTGAGGATAAAGTGGCAGAAGAATAATATGGTCCGGTTGATATTCTTTAACACGACGAACCGTTTCCTCACTCATCGGATGCCAGTAGCGCATGCAGATAAAAATCTCCACATTACCTGAGTGTTGAAGCCTTTCCCTGATCGCATCGGCCTGTGCCTTCGTGTTTTCCAGAATCGGAGATTTTCCGCCCAGCTGCTTATAAATTTCCTGCGCAACCGGTGCGCGCTTTTTTGAAATCAGTCGCGCAAGCATCCATCGAATCGGCAGTGGGACACGCAGGATTGCTTTATCAAAAAACAAATTAAACAAAAATGGTTGAACCGCCTGCAGCGAATTCGGTCCACCCAGATTAAAAAGCACAATGGCTGTTTTGCTTTGTTTGGAAATAACAGACATTACACAAATGACCGGATTGTTTTTGCTACCGCTTCCACATTTTCTATGGGCGTCTGAGGAATGACACCATGCCCCAGATTGAAGATGAACGGTGTACCGCGCATTGTTTCTAATATGGAGCGTGTTTCTTTGATTGCTCTTTGCTTGTCAGATGCCAGCAAAATCGGATCCAGATTTCCCTGAAGCAAGGCAGAACCCGCATTATCTTTTGCCCAGCCCATCGGCGTCGTTGCATCAATACCAACAGCACTAAGCCCCGTTTTCTGAGCATAAGAAATTAGGTTCGTTCCCACCCCTTTAGCAAATCCAATGACTGGGATTTCGGGATACCGATTTTTAATTTCTTTCACAATCTTTCGCGTTGGCTCAACCACAAACTGTTCGAATTCACATGCAGGAACCAAGCCAGCCCAGCTGTCAAATAGTTGTACGCAATTAACGCCGGCCGCTATTTGTGCCTTGAGATATTCACTAACGCAATTGGTCAGGAGGTCTATCAGGCCAATAAATTCTTCACGTTGTGCAAAAGAAAACTCTCGCGTTTTATTAAAGTCCCTGCTGGTTTTTCCTTCAATCATGTAGCAAGCCAGCGTCCACGGTGCGCCAGAAAATCCTATCAGCGCCTTATCGCTATCGAGCTCCTTTCGGATCAATTCCACGCCTTCAAATACCGGCGCCAGATAAGACAACACGCGTTCCTGCTTCAGGTTGATCATATCATTGGCGGATTTAATCGGATCGAGTCTTGGGCCTTCCCCTTCTTCAAAAGTAACACGCATACCCAACGCATCAGGGATCACCATAATGTCCGAAAATAAAATAGCTGCATCACATCCAAACCGTTTTAACGGCTGTAACGTAACGGTTTTAACCGCTTGCGGCGTGTAACAAAAATTCAGAAAAGAATTGAACTTGGACCTAACATCCCGGTACTCGGGCAAGAACCTGCCTGCCTGACGCATGAACCAATAGGGAGTGCGTCTCAAGGGTTCTTTTTTGAAAGCTTGTAAGAATAGACTGTCTGTCATACCGATCTCTTTTTTACACAATACAAACTAAAATAATATAATAAAATTATTTAAAGTAGGGGTAGTGTTAGAGCGCTGAAAAACAGGGATAGTGAAGTTATTTATCGCAAGCCCACAAATCATGCACAGGAAAACCATGCTGGGGTTATGTGGGAAAAAGCGCAGGGATAAAAAAAACAAACTTAAAAAAGATAAAGAGAAAAACTAAAAAGAGGACAGCAAAGGAAACCCAAACCACACACAGAAAAAAAGGAACGAGGATAAAGATATTCCCAAGTGGATAATAGGGTGTAACACGAATCACAAAATTGGGATAAAAAAGCGAAAGCAACCACACAAGTGGATAAGTCGGGTTTTGATAACCGCTTATGCACAGACAGAAGAAGAAAGCGATGAAGGAATTCCATTTACATCTGGTATCTGACTCTACCGGAGAAACCGTTAGCAGCGTATCGCGTGCGGTGTTGGCCCAGTTCGAAGAAGTGGAGGCGATAGAGCATGTGTGGCCGTTGATTCGTACAAAAGGACAAATTGAAAAAGTGTTGGCGGATATTGACCAAAATCCTGGCGTCATCATGTTTACGCTCGTTAATAAAGACTTGCGCAACCTACTTAGAGATGAATGTCAGAAGCGTGGATTGCCGTGTATCCCGGTGCTTGGGCATATTATTCGTGAACTTTCCGCCTATCTGAATGAAGAAGCAACAAGCCGTCCTGGAATGCAGCATGAATTCAGCGAAGATTATTTTAATCGTGTGGAGGCTATTAACTTTGCGCTGGCGCATGATGACGGACAGGGACACTGGGAACTGGATAAAGCGGATGTGGTACTGGTTGGGGTATCCCGCACATCTAAATCGCCTACCTGCGTGTATTTGGCAAACCGTGGGTATAAGGCAGCCAATATTCCCTTTGTAATGAATTGCCCGCTACCGGAAAATTTGGAAGAGATTAGACAACCGCTGGTGGTTGGCCTCACCATTTCACTCGACCGGCTGCTGCAGATTCGAAAAACACGACTCTTGTCGCTCAATCAGGAAGAAGAAACAAACTATATTGATAGCGATGAAGTGCGAAAAGAGATCGAAGAATCCCGCAAGCTATTTCGTAAAAATGGCTGGCCGGTGATCGATGTAACGCGCCGCTCCGTTGAAGAGACGGCCGCGATGATTATTCAATATCGTCAGAAGCAGTTGGAAAAAAGAAAAGCATGAGTGCTCCAATAAAAGCGTGCGTGATTGGTAATCCGATTGATCATTCATTGTCTCCAATGCTGCACGGATTCTGGCTGAAACAGTATGGAATCAATGGCACCTATACGGCGCAGCGGGTCTTAACGGAAGAGCTTGATGCCTTTTTTTTGCAGCTTAGAAAAAGAGACTATGCCGGATGTAATATAACGCTGCCCCACAAAGAAGCGGCCATGAAATATATGGATGAGGTGAGCGATGTTGCAACAAAGGCGGGCGCAATAAACACTGTTATTGTGCAGCAAAACGGAACGTTATACGGAACCAACACCGATGTTTATGGGTTCCGGCAAAATATGGTGGCGACCATTGGTGAGGACTATTTTGCAAATAAACAGGCGCTGGTGTTGGGCGCAGGCGGCGCGGCGCGCGGCGTATGTCTGGCTCTGCAGACACTGGGATGCCGCGTTTCGATTGCCAACCGAACCAAAGACAAGGCCGAGACGATTGCAGAATCCATAGGCAAGATATCCGTCATTGATTGGGAAGAAAAAGAGGAGGCGCTTTCGCAAACGGGCGTGCTGATAAACACCACCAGTCTGGGGCTTGTGGGAAGCGCGCCGCTAACCCTTTCGCTTGCAGCGCTTTCGCCCGACGCGGTGGTGAGTGACATTGTTTATAAACCGCTTCACACGCCGTTGTTACAACAGGCGGCGCTGCGAGGAAACAAAATCGTAACAGGTATCGGCATGTTGCTATATCAGGCAGTTCCGGGGTTTGAGGCGTGGTTTGGAGTGAAGCCGCAAGTAACCCAAGAGCTGGAGCAATATATGGTGAGAGTGGTGACATGAAAGTGATAGGAATCACCGGGGGAATCGCAACGGGAAAATCAGCGGTTGCTGCTATCTTTGAAGATCTGGGTGCGCCGGTTTTTAATGCGGATGTGTGCGTGCACCGTCTGCTGGATCACAATGCGGATTTATATGCGCAGATTTCATGGACATTTCCCAAGGCGATCATTGATCGCAAAATAGATAGGAAGCTCTTGGGCGATGCGGTGTTTGCAGATGAAACCAGACTCACGAAGCTGGAAACCATTTTACATCCTTATGTGCGACAGGAAGAGGTGGCTTTCATCAAGCGGGCACTGCAAGACGGCAAGAAAGCGGCCATTTTGGATGTCCCGCTATTGCTGGAAACCGATGCCGACAAGCTTTGCGATGCGGTGATTGTAACGGAGTGTGATGAGTTGATACAGTTGCAGCGTGCGATGGAGCGGCCCTACATGACAGAGGAAAAGTTCCGCAGCATTTTGCGTCGGCAAATGAAGCCGCAGGAACGGCGAAAAAAAGCAACGCATATTATAAAAACGGACGGGACGATCGAGCAAACACGAGCGCAAGTCCAAGATATTATCAAGGAGCTTGGGATATGAGAGAGGTCGTCTTAGATACCGAAACCACAGGACTGGATCCCGATACGGGTCATCGGGTAGTGGAGATCGGGTGCGTGGAAATGATGAATCACATCAAAACCGGATCACATTTTCATGCGTATTTGAATCCGGACCGCGATATGCCGCAAGAGGCAGAACGCATTCACGGGCTTAGCAGCAAATTTCTAAGCGATAAACCACGATTCGAGACAATAGCTCACGCATTTGTGGAATTTATCGGAGACGCGCCACTGGTGATACATAATGCGGCGTTTGATATGAAATTTATCAACGCAGAACTGGAGCGGGCCGGACATCCCACGCTTCCGATGGCCCGCGCGCTGGACACGGTGTTGCTGGCACGCCAGAAATTCCCAGGACAGCCTGCCAATTTGGATGCGCTGTGCAAGCGGTTTAACATCGACTTGTCGGCCAGAACCAAACACGGAGCGCTGCTGGATGCGGAGCTGCTGGCGGATGTGTATCTGGAGTTAAGGGGCGGGCGTCAGGAGCGCCTGGGGCTGGATGCGCCCAAGGCCGAGATGGTTGTGGCAACACAAAGACCGCAATCCATTGCGTACCGCCAGTTCCCGCCATCGCCAGAAGAAATCGAAGAACATGAGCGTATGGTTGTAGCCATGGGCAAATCGCTGTGGAAAGCAAGCGCAGGCTAGACGATTAAGACGGGTCTTTCGCGCGACGAATATTGTCACGATTTTGCGAATAGAGCGCAAAAAAGTCGATCGGCTCCAGCTGAAGCGGCGGGAATCCGCCATCACGCGTCACGTCGGCCACCACGCGGCGCACAAAAGGAAACAGCAAAAACGCGCAGTCAATCAGCACGACTTGCTCAAGATTGGCCCCCTCAGGGGCACGGATTTCAAAGATACCGCCATAAGCCAGATCGGTTAGAAACACGGTGTTTTTATCGTGAATGGCGCGCGCAGAAATCGAAATGGTTAGCTCAAACAAGGTTTCTTGCAGGCGCTGCGCATTCAGGTCAACGTTGATATCAATGGCAGGCGGCTCTTTCAGGCTCAGCAGGCTGTGTGGCGCGCGTGGGTTTTCGAAGGAAAGATCCTTGATATACTGTCCCTTAAGTGAAATCCCGTAAGGGACTTTCTGTTCTTCTGTCATGCGGTCTCTCGTCTAATACGTTGCTTTTAATAACAGGCGTGATTGTGTTTTGGTATAACAGAAGCAAGAACCAACCCCCAAGAAAAAACTGCAAAAGCGGTTCACTTAGCAAAAAAACTGGTCTAATCTGCCAGCAAAACGAGGTAAAAATGCCAGAAAATTTTGCGGGTGATCTGATCGTGTTTGGCGCCATCGCGCTATTTATTGTGCTGCGGTATCGCAATACATTGGGTCAGAATAAAGGGCGGGACTTCACCAAACCAAAGCCACCCATTCAAGCGGCAGACAAAATTCCTGTGGTGCAAATACAGGATCGCAGGCCTGTGTCAGAAGCGGGCAACGACAATCACGGCAAACCGCAGGACGTGGTTGCCACCCCCGCATTAGCAGCTAATGTTGCGGAAATTAAAGCGATTGATCCGGAATTTACGGTTCAGTCCTTTATGGAAGGCGCAAAAGCGGCGTATGAGATGGTGATCGACGCTTTCTCCAAGCAGGATAAAGAGACGCTGAAAATGCTGCTGTCTAAAGACCTGTACAAAGACTTTGTTAAAGACATTGATGAACAGATCGAGAAGAAGCAGAAGCGGGAAACCACGCTGGTGGCGCTATTGCAGGCGGAAATAAAAGAGATTGCGTTGAATAAAACCATGGCCAGCATCACCGTGTTGTTTGCCAGCGAGCAAATTTCCGTTGTGCGCGACAAAGACGGCGCGATTATAGAGGGCGATGCATCTACTACGCTCTATATGGAAGATAGCTGGGTGTTCGAGCGCGACCTGAAGTCCCGCAACCCCAACTGGACCATCATTGATACATAAGACTCGCATGCGCAAATGGCGTACAGAGACCTGCTTGCTGATGCTTTCGGCGTGTGTGGCGGGTCAGGAGCAGTTGCAGTGGCAACCGGTAGGGTATGACACTATTCAAGGCTGGGACGCAGACCATCACGCCGAGGCGCTGATCGCGTTTATCAAATCCTGTCAAAGCCCGAAGAAAACCAATCATGCAATGGCCGATTTGTTAGACAATCAACAATGGCAGCGCGCGTGTAACAAAGCAGAAGCCCTGCCCGCTCTGACACGCGAAACGGCAAAGCATTTTTTTGAAAGCAACTTCACGCCGTATCGCTTAACCACCAATCGGCGCACAGAAGGCCTGCTGACAGGCTATTATATTCCGGTGGTGAATGGGTCGTTGCAGCGCACGCAAGCCTATCGCTATCCGGTATATGCGGTGCCGCCCGATCTTACGCGTCCTTATTTTACCCGCAAAGAAATAGAGGCGGGCGCGCTGTCTGGAAAGGGGCTTGAACTGGCATGGTTTGATGATCCGGTCATTCCATTCTTTATTCAGATTCAGGGGTCGGGCCGTGTGCGGTTGCCCGATGGCAAAATGGTAGATGTCCAATATGCAGACAAAAACGGCCACGCATATACCGCCATCGGAAAAGTGCTGCTGGATGAGGGCAAGTTAACCAAACAAGAAGTGACGATGGACGGAATCAAGAAATGGTTGCGCGAACATCCCCAAGAGGCACCAGACATCATGAACCGCAATGCGTCATATGTGTTCTTTTCCTTGGCGGATGCGGAGCGGTTGCCCAAAGGGTCGCAGGGCATTCCGCTAACGCCGGAGCGCTCATTGGCCATCGATCATACCGTGCTGCCTTACGGCTTGCCGGTATTTGTCCAGACGCTGCAGCAATTCAATGATGAAGTAACACAGCGATTCGAGAAGCTATTGATCACACAAGACCGTGGAGGTGCGATAAAGGGGCCGTTGCGTGGCGACATCTTTTTTGGGCAGGGAGCAGATGCTGGCGATGTGGCTGGCGACCAGAAATTCAAGGGATGGTGGACAGTGCTAATTCCTACGGAAGAAAAAAACATTCCTCTGGAGGCAGGTGATGAAGAAGCACTGGATTCGTGAAATAACGGATGCTGAACGCCGACTGTGGCGTCTCTTCACGAGAAACGATACCCGGTTACACGAAGAGGAGGAAGATGTTGCGGCGCTGTTCGATGTGGATGAGTATGCAAAATCTCAGCGCGACATCAAACCGACATATATTGAAACACCATTGCCGCTGACGGAAGACATTAAAAAACAATTCACCCCGCTGAAGGCCGGAATTTATGCGGGTGTTGATCGGCGCAGCGCGCAGCGGCTGAGGCGAGGGAAGCTGCCCATAGACCGCACCATAGATCTACACGGATACAACCAGATGGATGCGTTCGAGCAGCTTTATCTTGGGCTTTCAAAATCCGCAGAGGCGGGGCATCGCGTGCTGCTAGTGGTTACGGGTAAGGGAAATCGTGGCGAAGGCGTAATCAGACAAAACCTGCCTTTGTGGTTGAATGCCCCCTCAATCCGACCATTTATCCTTGCATTTGATCAGGCAACCGCCAAAGATGGCGGCAGTGGAGCTTATTATGTCCTACTTAAGCGACAGCGCTGATCCGACGGCGGTTTGTCATCTGCTGGTGGTGGATGACGATGAACGCTTGCGCGAGCTGTTGCAGCAATATCTGAGCGAACACGGGTTTTTTGTCAGTGTGGCAAAAGATACGACAGAAGCACGCCGGATGCTGCAGCATTTTGAGCTGGATGCCGTGGTGCTGGATTTGATGATGCCGGGAGAAAGCGGTCTGGAGCTGGCCGCTTCGCTTGGGGCTTCGGCGCCCCCCATTTTGATGTTAACGGCGATGGGGGAAACCGAAGACCGCATCAAAGGGCTTGAAACCGGCGCGCGGGATTATTTGGTGAAGCCGTTTGAACCAAGAGAGCTGGTGTTGCGCATCAATAATATTTTACAGCGGCGGCAGCAGGAAATGAGCGTTGCTTTCAAAGTGCGGTTTGGTGAGTTCACATTCGACACACGAAGCGGGAAACTGCTTCAGCAGGACCATCCGGTCTATCTGACTTCCGGTGAGGCGCAATGCCTCAAGGTTCTGGCGGAAAACGCGGGTAAGCCTGTTTCCAGAGAGCTTCTGGCCGAACTGACATTGGGTGCCAAAGGAAATGAACGCAGCGTGGATGTGCAGATAAACCGACTGCGAAAAAAGATAGAACCGATGCCGGGTCGTCCTATTTATATTCAAACCGTGCGGGGAGCTGGCTATGTCCTCCACCCCACACAGTAATTCCGACGACACATTGTACCGCCACAGATTCTTGCCAAATACGCTGTTTGGACGGGCGTTGCTGATTCTGATCGTGCCGATCATCATGATTCAGCTGGTGGCAATCTATATTTTTTATGAGCGCCATTGGGGCAGCGTAGTGCGCAACATGTCGAGCACGCTGGCGGGTGAGGTGATCGTGTTGATCGACGCATTCCAGAACACGCCAGAAAATGAGCGATTGCCATACACTCAGGCGATCGGGCGGATGCTGGGCATCACGGTCAGCTTCGACGAAAGCGAAGATGTGGTGTTTGTTGAAGGGGAGGGCAGGGAGACCTATCCGGACTTTTTCAAAGACCTGTCGACACATCTCAGCCACCCGTTCATGGTGCAGCTTAAGGGAGAAGAAGACGAGATCGTTATTTCCATTTTAATGAATGATGGCACGCTCCGGCTGGCCATGACCAAGAAGCGCCTGATTAACTCGACCACCTATATTTTTATCCTGTGGGTGTCGGGTGCTTCCGTGGTGATGATGGTGATTGCCACCCTGTTTCTGCGCAATCAGATTCGCCCGATTCGACAACTGGCAGCCGCTTCGGAGCAATTTGGTCTTGGTCATGATACTCCCGATTTCAAGCCTAGAGGAGCAGCTGAGGTGCGGCAGGCCGGGCGCGCTTTTATGACCATGAGAGACCGCATCGCCCGGCAGGTCGCGACGCGCACTGAAATGCTGGCAGGTATCTCGCATGATCTGCGAACGCCACTGACACGTATCAAATTGCAGTTGGCTATGTCAGGCTTTCAGGAAAAAGCCCGCAAGGCACTGGAAGCAGATGTGGCAGAGATGGAGCACATGATTCAGGAATATCTGGATTTTGCGCGAGGGGTGGGCGGCGAGCAAAGCGAAACCGTGCCAGTGCAGCCGTATCTTCAATATATTGTCGACTCATACGCGCATCATGACGAGCCGGTGTCTTTTTCCGGCTGTGGTGAGGTGACGATGCTGATTCGCCCTAAATCTATGCGGCGGGCTATCCAGAACATTATCGATAATGCGCTACGCTATGGCGGCAAGGCAGATATTCGCGTGGAACAAACGCCCGCAGAAATATGGCTGCATTTTGAAGATGCCGGACCCGGCATTCCTGAGGATCAAATGGAACAGGTGTTTCGCCCGTTTACGCGGCTGGAGCGCTCGCGCAATGTGGCAACCGGTGGGGCAGGTTTAGGGCTTAGTATTGCGCGCGATATTGTGGTGGCACACGGAGGATCGGTGACGCTTGCCAATATGAAGAAGGGGCTTCGCGTTACGATAAAGCTGCCATTGCCCAGTACGGAAGAAGACTAAATACACAAACAAAAAAGGGAGCCGAAGCTCCCTTTTATTCCATTAATCCTAAACAGGACTTATGCAGCAGCCTTAGAGGCAAATGCACTGATCTCTTCCAGACCTTCAGCGGTACGTTTGTTGATCACATCAAACGCTTGGAAGCTTGACTTGGTCACGATTTCAGACACGTTGCGCAGGCTGTTGAGTGATGCTTCAAACATCGATTTAGCCAGCTCAGCTTGTTTGGTGGTGTTGATTTCAGGAGAACCATTCACCATCATTTCTTTTGCCGTTTTCAGCAGCTGTTCAACATTGGTGCGAACGCTTTCAGCCTGATGGCGAGAAACCGCTTGCGCGCTTTCAGCGATAACGCTGCTAGCAGCAGAAAACGCTTCTGCATTGCGACGACCAAAGTTCAGCACTTGGTTGAAGTCAAAGTTTGGCGTTTTGTAATCAGAAAACGCTTTCATGTAATCAGCATATGGATTCTTAGTAACCATTTCTCTTCTCCTATAAGTTGTCACACATCCACTGTGTTCGGGCGGAATATGTCAGAAAAGAAAATGGGAGTCAAGAGTTTTTGTGCGGTGCAACAAATATTGGTCTCTAACAAAAATGCTCTATAACACACTCATTTCTAAAGCCTTTTTTTTTGCTGCGGCAACGGCGGCGATAATTATTTGTTTAAAACCTGTCCCAGAATCAGACATTAAAACAGACAGAGCGGCCTGAGTGGTGCCGCCCTTGCTGGTCACATTTTCTCGCAACTGCGAAGGCGACTCAGCAGCAGTCGCGGCCAATTGTGCAGCGCCGAAAAGGGTCTGGGTGCACAGCAGCGTTGCCTGATCGTGTGTGAGGCCTGCATCGATTGCCGCATCGATCAAACATTCCATGAAATAGAAGATATATGCTGGACCGCTTCCCGATATGGCGGTGACGGCATCCATCAGCGATTCATCGTCAACCCACAGCGTTTTGCCAACGGCGTCCATCAGCGACGATACGAATTGTCGCTGCGACGTGGTGACGGCAGGGTTGGCAACGCAGGCGCTCATTCCTGCGAGAACCATGCTCGGCGTATTGGGCATGACGCGAATGATGGCGGCGCCATCCCACAGATGCTTAGAGTAAAAGGATAAGGGTTTGCCCGCGGCGATGGAGAGAATCAGCGGGCTGGATGGTTGAAAGCGCTGCCGTATGGACGCCAGCACCGCTTCAAGCGCATCCGGTTTGGTTGCAAGGCAAATGGAAGAGATGTTTGTATCTGCGGGCAATGAGGCGATGGATTCATAGCAGGCAACATTGAGCGCAGAAGCCAGTGCACGGCAGCTGTGAATATGCGGATCAACCAGAATCAATTCGCCCGCATCTAAAAGCGAAGCGCGCCAACCCCGGGCAAGCGCGCTTCCCATATTGCCGCAGCCAACAAGCAGCAGCGGAGTATGCTTGTTACTCATGCTTCCCCAACGGGATCCATCAGTGCGATGTTCAGAGCTTCCTGACAGGTGTTGCCGCCCCAGATGACGGATTGGAACGCAGGAAAGAAGCGATCACATTCATTGATGGCGATATCCATCAGATCTTCAATTTGTTCCGTTGTGGCACCATGACCCCCGCGCAGCAGCAACGCATGACGGAAGGTGATAACGCCTTCTTCAGAACACATATCAAAATGGCCCAACCACATTTTTTCATTAATGGACGCCAGTAACGGATAGATAGCCTTTCGATTCTTATCGGGTAATTTAGATTCATACGCACAGGAGAAAATCAAAACCTGAAGGTCGGGTTGCCAAGTTAACCACACGCGGTAATTACACCAGCCGGTAGAGACTTCAGCAATCAGCTCCTCATCGACGGGACGGTCAAACAGCCAGTCTCTGTCTTCAAAGAGTTGCTCGGCGAGATCTAAAGGATTTTGGGAACGTTGTTCGGAATCAATATAGGCAGCGGTCATAAAACCTCCCAAAGGTGATGAGGGTGACACATATCCGCTCAGGTCGGATGCTTATATTAAACAGAAAGCCGGATTAAATACCAACCAATTTCGCGTTGCACCATACAGAAAACCACAAGATGTAGTATTTAGGTTACGGTTACGACGCCAACATATAGAAAACAAGCCAATTCAGCCCGTTAGCTTTTTTTGAGGCTTTCGAGCTCTTTTCTAAGCGCTTCATTTTCCTCGCGAGCCTTTTCTGCCATGGCGCGCACCACCTCAAATTCTTCGCGTGTGACCAGATTCATTTTAGCAACCCAGGATTCAATGCCAGAGGTCACCATAGCCTCAATTTCGCGTTTCATATCAAAGAGCGCGCCGGTTGCGCCGGAGAAGAGCTTTGACAGGTCTTCAAACAGAGGATTGTCTTTTTGCATCAGGTGTATCTCCAAACAGTGCTTGAGCAAGCCGCGGTTTTATCGCAAACTAAGGCGCAAGTAAACCAAAGGAATCAAACCAAAAGCAAATAACAGGGGAAGTACGCGCATGCAACGGATACTAGTGACGGGCGGTGCTGGGTTTATCGGCTCAAATATCGTCAACGACATTGCGGATAAGGGGCACTACCGTGCGGTAATCAGCGATGTGTTTGGTAAGACAGAAAAATGGCGCAATGTGTGCAAGCACCAGATTTTTGAAATCATCGCGCCCGAAGACACTTTTTATTGGCTGGAATCTAATGCAGAGAAATTGCACGCCGTGGTGCATATGGGGGCCATTTCTTCCACGACGGAAACCGATGTGGATTTGTTTCTGGAAAATAATTTCTCCTTCTCCAAGCAATTGTGGCACTGGTGTACAGAAAAACAAAAACCGTTTATCTATGCATCATCTGCAGCCACATATGGCGATGGTTCAAACGGCTTTGACGACGATATGTCGAACAACTACCTCAATCGCCTCCATCCCATGAATGCGTATGGATGGAGCAAGCAGCTGTTCGATCAGTTTGTGGCAACCACCATCGAGCGCAAAGACAAAGCGCCGCCGCAATGGGCAGGGCTGAAGTTTTTCAATGTGTATGGTCCCAACGAATACCACAAGGAAGATCAAAAAAGCGTGGCGGCACAAATTTATCCGCATGCTGCAGCCGGGCGCCCTGTGAAGCTGTTTCGCTCACTGAATCCTGACTATGCAGACGGCGGGCAAAAGCGTGACTTTGTGTATGTAAAAGACTGCGTGAAAGTCGTGTCGTGGTTGCTCAACAACCCCTCGGTGTCCGGCCTGTTCAATCTTGGTACCGGCGAAGCCAGGACCTTTAATGATCTGGCGAAGGCGGTGTTTAATGCTGTGGGAAAAGAACCCAAAATCACCTATATCGACATGCCAGAGCAGATCAAGCAGAAGTATCAGTATATCACTGAGGCCCGCATGGATCGGCTGCGCATCGCTGGATATCGCGAACCCTTTACCTCGCTGGAAGATGGGGTAAGGGATTACGTGAAGAACTACCTCAGTAAAGACGATCCGTACTATTAGAATTCAAGGCATGTGATGCTGCTGTCTGTGGCGATGATTTCTTATCCGGACATTGATCCGGTTTTGCTGCAGATCGGGCCTGTCGCCATCCGCTGGTATGCGCTGGCCTACATTGTCGGCGTGCTGCTGGGGTATCGCTATGTCAGAATGCTCAACTGGCGCAGCGTCCCACCCGTTATTCCCGCCAAGCCGTTTGAAGATATGATTACCTGGGCCATCTTGGGCATTATGCTGGGCGGGCGTTTGGGGTATGTGCTGTTTTATAATGCGGGATACTATCTCGATAATCCCCATGAGATTCTGGCGATCTGGAAGGGCGGCATGTCTTTTCACGGCGGGCTGCTTGGCGTGATCGTAGGATTTTACGGCTATGCGAAGCGCCACCGAATCGAGTATCTGCGTCTGATGGATATGGTGGCATGCGCGGCACCGATTGGCCTGTTCTTTGGCCGGATTGCCAATTTCATTAATGGGGAATTGTTTGGTCGGGTGACCACGGTGCCATGGGGCATGGTGTTTCCGCATGGCGGCATATTGCCACGGCATCCCAGCCAGCTTTATGAGGCGGTGCTGGAGGGCGCGCTATTGTTTGTGATTCTGTTCGCCTGTTCGCGCTATACCAGAATTCGCGAGCAGGCGGGCGCACTGAGCGGCTTTTTTCTTCTGGGCTATTCGCTGGCACGAACCGTTGTAGAGCAGTTCCGGGAGCCGGATCATCATCTGGGATATATTTATGGGATGATGACGATGGGCCAGTTGCTGAGCGCACCGATGTTGTTGGTGGGAGTATTTTTAGTCATACGGGCGATGAGGCAGGGCAATGGCGCTAGAACAGCTGATTAAGGAAAAAATCCGCGAGAACGGTCCAATCTCCATCAGTGACTATATGGAGCTATGTCTGGGTCACCCGCAATATGGTTACTACATTAAACAAGACCCCTTCGGCCGTCAGGGCGACTTTATTACTGCACCGGAAATCAGTCAGGTGTTTGGTGAATTGATAGGCCTGTGGTGCGTGGATATCTGGGCGCAGCGCGGCGGTGGGCCGCTGACATTGGTAGAGCTTGGGCCGGGGCGCGGAACCCTGATGCAGGATATGTTGCGCGCCACACGCCATATCGAAGATTTCCACGATTCGATCAGCGTGTGTTTGGTTGAAACCAGCCCGATGCTGCAAACCATCCAGTTTCACACGCTGCAAAACAGCCATGAACGACTAATCTGGGAAGAAAAGATCGACGATTTGCCGGATACGCCGGTGATTGTGGTCGCCAATGAATTTTTTGATGCGCTTCCCATTCGCCAGCATGTGCAGGTTTCCGGTCGTCTGTGTGAGCGCAAGGTTGGCATCGATCAGGAAAGCGGCGAATTGACCTTTGTGCACGAGACGGCGGGGCTATCGCTGGCCAAGGGCGGCAACGACATTAAGGATGGCACGGTGGTAGAAAGTTGTCAGGCATCCAAAACGGCAATGGCCAAGCTGGCCGATCATGTGCGCCAATATGGTGGCGCCGCGCTGGTGGTGGATTATGGGTATCTGGGAGAAAGCCATCAGGATACGCTGCAGGCTGTAAAGGATCATTTGTACCATCCGGTGCTGCGCGACCCCGGAGATGCTGACATCACGGCGCATGTGGATTTTCATGCCTTGCTGGAAGTGGCAGAAGATATGGGGCTGGCCACTTACGGGCCGGTGGAGCAGGGGAAGTTTCTCGTTCGACTGGGCGCGCAGGCGCGTACCGAGCGGTTGTTGCAGGATGCAACCGAAGAGCAGGCCGTGCAGTTGATTACCGGTGTAAAGCGGTTGATTGATCCGATGCAGATGGGAGAGCTGTTTAAGGTGATAGCCATTCTGTCCGATCAGGATATGACGCCAGCGGGGTTTGAGCGTGATTAAGTCGGAACTCCTTTCGTTGCTTGGCACCATTGCGCACGGATTCTTCACCCGCGAGGGTGGGGTGAGTGAAGGGGTCTATGCCGGATTAAACTGCGGTCCCGGCTCAAACGATAACCCCGAACATGTGCAGGAGAATCTTCGCCGCGCCAAACGGATGCTGGCGGGCAAAGAGGTAGCGCTGTGCCGTTGTTCACAAATCCATAGCGCCGATGTCATTACCGTTGATGAGCCGTGGCCCGCACACCAGCCGCCCAAGGCAGACGCGTTGGTGATTAACAAACCCAATGTGATGATTGGGGTGTTGACGGCAGACTGCGGCCCTATTTTATTTGCAGACCCGCAGGCAGGCGTCATCGGCGCAGCCCATGCCGGTTGGAAGGGCGCGATTGGCGGGGTGTTGGAAAACACCATTGCCGCCATGGAAGCGATCGGGGCGAGTAAATCGCGCATTCAGGCGGCGGTTGGGCCGTGCATTGCTCAACAATCCTATGAGGTGTCGCAGGTCTTTTATGATCAGTTTGTGGCGCAGCAGGCGGTCTATGGTACGTTCTTTCGCGAATCGTCCAAGCCGGATCATTACCAGTTTGATCTGCCGGGGTTTATTCAGCATCGGCTGCTACAATCCGGCTTGCACAATGTGGAGGTGCTTGCTAAGGATACTTATTCCGATGAAGCGCAGTTTTTCAGCTTTCGCCGCACTACCCATCGCGGCGAGCCGGATTATGGGCGGCAATTATCGGCTATTATGATCACACAACCATAGGCAGGAACATGGACATTATTCCCTTTGACGACCGCGATGGATATATCTGGCTGAATGGCACCATGGTGCCGTGGCGCGATGCGAAAACGCATGTACTGACGCATGGTCTGCATTATGCCAGCTCGGTATTTGAAGGCGAGCGTGTCTATGATCATCAGGTGTTCAAACTGAAAGAGCATGGCGAACGACTGCACCGCTCCGCACAGATGCTGGATTTTACCATCCCTTATAGCGCGACGGTGCTGGATGAGGCGGTGAAAGAGCTGGTGGCATTGCAAAAAGTGCAAAATGGCTATGTGCGACGCTTTGCATGGCGCGGTAGCGAGATGATGGCTATTTCCGCGCAGCATAATAAAATTCATGTGGCCATTGCCACCTGGCCGTGGCCAAACATGTATAAGGGTCAGAATACGGATAAAGGGATTCGACTAAAAACGGCAGCGTGGCGACGCCCATCGCCGCAAAGCGCACCATGTCATAGCAAGGCAGCCGGTCTGTACATGATCTGCACCATGAGCAAACATCAGGCAGAGCGCGATGGTTATCAGGATGCGTTGATGCTCGATTATCGCGGCTATGTGGCAGAGGCAACGGGCGCGAACATCTTTTTTGTCATGGATGGCGAAGTGCATACACCCACACCGGATTGTTTCTTAAACGGCATTACCCGTCAGACGGTGATTGAGCTGCTTAAGAAGCGCGGCGTTAAGGTGGTTGAGCGCCATGTTATGCCTGAAGAAGTCAACAAAGCGAGCGAAGTGTTTCTAACTGGAAGCGCGGCTGAAGTAACGGCGGTAGGTGAAATTGACGGGCATCACTTTACACCCGGCTCGATTACCAAACAGGCAATCGAGGACTACCGCGAGCTGGTGCACACCAAGATCTAACTTATTTTTTGCGTAATTCGCGCAATGCTCCACGCAGATAATCTGCGCCCGTCAGTACGGTTAAAATGGCTGAAATCCAGAGCAGAACATGACCGGCAACCGGTTCTAAATCCGGATTAGCATGACCATATAGCAGCACAGTAATGGCCACCATCTGTGAAGCGGTTTTCCATTTGGCCAAGGCGCTGACATGGATGGTTACATTACGTGCTGCCATAAATTCACGCAATCCTGATACGAATAATTCACGACATAAAATCAAGGTGACGGCAACGACGGATGCCTCACCATTGCTAACAAGCAAAAGCAAAGCAGCGGCGACCAGTAGTTTATCGGCATTAGGATCGAGCATACGACCCAGCTCGGATTCCACTCTCCAGAGGCGTGCTAGATAGCCATCAAAATAATCGGTGATACCCGCGAGTATAAATAAAATAAAAGGCAGCCATAAAGCGCCTTCGCCGGAGCAATACCAGCCGCCAACCAGCGCGGGCACGAGCAGGTAGCGCAGCAAGGTTAGGCTATTGGGTATCTGGGACCGGAGGCTCATGATTGAAAATAATCGTAAATGGTTTGTGCTAGTTTTTTACTGATTCCCGGCACATTTTCCAACTCGGAAAGTGAGGCGGCTTCAATTTCTTTGCGTGAGCCGAAGTGGCGCAGCAAGGCGCGTTTTCGGTTTGCGCCGATGCCGGGAATATCATCTATTTCAGATTGGCTGATGGATTTGGCCCGGCGGGTGCGGTGCGATCCGATGGCGAAACGATGAGCTTCATCGCGCAGCCTTTGTAGAAAATGCAAGGCGGGGTGTTCGGGCGGGAGCATAAAGGGCTGGCGTTCGGGCAGGAAGAAATTCTCCCGGCCTGCATTGCGGTCAGGCCCTTTGGCAATGGCAACATAGGTCAGATCATTGATGCCTAAATCGGAGAAGATTTCCGTTGCGGCGCTTAGTTGACCCTGACCGCCGTCAATAAGCACCAGATCTGGCCACAGGCCGCGTTCGCCATCAGGATCTTCTTTTTGTAACCGCGAGAACCGGCGCGTGAACACCTCCCGCATCATGGCGTAATCATCGCCGGGCGTAAGCGTATCGCTTTTAATGTTGAATGTGCGATAGGCGTTTTTTTGCAGCCCTTCGGGTCCGGCAACAATCATCGCGCCAATTGCATATTGGCCAGAGATGTGGCTGTTGTCATAGACCTCAATACGAGTGGGGGTGCTTTCCATATCGAACAAATCGGCCAGCGCATCCAGCTGCTGCTGGTCGGATAATCGCTCGGTCAGGCGTTTCTGATAGGCGGCTTCGGCGTTGATGCGCGCTTGGTCAATCAAGGCGAGTTTATCGCCGCGTTGTGGCCGGTAGATTTTTACCTTGTGCTCGGCAACAAGCTGAAGCGCAGCCTCAATGACGTCCAGATTGTCCACGTCATGACCGAGCAATATTTCTTTGGGTGGGACGTGTGCTTGATAAAACTGCCCCAAAAACGCGGAAAGCACCTCTTCGTCGCTGGCATCGTCGGCATGGCGCGGGAAATAAGCCTGATTCCCAAAAGCATTGCCCGCCCTAAAGAAAAACACCTGTACGCACGAAAAAGATTCGCCGCGATATAAAGCGATCACATCTGCATCGTCCAGACCCGCAACATTGAGTTGTTGCTCGTGCTGAATGCGGGTGAGCGCCCGAATGCGATCGCGCATACGTGCGGCTTTTTCATATTCCATCGCCGCGCTATAAGCCTCCATTTGCGCGGCAAAGGCGTCCTGAACATCACGGCTTTTACCGCTTAGGAACAAGGTCGCCTGTCTTACCAGTTCGGCATACTCTGTTTCGCTGATCAGGTTCACACAGGGCGCGCTACAGCGTTTTATCTGATATTGCAGGCAGGGACGGGAGCGGTTTTTAAATACGGTTTCCGGACAGGGGCGCAGCAAAAAAGCCTTTTGCAAAATGGCCAGTGTTTGATTAACGGCGCTGGCAGAAGGAAAGGGGCCGTAATAGTTTCCGGACTCTTTCTGCGAGCCGCGATGCTTGCGAATCTGCGGGAAAGGGTGATCTTTCTGAATAACAATATAAGGGAAAGATTTGTCATCGCGCAGAAGGATATTATAGCGCGGCTTTAGTTTCTTGATCAGGGTGGCTTCGAGTAGCAGCGCTTCGGCTTCGTTTGCGGTTACCGTGTATTCCATTTTTGCGGTCTGATCGATCATGCGCAAAATGCGTGTGGTCAGTCCCGAAGCAGAAGCGTAGTTGCTCACGCGGTTGCGCAGATTCTTTGCCTTGCCCACATACAGCACATCATCCGTGCGCGTGAGCATACGGTACACCCCCGGCTTGGCGGGCATATCCACCAGCGCCGCTTTGATACATTCTATTCCGTGAGGCGTTTCATTCATGATGCGGTGAATTTGATGGAATGGCGCCGGCGATTCCAGTGTAAAATAGAGTGAAATCAAAGGCTCCTGTAACTATCCACCAAAGCTGTGGATAAGATTGGTGAAAAACCAAGGAACAAATCACCAAGGGCGCAGCCAAGCAGGGGTTGACTCGGTTTGCCTAAAAAACAGGCATGACTCGCAGTCGGTTGTATTTTCAGTAAATTGTACCGCGTCAAGCCGTGCTGATATGGGACAATCAGGGAAGAGCGCCACATGATGTTGCCAAAGAGCCGCACTCAAGCCCGCTGTGAATAAATTGGAGTGCTGGGGGTAATTTGGAGGCGTATTTTTAAGAACTCGTCCTAAGTACATGAATGATCAGGCGAGTAGGATGATAGATGCCTTCCGCCGCTGAGTGATAATAACTGTCCGGTGACGTTTGTTGCGCCGAGCAGATAGTCGATGGCCTGACAGACATCTTCGAGTGAGCTGGTTTGTTTTAATGGTGTTTTCTCCGCCAGACGTGCGAACACATCGTCGCCATCCATGGTGCCGGCAAGCGTAAGCCCCAACGCCAGTGTGTTGATGCGAATGGTGGGGGCCAGTTCAGACGCAAGCAGCGGTGCCAACTCGGCAAGGCCTAATTTGCTCAGGGTGTAGGAGAGAAAAAGAGGAGACATGCTCCAGCCTTTGATTCCATCGCCCAGATTGATGATGCTGGCGTGGGTTAAGCGGTGATGGGCTACATGCCGCTGTAGGGACTGAATGAGACGCAACGGCGTCAGCAGATTCACTTGCTGGTGCGAGAAAAAAGATTCTGCCGTTACGCTTTGCAGCGTATCGCGCGTAAAGATGGAGGCGGCATTGATCAGGTGATGGATTGGGCCAATGGCGCTTGCGGCACGATCAAACAGTGCGTTAGTATCACAAGGAACGGAAAAATCAGCCTGCACGGCGCAGGCCTTTACACCGCGCTGTTGCAGCGCCTGAACCAGCGCTTCGGCTTCCGGCTTAGAGCGGTTGTAATGGATGGCGATGGGGTGGCCACGATTTGCCAGATGCTGTGCAATGGCCCGCCCCACGCGTTTTGCGCCGCCGGTAATGAGGACTGGTTGTGTATGCATCGGGCTACTCCAGATTAGGCGGATGACTCTGACAGATGATGCCAGCAAGATCAATAACGGAGCATTTACTTTTACGAAGAGCGCTGCTAGGTTCCCGCCAACCAACCTAGATGGGGGCACCACCGATGAAGCTGCTGACCGGAAATAGTAACCGCCCATTGGCGCAGGCTGTTTCAGACTATCTGGGTGTTCCGCTGACCGATGCCAGTGTGAAGCGTTTTTCTGACGAAGAGGTGTTCGTTGAGGTGAAGGATAATGTGCGCGGCGAAGATGTGTTCCTGATTCAGCCGACGTCTTACCCCGCGAATGACCATATTATGGAATTGCTGGTATGTCTGGATGCGCTCAAGCGGGCGTCTGCCAAGCGAGTGACCGCCGTTATCCCGTATTTTGGCTATGCCCGCCAAGATCGCAAACCCGGCCCCAGAACGCCCATTACCGCAAAACTGGTGGCGAACATCATCACGTCTGCCGGTGCAGATCGCGTGTTGACGATTGATCTGCATGCGGGTCAGATTCAGGGGTTCTTCGATATTCCGGTGGATCACTTATATGCGCGGCCCGTTATCATAGAAGACATACACAAGCAGTTCTCAAATATTGAGGATGTGCAAATTGTATCGCCGGATGTGGGGGGCGTGGTTCGCGCCCGAGCCCTGGCCGGTCGTTTGGGTGCAGGACTTGCCATCGTAGACAAGCGCCGTGAAAAAGCGGGCGAATCAGAAGTGATGCACATTATTGGTGACGTGCAAGGCAAACATTGCATCCTGTTTGACGATATTGTCGATTCTGCCGGCACATTATGTAACGCCGCCAAGGCGCTCAAAGAGAATGGTGCGAAAGCGGTGTCCGCCTATGTGACGCATGGGGTGCTTTCCGGTAAGGCGGTGGAGCGGGTAGAGGCGTCGTGCCTTGAGTCGCTGGTGGTGACGGATTCGATTGCCACCACGGAGTCAGTTAAAAATGCTAGAAATATCAGGGTGATAACGGTTGCCCCACTGCTGGCGGAAGCGATCCGCAGGATCAGCGAAGAAACCTCCGTTTCCAGCCTGTTCGATTAAGTGAATCGGCCCTGCCATAAACATTTGACTAATAGACATAGTCGCGCTATACCAGCGCTCCCTTGAAAAATGGAGAAGAAAATGAAAGCAGCAGTCACGCTCGAAGCAGCAACACGTGAAGTCAGCAATAAAGGCGCCGCACGTGCGTTGCGCCGTGATGGCAAAGTTCCGGCGATTATTTACAGCAAAGGCGACAAAAACCTTTCTGTCGCCCTGGATTCCAATCTGGTAACCCATGAATATCTGCGCGGTGGATTTTTCAGCAAAATCGTTGAAATTAAAATGGGCAAAGAAACCGTGTATGCGTTGCCAAAAGATGTGCAGCTGCATCCGGTGTCTGATAAAATTGAACATATCGACCTGTATCGCGTGACGGATAAGTCAACGATCAAGGTGCTGGTGCCAGTTCACTTCCTGAACCAAGAACGTTCAATTGGCTTGAAACGTGGCGGCGCGCTCAACGTGGTGCGTCACGAGCTGGAGCTGATTTGCAACGTGAACAATATTCCTCGCCACATTGAAATCGACCTGAAAGATGTCAATATCGGCGATTCGATCCATATCAGCCATGTGTCCTTGCCGGAAGGCGTGACCCCTGCGATTAAGAATCGCGACTTTACAGTTGCGACCATCGCCGGTCGTGGTGGTCAGCAGGACGATGAAGCAGCCCCCGCCGCTGCCGCCGCACCTGCCGCTGCCGCACCTGCCGCTGCTAAACCAGCTGCCAAAAAATAAGGGCTCTGCGCGATGTGGCTGATCGCAGGGCTGGGTAATCCTGGCCCCAAATATGCGGCCAATCGTCATAATATCGGGTTTATGGTTGCCGATGAAATCGCGCAGCATTACCGCTTTTCGCCATGGAGCCAGAAATTCAATTCGCATCTATGTGAAGGCACGGTAGCGGGCCAGAAGGCGCTGTTGATGAAACCGCAGACCTATATGAATTTGTCTGGTCAGGCAGTGGGTGAGGCCGCCAGTTATTTCAAAATTGATCCGGCACAGATAATGGTTCTGCATGATGAGCTGGCATTGCCTGCTGCTAAAGTGCGGGTCAAGCGGGGCGGTGGTCACGGTGGGCATAATGGGCTTAAAGACATTGACCGTCATATCGGTAAAGACTATTGGCGCGTGCGTATAGGCATTGATCATCCAGGCGACCGCGATCAGGTGCATGATTATGTGCTGGGCGATTTCTCGAAAGAACAAAGGCAGGATATGGCGCGTGCAAGCGATGCTATTGTGCAGTCGTTACCGCTGTTTTTTGAGCAGGACCATGAAGCATGGATGAGCAAAATAGCGCTGCTTGCTCCGATTCAAAAACCAGAAAAGAAAAAGAAAGAAAGGACCGAAGATGGGGTTTAATTGCGGGATTGTGGGATTGCCGAATGTTGGTAAATCGACCTTGTTCAACGCCTTGCTGAGCACGGCGGCGGCAGAAGCGGCCAATTATCCCTTTTGTACCATCGAGCCCAATGTGGGCAGGGTGGCGGTGCCGGATGAGCGGCTGCAGGTGCTGGCGCAGCTGGCCGGATCAAAGGAAATACTGCAAACGCAGCTGGAGTTCGTTGATATTGCGGGTCTGGTGCGCGGGGCCAGTAAGGGTGAAGGTCTGGGCAACCAGTTTCTAAGCCACATTCGCGAAGTGGATGCGATTGTCTATATGCTGCGCTGTTTTGAGGATGGGGATATTACCCATGTGGAAGGCAGCGTTGATCCACTGCGCGATGCAGAAATTATTGAAACGGAACTGGTGCTGGCCGATTTGGAATCGCTGGAAAAGCGCAAGGAGGGGTTGGTAAAAAAAGCGCGCGGTCAGGATAAGGAAGCGGTCGCGACATTAGCGCTGGTAGAGGCGATTCTGCCTCTTGTATCAGAGGGCAGGCCGGCGCGTTTTTATCAGGCGAAAGATGAGATGGAAGCCAAATTGGTGCGGCAGCTTAATCTGCTGACAACCAAGCCGGTGATGTATGTCTGCAATGTGGAAGAAACAGCGGCGGCAACAGGCAATGCGCATAGTGAAACGGTGGCGCGGTTTGCGGCGTCTAAGGGTGCACCAAGCGTGGTGATTTCGGCTAAAATAGAAGCAGAGATCGCACAGTTGGATGAGGGAGAGAAAAAAGAGTATCTGCAGGATTTGGGGTTGCAAGAAACCGGGCTTTCCCAAATTGTACGTGAAGGATTCAAGTTGCTGCAATTAATCACTTTTTTCACGGTAGGGCCCAAGGAGGCACATGCCTGGACGGTTAAGCAAGGGGCGACGGCACCGCAGGCGGCGGGCGTCATCCATACCGATTTTGAAAAGGGATTTATTCGCGCAGAAACCATTGCTTACGCAGATTATGTGGCGGGCAAGGGCGAACAAGGAGCCAAAGAAGCGGGAAAATTACGCCTTGAGGGGAAAGAATACAAGGTTCAGGATGGGGATGTATTCCACTTCCGCTTTAATGTATAATCAGGGGCATGTATTTCAATAAAAAGCCACCCCCCATGCCTGATTGGATGCGCTACATCATGCTGGCGTTTCTGTTGTGGCTTGCCATTACGGGTTATCGCGGCGAGCGCGTGGATGAATCCAAAGACGAGCTGCCACGGATTGCTAAATATCCGGCCATTAGAGATTTTGCAGATGTAGGACTCTGGTACCGCACGCTCAATCCAGGGTTTAACCGTAGTCTGCAGTATCAGGAAGTAAAACCGGGGACTGGTGATGTGGCGGCGTGCGGTCAAAAAGTGGCCATAGATGTCACAGAAATAGTGGATCCGGAAACACATGAAACCAAAAGCGATAAGATGGAGTTTGTGATCAGCGAGGGACCGGTGGAGGCTCTGGATCGTGGCGTGCGCGGAATGAAGCTGGGAGGAGAGCGTAATCTGGTGGCTGGTGCACGGCTGGTTGATGATAACAAGCGCGAGCTTAACGCGCCGGATCATTATTATACGATTGCGCTGACCGATCTTTACCCGAGATTGCCAGAAGGCGCGCTGCCGTTAACCGCATCAACTATTCGCGAGGGGATAGGAGGTACTTTGAATTGTGGTACTAAGGGCGCGCTTAAAATCCGGATACGAGGTAAGGACGACAAGATTGTTTATGATTCAGGCGAGGACCCGGTGATCGTCCAGATCGGCAAATCAGAGCTTGGGCATGGTATCGATCGTGGCGTGGTGGGAATGCTGGAAGGCGAAATTCGGCAATTAATGATCCCGCCGGCCTATCAGCCCAAAGGCGGAAAAATTCCTTTCCCAAAGACAGAAATCGCTATTGTCGAAGTGATGCGGATTGCGTACAAAGAGCCCGGAAAAGAACCGAGCACAGAGGAAGCATCTCATGAGCCTGATAGCGAACAGATTGAACGTGATCAAACCGTCACCGACCATCGCGGTGACGACCAAAGCAGCGGAGCTGAAAGCAGCCGGTAAGGACGTGATCGGCCTTGCTGCCGGCGAACCGGATTTTGATACGCCGGAACACATCAAACAGGCCGCCATCAAAGCGCTGCAATCTGGCAAAACCAAATATACCCCTGCATCTGGCACCGCCGAGTTGCGTGCCGCGATTTGCGCGAAGCTGAAACGCGATAACGGGCTTGACTATAAGCCAAATCAGATTGTGGTGGGCAATGGCGCGAAACAGATCCTGTTTAATGCGCTGCTGGCAACGGTTAATCCGGGCGATGAGGTGATTATTCCGGCGCCTTACTGGGTGTCTTATCCGGATATGGTGCAGATTGCAGAAGGCAAGCCGGTGATCGTGAATTGCCCCAGCGACAAAGGGTTCAAACTTCAACCCAAGGATTTGGAGGCTGCCATTACCCCCAAAACCAAATGGGTAATTTTGAATTCGCCTTCTAACCCGACGGGTGCGGCCTATACGCAGGCAGAAATGAAAGCGCTGACCGATGTGTTGGTGAAGCATCCGCAGGTGTGGGTGATGGCGGACGATATTTATGAATTTCTGGTCTATGATGGGTTTGAGTTCGTAACGCCGGCTCAGGTGGAACCGAAATTGATGGACCGCACGCTGACGGTGAATGGCGTATCCAAAGCGTATGCGATGACCGGATGGCGCATTGGCTATGGCGCCGGACCGCTGGAGCTGATGAAGCAGATGGACAGCATTCAATCGCACTCCACCTCGAATGCATGCTCGATTTCTCAGGCGGCTACGGTTGAGGCGCTCAATGGTAGCCACGAATTTTTGAAAGACTGGGTGGCGGCGTATCAGCGTCGCCGTGATATGGTGGTCGCACGGCTCAATGCCATCGAGGGCATTCGCTGTGCCAAACCGGAAGGCGCTTTTTACGTCTTTCCGGACTGCTCAGGATTGTTTGGCAAGAAAACCCCGCAGGGTGTCATGATCAAAGACAGCGTCGGCTTCACCGAGTATCTGCTGGAAGAGGCGCTTTGTGCGGCCGTTGCCGGTAGCGCGTTTGGCGCCGAAGGGTTCTTCCGTATTTCCTATGCAACGTCGGATGAGCTTCTGACCAAGGCGTGCGACCGGATTGCGGAAGCGTGTAAGAAACTCGCCTAGTATTAATATTAATTAAGTATTCACGAAATACAGACCATCTGTATTTGCGCCGCCATAGTTTGGAAAAAAGAAGCCGGACCTAACGTCCGGCAAGCATAACAGGGAGGCTACCCACCCGATATATCAATTGCTTACCGAGTGGCTGAGCAAAGATGCTCAGGACATTCTGGCTTGGGGAGCCAGAACACACATGCATCCGTATATCCAAACCAGATGCATATGAGTGGGCGGACTATATTAATATTTTTTAACTTTTCAAGCAAAAAATGTAAGAATATTTTAAAAATTAAATTCCGCCATTTTTCGCTGAATGAAACTGCGGAAAACCGCGACCCGCTTGGAGTTTTTCAATTCTGAGGGATAGACATAATAGGCAGGAGTTTTGGGATGAGGCACATCCAGCGCAATGGTAGAGATATGCCGCGTGCGATACATCACATGATCGGGCAGTGCCGCGATGCCCATGCCGGCCTTCACAGCGCGCCGTAAACCACTGAGATTATTCATCGAAATTCGTGGTTTGAGGTTCAGCTCCCGCACCTGTGGATGTTCTAAGAACCAGTTCACATCGTCAAAAGGCGGGTCAATATGGCTGGCATAGGCAAGCACATGATGGTGGCGCAAATCATCGATGTTGCGAGGGATGCCAAACTCCCGCAGATAGTCATTCGATGCGTAAATAGAGTTTGAAAAGCTGATGAGCTGCTTTTGAATCAGATCAGGATGCTTCGATTCCCGCAACCGGATGGCGACATCGGCCTCACGCATGGCCAGATCCAGCTCGCGGTCATCCAGCAGCAGGGTAATGTCAATATCGGGATAAAGATCGCTGAACTCTTTGAGTAGCGGCGATAGCCAGATGGTGCCGATGGTAACGGGCGCGGTGATGGCAAACGGGCCTTTGGGGCGGTTGGACAGCTCAGACAGCGACACCTCGGTTGCCTGTAGTTTGGAGACCATGTCGCACACGGTTTTGAAAAGAATTTCCCCCTGTTCTGTCAGCAGCAGTCCGCGTGCATGGCGGCGAAACAGCGAAATACCAAGCCGTTCTTCTAATGCGCTGATCTGTCGGCTGACAGCCGATTGGGTGATGGCCAGCATTTCGCCGGCTTTGGTCAGGCTTTGGGCCTGCGCAACGGTGTAAAAGATGCGGAGCTTGTCCCAGTCCATCGTGCGTCTCCATCCGCGGCCCAATCTAGAGGGTTATGGTGCATCGCGCAATGGCCAAAATACTGGCCTTACAGGCCAATATTCACCAAAACGTCACATTTTCTGCGGAACTTCTTTGGCATAATGGAGGCAGAAGAATAACAAGGTGAGAGAAAGTGGCCATTCAACCATCATTAGCGGTGATTCATCGTGACGGGCGCATCCTCAGGGCGCACCGGCCACATGAGGTTCAATACATGGCCTCTACCACCAAAATGGTGGTGTATGATTATCTGCTGACCTTGATTGATCAGGGGAGACTTCCAAGAAACTTTATTCAGACTCACCAAGCGAATGCGGCGCTGATGATGTTGCAGTCAGATAATGATGCTGCTGTAGCACTGGTAAGAGAAGCGGTGACGCATCTCAAAAGAACAAGCCCAGACTACACCCGTGATAGTTTTTTCCGTGATTTAAATGCCCATGTGACGCAGGTGATTCAAACCAGCGGAGTGCCGGGCACCGGTGCAGGCGTTCCGGTTAAAACCCACATTGCGAATGAAAGCGGGCTCGATGATCGCGGGTCTGATCCGCGGGGCGGCGATTATTTTTACGGTAGGAGGCTCAATCAGAGTACGGCGTTGGAGATGGCTATTCTCACGCGACATTTCCGAACAGCACATGAAGGAAAACCGAGCGCGGCATTAACCAATACACGTGCGCTTGATCCAACGATGCGCCATTCCGCGTTTGTGCACGGCAAAGGAGGCATTGTATTTGCGAAAACAGGATCAGGACGCGAGAACGATGTCGTGGGACCTTTGGGTGAAGTGGGTACGGACGGAGGCAATCACCGTGTAGCGGCTACCCAAGACCTATTCATTGCGGCACTGGCATTTGGTGATAAGCGCGTCAGAACGGCCCGTCCCATTACTGCAGATAGCGGCGGTGTTGATAATGTAGTGCTGGCGCTGGCGGCCAATCCGGCAGCAGCCCAGGCTGAAGGGATAGCCGGAGGCGCGTTGGTTAGACGTGCGCCTGCCAGACCTCGCATGAATTTAGCGCGCGGTCGGGAATTGTTTGAGGC
>Ga0214923_10000859_pt1 | contig 44756 bp, 67 predicted proteins | sample LL1510_MetaG_FD_177993 | JGI IMG/M metagenome (GOLD analysis project Ga0214923, IMG submission 177993) | Freshwater microbial communities from Lake Lanier, Atlanta, Georgia, United States - LL-1510 | ecosystem: Environmental > Aquatic > Freshwater > Lake | place: USA: Georgia | collected... | reverse complement strand
CTGCATCAACCAGTCACATAGGTCCTTCGGCGCGGTCTCACCGTGGTAGTAGTCCCAGTTGGCATACCACTCACCGACCCCGAGGCGAGGTTCAGACGTCGATATCCCATTGTTCGGACAGCCGGCGCACGAACCATCCTGGTCGTGCCACCAGACGAGGAATACGTCCCTGTTTCCGTTTATCTGGTCCTTGGCAAAGTTTCGAGCGTCGGCGTCGTTCCACCCCGACCAGAACGTGTGGTTCGGTTGGTGGAGGATGCTCCACTTCAAGCCCAGGACGTTCTTCGCCATGTTGTACTTGAAAGCAACCAGCACTTTGTCGAAGGCAGCGTCGTACTTGACAGGATCATAGTATGGCGTTCCCTGAAGCGTCAAGTCGTTCGTTGGAAAGTAGACGCCAGAGCCAGCGAGAGACGATACAGTGAAGACCTTGCCCGTGATCGGATCTTTGTAGGACTTGTTCCAGTTGCCGACAGGATCAGCTTGGATTTGTGCTAGTTCAGTGTCCATCTGCTGGAAGGTGGCGGAGAACCTCTCCCATATTTCACCAAACTGCTTGTTGAGTGAGCCGGGAGTGTTGTCTGCGAATGATCCAACAATGCCCTGGAGAGCAAAGCCAGTTATCGCTGCCCCCGGGAAGTCCATGTCAGCGACGACGGCCATCGTCAGGTCCATGATGCTGGACGCCCACTTCTGAGTCTGGTCTTGCTTGCCCACTTCTGTGATCTTGAAGTAGACTTCGTTGACGATGTCCTGAGCGTAGTCATGCACGTGGTCGAGCCAGCGCGTCATGTTGTAGCAGTTCTGTTTAAGCTGCTGGATCTGGTCGGGTGTAGTCATACCCGTATTTATGTGTGTAGCGCGCAAACAGTAAAATATTCGTTAGAATGACAAGTGTGACACAAGACAATTGTAGAGATCACGAAGAATCCCAGCGGCTCTCACAGGTCGCTCGAATCGTTTTTTCGACGCGTGTAAAGTCTAAGTCTTGCACTGTAGAGTATACTCATGACTCTATCTTCTGTTCGTCCACCGTCTCGCTTCGTAGGGCTGCATGCACATTCTGCGGGTGCCCACAACTGACGAGCTAAGAACTCTGACGTTGTGGGCACCCGCAGAATGTGAAAAGATCAGGCTTCTCAACATTTGACGGACTCGGCTACCCGGACTCACACATCTCGTTTGTCACTTCCGAGGCACAAGGCATGGATGCCTGGGCCCTGACAGACCACGGCAACGGCAACGGACACGCTCACGCACGAGCAGCAGCGGCAAAGACGCAGAAGAGCGGCAAGAAGTATCGACAGCTGTACGGCGTCGAGTTCTACTTCGTTCCCTCGCTTGCACAGTGGAAGATCGACTTCGAAGCCCACAAGCAGTCAGTCAAAGACGCAAAGACTGCTGCTGAAGCCGAGAAGAAAGCGAAGATCCGAACTGACATCGACGCTGACGAGGTCGAAGAGGAAGAGGCCGGCGGCCACGTCGTCGAGGACGAGGCGGAGACCAAGGCCGACGACTACAAGGAGAAGCCCGACTGGCAGCGCCGATACCACCTCGTCGCCGTCGCCCAGAACAAAGAGGGCATGGCCAACATCTACCGTCTCGTGAAGGCGTCCTTCAAGGACGGATTCTACCGTTATCCTCGAATCGACTTCGATCTTCTCCGAAAGTACGGCAAGGGCATCGTGTGGTCTTCAGCGTGCCTCGGAGGAATTTTTTCTGGTGCGATCCTGCGCGGTGAGGCGTATGGTAAGTCGTCAGAAGAGATCATTGCTCAGCTCTCGAACCTCACTGACCGCTTCACCGACGCCGTCGGCACCGACAACTTCTTTCTCGAGATTCAGTTCAACAAGCTGCCGAAGCAGCATACGGTGAACAAGTATCTCATCGATCTGTCTCGCAAGACAGGCGTGAAGCTGATCGCCACCTGCGACTCTCACTATCCTGATCCGTCTAAGTGGCAGGCCCGTGAGCTCTACAAGAAGCTGGGCTGGATGGGCCAGAAGCTTGACGGCAACGCACTACCGAAATTTGAGGACCTGAAGTGTGAGCTGTACCCCAAGAATGCCACTCAGATGTGGGACGAGTTCAAGGCGTCTCACAGTGAGTATGAGTTCTACAAGGGTGCTGAAGAAGAGGTGCGAGACGCGATCGAACGGACTCACGACATCGCATGGCAGATGTGCGAAGACGTGTGGATCGACACGAAGGCGAAGCTACCGAAGCTCGACGAGCCGGGAAACTCTACGTTCCAACAGCTCACACGGCTCGTCAAAGAGGGCCTCGATCGTGAGGGTCTAGCTGACAAGCCTGAGTACGTCAAGCGCGCGAAGATGGAGCTTTCTGACATCAAGTTCCTGGGACACGCCTCCTACTTCGTGACGATGTACAAGATCTTCCACCGTGCCGAGACACGAACTCTCCTCGGACCGGGTCGAGGCAGCGGTCCGAGCTCTCTCGTCAACTTCCTGCTGGGCATCACACAGTTCGATCCCATCCAGTACAACCTGCTGTGGGGCCGCTTCCTCAATCGACAGAAGGCAGGCTGGCCTGACATTGATTGTTTGAAGTCAAACCACATGGTGGTCACCCCGAACGGTAGTGTTCCTATCTCTGATCTACAAGTTGGTGATACTGTGATTGATTCTCACAACGTTGAGAGACGCGTCACATTCTGTCAACGTAGAAAGTCAAATGACGATGATGTCGTGTACGACCTTTTTCTGAGAAGCCAGGACGGAACAGTCGGTGTGATCGTGGCGAATCACAAGCATCGCCTTCTTACTTCGATCCACAAGGAAATTACGGCAGAAGATGTCGGTCCTGGTGACCTACTTCTCGGCAAGGACGGCGACATTCTTGTCTTGGGAAAGAATCATCACGTCGAAAAGCACGTAGATCTTGTTGACATTACAGTTGAAGGATCCTCTACGTTCTGGGTGGTTCCTTTTGACTCGCTAGAACTTACCAAAAATAATGTCGCTGCCCATTGCTGCATCTATACCTATGACTTAGATGCTGACGCAGCAGAGGGGATCGTAGCACATGTTCAAACAGGTGAGTCTAAAGTCGGTAGCGGAATCACTAGGGTGGGAGTCCTGGGAGGAGATCAAACGCGTAGCTGCTGATTTAGCAGGATTTGTATCTGCTTCTGCACTTGAAAAAGACGTGTTACAGCGGAATTTTAAAGCAGATATCAAGATGGGGATTGACAACATTAATTTCCATGCTGACATGACGTTAAACGGAGAGCCTTTCCTCGGGAGAATATCACTATCGAAACTCTCAAGAAAACATCGATTATTAGCGACAGATCCCTTCGGAAATCCGCTAAAATCGTCAGACTCTTCTAAAATCGTAGCGACTTTCAAGTGCCCAGATTGCGGATCAAGCTATTCTTTCCCGATTGCAGTAAAATTTCTCACAAAAGACTCACCATTTTGTAGAAGCTGTTGCAAGTCTGTGCTTCATCGTTGTGCATCTTATACACTTCGGTATGAAAGCTCAATGCTCGAAAAGCATGGAGTTTTTCGTCCCCTGCAAAGAAAAGACATGCGTGAAAAGATGATCACCACGATGGTAGAAAGGTATGGAGTAAAACATTCATCTGAGTCACATCTTCTAGAAAAGAAAAGAAAAGACACACTGCTCGATCGAATCGGCCGCGATAATCCTTGGAGGGGCATCAACCCGCACGTCGAATATCAAATTCGTTCGAGCGGTATTACGGTCTCTCGGGGCGAAAGAGAGATGGTGGACTTTCTTGATCAAGAGGTCTTCGCAGACAGCGAGACTCGCTCTTACAAAAATTCTCAAAAAAGATTCGTATACGACGATGCAATTGGATTTTTCGACTACTATGTTGAGCCCCTCGAACTTGCTATCGAATTCTACGGTGACTATTTCCATGCAAATCCATCAATCTACCCAGACGCACATTTCATCCGAGAGGGGCTTACAGCACGTGATGTTCGACAAAAAGACGAAACGCGTCTTTTAGCAGCACAATGCCTTGGAATAAAGACTTTCGTCGTGTGGGAGAGAGATTGGGAAACTAAACGTTCAGAGGTTCTGAAAAGAATTCAGGAGTTCGTAAATGATTGTCGCTAAAATTCACAGCTTCTTAAAGCGCAAACTTGCTGTAGGTTCACACAATTCTGACGCCGGCGATCGTGACGTTCTGATCGAGGCATCTCGCGAGCTCTTCGGCGACGACGCAGTCATCCCTGTGTCCAACTTCAACACGCTGAAGCTGAAGTCTCTCGTCAAAGACATCTCGAAGATCTACAACGTTCCCTTCGAGGAGGTCAACGAAATGACGGGACCCCTGCAGGACGAGGTGATGAACCTCGCCCGAGACGAAGACACAGAGAAGTCGGTCTTCGTCCTGAAGCACGACGACTGCATGAAGTACTCTCCCAAGTATAAGGCTTTCATGGAGAAGTACCCGGAGGTCGAAGACCACATCAACACCCTCTTCATGCAGAATCGTTCTGTCGGCCGCCATGCTGGCGGCGTCCTCGTCTCCGATCCGGACGAGCTTGCAGCCACGATGCCCATCATCTCCGTCCGCGGCGAGCTTCAGACGCCGTGGTCTGAGGGCATGAACTTCCGCAACCTCGAGGAGAACGGATTCCTCAAGTTCGACTTCCTGGGACTCACGCTCCTCAAGGACGTAGAGAACTGCATCCGTCGAATCCTCATCAAACAGGGCAACCCAGACCCGACCTTCACAGACATCAAGGACTTCTTCGACAAGCATCTCAACTGCCGCTATGTGAAACAGGACGATCCGATCGTTTGGCGACACGTCTATCACGAAGGTCGATTCGTCGGTGTCTTCCAGTTCACTGCTTCCGGAGCTCGTAAGTTCTGCATGCAGGCAGCTCCAAACAACATCGACGAGCTCGCTGCAGTAACGGCGATCTACCGACCGGGTCCCCTCAAGGCGAACGTCCACAACATGTACGTCGACGCCGGTAAGAACATCGAGGGCATCAAGTACGACCATCCTCTCATCGAGAAGGTCTTGGGAGCCACGAGAGGCTTTATGTGTCTGACAGGTGATACGAAAGTGACAACCGAGTCAGGAGAATTTACAATTGAAGAAATTGTAAAACATAAGAAAAGTCTTGCATTGCCTTCTTTCGATGCTGAAACAGGTACTGTTGTTTCTGATATGATCACTCAATTCTATGATCAGGGAGAAAGAGAAACAATCGTCATAGAGACAGATGACGGTGAGATAGAACTTACTTCAGATCACGTCGTTTATACTACGCGAGGAAAAGTTCCTGCTGGAGAGCTAAAAATTGATGACGAGATCTTGTGCTTAAATACTTAGTTTCAAGAACCACTGTACTGCTCTTGAAAGAGTATAAATGAAAAAATGTTACGTTTGTAAAAAACAACTTTGTAAGCAAAAGACTTATTGTTCACGTATCTGTATGGGTCTTGCCTACAAGACAAGAAAACATTCTGAAGAATCGCTTCAAAAAATGCGCGGGAGAAAACTCTCTCCTGAGACTATATCGAAGCAAAACGCAGCAAAGACGAGAGAAAAAATTAGGATTGATGGAGAATTTTATTGTCGCGTATGCGACAAGAAATTTACATCAAATACTTCACTTCGGTCTCACATGTCTTATTGTTCCATAGCCGATCTTTTGACGAGTGAGAAATGCTTTGTGTGTGATGTGTCATTCAAAAGCAGACGATCTCTTCTGATACACAAAAGCTTGAAACACGCACCAAAAGAAATTGCTGCAGAGCGCCGCAGAAAAATGAAAGATGCGAAGAAGAACTGTGATTTTCGCAAGACATCACACGCAGAAGAAGATTTTTTCAAAGAGATTCTTGTCATACATCCTGACGCTATTAGAAATTTCATGATTCCTGATTACAGCCACGTTTATGATATTTTTATACCTTCAACCAATACCATCATAGAATTTGACGGAGATTTTTGGCACGGTAACAAAGCCCACTATGCACTGTCCGATCGCATGAAGAAGCAATTCAGACTTGATGAGGCAAACAATGCAAAGGCTATCTCTTCCGGACATAAGATTGTTAGAGTGTGGCAGTCAGAATCTCATGCTTACCTCGAGTCCTTAAAGGGTATCAAGAATGACAGCTCTAAAAACTTCTAAGATTAAGTCAATTCGCAAAGGTTCTGTCAAGCATGTTTACGACATCGGCGTTGAAAAGAATCACAATTTCTTTGCAAACGGCTTCTTAGTTTCAAATTGCTTTCAAGAGCAATTTATGTTGCTCTCAATGGAGCTGGCTGGATTCAGCGAGGGTGAGGCAGACAAGATGAGGAAGACGCTCGTCAAGAAGTCGCTCGACACCGCTGACAAGAAGGGTGGTGAACGTGCACAGCTCCGTGAGAGGTTCGTTACGGGTGCCAAGGAGCTGCACGGCCTGGACGAGAAGAAGATGCACGAGCTCTTCGACAAGATCGAGTTCTTCTCACTCTACGGCTTCAATAAAAGTTTGTACTTTGCCGAGGAAGTAAATACTTATTTTGAAGACGGGACGTTCAACACCAAAAAGAAAATGTCTGAAGTTTCTCGAGGAGATTTACTTCTTACGAGAGATGAAAGCACAGGAAAAGACACACTCACAAGAGTGGTAGATCGTCATGATCATGGTGTTCTAGATCTCGTCGAAGTAGAACTTACTTCTGGAGAAAAAGTCAAATGCACATGGGATCACAAATTCAGGACAGTCGAGACGGGAGAGATGCTTCCCTTGTGGAAGATTCACAAACTAGGGCTAAGTGTCGTTGTGAATGCGGACGAATCTTTAAAGAAGAAAACTCGTATTTCTGGAAGCACGTCCTGAGATGCCCTTCGACAGTCGCTCTCGTTGAAGGACTACACTTTGTCAAATGCGTGCTTTGCGGAGAGAAAGCTAGGGTGCTAACGAAGCATCTTTTTAGACAGCATAATCTTCTCAAGTCAGAATACGATGGTCAAACCATTGCACAAGAATTGGCCGAAACATTTAGCTGCATCGGTAAGGAAAACGGAGAAGGTCACGGTGAGGCAAAGTCACGCGGTATATTGGCATCTGCTTCTGCACGAATGTCACGTCATTCGAATATGATTGCGTTGAATAGAAGTGATGAAGGCAGAAAACGCTCCTCAGAAGCTGCAAAGAGAACATCGGCCAGAAGCGATATTCTTAAGAAAAGATCAGAGCGTTTGAAGCAGTGGAGAGACAACAATCGAGAAGAATTCTACGAAAAATGCACAAAAAAGATGCACGCTGTCTGGCATAGCAAGCCAGAAATCGTGCTATTTGACACAGTCAAAGATATTGAAGGTTTTAACTTTCGACACAATCAAGTTGTTAAGTCTAGTGACTTTACAAACAAATCTCACAGAAAACAAATAGACATCGCTGATAAAACACGACGTGTCTATATCGAATTTGATGGAATGATCCACTTTAGTCCTATCAAAGGGCAGCACATATTCGACACCGTACAGCTATCTGACGAAATGTTAGATCGACATATTGAGAAGAACGGTTGGACATTAGTAAGAATTTCTTATGATCAGTTCTCGTATCGAAATGGTGGCCATTTTATCGACAGCTGTCTTCAATCTCTTCTGCAAATTCTAAAGGATCCAAAACCAGGAATTTTTAGAATCGGAAGTGCATACTTGACTCTCGAAAGACTAGGATTGACATCATCGCCATGACTAATATCAAGTCTATCACACCTGCTGGAAGACATCAGACTTACGATCTAGAAGTCGAGCATCCTGATCATCAGTTCTATCTAGCAAGTGGGATGCTAACATCTAATTCCCACTCAGTCTCCTATGCCCTCGACTCCTACTATGCAGCGTGGCTCCACACCCACTACGAGAAGGACTGGCTCGCCACGATCCTTCAGTCAGCATCCTCAAATCCTAAGGAGCTTTCCAAGGTCATCTCTGAGGTCAAAGCACTGGGCTACAAGTTCTCGAAGCACGACGTCAACTACTCGGGTAAGGAGTGGCAGTACTCAGAAGCAGCCGGCGCCTTCGTTCCACCCCTCGGCTCCGTCAAGGGAGTCGGCAACGCGGCTGTCGAAGAGATCATGGCGAGCCGTCCGTACAGGGACCTCAAGGACATGCTCTACACAGACAGCGGTGAGTGGCGCCCGGGTAAGGTGAACAAGACGGTCCTCTCAGCTCTCTGTCAGATCGAGGGTCTAGAGTCGCTCGAGGACTTCCAATATGGTCGTATTGCAAACCACAAGCAGCTTCTGCTCGCTCTCACCGAGGACAAGAACTACGAGACCCTCCGCAAGGGTCTGTATGGACTCACTGCATCGCAGCTGAAGAAGAAAGAGAAGGCCGGTGAGCCTGTCATTCCGATCATCGACTTCCTCCTCGAGGAGCTGGCTTCCACTGAGGACTGGTCCCGTGACGAGAAGATCAATATGTGCTTCGAACTCACTTCTATGATCGACGGAGATCTGCTCTTCCCGCCAGAAGTGATGAAGAAGGTGGCAGCCAAGGAGGTTCCTCGCCTCCACGACATCCCTGCTGGATCTGAAGGCATCGGCTGGTTCTGCATGGCGTCTGCGGAGATGAAGAAGACGAAGAACGGCAAGACCTTCTACCGTTGCAAGGCGATCGACGACGACTTCCGCACTGCATGGATCAGAGTGTGGGGCACTCCACAAGAGGAGATCAAGCCCTACACCCTCTGGGTGGGCAAGGTGCAGCACGATCCGCAGTGGGGTTTCTCAACTTCTATGTTCAAGATGAGGCAAATGGCATAAATGACTATGAAGTCAAAGAAACGCCTCAACCTGTTGGTGTTATATTGAAGCCCAACAAATGATACCCATCAAGCATCTGATACTCGAAGGCGTTGATCTTGCAGGAAAGTCGACTCTCTATCGAGCTCTCCACAAGATGACGGGATTCGGTTACAACATCGTCGATCGATCGAGGCTGTCGAGGATCTGCTATGCACGTCTCTATGGTCGCTCGACTGAAAGACATGAGAGAGAAGCACTACTAGAAGAGGTGTGTGATGCGAACAACTTCTTCGTCGTGCTCATGCCGCCGAGAGACGTCATCATGTCACGTTACTCTCAGCGTGGCGACGAATTTCAAGACGTAGCCTCGCTTACTCGTCTCTACGACATCTTTGCGGAAGAGGTAGAGGCGCTTCTCGGTCTTCCAAATGTGCTGATCGTGAGAGACACAAGGGAAGCTGTCGACACAGCCGCAGACATCGCCAGCGTCGTCACGCTGTACTCATCGATGTCGCCTGCAACGCTAGGAACAGCGTTGAGAGAATGGGCTTCGTTCGGATCGAGTGACGAAGTGCAGTTCAGACTGCAGCTCGACGTTCCCGTAGACCACGAGGACGTGACGATCATGAACCACGTTGGTGAGAGCGACTACTACCACGAGATCCTCAAGACCTGTGAGGACGTCATCCAAAACGAGATAAGCGGAAAGAATCCGTACAGCAAGCCACAGGGCCTCGACTCGAGGAGGTTCTACTACGCCAGCGACACGTGCATCTCTTCCGTTCACTTCTTGCCTCGCGACGGAGATCTGAAGGTGAGGTGTGTGCTTAGGTCGACAGACGCACAGCGTAACGGTTCGCCCGATCTGCGGTTTCTTGCGCACCTGGCTGCATCCGTTCCACGTACTTTCAAGTGGGATCCGAAGAAGATCTCGCTGGAGGTTCAATACAACAGCTTGCACATTCGCAACGACCTCGTATAATCTCACGTCATGGCAAGAATACTCATCACAGGCTGCGCCGGCCTTTTGGGATCACACTTCTCACGTCACCTTCTCGACAGAGGTCACGATGTCGCCGGGGTCGACGACTTCAGCGGAGGATACCGCGACTTTGTAGATCCGCGTGTTGCTCTCTATGAGGGTAATCTATCAGACAAGAAGTTTGTGGACGAGGTCTTTGGAATAGAGCGACCTGACTACGTCTACCACTTCGCAGCCTATGCTGCTGTAGGTCTCAGCCCGTTCATCAGAAGCTTCAACTACACGAACAACGTAGTAGCTTCGGCCAACGTGGTAAACGCCTGCATCAATCGCAACGTGAAGAAGATCGTCTTCACTTCATCGATGGACGTCTACGGTTCTGCGTACGCTCCGCCGTACACTGAAGACCTCACCCCAGTACCCGAGGATCCATACGGCATCGCTAAGTACGCAGTGGAGATGGACCTCAAGCAGGCACACCGCTTCTTCGGTCTCCGTTACTCAATCGTCCGGCCCCACAACGTCTTCGGAGTGTATCAGAATATCTGGGACAAATATCGTAACGTGTTAGGTATCTGGATTAGACAGACATTGTCTGGCCTACCCCTGACCGTATACGGTGATGGCTCGCAGGTGAGGTCGTTCTCTGACGTGCGGTACTACATGGAGCCTCTCGAGGCTCTGATGGAGTCCCACGACGGTGAGGTCTTCAACGTCGGGGCCGACTCTCACACGACGATCCTCGAGGCTGCAGAGAGGTTCTCATCGTTGGCTGCAGGACACGGTTACTCACCTCAGATCGTCATGCTGCCACCCCGCGACGAGGTGAAGGTCGCCTTCTGTGACCACACGAAGGCCAAGAATCTGCTCGGATTCAGGGACAACACGAACTTTGAGGCTCTCCTAGACTCGATGCTGATGTGGGCGAAGCAGCAGCCTGTTCGATCCGTCAAGTTGATGCCCTACGAGATAGAGAAGGGCATGTACTCTTTCTGGTCAAGCAGCAACACAAATTCTTGAACTAGTTGATGCCTCCGGCATACAATCGACGCCGGAGGTCGAATTGTGAATAGAGCTTTAGTGACAGGTGGTGCGGGATTCATCGGTAGTCATTTGGTTGATAAGCTAGTTGAAACTGGCTGGTTTGTCGACATTGCAGACGACATGTCGAATGGACACATACAGTTTGTGCAGAAGCATCTCCGTGAGGACAACTTGTGGATGTGTGACTTTGCATCTGAGACGGTCCTAGAGAAGATTCGCAACAAGGACTACGACGTAGTCTTCCATCTCGCTGCTGTGCCTCGCGTATCATACTCCGTAGAGCATCCGATCGAGACGAACGACGTCAATGTCACGAAGACGCTAGCACTACTCGAGGCATGCAAGGGAAACGTCAAGAGATTTGTCTTCGCTTCGTCATCCTCCGTCTACGGTGGAGCAGACACCCTTCCCACTCCCGAATCTCATGAGAAAGATCCAAAGTCACCATACGCTCTCCAGAAGTCGATCATCGAAGACTATCTGAAACTATACAGCCGCCTCTATGGACTTGATTCTGTTTGCCTCAGATTCTTTAACGTCTTTGGACCGCGCCAGCTTGGAGATTCTCCCTATTCGACTGCTGTCTCTGCATGGCTCACAGCGATCAAGAAGGGTGAATCGATGCGATCCGATGGCGATGGATCCCAGTCCCGTGACATGTGTTACGTAGGCAACGTAGTTGATGCCTGCATCAAGGCTGCTCTTGCTGAGACTCGTCAGGATGCTGCTTACTACAACGTTGCATGCGGTGACAGAACTACGAACAACGAGATCCTAGAATATCTAAAGTCTCGCTATCCAGACTCAAAATGGCACAACGCTCCGTGGAGGCCTGGAGATGTCATGCACACGCAAGCTTCAGTAGAAAAAGCTAAACAAAATCTAGGATATGTTCCGCTTGTGCGTTTCTGGGAAGGCTTAGATAGAACCATCAAGTGGTACGATGAATGCTGGGAAGGCGTGAAGACGCTAGGAGACACAGAATGGTGAATCCTGAGTTCATTATCTACACAGGACCGATGTTCGGGTCCAAGACGACACATCTACTGTCGTCTCTCGAGAGACACAAATACCAACACAAGAAGATCGTAGTTTTCAAGCCTACGATGGATGACAGATACAGCTCTGGTGAAGTTGTAACTCATATTGGCTGGAAGACGCCTGCTGTATGTGTAAAGACAGGAGCTGACATACTAGAGCATCTTTCAAACGCACCCGATAGTCCAAATGTCGTCGCTGTCGACGAGGCGTTCATGATACCTGGCGTCGCCGAAGCATTGGTGTTCTTATACCGAAACGGCTTTACGGTCATCGTGTCGTCTCTCGACATCTCTGCATCTGGAAAACCGTTTCATGAAATAGAGAAGATGCTTGTGTGGGCAACTCGTGTTGAGAAATGTACAGCAGTCTGTACTGTTTGTGGAAGAGATGCCTACTTCACCCACAAGAAGCAGGCAAACGATGAGGAGATTGAAGTTGGAGGCGCTGAGATGTACGAGCCTCGTTGTGCAAGACACTTCCCGGAGCTGTTCGATCTTCCACTTCATGGAGAGACTTGATGCATCGACCGGGCTGGCATGAGACTTGGATGAACATTGCCAAGTGTGTGGCTGAGAGGTCGTATGATCCTCGACTTAAGGTCGGAGCAATCATCATATCCGATGACAACACTCGGCTTCTCTCATTGGGCTATAACGGCAATCACCGTGGCGGACCCAACGCCCCAGACTCAAACGATCCAGGTCAAAGCGGATTCATACACGCAGAAGTGAATTGTCTCATTAAGTGTGACTACAACTTCAATCGCAAGAAGATCATGTATCTGACGCACTCTCCCTGTGTAGCTTGTTCCAAGCTTATTGTCAACGGAGACGTATCAGAAGTTGTGTACGATGTTGAGTACAGAGACTTGTCTGGATTAGATCTCCTGCGTTCTTGCGGAATAGTCGTAAATAGATACAGCGACGTGATATTTAGCAACAGCCCCCATGAAGAAACTGACAGAAGCAGAAATAATCCGTCTCATGCGTGAAGAATGGGATGCAAAAGTGGCCGCGCTCTCTGAGACGGTTGACGCTGTATTGAATGCGAAGGTCGACGGTAAAGAGAAGACAGTTCTTGATCCCGACCTAAAGCTTCGTCACAAGAAGTCTCAGTATCTATACACTATTGTCTCCGTGGGACCCAGGGACGCGATACTGAAGACACCTGAGGGTAAGCAGTTCCTGGTCGACAAGGCTACACTGGAGAAAGAATATGAAATCGATTAAGAAGGTTCTTGCTGACCTAGATCTCGACTCGATCGTCGAGACCAGTATCAAGTCACAAATATCCAAGGAAGACTCTAAACTTCCTGCTGAGAATTTGGCCGAGTCGTACGTAGCTGAGCCCAAGCAGTTCAAGCAGGTCTCAGAATTTGTGTCACAGAAGACTAAGAGCGCTCACGTTGAGAAGTACAAGAACTATCTCGAAGCCCTCAATAAGACGTCTGCTGAGCTGGACACTGCTGAACGCGGTGCTGCCAATTCGAGACACTCGCAATACAGATCACTCAAGCTTGATGAGACTTGGAACCTGAATGCAGCGTGGCTACACGAGCTGTACTTTGCTAACTGCTTTGATCCTCACAGCGAGATTGTGATGGACTCTCTTTCGTATCTACGACTGGAGCGTGACTTCGGTACTTTCGAAGACTGGCAGCGAGACTTCATGGCATGCGCAAACGCATCTCGCGGCGGATGGGTCGTGTGCGGCTACCATCTCTTCCTCAAGAAGTACGTTAACTTCTTCTTTGATGAGCACAGCGGTAACGTACCGGTTGGTTTCTATCCCCTCGTCGTCATCGATTGCTGGGAGCATGCGTACTACAAGGACTATCTCAATGACTTCAAGAGCTACCTTGTGGCTCAGATGAGAGAGTTCAATTGGACAGTCATCGAAGACAGATTCAAGAAGGCAGAGGCTATGGCCCAGGTGGTGAAGTGATGACACCTGTTCCTGCTACACATTGGGACCCTATTAACGGCCCCACCCCAGTCTTTGTTCACCAAAAAGGCAAGAAGCCGGGTACACTTGTTGTCGGAACTAAATCAGGTCACGATAAACGTGAAGTTCTGGCCTCTCAGGTAAAGTTCAAGTTCGGACCAGACTCTGAGAAGTTCGGTATTCGATTTGTAGACCCTTATGCAGTTACTAATGAGTCACGCTCTTTGCGAAGCATCGTTAAGTCATTGCTTAGAGAAGCCAGCAAAGAAGAGAAGCCTGTCGACGGTGAGGACTCTCTAGACTCTCAAGTCGATCGTCTTCTCTCTGATTACGAGGCTGAGGCTAAGCATGTGAAGACTGAGGGACGTGACTTTAGGTCTCTCACACGCAGATTCCTCATAGAGGCAGAGAAAGAGGCAGACGAAGATGCTGAAGACAAGGACAAGGAAGAGAAGTCCGAAGTGCCCAAGAAACTCTCTTCTGACGACATCGACATAAAGTCATTTGTCACAGACGTGATGCGTCTCATAGACAACTATGACTCGCTTCTTGAAGTTCGTAACACAATCCTTCGTCGCGCGACAAACTACTTGGCCAAGTCTTACGAGCAAGACGTGGTTGACGGATTCAGTGCTGAGCTTCTCGATGGATACGGTGTCGAGATTGGCAAGTCTGCTAAGGACGCTGAGGAAGAGTTTGAAGCCCCCAAGGCCGGTGCTGCAGGTCCCATGGGAGGCTCTGCTTGAGACATGACATCTTCATCGACAAGAAGAGCATACACATAAAGCTCTCAAAGGATATTCACACAGCTCTGCGTGAGAGACTGCTCAAAGCCGGTATCACAATGCAGGACCTCTTTCAGGATGCAGCAGAGCTGATTCTAACTGATAGTCCAAGAGCACAGAAGACTTTGGATAACATCTCTCGAAAGAAGATGAAGCGGTACCTTGAGGGCGGAAATAAGAAACAGACACGTGCACTTGGTGAACTAGACACAGAGACGTTGTATAGTCTATTGGAACAAGATGACAAAAGAGAAGCAGACGAAGAATGAAGGGCTCTTGAACTTTATCGCTACTGTGATAAAGAAGAGTGCTGATCTGCCGCAGGATGTCGATCTCCTTGTAGCAAGCGTTAAGATACTTACTAATGAGCTAACGAGGCTCTCTCAGAGAGTCCTGAGCATCACCAATACTTTGCAGCAGCACAGCCAAGCCATCAATGAGATAGTTCGAGTCCAGCAGTTTATTCTCGACAACATGAAGAACGGCCCGAAGTCAGACGCTAATTTCCCACCGCTGAACAAAGAAAAATCTGATAAACTCAACTGAGTAAACAACCATGTTATTTCTACAAAGTCTCCTGACATTCACTAAGAAGTACTGGCAGACTATTCTGCTTGTTGTTGTGTCGGTCTATGCCTACTATGCTGTCACAAAGAGCCGAGAAGGCGTAGCAGAGACACTGAAGAAGATGCAAGCTGCGTACGACGCAGAGATGTCACAAGTAGATGCTGCCCGTCTAGAAGAGCGGAAGCAACACGAAGCAAACGTTGAACGGCTTCAAGCTGAGCTGGAAGCGGAGAAGAAAGACTACGAGGAGAAGAAGAAGGAGTTTGAAGACAAGCGCCGAACAGAGATTGGTACTATCGTACAGAAGTACGGTTCGGATCCTTCAGCGCTCGCAGACAAACTCAGTCAGGTCACTGGTTTCCAGGTCATCATACCGGAGGGCAAGTGAAGAAGATAATAGCAGGCACCCTTTTAGCGACTATGCTTTCTACTAACATAGCTGCTGCAGCGGATACACAAGATCCGTGGGCAGACATTGCTGGAATATCGCCGCTTCGAAAGAACCAGCCGGCCCCCTATAGCGGCGTCCTCCTGACTCCCAAGGCTACTGCTACCGTCATCGCAAACGCCGACCTTGAGAAAGATAGGATAGCGCTTGAGGTGCAGCACGCTCTCGCAGACGCAGATGCACAGAAGAAGTTCGCCCTCTCAGAAGCCGATACGAAGTGCACCGCTGACAAGAAAGTCCTACAGTCTACAATAGACGAGAAGTCGTCCCGTCTCAAGATCGTCGAAGATGAGCTCTCAAAGGCCTCAGATCCGCCGAGTCGACTCACATGGGCCGGCCTAGGTTTCGCCGGCGGAGTCGCGGCCACTGTGCTAATTGTATTTGGCGTGTCAAGAGTCACAAACAAATGACACAGTGCTATATTTAGCAACGTGAATATGCGTGTCTCAGAATCAAAGGTCAGGAAGCTCCTCAGAGAGCTGATGTCGAATGGCAGTCTCACGTGGTCAACCTATGGAGACGTTGGAACTTTTTCTCCAATCGATGCCAACGATGTAGTCGATCCGTCTGCTGCTGTGACAACGCCCGATAATCCCAACTACGTTCCCACAGACAGGACAGAGCTAAAAACAGCTATGTCCAGCATGATCGATGACCTGCCAAACGACAGGGCAGCTGACGCTTACAAGGCGCTGAAAGACACACTCTCTGACATGTCAGACGACAAACACTCCGAGGACGACAACATGGACAAGAAGAACAACACGGTCGAAGAGGCCATTCGTAAAGTTATTCGCAAGATGATATCTGAGGCCGGACCCTACCGTGACACGGGCATGAGCTACTCTGGACCCATGACTGGTTCAGATGTGAAGGCCGGGTTTACCGAGTGCGAGGCCTGCGAGGGCGAAGGATACACGTCTGGCGGCAAGGTCTGTGATGCCTGCAAGGGCAAGGGCGCAATTCCGTCTCGCAGCCGTAAGAACGTGATGATGGGCGACGTTGGTGGCGCCTCCTTCAAGGAGATCTCAGCTGAGATGGGCTGGGGTCCTGAGAGCGCTGCAAAGCAGGCTGTCACAAGAATCCTCGGTAAGATGAAGTACAGAATGAACATCGACCCAGGAGAGCTCGAGATTGCAACCCTCACTGCAATGAATGACTACATCGAGATGCTTCGAAAGTCTGGCGAGCTCACCGCTGCTGACGTACAGCTAATGAAGGACCACCCCTCGATCATTGGTGGCCTTGAAGGCTTCCGTGAGTATCTCGACAAGGTCCTGACCAAGTCGCAGAAGCTCGCCGACAAGGCTGCAGCTGCAGAAGGTGAGTGACATGCAGCCGACCGTTGCAGCAGCTGTTCAATTCAAGCCTAAGCACCTCGACGTGCATGCCAACCTGGCGGTTGCACAACAGCTTGCATTTGAGGCTGCTGCAAAGGGAGCTGCTCTCGTTGTTCTACCAGAGCTATGCACAAGCGGCTATGTCCTGAACAACGTGAGAGAGGCATCAGAATGTGCGCAGGAGCGAGACGGATATCAGACAGCGGCATTCAAGCAGATAGCTCAGCGCTTCAACACCCATGTAGTCTTTGGATATGTCGAGTTGTGCGAAGGCAAGCTTTACAACTCTGCAGCTGTCATAGGACCGTCAGGCCTCGTAGCTAACTGCCAGAAGCATAACTTGTGGGGCAGCGACAACTTATGGGCTGAGTCGGCCGAGTCTCTGCACCCAGTCATCACGACGCGCGCTGGTCGTCTCGGAGTTCTGATCTGTCGCGACGCGATGAACAACTATAGAGACACCTACAAGTTCTACAAGTCCGAGTCGCGCTTCTATAAGCAGGGCTCTGTCGACACTATCGCGTTATTGACGAACTGGGGATCTGACTATGGATACCCCGACTCAACGTGGGTAGAGCTAGCTGAGGAGACATCTGCCAACGTCGTCGTTTCCAACCGTGTAGGCAAGGAGAGAGACCTCGATTTCAAGGGAGGTTCTTGCATCATAGACAGGAACAAGAAGGTCTACACAAACGGATCGTCTTTCACTGAGGCTGCCGTCGTTGGTGGTTTTCTGCTGCTGTGACGGAGGACGCTTGAAACTATCACAACTTCACGAGAGCTTCATTGAAAAGTCGAGGAGGCCCATGGACTTCGGAAGACTACCCGTCTCACCTGTTGAGCCTGAGAACCCTATCGTTCCTGTCAACAAATGGCTCAAGACGAAGGACGCTTGGAAGAAGGAGTACTCATTCAGGCTTCAGGATCAGAGGAACGAGTTCGTTAAGAGCCTGCTTGACTACGAGACAGAAGTAGGCCATCACGCTGTGATGTATGTGAGAGAAGGCAGTGTACACCTGTTTCTCAGCACGCATGACGTCGGAGTCACAGAGCTCGACAAAGAGTACGCTACACATGCAGATGAACTATACAGAGACGTAGTGTATAGTTTCTCACATGCTGAATGACATAGCTAATCGACTGCTGATGAGCGAGGACCTAAAGGGTCTCGTTCCCAGCCTCGAGGACGACAACATAGCCCGATATGACGATGCATTTGTCATAGCTGCTCTTGAGATACGACACGCTGGTGAGATAATTCCGATTGCAGGAAGTCTGATCGGAATTTCTTACGACACAGCTGTCAAGATCGATATGAGAGTCGAGAGCTCTGTCGCATATGATCTGGTAACTGGACTAGCAACGGGAGAAGTCTATACGTGCGATGCCTATCAGCTGCTTCTCGGATCTCGTCAGGTTCGTTTGACAGGTCCATTCCGGGTCTCGTGTCCAAAGATGCTCGACTTTGACAAGGATCGTAAGATGTGTACACTTGCAGTCGATCTATTTAGAGAAGACTGATACTTAGAAAATGGTGAAGGCATGCAAAAGACCAACATGAAGAACGGAAAATCTCTATCTAAGCTGATACAGGACGTTGTCAACGAGAGCATCAAGTCTTCGCTGTACCGAAACTCTGTCGAAGAGAAGAAGAAGCAGCAGTCGCTCTCCGAGGAGGACGACGACCTATTCGACGACAAGGGCAGGTCTGATAAAGAGGAGAAGAAGGACGACTCAGGAGAGAAAGAGTCGACTCCCTCTAAGACCACAGATGCTGAGAAAGAGAAACTGAAGAAGGGCGACATCACGTCGAAGGACATCGTTGACAGGCTCAACGCTATCCGCAGCGGTAAGTCTTTCAAGGACGACACAGTTGCAGCACACTTCGACGAGTACGTCGAGAGCTTGTCAAAGCCAGAGAGAGTTGCATTGCTGGCATTCCTCAAGGGAATCTCACAGATCGTCACAGGAGAGATCGAGCCCGATCAGGCGACCGGACCTGGATCCAATCCCGCCAACGTCAAGATGGAGAAGGGCGACGAAGAGAAGAAGAAGACGATCAAGCCAAACGTCATCAAGGCTCCTGAGAAGGCAAAGACTGAGAAGAAGTCTGAGGAAGACACGTCAGGACCTGTACCCATCACTCCCAAGAAGAAGTGAGGCGACATCATGAACTTTCAGGCAGCACAGAAAATAGAGTTCGAGCTTAGAGACGGCACGCTTGTAGAGCTTGACATGACAGAAGCTCTCATCAACAGCATCCGCAGCACCTTTAGCTTGATGCCTGAGCAGGAGATAACAGAGCGGCATGTAAAGTACTTCCTTGCTAGTGCTATAAAGAATGCTGTAGAGAAGACTGGAGCAGGAGATGTCGAAATCCCTTCGTGAGTACGTAGAGCTCATCGTTGAGAGACAGGTTCGTCAGGCACGTCTCAGCGGAGATCGAACAGCAGACTGGGGCTCTGATGATCACTTGTCAGATCTCGAGGCCCGTGTAGCAGATGCAACTTACTGGAGAGACTCTCATCCACGTGGGTCTGAGAAGCGTGGATACTACAAGACGCTCGTCTCTCACCTCAAGAGAGAGCTGCAGTCTGCAAAGAAGAAACGTCAGCTAGCTGAGAAGCAGAAATAGTTAGGTGGACTACTAGGTCATCATCCTAATGTATTTCATGATATCATGTGAGATATGTGGAAAGCAACTCAAGCAGATTACTCGAAACCATCTTGTCAGACACGAAATTACAGTCTCAGAATACAGACAGAAATTCCCAGAAGCACCTTTACAAGATCCGTCTATCATAATGTCTGGCAGGGACAATCCCTTCTATGGCAAGAAACACTCTGCAGCTTCTGTCGAAATCATGAGCGAGAAAGCCAGGCTTCGTCCGATTAATCCCAGCATAGGAAAGCAGATTTCTGAAAAATGGAAAGATCCGAACAGCAGCTATCGCAGGATGATGTCTAGCGAAGAATATCGACAAAAAATGAGAGATGTAACTAAGTCCTGGTGGTCTTCTGTCGACGAGAAGGACAAAAATGACAGATTCGATAAAATGAGAGTGACAAACACCCAGAACGGGCGCTGGCTGCCGCCTGAAGACAAAGATCCCTTTGTTGCATATCGGGATCAAGTTAGAAAGGCAACAGACGCAACATATATGAAGCACTTCTATCAGATCGAAAATGCGAGACTTCGAGGAAAAGGATACGAATTAGATCATATCGTCTCAATTCGTGAAGCATTTGATCATGGTTTATCTGTTGAAGTAGCTGCGTGTCTTTCAAATATACGGATCATACCTTCATCAGAGAACAAGGCTAAAAGTCGAAAAAGTCACATGACATGTGAAATGCTTCTGGCACTTTTTGAGGCAAAAAATGCTTCGTGAGAGCCTCAAAAATTCTGCTGGAGGTAAGACGCTCTTATTGTGCGGCGGGCTTGTCGGACACCTGCAACACCTGTACGACAACAAGGACCTAACATTCCACGAGATCAAGTCCATACTGCGAAAGGCGGCTTCTGGACGTCTCGAGAAAGCGTCGGAGAAGATGGACGGTATGAACCTCGTCTTCTCTTACAATGTAGAAGAGAGTCGTGTAAAGGTGACACGTGGATCTGACATAAGGTCGGGCGGCATGGACGCTTCAGCCCTCGCAGCGAAATTCGCGGGTCGAGGGTCTGTTGAGGAGGCCTTCACGACTGCTTTCAAGGTACTCGATGGTGCTCTTTCAGCGTTGTCAGACAGAACAAAGCTGAAGATATTCGGACCTCGCGCGAACAGGTGGTACTCGATGGAGGTCATCTACACCAGCAATCCGAACGTCATCAACTACGACTCTAACAACATCGTGTTCCACGGTTGGCCCGTCTTCAAGCGTGAAGACGACGGAACCGTCGAGATGACAGAGGACGATGCAGGCGGTGTTGATCTACTCACCAACTTCGTCGACAGGATGCAGAAGTCTGTCTCTGTCAAGGGATGGCGAGTCAGAGGACCAGCCATAGTCCGGATGTCGAAGTTGTCGAACGGCGAGACATTGAGTGAGACGCTAGCTGCGATCGATGCTACAATCGCCGAAGTCGGTGTAGGCCCATCAAACACGATGGGGGACTTCCTGCGGATCCATCTTCGCAGTGACATGGAAGAGCTGGGACTCTCTGAAGACGTCGAGGATGCCTTGATAGACTACTGCCTGGGCATCGAAGGCGCCATGGGCCTCAATGCTGTGAAGAGAATGGCTGAAATATCACAACGAGATGCTATATCTCAATTTGCCAGAAGTTCTCCTGCACTGCTCAAGAGTTACGTACGACCTATAGAGCTGGCCATCAACGACTTCGCCGTGGAGTTGCTGAAGGGCCTCGAGTCGACGCTGATCGACGACACAGACAGAGAGGTCGAACGTCTGCGAGGCGAGGTTCAGAACGCCATCACGGCGATAGAGGCGTCCGGCGACGAGACAGCGATGGGCGTCTTGAAGACGCAGATGGACAAGCTGAAGAGCGTCAGCAACATCACGTCTCCCGTTGAGGGCGTCGTCTTCATCTACAAGGGCAACGCATACAAGTTCACCGGCAGCTTTGCAAGCGCAAATGCCATTTTGGGCCTTTTCAAGTACGGCAGAGGCGGTACAAAGTTGAAAATGCCTGGTAAATGATTAAGTTTACAGATACATTCGCTTGACATACGATATGTATGTCTATGTTGTTACGTATTCGACAAGAGAAAAGTAAGCGTCCCAAGAGATGGGACTTCAAGTCTGTGTACGAGCTTAAATGCGATCACTGCGGAATTGAGTTTGAGAAGTCTTACACTAACAACAAAGTCCTCACATCCAAACACTTTTGTTCACGTAAGTGCAAATCTGCCTCACAAAGCTCAGGATTGATGAGCCAGATCGTTCAAAACCCTTTCTCGAAAGAGGAAGTGAAGGAGAAGATCCGCCAAACCAATCTTGAAAGGTATGGTGTTGAGAGTCCTTCAACCCTTGATATCTTCAAACAGAAAGCAGCAGCAACATGGTTTGAGAAGTATGGTGTTACAGCTCCTATGAAATCTGAAGCTATCAGACAGAAATCACGTGAGACATGCATCGAAAGATACGGTGTGCCGAATGTCTCGCAAAGTGAAGACATACAACAGAAAATTGCGAACACCAACGTCGCCAGATATGGTCATTCTTCACCTTTCGTATTTTCTGCCGAGAAAATTAAACAGACAATTTTAGATCGTCATGGTGTGGATAACCCTATGAGATCTGAAGTGATAAAGCATGGTATGCTCGAGCGTTGCCGAGAAAAATACGGTGTTGACCATCCTATGCAGGTCAAAAGTATACACGAGAAAGCTTATCAAAATTCTGTATCTCGTCATGAGACTGGTCATCTTGAAACGCCCTGGGGCATCCACTGGTATCGTAGCTCTTGGGAGAAGCGATTCCTAGAATGGTGTGTAGAGACGCAGACAGAGATCCTCGACGGCAACATAGGCATACCCTATGTTCACAATGGAAAGAACCGCATCTATTACGCAGACTTTCTGGTTCTGCACAGTGGACGTCGCATCCTGTGCGAGATCAAGCCTGCCAAGCTTGCTTCACTCGAAATTAACCGATTGAAATTCGACGCTGCCAAGAAATGGTGTGATGCCAACAACTCGATTTTCGTTCATGTTGATGAATCAGTACTGCTAAACTTAAGCGAACACTTCACACACGCATCTACTATTTAAGTACGGACGCAAGGGAACTAAGCTATGAGCGAACTACTAAATGAATACGTCAAAACCGTTATCAGCGAATTGTCGAAAGTTCCTGTTACAGGACAGTCTTCCTTGCTCTCAGACAAAAATCTGGGATACGCTGCTGAATGGGCAACGTGGGAAGCTGTAGGAGGATCTAATGGTTTCGCAGGAGCAATAAATGACAAGAGGCTCATTACAGTCTACACAGCAGCCGCTAAGCCTGAACAGAGAGAGTTTAAAAGACTATATCAAAGCATGCTTCAGGCAGCAGCTTCGAATGTAGCAAAGTACGCAGCAAAATACGATCTGACTCCACAGCATGCACCCGATCAAGCTTCTACAACAGCCCTTGTTGACGTTCCTACTGAAGATGCGGACATACACGTCAAGTTTAATGACGCGAAACGTCTTGCAGGATTTCAAAAGGCGAAGATGGGCGCCGAGGGAAAAGCAACACCAGGCGACAAAGTCTCAGACGTTTTCTACAGCGTAGTTGCTTCTCTTTCACGTAACCTAAAAAGAAGAGGTGTAGGCTTCATGGACGATGAAGGTAATCTTCGAAGCCCAACAGCACTAAAAGGTAAATCAAAGATGAAAGGTGCTGAACTCAAGAGAGCAGAAAAGCTCTACAATGAGTTTCAAGAGTCAAGAGACTCTTATCGTACATTCTTTACAAACACCAAGAAGAACGGCGGAAACAGGGAGCTTTTTCTTGCCAAATGTACAGAGCTAGGCATGGAAGATGCTATCATCGAAGATATTCGCAATAAAATTCTCGCGGGGACGGGACGTCCTGCTCTGTACTTTAAGTACTTTACCGCAGGCAAGGGTGTTAACTTGTTCGTGCATCAATACGGTCTGAACGTCGATGACCTAGTGGTAATTCCAAACAGCAAAGAGACGACAATCTTCTATAAGGTCATTGACGCAAAAAGCAACAAAGAGTACTTTGAAGTCGAGTTTAGGACGGACGGAACAGGACATCCGCCGCAGCTAAAGGTCGGCAAGGATTTGGATACACCAATCAAAAGCTAAAAGAGAATTTCACACACGTACGCTCTCAAGAGTACTTCACCTATCGATTTTCTCGTTAGGATGTTGATGATCTCTTGAGCATTTCTCTGAGCAGTCGGCGGCAACATAGACGAGAACGCTTCTACATCACCTGCAGATAGCAGCTGTCTCATCTTGGTGCCGCTGATATTCACCGTCTCGCTCCTGTCGACGCCCCGACGCTGAATCTGTCCGTTCGAGAAGAGGAAAGGTGCAGACTTCTTCAGCGCAGCATCTGTGTACTTGAGGATGTCTTCTTTGTCAGAGTAGATCTGAAAGACGTCGTCACTACCTGACTCTTCGGCTGCCTCGAGGTCTTCATAGACATGTTGTACTGGTGATCCGCCGTATGTCACAACAACGTTACTAGGAAGTGCCGGCTCAAGGTACAGATCCCATATCTTCTTCATGTCAGAGCCTAAGATCGGCATCTCACCCTTACGTCGTCTGTCTGTTGTTGAGACGAACAGGTGGACTTCATCGTTCTCACGGGCGGCAATCTCAATCAATCCCCAATGGCCTGCATGTACAGGTTTTCCGCTAAGTGGTAGCAAACCAATTTTCATGTGAATACATATCATTATGTGGATCGTCTATAGACACGTGAATCGTGAAAATCAAAAGTCTTATGTTGGCTTTACACCGAGGACTTCGAAGCTCGAAGCCTGCATTTTCGAAAGCATGTCTCCTGAGCAAATTAGTTCCTATGCCAACAAACTGCTGATGACAAGATGGAAATCACACGTATACTCCGCCAAGAAAGGAGCACGATGGGCATTTCAACGTGCGATTAGAAAGTACGGACACGATGCGTTTGATCACATGTTGTTGGAAGTGTGCACTTCGTTGGATGACGCACTAGCTAGAGAACAGCATTGGATAAAAACTTATTGCTCAACTGTCGACGAAAATGGTTACAACGAAACGAAGGGCGGAGAAGGCATTAAACGAACAGAAGCCGGCCGACGAGCGCACCGCGAAGCCATGAATAGGCCTGAAGCTCGCAAGAGAAATAGCGAAGCCCAAAAGAGATTTTGGGAAATGAATCCTGAGCGTCGACAACTTCGCGCAGAAGTTACGCATTCCATCATGTCTCAAGCCGGAATGAAAGAGAAAGTTTCGCTACGGACGAGAGAAGCGATGCAATCGTCCGTTGTCAAAGAAAAGATAGCATTGAAGATGTCTGATCCCGCCTTCATAGAAAAACGTAGCGAAGGTATCAAAAAGTCGTGGCAAGAAGAAGCGACACGTAAGAAGCATGCAGAAGCAGAAATAAGACTGTTGTTATCAGGCAAGAAAGGGAACAAGAAAGTTCAACAAATCGACATGACGACAGGTGAGGTGATAAACGTATTTCTCTCCATATGCGATGCATCTAGAAAGACTTCGACTCCTAAATCGAGCTTGATGTCGTGTTTGAGGGGTGTGCTAAAGCATGCTGGTGGATTTCTTTGGAGATATCTTTGACAATCATACGATGATTTCGTATATTTAGAAACACAATGCGCCAGAGAACCACAGAAAGACTCTTGAGAGAGTACGTACAGACTGTCTTGAACGAAGACGAAGGCGGCTACGGCGCCGGCGACTATGGAGGTTACGGTGACCTCGCGACTTCCTCAGCGCTCGAGAGTCCCTACGGTGTCTCCTACGGATCTGCAGACGATCTCAAGGATGCTTTTATCACACCGTTTCTAGACGTCTTCAGGACTGCAAAAGGCGTCACAAAGGAGCTGTCTCGTAAAGCGCAGACTGTACTCGAAGTAAGCTTTGGAACGATAGCATCGACACTTATTCCTGGCTTGAGCGTGAAGTACGCCAGCACCTTCGACAAAGAGAAGGAGGACGTCGATAAGATTCGTGGTGAGTATAAAGAAGTCACTGACAGGATAGACAGCAGTCTCGCGACGGGCGACGCCGCGATGCTTGCTTTCATGGCCCAGCCGGCACTTGTCATGGGTTACTACGGTGCGAAAGCTACACCGAAGGCAACCAAAGAGATGATGTCTTCGATAAGCGGTGGTCTCTCTGATAAGATTGTTGACAAGCTTGTTGCCGCTGCTAAGAAGTCTGACAGGTTCATGATGGGCGATGACAACCCAGGCGGCCCTAGGACGTCGGGCGGCAGAGAACCTAAAGACAGATGGGGAGAGTCTCAGCTTCGTGAAGACGACGGAGAAGAGGGTGTCAAGAAGGGTAAGAAGCTGACGATCAAGGACATCCTCACGAACAAGAAGGTCATTCAAAAAGTTGCAGAGTCACCTAAAGCGAAGGAGATGGCCAAAGAGGCCACTGACATCTATAGGGCGTCTCTAGAAAAAGTTGTCGCCGACGCCGAGACTGTCCTCAAGAAGTCAAAAACGATTGAAGAAGTCGAGAAGATGACTAAGAAGAAGATTCCTGAGGTCGAGAAACTTAAACAACTCCCACCGCAAGAGAAGCAGAAGGCCGACAAGCTACTTCTCGACACAGTGCGCAAGTCCATGAAAGAGTTCTATGTAAAGAGCCTTGAGGGACAGGTCAAGAAGGCGAAAGAGGGCGGAGTCCCAGATGAGGCTCAATACGTCAAGGACTACAAGGCAGCGATCATCAAGATCAAGTCGATGTGAACACCGCATCTACGTGTTGTAGATTGGTGTCATGGCAAAGAAGAAGACACCACCGAAGCAGTACAACGTCGCGACGATGCAGCCAGATGAGATCAACTCTCTTCGTGCGACTGTCAAGGAGTTTGTCGAGAGGATCACCAACATCGACAACGAGGTCGAGCTCCTGAAGCAAGATCGTAAGGAAGTCTGTGAAGAGTATGCTGACAAGCTCGATATGAAGACTCTGCAAGCAGCGCTGAAGGTCGTGAAGATACAGCAGGGCGTCGACCACCGTGACACTTTTGACCTCTTTATGGAGGCGCTCGATCCCACGGTGAGCGAATGAGCAAGGAACGCTGTCTCACGAAGCGAAAGTTTCACACACTTCGATTAACGAAGATTGAGCTTGCACACCTTCGTGACCTATTTGGCGTCCTTCTGCCGCCTGGCATGGACAAGACGTTGAGTGAAGCGCTAGCAGAGTCAGAGGGTCGACCTCTCGTAGAGAAGATTCTTTGGAAGAAGATCATGGAAGTCTGCTTATCGGCTAGAGTACCCGTAGGTGAAGAATGTGACGACTTCGTTGTTGCACCTGCAGGAACTCCTGCCATCTCTGTCTTCAGAGTCGCATCAGAGCTACCAGACGAACAGTCTGAAGAAGTAGAGTCAGACGAAGAGGAGTGACATGCAGTATTCTATTGGACAAGTACTTTTCGTTGTTCTCAACAAGAAGAATCAGATCTACCCGATGCGTGTCGTCGAGGTGATCACTAAGAAGACGCTGAAGGGCGAGGAAGTCAGATTCGTTCTACAGGGTGGATCTGATTCTTCTACGACAGTCATGCTCGATCAGGTTGACGGTGAGATATTCGACACAGCAGAGAAAGCTCGTGTCACTCTATCCAAGAGGGCAACGGCTCAGATTGGAAAAATGGTCGATGTCGCTGTGGAGAAGGCGAAACAGTGGTACGGAGTCTCCGAGGCAGAACCGCCTAGAGTTCAGGAGTTACCTGAGCCTCTAAGCTTACCAGCCACAGAAGATGAAGACGAAGAACCCACTGTGATGCTACCTGACGGAACTGTTGTAAAAGTGAAGATGCCCAAGGTGAATGCAGGCTGATACGTAGCGCTCTATGAACGTCGGTAGATTCGAGTTCAAAGTCGACCCTTCCTTTCGTGTGGAGCGCTACGATTCTTCACCCCACTACTTCGGCGTAGTCTTCACTGACTCACAGGAAAACAGATACGATGTGGTATGCAATCCACATTTTGGAGACCGTCTCATCTGGAACAAGGTGACAGGTGAGTGGCATGACATACCTTTCTCATCAGAGTGGGCATTCTTACGTCTTCCAGACGGTATCACTGTCAGACTAGTCGCTTAGACTTCTTAGGCGAAATCTTTCGAAGATTTCGATGAAATTTGAATATTTACACGCTATGAAGATTACAAGCCGCGCACTCAGAGACCTCGTACGTGAGTCTCTCGACAAAAATAGAATACTAAAGGAACGTCCGTGGTCTGTCGAGTACACGTTCAAGATGTCTGGTGGCACAGCAGAGGACTCTGAGGGGCAAGGTCCCGACGGCTTCTTCGTCACCCTGAAGGGTGAAAGTGGCAAAGAAGTGAGAGTTGTCGTCGATGCGTACTGGAATCCTCAGTCGGGAGACCAGAGCGGAAATTCCCTTCGCATTGAGTCCGACGATACAGAGGAGATGTCTTCTTACGTGCCACACCGCTTCGACGACGGCAAGGAGCAACGGCTGATCATATCCAATTCTCCAGTGTCTGGCATAATCGCAGTTTCTCTCGCTGCGGCAGAATCGCCACCAGTCACGTATCTTGTGTTCCCGAATCCCTTTGACGAGGACGAGGACGTCGACTTCAATCCCGACAACCTGGGCAACGGCACAGTGGACGTCAAATTGAAGAGCTACGTCAACATGTGAAAAGTGGCGCGTCTCCGTGGTAACATAGATCCATGGAGACCCACGAGACAGTAGAAGAGAAGGTGAAAAAGTGGGACAGCTACATGCAGGCGGCTCCCACTTTTGAAGAGCTGCGTGACGTAGAGTTCATCCGACGCAGCGGCAAGATCAACATGCTGATGGGTGACGTCATGCGTGAGCTCTACGACAGGGGGCGCTATGACGGTGTAGCATGGCTGCTGAGATGCAAAGACAACCGGACGCACTGGTCGGCATACTGGTCCGCTGCCATGGCCACGTTTCAGAAGACCCACGGACCGGTCGACAGCTGGTTCACATCAGAACTTCTCGAATCCTGGGAGATGTGTGAGATTAATGCAGAAGAGGTTCGACTTCAGCAGAGACTTGCAGAACTCAAGTCACGTCGCAATGCAAAGTCTGTCTAGACTGAGTTAGATTAAGACCATGGGAATCGGAAAGATCGAACTCGCAACAGCAAGTCGACTTGCTGACAGCATCTCCAAGCTCATCAGCCCTGCGATGCACCGAGTGCAAGTCGCCGGCTCAGTCCGACGTCAGAAACCGGTGGTCGGCGACATCGAGCTCGTCGGCATCGTGGCTGACGAGAATAAACTCGTCAAACTCCTACAGGAAGTTGGTCAGACGATTAAACCCGGAGTTCCTGGTGTCATTCCGTGGTCACCGAAACCTGGTGCCCGGTACATCCGAGTCCGCTTGGACGAGGGCATGAACCTCGATCTCTTCCTCGCGAATCCCGACAACTGGGGCGGCCTCTTCATGATGCGTACGGGCAGCGGCGTGGGGCCCGACGGCAACACCTTCAACGGGTTCATCCCACGCATCTTCTCTCGCTGGAAGAAGCTGTCCGGCGGCGGCCGCATGACCGATGCGATGCCCACGATGCCCGATGGCACGCAGCTCGCCGTCCCCGAGGAGCAGGACTTCTTCGACCTCCTGGAGATGGACTTCGTCCCTCCCGAGCTCCGTGCTGATCACAAGATTATCAAGAAGTATGTGAGGGGCTCATGAGAGTGAAGACCTACGAAGTCTTGGCCCGTGCGGTCGAAGAGGGAATCGCATACGGATACACACGGGCCCACAAGCACACCGACACCCCGGCAGAGGACTACCTCAAGACGGAGCTGTACCAAGCAGTGATGAACTCAATCTGTGAGATGTTTGACTTCGACGAGGCAGGGAAAGAAGATGCCTGACTACATCGAGACAGACCCGTTCAAGTTTCGGCTGTGCTACGTGGACAGCAGAGACAACTTTGCCTGGTTCACATCGATTCCGTTGGACCGTCAGTGGGGTGACGACTGGGACGACTCACCCTACGAACACAACGCCGGTGAACCCTACGATACGCACTACGATCCGCCGAAGGCGAAGAAGGGTGTGGAGCAAACTCGTGTGGAACACAAACTCGTCAAGGTGGCATGGCAATCTCTGCATGCCACACCCTGCACTGACTATGCTAACTCACCGTACTCCGTGCAGGCCATCAACGCCGGCAACTGTGCGTGGCTGATGGCACATCGGTGGAACGAGCACGAAGCCATTCGACCCATCCCCGCCGGCACCACACTGCGTGACTTCATCAAGAAGATCGAAGAGGCGGGCGGCTCGGTGTACTTACCCACGTCACTTGCACCGCAGTACGTGGCAATCATTTACTGCGAGTCGCAGAACAGTGTAAGCTTGGGACCCGAAGAGGTAGGATAAGATCATGACCATTCTCGCCATCGACTTCATGAATGCCGCCCACCGTGCTCGCAGCGGCTTCACAATGGGCCCTGCACCCGTGGTCTTCAACTTCTTCCGCCAGTTCAAGGCGCTTGTCGAGCAGTTCAAGCCCACACGGATCTATGTGGGCCTCGAAGGCAAGCCTGTCCATCGTTACGAAGCGATGGGTGAGTACAAGGCCAACCGTAAGGTGGAAGCGGATGATCCCCGCGCGCCTGAGCTGGCGAAGTTCTTCGCACAGAAGAACGTCATCGTCGACCTCCTCACCAAGCACTTCCCAGTGTCTGTTGTCCGTCATCCCAACTTCGAGTGTGACGACACCCTGGCTAACCTCGTACGCCGTTCTTCGACTGCCATCGACTGGGTCCTCGTGTCGTCTGACTCCGACTTCATCCAACTGGTGGGCGAGCGCCCCGGTTTTCGCCTCTATAACCCCGTTACAGACCAGTTTGTGGAGAGACCTCTCGACTATGACTATTGTACATGGAAGTCTTTGAGAGGAGATTCTTCTGACAACATACCAGGTATTCCCGGAATCGGAGATAAGAAAGCAGCAAAAATTGCTGCTGATCACATTCTTCTTGAAGAGTTTCTGGCTAACACCGAAAATGCGGCGATCTTTGAAAGAAACTACAATCTAATCCGTTTCTACGAATGGACAGAAGAAGAAAGGGAACAGATGACTAGCAGCAATCCTACTAGGAATTGGGATGCTGTTAGACAAGTATTCGAAGATTACGGGTTCAAGTCAATTACAAGGTCTTGGGACAAATTCATTTCAACTTTCGATCCCTTGTTCGGATGAAATGCTAGCACACCAAGCTTGCTGAGCAGTTGTCCATCCCAAAGTTCGGATCGAGGGTGCTCTTCGTGGAACCATTCCCATTTTCGTCTACTGACTTCACCGCGAAAAAACCCCTTGATCTCTATCCATTTGTCGGCATGTAGTCCATCTAAAATTTTGGCATCAACTCTGTAAGTTTTGCCATCGGGCATAACATGCGTAATTTGCCACATGAAGTCAATTTTGTGGTGATTGCACCATCTTACGAAGGCAACTTCATATCCTCCCGTGCAATAGAGAATAGCACCAGTTTTCCAGTGTGTTTCTTTTGTGCACATTGAGGAACTTACCATCTGCTTGTGCCTATGACAGTAGGGATGACAGTTGCCTTTCAAGACGTTATTGGGTGTTGCCGTAAATTCTCCATGTTCTTCATCGATAAAAGTGGCACGTTCTCTTATCATGGTATAACTGCTCTCGATTATAGCGACATGTTTGCCATGTCTCTCAAAGAGCTTCTCTTTGAAATCACATAGCGGTATTCTACGCTTCACGCCCACTTCAGTTTTAGATCGCCTTGGGTGCTTAGAACCGTTCATTACGTGACTGACTTTAGATCGCCATTCACCGTATTCTGTATCAACAAACAAGGCGTGTTTGCCCGTACCAGCGTAACTTTCCACCTTGAGTGACACGTTGTCGCCGTGTTTCTTTCGAATTTCTTCAATAACCTGGTCAATTGACCGCTTTTGACACCAAATTCCGCTTTCCATGTCAGATATAAGTATGTCTTCTTTTTCGCTTTTCTCGTCCATGGTCAAAGACGACTCGTGGAAAAAGTACACTGCGGCGTTTGACGCTCTGTGGGGTGAGTGATAGTTAACGTCATGAAGCTCACCGTATCACAACTCCGTCGTATCATCAAAGAAGTTGCCACTGCTGCCGCTGCTCTACCAAAAGAAGGCGACGTCTACATCACCGTAGAATCTGCTGAATACGGTGGAGAAGAGGTCTTCCACAATCCCATCATGGAAGCGGGCGACCTAGCAACGATGCCCGACGATGTTCCTTACTACTCGGCCGGTACAGGTGATCCGGAACCCGGTGAGCTTGGTGTCTGGATCCTGGTGGACCCGTCAGAGTCAGCCTTCACTTTCGCGCCCGGTGAACTCGTTCGCATTCCTGAGTACGACGACAACGTCTCCCAGGCCTGGACGAGGAAGAGATACCTTGCGAAGATCAAGAGCATGAAGCAAGGTGTCAGCGGCAAGGACAAGAAGATCCTCGACATGCTCGGCAAGGTCACCACCTACGGTGCTCCGTCCCTCAACGCCGTGAAGGCCTTCTCCATTCGCCTTCGTAAGGGCAGCATCGCATTCGACTACGACCCGATGGGCAAAGGCGTGACGGGCAACATCCTGCCGACCGACCTCAAGGGAACCGGCCTCAAGTCGCTGGAAGAGCTAGCTGACTGGATGTTTGAGCACGGTGCGCAGAAGATCAGACCGCAGAGACGCCGCTCGTCTTCGTCATACTACAACTGATCTTCAGCGGTAACGATCTCGACAACGAGCGGACTGTCGCCCTTACGAATGACCCGGTGCCACGTCTTCTTTGGAATGAAGAAGACGTCATCGTTTTTCATTTTCACAGGCAGCTGATCGTCGACTTGAAAGTACCAGTCAGACGATTGCAATACTCGTATGCTGCGGTCCTCAGCGTCACGGTGCCACACCAGCTCTTCTGCGCCTACGTCGTCTGAGAACGTACGGATTCGAGACCCGTCCTCGAGTCTCTTCTCAATGAACGGAAAGGTCATCACCACCAACCGGGAATGTCGCGTCCGAAGAACTTGGTTGCTCTGCATGACCAGTAGCCGGCCTTCGTCCTGTCCTTCTTGTTGGCGCAGTCGTGACGGTCACCGAAAGACTTGCGGCGTTTGCGTGCCGCTTCGGAGTCGCCCATCGCGTCGGGCATCGACGAGCCGAACTTCACCTTCTTCACGTTGCCGCTCTTCGGGTCACGGACGTAGACGTAGGCCTTGCCACCTTCGCCGTGCTTTGGCTTTCCGAGCTCGACTTCCTTGCCCTTGTACTTTGCCTCGTTGATGTCGCCTTCCTGCATTGGAAAGTCAAGCGGGACTTCTACGTCCTCGTATACACCCGTCTCACCGAGGTCAGACTCAAGGAGGTCCCTCTCGAACTCGGTAGTCGCTTCGTAGAGGCCGCGCGCATACAGCTTACGAGCTTCGCGCATCAGAGCGAAGTATTTCTCTGTGCCTGGACGATACACGGGACTGTCGAAGGGCACGCTTTCTGTGACGTGCCATCTGATGCCCTCAGAGAGTGTAGGTGACACACCTTGCTCTGCGGCGTTTCTGAGACATTCCTCACGGATGATGGTTCGCAACTGCTTGAGCTTCATGCACGTAATTATACGTCGACTTATCAAGATGCGAATCTTCGTCGCACCCAGACTGCCTCAGAAGTTGTCTAAAGAATCAAAGAATCACTAACAACGCTATAAATAAGGCTGTGTCGATTTACGTCGCAAAGTATGCGGATACGTGCGAGATAAAGATACATCTGGGCTGTTGCACAGCGCGCGTGTTCTCCATAGCAGAAGGAAATTCTACTTGAGCTGTCAGACTTCAGGATGCTTCTGTGCATCGTTATCTTTGCATGTGTAGCTGACACCAGCATGTGCTTCGACTCCCAGGTCAATCATCTCCACCTTTAATTTAGACAGATAATTAGATAGAGGACAACATGGGTACAAATGATAGTCTAGACATCGATCAGACGGGACTCGACTTTATTGCTCGACAAGAGGGCAATGTTCTACATCCGTATCAGGACATCTGCGGCCTCTGGACTATTGGCGTAGGACATCTCATCGTTCCTGGAGACTCCTTCTCCTGTCTCAGCAATGCTGAGGTTCAGAAGATGCTCCGCACTAACCACGTGGTGCAGAAGCCAAATCCATATGCAGGACGGCTCATCACGAACGATGAGTCTCTAGACATCTTACGAAGAGACGTGCAGCAGTGTGTAGCTGCGATCAAGAAGAACATCTCGACTCCCCTCAATCAGAACATGTTCAATGCTCTGTGTTCTTTCCTCTTCAATCTGGGAACGGGCTGGATCGCGAAGGGTGGAGTGAAAACAGCTCTAGATCGTGGCGACTATCAAGGAGCATGCATCGCGATGTTACAGTTCTCAAAGGCGAAGGTCAACGGTGTGGTTAAGACTATTCCTGGCCTGCTCGGCAGACGCCAGGCTGAAGTCGCTTTCTTCTGTTATCCTGTTGAGCTACCCGTTCAAGATCCTCTCGCGGACATCGATGCTTCTGACAGAGACACGAAGCTAGCCAGCATCGGCTACGAGTCAGATCGCCTCACTTGTCAAGAAGCAGGCGACTGCCACGACCTCGACGAAGGTTCAGCAGCGTGATAATCGTCTACATGGCTGTGTAACGGTGGCGCTATGTACACGGGTCGAGCGGAGATCAATCTCCGCTCGACCGCTTTTCATCAACGATATTTATCACTGAGGAGTCGTATTACCATGAACGGAGTTAAGCGGTGTCTCGGATATGCATGGTCTAGCCCAGTAACGTTGATCGGTGTAGTCTATACATCTGTCTTTCAGGCATTAGGATGGTATAGGTGGCACGGTGTTAGGGACGCTGCTGCGGTGTGGATCGTGGAAGATGACTCTCCTTCGTGGCTCCTGTCTCTCTGGAAGAGATGGGCAGGCCACACAGTCGGAAATATTGTAGTTCTTCGAAACGCTCCTGAGAAGAACGATAGAGCCTTACAGCATGAGCTCGTTCACGTGCGTCAGTGTATGCGCCTTGGAGTCTTTCAGCCGGTCCTATATGCACTGTCTTCACTTGGAATCTGGCTTGGGTGTGAATCTTCTGACCCCTATTGGAGCAACCCATTCGAGATCGATGCCCGCAGATCAGTAGGACAGACGGTCGACGTTGAAGGGGTGATGTCTCGTATAAAAAATAAAACGTCTCAGAGCTAGACATATTTACACCCATGAAAGAAGAGCTTCTAAGAGAGTTTGTTGGAGAAGTTATCAGTGAGATCAATTTCTCTTTCAAGAACAGCGAACCGAAGAAGAAAAAGAAACAGGCAGGTATCTGGTCTAAGATCAAGGGACTCTTCTCGAGGAACCAAGAAGCTGACCAGCTGTCCGATGACTGGATCGAGGATCAAGAGCTATACGGCGATGTTGAGCTGCCTGATGATCTGAAGGAGAAGATTAGGGACTTTGTGAGAGCCAAATATCCTGCAGTTGCATCTCGTCTTGCGAACAAACCAGATAAATTGGATAAGGTGTTCAGGCGTGCGCTCGACACGAAGTTCAGTGGCCCTATTCGTCAGATAATGAAAAGCCAGGAGCAAAGTCTCCTTGATGACGAGGACGATGAAGAAGAGAGGTACGGGAGATGAGCAGAAACCTCTTCGAGCTCGACGGTGACTTCACAATGTCAGGTACACGTCGATTGCAAGGACCTGGCAACTTCCGGGCCGGCTCTGCTACATCAGGTGCAAGAGGAGACATAGCATCCGACGAGAAATCTGCAGAAGAATCAAAAGCACAGGACGCTGCTTCTCTTCCGCAAGCTGTAGCAGTCTATGTAGAGAATCCTCAAGGAAAGATCCTTGCTGTTACACGTAACATTGAGACCATGGGACCTAATCCCACGAATCTCAACATGCCTGGTGGAATGGTCGATCCCGGAGAGACTGCAGAGGATGCAGCAGCCAGGGAGCTTTTTGAAGAGACGGGCATTATTGCGCACAAGCTAGTTCCAATTTATGCAGAAGTCTCTGGTGGCAAATATGTCACTGCTTTTAAGGCCGTTTCATGGAGCGGCGATGTAAAATCTTCTTGGGAGGGTGAAGCGTCATGGCAGGAACCTCCAGCACTACTCAAGTCGACATTTGGTTCCTTCTTCAGGAAGGTACTAAACATGTTGAAAAAATAACTCAGTAACAACTGACACATTTTCTGCGTACTTGTTTAAAATCCGATCCATATTTACGCGCCCACAATAGTCAACAGGAGTAGACGACAAGAAATGAAAAACGATGCCGGTCTCCATCTCATTTTCGATGGATATGTCAAAGACGCTAGCGTTTTCAACAGTGAGAAGCTGACTGACATCTTTAGACGTCTCGCGGGAGCTCTCGAGATGCAGATCATCATGGGTCCTGAGTTCTTGGAAGTGGAACTTGACCCGTTGAAGCTGCAGTCAGACGTCTTTCAGGACGAGGGCGGAATCACAGGAATGTGTGTAATCTCGACGAGTCACATGTCTATCCACTGTTGGCCTCTTCGCAAGTGCTTCTCGATGGACGTGTTTTCTTGTAAGATGTTTGACGGCGGCAAAGCTAGAATGCTCGTCGAAGAGCTTCTAGGAACTGAAGACTTGCACATCACTACGGTAGAGCGCTTCTTTCCAGCGAGATGAACATATTACATCGGCGGCAGTATGATGCTGACATGGTGAGATCGGCCCCTGGGTTTCTTACAGTGCTGTCTTCACAGCTCGCAGGACTTACAGCTGAAGAGAGGCAGAGGATAGATCGACGTGGTGGTCTGCGGTTAGACGACATTGTTAAATGTGTCGTCGAACCTGTCGATCACACTGTCAATGCAGATAACCCGAGTAGCGACTGTATCATTGACTACGGTGACATCGCAACAGATGTGACTCACACAGGATACGCTGCTTACACATCAGGAAGAGTTGCTTTCTGCATACTGTGTGGCGGTGCCGGAACTCGGCTTGGTCTTGGAGTGACAAAAGGGCTTGTCAAGCTACCTAAGAGCGGAAAGTCACTGCTTCAACTCAAGCTCGAGGCCACAGCAGAGCTGAAAAATGTATGGGTAATGACCTCACCAGAGAACTACGAAGATGTAGTAGAGCACGTACAGTCCCTTCCTGGTACTGAGCATGTAAAAGTCTTTATGCAGTTCGAGAGCGTACGTCTGACACTAGACAATCAGGTCTTTCTAGACGAAGCAGGAAGACCTAGCTTCTACCCGTGCGGTCACGGTGACATAGCTCCTGCCCTACAAGAGAGCGGATTGTTACAGAAATTCATTGATGACGGAGGAAAACACATATGTGTTGTCAACGTCGATAACTTGGCAGCGACGCCAGACTACTCGATCATCGGACAACATATCGTCTCAAGCGCTTCTGTTACGTGTGAAGTAGTAGCACGATCACCAGGGGACACGGGAGGTGTCTTGTGTAGCACGGGAGGCATCAATCAGATCGTTGAGATGTTTAGAATGTCTCCCAAGACTGACACATCGCAGTTTGTCTGGCTCAACACCAACACCTTCATCTTCGATGCTGATCTTGACTTCTCACACGTCAAGTGGTCTTGGCACAGAGTTCGTCGCCAAGTACGTGGAAAGATGGTAGTACAATATGAACGTCTGATCCAAGATCTGACGGAGAACTTCGATACAAAGTATGTCGCGGTGCCGAGGGACGTGAGGTTCAAGCCACTTAAGACGCTAGAAGACCTCCAGGCAATTACTCAGACCTACGACACTGTATGATTCCGCCGAAGTCACCAGTCAGCCTCATCCAAGAGGACCTCTGGCCAGATCGATGGAAGATTTTGGTAGCGTGTATGCTGTTGAACCTCACGACGCGTCGTGCAATGGAGAAGATTGTTCCCGCTCTCTTTGAAGCGTATCCAGATGCACAGTCTATGGCTGCTGCAAACCCAGAAGAGTTGTCACGCATCATTGCCCCGCTGGGTTTTAGAAACAGGCGTACTAAGAACCTCATTGACATGTCACGAGAATATCTGACGTCAAACTGGCAGCATGCACGTGAACTTCCTGGCATTGGAGAGTATGGTTCAGCTGCATGGGACGTCTTCGTCCTGGGTGTTCTTCCACCCGAGTGCCCCCGGGATGGATCTCTCGCGAAGTACTACAGATGGAGAAAGAAACATGGTAGCTAGAAAATCGATCATCAAGAAGGACGACAAGCCGATCATCGAAAGCAAGCCCGGTCGGAAAGCTCCCAAGGGACCAAAGTTCGATGCCCTACCTCCGGCGATAGTCGAGGGTAAGTTCATCGTCCCCGTAGGCGGAGAGATTGTTGTAGCTCGTGGCGGTAACACGAAGTCAAACAACATCATCTGTGTCGTGAAGGAAGTGGGAGACGACTTCGTCAATGCCTGGGATGAGACGAACGAGAGGTGGTATCCGTTCAAGGTATCAGACGTCGCCGCAGCCGGCGTGACAGTGAAGAGGTTAGATCAGTGACAGACAGACCTCACCGACTATTTCGCTACAGTGGAAACAAGGCGAGATATCTCAAGTATTACAGACGTCCTCCCGCAGGGACTAAACGAGTCGTAGAGCCGTACCTCGGTAGCGGAGCTTATCTTCTTTCGTGCGACGTGCCTGGGCTTGGGTATGAGACGAACGGCGATGTAGTGGCAATGTGGAGGTGGCTCCAGACGGCTGTTCCTGGCGAGCTGAAGGACTTATCTATCGCTGTGGAAGACCTCAAAAGAGATCCGACGAAGCCGACGAAACCAGACGTGAGGCTGATGGCCGGTCTGAGTTTAGGACAGCAGACATACGTTCGGATCAACACTACAGGGGTTCTGGTCGGCCAGCTCACAGCATGGAAGATCTATCCCCAGAACTCTCTACCTGTCGAACAGACCATCGCATGTCTACCGCGTCTCAGAGACATTGAAGTGATACACGGATCTGCAAACGAATACGTCCACACTGACGGCGACGTACTGTTCGTCGATCCTCCCTATCTTGGCACGACAGCTGGATACAACGAGAAGACTTCGAAGAGGAGCCACGAGAAGCAATATACAGCGTCTGACACAGTGTCACTCATCTCTTCTACTACGAATCCTGTCATCTTTACTTACGGTGATGGTGCTTCGACCCACTTCCTAAACTACACTTGGACATCTGTAGTTACACGCAAGGTTCCTAACGTCCGAAGGGGAGGAACTGTCGATAGAACAGAGTGGGTAGCTTATGTAAATTGGTGACGCTGTAGTATAGGTAAAATACATGCTACAACGATTTAGGCGAGGAGAACTTGTTAAGATATCGTGTGAGTCTGAAGAGTTTCAGATCCCGATCAAAGGCTACAACTCTGAAGAGTACGATGCTGACGTCGCTCCCGGGACCTACGGCATAGTGATGTTCGAGCCTCTACCTGACAGCAATCATGTCAGCAATCATTACAGTATGTACCCCGTAGTTCTTTCAGATGCGCAAGTGGGTTGGTGTCACTCTCACTATCTGGAGAAGACATGAAGAGTTTCGTTGCAGTGATAATTGCATGTCTCTCTTTGACTCCTGCGGCTCGTGCAGAGCCCGTCGCTCTTCTCGTCGGTGATTCTCAAGCGGGGGGACTCACGCAAGAGTTCAAGTCTGTGGCTAAGTCTGCTGGTTACAAACCAAGAGTCGATGCCCGAGGAGGTACGATGACTTCCCAGTGGCCTGGGTGGTTGAAGGCAGACCTACAGCAATATAAGCCTGATGTGGTCATCGTTGTTCTTGGCACGAACGATGCAGCCAGTGATCCCGGGATGATTAGAGAGAGAAGTGCTGTATACGGTAAGATCGTGTCGATGATTACAGATTCTGGTGCGAAGATCGGCTGGATCAGTATGCCGAAGCTCCACCCGAGGATCAAGAATGTCGCATACGTCCGCTGTAAGATCGAAGAGGTGACACCCATTTATTTTGATTCGTCTGCAATTGACATCGAGATGTCAAAAGACAAAGTCCACGCTACTGCCGGCGGCTACAAGAAGTGGATGGACGAAGCATGGATGTGGTTTGAGAGTAAAGGAGTGGTGTCTTACTGCGGAATTCCATGACAGGAATCGCTCTCAGCCCTTTCCGGCTCAGCCCTTTCCGGGTAGGTCAGCTTGTAAGACCTCGAACTTACACATCAAATTTCGACATGGAAGTCATCATGTGGCCACACGCACATGCCTTCTCGAAGCGTGCTTTTGGAAGAAGCAATCCCGTGGGCAAGATGCTTCGAAGTGAATTTGCCATCATTCTTGAAGAAGCTATTGACAGTGTCAAGGTCGTAACTTCGGGGGGTGTTGTCGGCTGGGTGGATTCATGGGACATAGCACTCTTCTGATGCGACAGTCAATCTCCGTAGGAGATCTCGTTAGATTTGTAGAGTCAGGAGACAGATGGGCGGGATGGAGCATGCAGGTTCCCGTCTGGAGTCGACCGATCATTGAGCATCCTTACTCACAGGGAGCAGAGGACGGAATCGTTACAATTGTGAAAGACACGTCGACATTGGCGATCGTGCTGCACACTTACGACGGAGATAGCTTCAAGATTGTTACGAACACTGGCTTGGTCGGCTGGGTAGACATAGACGACCTCGAGCTCGTGTAAAGGTACACATCGCAGCAGTATGATATTAATATGTCAGCATCAAATCCCACGAAAGATGAAGCAGACAAACTGCAACAGTTCTACCTATCATGCAGGGAGCTTCTTAGTCATAACATCGTGCCTCCCATCTGTGTGCAGCGCTCTTTCGAAGAGGCGATCGCAGGATTCCAGGGTGACGACGGATGGCGACCGACGCACATCTCGCGGGCAGCCGCACAAGAAGTCGTGAATGGCTTCCATAATAAAGTACAGAGAGCGCACGGTGCAGTCGAGGACAGACTCGACAGGTATGATCGCACGCTGCAGATCCTCAGCGGTGCGGTGAAGCCATTCCACGAGTGGTGGGCATTCTGGAGGAAGCACGATTCTACAATCGTCATCACACGTGGCGAGCACGGCTCCGGTCACCGATTCAAGTTCGACGAGCTCATCGCTATTCCTCAAGACGGTCCACACGTCCTCTTTGTAAAGGGTGGATTCTCTTTCAAAGTCCGTAAGCGTGTCGAAGTAGCATGGCTACGTGGTGTCCTTTGAAGCGATGAGACCGGGCGATCTACTTCAAACTGTTCGAATCGGCAGTGGTCCCCGATTGCTCGGGATGCTGCTGAAACCGCCCCATCCTCCAAGATGGGGAAATTTCCCGATGCGATACACCGTATTGACACCCGACGGGATCAAAGAGATCCTCGAGCAACGGAACATAGAAGTACAGGTTGTGCCATGAAGATCGGGTCGCTTGTCACTTGCAGCACCCTATACGAAACGTATGGTCTCGATCCTCGAGACCCTAGATTGGGCCGCCCGGGATACGATTATGGTGATTATGTTCCCTGGGACAGGGGGCAGGTCGGAATACTCATCGAAGTGTTCGATTGCGAGCAACACAATGATTCGAATCCGACCGTGCAGTGGGCGAAGATAATCGTGCCAGCAGGCATAGGATTCTGTCAGCTCGACGAGCTAGCGGATGCAAATACACGAAACGATTCGAGGACATCCTGAAGACAAGAAGGAGGGTAGTCACATTCCAGAAGGGCCAGAGCTGCGTCACTCACGTGACGCGCTGAACAAAATCATCAAGGATACGTGGATCACGTCTTTTGCATTGGGTGTAGGATCCCGATTCGACAAGAAGGAGCCAGATGGCTACCGCAGCTTCTCTTATTGTCTGCCGACACGTGTCAATTCAGTCGAGACGAAGGGCAAGTTCATGTGGTGGGATCTGACTGACCGTCGCGGAGACTCCTGGTACATGTGGTGCACGTATGGAATGTCGGGTCAGTGGACTCGTAAGAAGACGAAGCATTCTGCGGCGTCTGTCTTCTTCGTCGACAGTAACAACGTGCGTCACGAGATCCACTTTAATGATCCCAGGCACTTCGGGACGCTGAAGTTTACGAAGAATTCCAAAGACCACACTGACAAGCTGTCCACGCTGGGACCCTGCATCCTCACATCACAGCTGACACCAGAACTATTCTCAGAAATGGTCCTAAGGAAACCGTCAAGGACTATTGCAGAAGCCCTCATGGACCAAACCACGGTGTCTGGGTGTGGTAATTACATCAAGGCGGAGTGTCTCTTTCGCTCCGGTGTGTCGCCGTGGCGCACGGTTACAGAGATTACAAGCAAGGAATACGTGAAGCTGTGTGAAGACCTTCTTACTGTAGCGGCGGAGTCGTATGCATCGCAGGGAGCCTCTATCTCAACCTATCACACAGTCGATGGTACGAAGGGCACGACCCAGTTCGACTTCCGCGTCTACAGTAGAAAGAAGTGCCCATCAGGACACGACGTCTCACGAGAGGAAACTCCTGAAGGGCGAACTTCCTGGTGGTGTAAAATTTGTCAAAAGTGAGTGAAACTTTACACCCCCTTAGAATAGGGTGAGGTCATGTCCAGGACGAACAATCAAATTAGGACTCCTCAAGACGCCCTCCGAGACTTCCTCAATGTCGGTCAGGTCAAGAGGGTTTTTCGTGTGGGTGCAGAAATCTTCAATTCAGTCCACCCATTCGTAGAAAATCCTACTGTGATTAACGGATTCAAAGCTGCCTTCAACGTCGGCAAGATCTTCGTCGACGACATGGAAGTGTGGCCCGACGACTTCTTCGACGACAGCTGGGAAGCTCCCTTTTCTCCCGATTTCAATGCAGCTATCCTTCGATCACTACACGGCTATCCGTACAAGTTGATCAAGTCTTCAGAGGCGACGCTAGAAATCCACATTGTGCACCTCGAAGACGTCAAGGTAGGGTACGTCATCAACACGAAGAACGACTCTGTAGACCGATTGTACGTGGAGTCTTCTCGTCGGGACAGGGCTCGTGAGCTCATCAAACGTGAGCTGTGGAGGACTCTGAAACATGACAATCTCGTCCTTCGGAATCGTCGACGAGCCGCAGGAAATGACAATGAATTCGTATCTCTGGAAGCTGACGATGCCTTTCTTCCGCTTGAGTCCAAGCGTGCTTCGGAGTATTCAAATTACTTGAAGAAGTGTGCTGATGCAGGGATTCCTAGGTCTGTGCTCCTGTACGGTCCACCCGGAACGGGCAAGTCGACGATGGCGCGCACGCTCGTAGACAAGCTACACATGCGGTCTTTCCGAATTCGTGTCGAGGACATCGGACACATCGAGAACTCAACGCTGTTCGAGGCTATCTCAATCTTTGAGCCCGATGCTGTTATCCTCGACGACTTCGACAGAGCGTCCTCTCAGAGTGCGCTGCTAGAGACGCTAGAGTACTTCCAGCGGCACGTCAAGCTCGTAATCGCCACAGTCAACAATCGTAACTCTCTTGATGAGGCGATACTTCGTCCTGGTCGATTCGATGAGCTGCTTCACGTGAAGCAGATGGACGAGGAAATTGTGAAGGCTATTCTTGGTCCTGAGAACGAGAGCGCATTTGAGACTGTGAAAGAGTGGCCTATTGCTTTCGTTCAAGAGTTCGTGAAGCGTAGACGTTTCATGACTGTCGAGGAGGCTGAGGAGTCGACAAAGGAGCTGGCCGCCCGCGTGAAACGACTGGCAGCATACGATGACAAAGACGTCGAGGAGGGGCTCGACCTCATGCTGAAGAAGAAGAAAGCAAAGAGACTCATGACTTTAGAAGATGTCACGAAGATTAGGGCGTCCCGAAAGAGCGACACGTTTCTTTGAGATGACTGGGACTTTCAAAGACCATGCTTCTACAGGATGCTCCTGCTAATTAATAAGTACGGGCTTAGACCCTTCCGTGTAAACAGAGACTTCGAAGGATTACTGTGAACCTATGCTGGGTATTTGTTGTCACTACATTCGTGAAGACGTAAAGAAGTCAGGTAAAGTAGAGATCATCAACGAGATGGAGGAGCGTACGTTGCAGCTCGGTCGTTACCGAAGCGGCAAGTACACGCCCGAAGCTATCAAAGCAACCTACATCAACAACGTTCGAAACCTAGCTAGGATGCTTCCGAAGATTCGTGCGACCGGCGTGCGGCTCTTTCGCATCTCATCAGCGATGCTTCCACTATCTGATCAGGTCGACCGATCCCTGTGGGACAATGACGATGTAAAGAAGTGGCTCAAGCAAGCCGGTGACTTCGTCAAAGCAAACGACATGCGCGTAACAACCCACCCAGGACAGTTCTGTGTGCTGTCCTCTGACTCTGACAAGGTCGTGGAGAACGCTTTCGTCGAGCTTGCCACACACGGCTGGCTCTTCGACGCCATGGGGCTTGATCTGTCTCCCAAGTACGCCATCAACATTCACGGTGGCAAGTCTGACAGGTCTTCTCGTCTCATCGAACAGATCAAGTCTCTTCCAGAAAACGTGAGCAAGCGACTCACGCTCGAGAACGATGAGAACTCTTATTCTGCTCTCGATCTTCTTGAAGTCTATCAGCAGACAGGTACGCCGGTGTGCTTCGACTCTCACCACCACACCTTTAACGACGGCGGTCTAACGATGGCAGAAGCATTTGAAGCCTCATGCGAGACATGGCCGAAGGACATCAATCCCTTGCAGCACATCAGCAACACGGAACCATCACTGGCGGACGGTTCGAAGACTGAACGCCGCAAGCACAGCGACATGATCCACTACGTTCCGGAACCGCAGCTGCAGGCGTTGCGTGACTATACGATTGACGTAGATGTTGAGTGCAAGATGAAGAACATCGCCGTCTTCAAAATGGCAAGTGACTTCAACATTCCTTTGTGATCTGGCAGTTTGCTGTGAGGCGGAGGAACCATGAACAGGAACTTGATCCAAGAAATCAAAAAGAACTTCATGGGCCCCCGGGTTACCAAGGAAGGTAGTTCCGTGTACTGGGGAACCGATGAGCTTCACGAACACTGCCTCGCGGAACTGCACAAAATGAGCACCGAAGAAAAGCTTCAGTTCCTTGTGGATCGTGGTCTGATTGATGTTGAGCCTCGTGATTCTTGGGAACAAGATCCCGTAAATCCATACGGTGAACCATGAAACTGTACCGCGTAACATTCCACACAGAACTCATCGTTGC